>Ga0180432_10004089_pt1 | contig 20265 bp, 21 predicted proteins | sample SS_ome_10_FD_132414 | JGI IMG/M metagenome (GOLD analysis project Ga0180432, IMG submission 132414) | Hypersaline lake sediment archaeal communities from the Salton Sea, California, USA - SS_1_MS_2 metaG | ecosystem: Environmental > Aquatic > Non-marine Saline and Alkaline > Hypersaline >...
ATAAGCTTGGCGAAGACAGGCGTTTCCTGGATATGTTTAAGAAGAATCCCGAACGGTATAGCTCGGTATACTTTATCATGAAAAAGGCGGGGAAGGTCGGCATTGCCTAGCGTCTGACAATTGGTGGAGTTATGCCTTTTTGCTTATGACCGTGCTTCCTGTGGATGATAACATCACACAGGGATCAATACACTGGTCTGACCTGCCACAAACCACCTGAAGTTGGTCTCGTAGAAAAACTCAAGTTAGTCTTAAAATCTGGAGAGTAGATTCTCATAATGGGTGTTGTACTTACTATTCATGATTTCATGTTTCTTCTCTTAAGTAGAGAGCAAAAAACAAAGACAAAAAGACTGCTGCTGGAGCTATAAAGGCGAGTAGAAGTATCGTTCTGTTTGTATCAATCTCATGTTTCACATAGCTTGGTGCAATCGATATGCCCTCTATTTCAAGATTGTACCAATCCAGTATCGAACTTAGTAGTGGCCCAAACGACACGTCACCTTCTTTGGTGAAGATAACATCACCCTCCAAAACAACAGTCTGTTCACTGTCATAGAACTCTATCATTTCTATAGTTCCAATGTTTGTGAAAGCTGAAGTCAGGTTTCCTGCTTTAATGGCTTCTGATATATCCCTTTCCGAATCATCAGGGTTTTCCGACCCTTCAATAAAGACTATCTTTGGCCCAGTAAAGTCCCTCAAATCTTTGTAGAGCTGATTATCCTGTAGATATAATAAAGCAGATATCGTTATTCGCTTTCCAACAAAGAACCCTTCTCCAACCGTCTTATATTGACCAACAATAAAAGCGCCAGTACTAAGAGTAGTTTCACTTGATTCACTTACTGCTATTGAACGGAAGTGAGAAGTTTGAACTTCACGATGAAGATAGTTAAACAGGCCAGCCCCTAGTAAGGCCATTGCCAACAGTAGAAAGGCAAGGCATAAAGTCGGATGTTTTAGTTTAGCAACAGAGTTCCAAAAATTCTTCAACCAACTAACAACAATAAAAGTTTCATCCCAAATCAGTTTAATAGTAATTATTTGTGGTACTGCAGTTTCAATAAACCAGCGAGTTGTTTTAATCATCCTTTCTACCCTTCTTTACAAACATCTTGCAGTATAATAAACAGCGCAGTAGAATATCACAAGCAGTTCAGGATTCTGTAACTGCCCGGACCTGACTGAAAGGAGGGGGTTGACATGGTCGAGCCAGCAATGAGTGAGGGTGCGAAACGGTTCGTAGAAGCGTACAATCGGGGAGATCTAGCGGCATTGGTTGACATCTACACTGAGGATGCGAAGATTCTACCGCCAAATCAGGAAATGGTCAGCGGGAAGCGAGCGATTCAAGAGTTCTGGAAGACTGCCATGAATATGGGCGTACGGAGGATAAACCTCGAACCCGCGGAGGTGGACTACGACGGCAACGTGGGCTACGAGAGAGGTGTCAGCACTGTGACTATTCAGCCAGAGGGCGGTAGAGAAATGACTCAGAGGGGCAAGTACCTGGTAGCCCTGAAACGTCAGGCCGATGGCTCATGGAAGGTGGCAGTGGACATCTGGAATAGCGATTTACCATCACAGCCATCGCAGTAGACTACCTCAATTAACGATTTACGGAATAGAGATATAACCTTCTTACGCTTTCAGATGGCTAAAATCAGTCCTGCTGTAGATAGACCAGACCATCTGCCTATGCCTTCTGTGCAGTCTGAAGTTGACCATGCAGGTTTTGATGGTCTCGGTTGCACTATTATACTCCCCTCTGTGCTCCTGTAGCCACTAATCGTGGTTTCATCCACGATTAGTGGCTCTGGGGGAGTACTTGAATCAAGTCTGCTTAATCTGTTATGCCAGCTTGCTTGTCTATCGTTCATGTTAGTCTCATTTGCTATAGTGATCTAGCCTGCAAAAGACTGGCTCCTGTGGTCTATACTACAGAAACCCGTCCCATCACCAAACCCCACCAGTTGAAACTGTAACCTTTCAAGTATGTGATTTTCTGACGCTGCCTGTGTGCCTGTAGCTTGTTACTCTCCCTTTTAGATCCTTCGTATTTACCTTCCCCTGTATGGATATATGGGGGAGGTTCAAATATTTGAGAGCCTGTCTCCTGTCATTGCATCTAAATCTTCACGAATGCAGGTTAAAATGCCAAGAAAGAACAAAGCCAGTTATCAAGAGTACATGCGTGAGTACATGAGGTTAAAGAGGCAGGGATTAACAGTTATTTGAATGTCGGGGCGGGAGGATTTGAACCCCCGACCTCAGCGTGCTGAGTGTTACATTATGGCATGGGTTCGTGCTTGGAATCACCTGCTTATTGAGCGACTTCTAGCTTTGGCATGTTATAAGGTCCGAAGTGCGATTGTAAGCGTGTTAGGCAATCAGCAGCTTTAAGATGTAATTATTAAGCCGTTTGTAATATAGCTGCTAATTATATCGACCGCGGTGGCTACACCGTCTTCGGCTCTAATGCGCTCGCCGATTGTTGCAGATCGCTTTCGCATTACTTTATCATTGACAGCTGTATTGATAGCTCTTGACAATCGCTCTATAGATAGCTGTTTTCGGTGAATAGGTTTTGTCCCGACGCCCAATCGGAACACCTGCTCACCCCAAAATGGCTGATCGGCGAAGAAAGGGACAATGACGGAAGGAATGCCAGCACGAAGACTGGCCGCTGTAGTGCCTGCACCGCCATGGTGGACTATGGCCGACATTTGAGGGAAGAGCCAATCAAAAGGGATTGATTCGATTTTGAATACATGATCAGGTAAGTCAGTCTTGCTCAGTCCACCCCACCCAGTCAGAATTATTCCCCGTTGATTACACTGATCCAGCGCTTTGAGCACGATTTCAGTCATTTCCTCCGGATTACGATTGCTCATGCTGCCAAAGCCGACATAGATTGGCTGTGGCCCAGATTGCAGAAAATCGACCAAATCGGCGGGTGGTTGCCAATTAGATTGTCGATCTAGAAACCAGTACCCGGTAACATGTATACTCTCACTCCAGTCGGGAGGCTTCGGAAGAACAGTGGGACTAAAACCATAGATAATCGGGTGTCCACGTTTTTGCATAGCCCCGAAGTCTCCCATGAAAGGGGGGCGTGGCAGCCTGAGGCTTTCCTGGACCCATTTATTGATGCTCGACCTGAACGTTTGCCAGAAGAGTTGTTCAAAGAATATGTAGCTGAACCAATTATAGAAGCCTCCTAAGCGTAGTTGTGGCATTGTTACATTAGGAAACGCGCTTGTACGGGTAAAAGGTATATGGAATGCTGCGATCGATGGAACACCGAGTTTTTTAGCAACATAGAAACTGCCAAAGCCAAAGGCTGAATGGACAATTACATCTGTGCCCTGGCAGGCATTCCAGCTATCATTTAGCATTTGCTGTATCAACATGGTAGCCATAGTCTTCAATCGGCGTACATGGGTAACGATATTACGGCCTGTTTCTATCAAAGCCTGCCCGGTTTCCGCTTCCAGCATTTCTTTAGGATTGCCCTCAATCAGGTAAAATTCCAATCCGCGATCCCGTGCAATCGCCTCGAAGTTAGCGTGTGTCGCCAAACATACATCGTATCCAGCGGCCTGCAATCCGGTTCCCAACGCAATGTAGGGCTGTACGTCTCCTTGCGAGCCAATTGTTATTATTGTAACTCTCATATCTTAGCTTTTTCTGTATCAGACAATGGTAGTGATCTACCTGGCTGTAATGATTTCATCCCTGTGTTCAGAATTTCACACCGTAAGATTTACAGTAGTTAGGCAAAATGACGAATGACTGAAGAAAGGAAGTCGGGGCGAGAGGATTTGAACCTCCGACCTCAGCGTCCCGAACGCTGCGCGCTAACCGGACTGCGCTACGCCCCGATGGCATGATTATAGACCAATGAACTGCTGTTAGCAAAGAGCTGTCGATTTGCCTTCGTAGAGATTTACATGTCTAGCGATGTGTGATAACATTAGAAATGGCAAATATCGAGTCCTATAACCTTTGTCAAAGGAGTAGAAATGGCCGAGAAGAAAAGCTCCGAACCCGCGAAAAAGAGCGTTGACCCTGTCGTAATCGACATGCTGGAGAAAGCACAGACCGAGGGAGTATCAACGGCTTTTAAACGGGCTGAGGAGACCAAACCATGCCCTATCGGGCATGAGGGAAATTGCTGCAAGAACTGCTTCATGGTGCCCTGCCGCCTGGTGGGCAAGACGGCGGTTGGCATCTGCGGGGCTACCAAGGAGACCGTCTCAGCCAGGAATCTGATTCGCTGGATTGCTGCCGGTGCGGCGGCTCACTCCGACCACGGCCGCGATATGGCGCACACGCTTCTGGCCGCTGCGACAGGCGAGGCGCCTGATTACCAGATAAAGGACGAGCAGAAGCTGAAAGCAGTGGCCCAGTATCTGGATGTTCCTGCGGAGGGTAAAAGCAAGGAAGAGCTTGCCATTGATGTGGCCAGAGTAGCTCTCGGCGAGTTTGGCCGGCAGGAAGGGGAATTGCTCTCGCCGCGCAGAGCTCCTGCCAAGAGGCAGGAGGTGTGGCACAGTTTAGGTATTTACCCTCGCGGCGTTGACCGCGAGATCGTGGAGACCCTGCATAGGACCCATGTCGGTAATGACCAGGATGCGGAGCATATCCTGGACCACGGCCTGCGCAATGCCCTCGCCGACGGGTGGGGCGGTTCCATGCTGAGCACCGATATCAGCGATATACTGTTCGGCACTCCGGGGCCGGTAGCCGCAGGGTCGAACTTCGGCACCCTGCGGGAGGACGAGGTAAACGTCGTTATACACGGCCATGAGCCAACACTCTCCGAGCTCATTGTGGCGGCGGCAAGCGACCCCGAAATAGTCGAGTACGCCAAGTCCAAAGGCGCCAATGGAATAAACCTGACCGGTATCTGCTGCACCGCTAACGAGATACTGATGCGCCAGGGTGTGCCGCTGCTGGGCAACTTCCTGGCACAGGAATTGGCCATCCTTACCGGCGCAATAGATGCTATGGTAGTGGATATCCAGTGCATCATGCAGGGTATAGTGGAAGCGGCCGAGAACTATCATACTAAGATAATCAGCACCTCGCCCAAAGCGAAAATTACCGGCGCTATGCACATACAGTTCGACGAACACAATGCAATGGAGATAGCCAAGACTATTCTGCGTACGGCGATCGATAACTACCCCAACCGCGGGGCGACGAACATCCCGGATGTGCAGGACCGCCTGGTCGCCGGTTTCTCCCACGAGTATATTGCCTATATGCTGGGGGGTAGCCTGCGTGAGTCCTTCCGCCCTTTGAACGATGCTGTCATGGCGGGGCGTATACGGGGCGCTGCCGGCGTCGTGGGTTGCAACAACCCCCGGGTTACACATGATGACCCGCACCTTTACATCGTTAAGGAGCTTATTAAGAACGACGTGCTGGTAGTGACTACGGGGTGTAATGCCATCGCCTGTGCCAAGCAGGGCCTGCTGACTCCGGAGGTTATGGATCAGTGCGGGGCCGGGCTCAAGGAGATCTGTCAGACGATAGGTATTCCTCCGGTGCTGCATATGGGCTCATGCGTAGATAACTCCCGTATCCTGACCGTCCTTGCCCAGTGTGCTACTGAGGGTGGCCTGGGCGAGGATATCAGCGACCTGCCGGTGGCGGGGTTTGCTCCTGAATGGATGTCGGAGAAGGCGATCTCCATCGGGGCCTATTTCGTCGCCTCGGGCGTTACTACCTGGATGGGCGTGGGCTCACCGGTGGCTGGCTCCGAGGAGGTAACCAGGATGATTACAGAGGGCTGGAAGGAGAAAGTGGGCGCTGCCTACTACTTCGAGCCCGACCACAAGAAGGCTGTTGAGGAATCGCTGGCTCACATCGATGCCAAACGGAAAGAGCTCAAGCTTGAGGAGTACAGCCCGACGAAATACGCTCGGAGCGAGACCTATCTACCGGCAGATTTCGCTCCCGAGAAGCATGGGGCATATTCGATAAAATAAGTTAAACGCGGCTTGTAGCTGTAAACAGAAACAGGGCTCAGCGCTTGCGCTGAGCCCTGTTTGTCGTCTGTTCTATCTTTACGAAAGTTGACGATAATCCGTTCGCCCTGAACCTGCCCTTCCTGGGAAGGGCCTGTCGAAGGGAGCCTGTCACTTGCCGAAGGATAAGGGTTGAATATAATCGTAGGGGCACGGTCACCGTGCCCGCTACTAGAGTGGAGCGGATGCTCCACTCTAACCATGATGTCATTGAGATCCTTCCCTGGAAGGAGAAGCAATCTCAACGCTGTGGGGTAGGTTGGCCGACGTCGGCCAACCTATCCTTTTTGATTGTCGCGGCAGCAGCTGCGAGTGCCGACGCTAAACCTAGTCGAACCCCAGGCCTTTCTCCTTCAGGCTGATGTAGGCCTGGCGTCCGATGATGATGTGGTCGAGCACCTCGATGTCGAGCAGTTTGCCCGCTTTGACGATTTGTTCCGTTATTTTGATGTCTTCGGGGCTGGGGGTCGGGTCCCCCGAGGGGTGATTGTGTACCACTATCAGGGCGGGGCAGTTCTCCCGCACCGCCTCCTTAAACAGCTCGCTAACCCTGATGATGGAGGTGTTAACGCTGCCTTTATAGACCTGCGGCGTGGCCAGCACTTGGTTCTGGGTTATTACCTCAACACCCCTACCGCTGTAGCTGCATTTTGAACGGCAGGTTGAACCAGAAAGCGACGCAGACTATAAAATGAAGCTTTATACCTGATTGGTTATTTACGCTTCTTCTCGTAATCACGCCCCATATCGAAGAACATATCTCCGATGGCGTAAAACAGATAGCGCAGTACTTCGACTCTATCCCAGCCCCAATCTTTCTCAGCAGACTCGACAAAGTCATAAAAGTCACTTGATATTGCGCCTTTTGCAATCGCTTCACGGCGCTTTTCTTCAATAGTGTCTAAAGCTTGTTCTGGTGTACTTGCCCGATTCATGGTATCTACTACCATGAATCGCTTTCCTTTAAGGAAATCAACGTCAGTAGCATTGGCTTCTTCTTTAGTTAGCTCTATGATTTCCCAGCCTTTGAAAAGCTTCTTAGTCTCTTCTTTTAGTACCCTTTTCATTTGTATCCTCACTTATTTGTTTATGGGTGATTTCCCCTATACCAATCCCTATCTTCTTTACCCATGATTAAACCTTAGCTTGGTTATTTTATATATCCCACAGCGAATCACAAGCTACTGTAATGCAAACGTCTTGGTTGTGATATTCTACTGCGAGATTTATAATGCTGCAATAGGTCGACCGTGTGGTAAGTGCAAAACTGAACTTGGCAAGCTGAGGTAGGGTGTGTTCAACAGTGAGAAGACTCGTAAGATAAACATTTACCTGAAACTGGGAAGTAACCTTTATTCATTTTGCTGGATGACGCTGTTAACGAATGGGTCCTTATCCTTTGGTTTCACATCTAAAACGCCAAAAATGATTGAGTACGGCATCTCGGTAGTGCGTTCCGGTGTTTTCAGCGAACATGCAAAGATTCTGACGAGAGGAACCGTTGACATAAAGGATGCAGAAACGCTTCATGTCACATTTCATCCACCCAGAATTGAGCAGAAGAGCGGTGTTGCCCATGTAATTGCCAGCAACGGCAAGGTTGACGAATGGGAACTAGACTGGTTTCCAGTGAAGAAACCTCAAATCCTGCTGGTTGTGTACACTGGCGATATTACCATGCTTGATATTGTAATTAAACCAAAAGAACAATACGAAATAGTCAACGTGCCTATAAATCTACGTTGCCTTCGAATGGTATTAGTATTATATCTGCGCCAACCAACTTCGAAAATACGTTTAGATGACCCTAATGCAAAAGCCCACATCATGGCGATTTGCCCGAATTATTTTGTTAGCTGTAATTTCTACGAGAACCCTGTAGTAGAACTTGGGTTTTACGTTGCGACTGACCGCTATATGAAGTGATTTAATCCACTGAACCTTAGTCGAACCCCAGGCCTTTCTCCTTCAGGCTGATGTAGCCCTGGCGTCCGATGATGATGTGGTCGAGCACCTCGATATTTAGGAGCTTGCCCGCTTGAACGATTTGTTCCGTTATCTGTATGTCTTCGGGACTTGGTGTCGGGTCCCCTGAAGGGTGATTATGCACCACTATGAGGGCGGGGCAGTTCTCACGCACCGCCTCTCGAAACAACTCGCTGACCCTTACGAGTGAGGTGTTCACGCTGCCTTTATAGACCTGCGGCGTGGCCAGTACCTGGTTCTTGGTGTTGAGCAATATCAGGCGCAGTTCCTCTTGCTCAAGGAAGGCAAGCTCGGCCTGGAGCAGGTTGGCAACATCCTCGGGCGACCTGATCACTACCCGGTCCCCGGGCTGGGTGGAGAGTATTCTCCGTCCTAACTCAAGCGCGGCCTTGAGCTGGGCTGCCTTGGCTTCGCCCAGGCCTCGCTCGGAGCAGAGCTCACCGAAGCCGGCCTTCGCCAGGCCGTTAAGTCCGCCGAACCTGGCAAGCAGCTTTGCCGAGAGGTTGAGCACGCTTTCCGAGGCAGCGCCGGTGCGAAGGATGATCGCCAGAAGCTCGGCATTAGAGAGCGAGGCGGCTCCATATTTCTTGAGCCGCTCTCTGGGGCGCTCCTGGGCGGGCAACTCCTTGATAAGGGGTTGGTATTCAACAGCCCCTTCTCTGCCCATGCTAACCTCCTGGCTGGCGCTGAGGGCAAAACGTTATTGAATCTCGATGGTGGCGCCGGCTGCCTCAAGCTTCTCCTTGAGGGTTGCTGCCTCGGCCTTGTTTACGCCTTCCCTTACCGGCTTGGGGGCGCTTTCCACCAGCTCCTTGGCCTCTTTCAGTCCCAGGGTGGTAACCTCGCGCACGGACTTTATAACGCTTATCTTATTTGCTCCTATGTCCTTGAGGATGACATTGAATTCGGTCTGCTCCTCCTCTTCGCCAGCAGCGGCGGGCTCAGCGCCGACAGCGCCGGCGGCGCCAGCGGCGGCGGCGGGAGCGGCAGCTACCATCGGAGCAGCGGCGCTTACGCCAAATGTCTCCTCCAGGGTCTTGACCAGTTCCGAGAGCTCGAGAACGGTCATTTCTTTAATAGCCGCGACAACATCGTCTTTGCTCATTGACTTGGTTTCCTTTTTAGCAGTAGTAGTGCGTTTCTTGGGGGCCTTTTCCTCCTCCGGGGGCGTCTGCTCAGCCTCCTCCTGCGTTCCCGGTGCATCCTTAGCGGTCTCCTTCTCTTTAGGCATCTGCTGTTCCTCCTAGTTGCTGAATTCTGGCATTTAGCACTGTGTTCAGGCCAATCAGGTTAGCGTTCAACACATTTTGCAGTGATATGATGGGGCTTAATAGTAACCCGAGCAATCTGGCTCTCAATACCTCCATCGGTGGCAAGGTGGCGATATTTCGTATTTCATTGGCTCCCAGCAGTCGGCTCTCAACGAGGCCGCCCTTTATACTGACGGTGGTTTTCGAAATGCGAATGTAGTCGACCAGGGTTTTAGCCAGTTGGGAGACATCCTCATGGCCGAAGGCGAGCGCTGTCGGCCCTGTGAGCAGTTCGGAGAGTTCTTGTTTGCCTGCGTTCTCGGCGGCGAATCTTGCCAGGTTGTTCTTGACTACGTGGTACTCTGTGCCTATATTGCGCAGCTGGTGTCGCAGTTCCGCCATCTCGGCTACTGTCAGCCCGCGGTAGTCGGTGGCGACTATAAATTTGCTCTGAGAAAGCAGTTCGGTAATCTCCTCCACGATCTGCGGCTTTTTCTTGGTTGTCATCTGTTCTGCCCTCCTGTAAAAAAGAGTCCTCAGTGCCTGCAGCACAAGGACTCCTCTCATTCAAGAAGAAACTGCCTCGGCAGGCACGGATTTAAGCCGTTACGGCACCCGCTGTCTTCGGCTTTATTCAGTTCTCATAGAAAGTATAACATAATTCGAGGCCCCTTAGCGACCGGGCAATCCGAAAATGCCCATGCTGCATATGAAGGTGCCTGGATGTCCTCCCTGGTTGTGTGCTATTCCCAGTTCGACGTTTTTTAGCTGTCGGGATGGCTCCTCGGCTTTGCCCTGTATCTGCTTGTATATCTCGTAAATCTCCCTTACACCGCTGGCCCCGACAGGATGCCCGAACGACTTCAGGCCGCCGCCGGCATTAAAGGCTACTTCCCCGTCCATAGCGAACGTGCCAGCTTCGATGTCGTTCTTAGCCGTTCCACGCTCGCAAAAGCCCATAGCCTCGTAGCACATGAGTTCAGCGATAGAGAAGCAGTCGTGGCATTCAACGAGATCGATCTCTTTACGCGGGTCTTTGATCCCGGCCTGTTGATATACCTGCTGGGTCGCTCTGTAGGTTTCCTCCCAGTGTACCCAGTCATAAGTGGTCATCATTTTGCCGCAGCCCGGACCTGCCGAGTTGCCCAGTGCTTTGACGGTGATGTAGTCCTTCCTGAATTTGGGCGCATCTTCCGTACGGCAGAGTATAGCGGCGGCTGCGCCGTCGGTTACGCCGCAGCAGTCAAAAAGGCCCAGAGGCCAGGCGATAATAGGCGCGCCCAGTACCTGCTCTAAGGTCACCTCTCGGCGGAGATGGGCCTTGGGGTTGCGGGCCCCGTTGTAATGGCTTTTAACAGATATCATGGCGAGATGCTTTTTCTCTGCTCCGTAGACAGAGAAGTATTTAGTGGCTGCCATCGCATAGCGCCCCGGTGGCGTCCCCTGGATTCCAAATACAGGGTGTACTCCTCCCATAGGCTCTCCGGAGCCCAGTCCTCCCACACCTCTGTCTTTGGTTTTTTCAAAGCCAACACAGAGTACAAGATCGTAAGCCTTGGCGATAAGGGCGTAGGTCGCTCCTCTGACTGTCTCCAATCCGGTGCCACAGAGGTTCTCTACCCTGGTAATGGGGATATAGTCCAATTTAAGTGGATAGGAAAGGCTTTGGCCGCTTGTGAATCCCACGGTTCCTGACCATGCCGCCTGGATATCCTTGGGCCCTACCCCGGCATCTTCGAAAGCTTCATAGGCCGCTTCAACAACCAAGTCCCAGGCGCTGCAGTCCCAGCGCTCCCCGAATTTGCTGCAACCCATGCCTACAATAGCGACTTTATCTTTAATGCTTTCCATTCTTCACCTTCCTTAGGCCACCCTCAGAGGACGGCATTTCCAGTAGTAGTTGCGAATACCGCGTTCGCTGTGCATCCATCTGAAGGTAAGCTCCACGGGCATCCCGTCCTCAACCTTGTCAGGGTCGCGGTCTGTCATCTGGGCGTAGAACCTTCCCCCCTCATCAAAGTCGAGGATGCATAAGATGATTGGGGAGTCGAGGCTGGGTCCCAGAAAGTCCTTGCTGTAGGTAAAGAGCTTGGCTTTTCTATCTGATAAGCGCACCTCTTCGAACTGGTCTTTACTCTGGCAGTACATACAGATTTTCTGTGTAGGGAAGTTGATATTGCCGCATACCAGGCATTTCTCGCCACGGCAGTTGATGTTCCATCTGCGATCACGCCACGAGATTGTAGCCGAGGATTGATTCTCGAAAAAGGCATATCCCTGGATGAGTCCGCGATAGCGCAGGTAACTATCGTAGCTGGGCAGGGGTAGCTTGGAGGGTAGATGGTATTTTATGGCTCTTCTATCTCCCAGCCGGGCTATTCCTTCAGTGACGGTGAGTATAAATGCGTCCGCTCCGTCTCCGTAGTTGGCAACCAGAATCTTCTCACCGGCCTTCGCTTCCTCCAGAGCTGCAACCAGCATCATCAGTGTATAAGCGGCGCCGGTATTGCCAACAGTAGAGAACATGTTATCTTGAAGCTGTGTATTGGCATCGAAGTTGAGCCTTCTCGCCAGCTGAAGATGTCTTCTGCCATCATAGGCATAGAGGACAGCTTTAGAGAAATCGGACGGCGTCAGTCCGTATTTCTGCGTGATATCCTTGACGGCTTCCTGAATATTATCAATATAGCCGTGATTTATGATAAAGCGGTCCTCCCACGATCTGACGAATGTATCGCCATCCAGTCGCCAGAAGTCCAGGATATCGTCATAGTGAGTGTGGCTTCCATCTACGCTCGCAATTATATCGGAGTTGCCCAGAAGGAGTGCAGCAGAGCCGTCTCCAAAAGACTGTTCGTACTCAGTGGAGGGATGTCCTATGCGGCAGTCAGCGGCAACTACCAGCACCTTTTTCGCTGTGCCTGCGGCAATGGCATCAAGAGCGGTTCGTGTTGCTATGGTTCCTGCCCTAATCGAATTAGTGAAGTCAGCAGTCATAGTGCCACGCTTGAGGTCAAGCGCTTCCGCGACCAGATTGGCGCATTGTTTTTCCTTGTAAGGAGTTGTTGTGGAAGCTAAGAACAGGCCATCGACCTCGTCCCGGTCGAAGCCTTGTAGACAGTTATTCCCGGCCTCGACTGCCATGGTAACGCTGCCTTCATCGAAATTGGCTACTGCTTTCTCCCCCGCGACAGGTATTCTGCCCCATACTTGCCAGATCAGGCCTCGATCGAGTCTGTAGATGGGTATGTAAGCGCCGTAGGAAACGATCCCTGCCATTTAGCTCTCCTTTCGCAAAGTCATGCCTAAGATCTGCTATAGCTGAACTGGGAATAAGGGCAACCGTTAAGCGGCGGTCAGTGAAAGAGTTGGGGTCAGATCAAGCTTGATTCCGGGCCCCATTGAGGTAGCCAGTGATATACTCTTAATGAATTGGCCCTTGGCGCCACTGGGCCTTGCCTTGACCACAGCATCGACAACAGCGGCCAGGTTCTCCAACAGTTTCTCATCATCGAAGCTAATCTTGCCCACTGGCGTATGGATGATGGCGGTTTTATCCAGTTTGAATTCAACCCGGCCTTTACGAGCATCTGCGATAACCTGAGGCAAATCGGCCGGTTGGGAAACCGTGCCTGACTTAGGATTCGGCATTAGCCCCCGGCGGCCCAGTATTTTCCCGAGCTTGCCGATCTTAGGCATCATGTCGGGGGTAGCAATCGCTACATCGAATTCGAGCCAGCCATCCTCTATCTTCTTGACCAGCTCGTCGCCACCAACATGATCAGCCCCGGCGTCTCGAGCTATCTTTTCTGATTCGCCTTGAGTGAAGACCAATACACGTACTGCCTTGCCCAGACCATTAGGTAAAAGGGCCACGCCGCGAACCTGCTGGTCAGCGTGACGGGGGTCAACTCCCATGCGCATGTGGACTTCAACCGTCTCGTCGAATTCGGCATATGCCACCTGCTTTGCGAGACTAATAGCCTCTTGTGGGGTATATGTCCTGGTCATATCTAATTTATTTAACGCTTCGAGATACTTTTTACCATGTTTAGCCATGATGCTCCTAGTTTGTGATATCGATGCCCATGCTCCGTGCTGTGCCCTCGACTATGCGCATGGCTCCTTCGATATCAATGGCATTCAAATCCTTTAGCTTGAGTTTGGCGATCTCACGCACCTTCTCTCGTGGAAGGCTGCCGATCTTGTTGCGCCTGGGATTATCGCTCCCCTTTTCGGCGCCGAGCGCTCTTTTCAGCAAATCAGCAGCAGGCGGAGTCTTAGTGACGAAGGTAAAAGAGCGGTCTTCGTAAATGGTAATTTCTACAGGAACGATCGAGCCCGCTTGTGATGCAGTCTGGTCGTTGTATTCCTTGCAGAAAGCCATGATGTTGACCCCGTGTTGTCCCAGAGCAGGGCCTACTGGTGGAGCCGGCGTAGATTTGCCCGCCTCTATTTGAAGTTTGACTATCGCTTTCAGCTTCTTCGCCATTTTCCGTTACCTTCTTAATATGCTATTCTTTTTTATCTTTACACAAGGTTTGTCGGCAGGTCAGAGCCTTTCCACCTGTAAGAAATCCAATTCTACCGGAGTTTCCCTTCCAAAGAAGGACACCATAACCTTTACTTTACCCTTCTCCTCATTGATGTCGTCAACTACTCCGATAAAATCAATAAAAGGACCGTCGATTATGCGAATGCTCTGTCCCCTGGATAGGCCCACTCTCACCCTGGGTGTCTCGGCCTCCATCTGCTTGAGAATAGATTTAACCTCTCCTTCATCGAGAGGGACCGGTTCGATTTTACCTTTGTCATCCTGAGTGCTTACTATACCGGTGACCCCCGGGGTATTGCGCACAACGTGCCAGCTTTCCTCGTCCATAACCATCTCGACCATGATATAACCGGGGAATATCTTCCTGGCGACGGTGCGTCTTTGGCCATCCTTTATTTCCATTTCGTCTTCCGTAGGTACCACCACCTGGAAGATTTTATCCTTCACGTCCATGGATTCGATGCGATGTTCCAGGTTTGTCTTGACCCGGTCTTCATATCCCGAGTAGGTGTGGATGATGAACCATTGTCTTTCGTTTTGTCCCATAAAGGTCTACCCAATCTTATACATTCAAGGAAATAAACCTGTTGAGGCGGACGTCGTCGTCACAGTGATACTGATCTTCTATTTCCTAGTCATGCTACCTGATTGTGTCATCTGAGCAGGATCACGTTCATCAGCTCGGAAAACCCAAGGTCGACAACCCAGAGAGTTATGGCTACTACAACGGTGACGACAATTACAATAGTAGTTAGATAAGTAGCTTCTTGCCTTGTGGGCCAGACTACTTTTTTTAACTCTGCTACGGTCTCACCAATGAATTTGAACCTTTGTTTTCCCTGTCCCTTTGTCGAAACCTGGCGCCTCAATTTGCTCTCAATGTTTACTTATTTTATCTCTCGGTGTAAGGTATGAGTCCGGCAACGTGGACAATACTTATTGAACTCCAGTCTTCCCGGATCATTCCTCTTGTTCTTATTGGTAGTATAAGTTCTCTCCTTGCATTGGCTGCAAGCGAGATGTATTATAATTCGAGCTTCACCTTTCTTTGCCATTTCTTACTCGGTTACGGCTGTGACCAGACCCGCTCCTACCGTTCTACCTCCTTCTCTGACCGCGAACCTCAGACCTTCCTCCATGGCTATGGGAACAAGCAACTTCACTTTCACTTTAACGTCGTCACCCGGCATCGCCATCTCTACTCCGCTGGGCAGTTCAATGGACCCGGTGACATCCATGGTCCTAATATAGAACTGCGGCTTGTATCCGTTGAAGAAGGGTGTATGGCGACCGCCCTCTTCTTTGGTCAATATGTACACTTGAGCTTCAAAGTTTGTATGAGGTTTGATGGAGCCGACTTTCGCCAGTACCTGCCCCCTTTCGATCTCGTCGCGTTCTATTCCCCTCAGCAAGCAGCCAACCGCATCTCCTGGCTGACCTTCTTCCAGCGTCTTGTGGAACATCTCCACACCGGTGACTACCGTCTTTTTTGTTTCCTTCATCCCTACTATTTCGATCTCCTGCCCCACTTTTATAATGCCTCGTTCTATCCTGCCGGTAGCCACGGTGCCCCGCCCCTTAATACCGAATACGTCCTCCACGGGCATAAGGAAGGGCTTGTCAGCGGGGCGCTCGGGCATGGGTATGTAGCTGTCCACAGCATCTGTTAGCTCGAAGATTTTGCCACACCACTCACATTCTCTCTTGCCACATCCGCACTCCAGGGCCTTAAGCGCGCTCACGCGTATGATGGGAATCTCATCACCGGGGAAACCGTAATGCGGGAGCAACTCCTCTTTCAGTTCGAGTTCCGTCACTTCGAGCAACTCGGGGTCGTCTACCATGTCTATTTTATTAAGAGCGACAACTATAGCAGGGACTTCTACCTGGCGAGCGAGTAAGAGATGTTCTTTTGTCTGGGGCATTACACCATCGTCAGCGGCTACCACCAGTATAGCTCCGTCCATCTGGGCGGCCCCTGTTATCATGTTCTTGATGTAATCAGCGTGGCCTGGACAGTCTACGTGAGCATAGTGACGCTTCTCTGTCTCATACTCTATGTGTGCGATAGCGATGGTTAGTCCCCTTGCCTTCTCCTCAGGGGCATTGTCTATGGAATCGAAGGGGCGATAACTGGTGCCTCCCACGCTAGAAAGACACTTGGTCATCGCCGATGTCAATGTGGTCTTGCCGTGGTCAACATGCCCGATTGTGCCCACGTTAACGTGGGGTTTGGTCCGCTCGAAAACCTTCTTCGCCATGTACTTTCCTCCCGATAGGTTTAAACTAGGCTGGAGCCCACAACCAGATTTGAACTGGTGACCCCGTTCTTACCAAGAACGTGCTCTACCGCTGAGCTATGTGGGCTTACTAGTGGTGGAGGGGGTAGGATTCGAACCTACGTAGCCATCTCAGGCGGCAGATTTACAGTCTGCTGGTATTAGCCGCTCACCCACCCCTCCGGATTCATCCTTAGCCCGAGAGCGGATTCGAACCGCTACCCTACCGATTACAAGTCGGTTGCGCTGCCATTGCGCCACTCGGGCCCTTTTCGACCTTTCCTGATTCTAGCAGATAAGTATAGAAATAAAAACGGGCAAAGTCAAGGCTTCCTGTATCGCCATACCGTTCCCTGAGGTGTATCCTCAAGGTTGACACCCAGCTCGTTGAGAGCTCCTCTGATTTCGTCGGCGAGCTGCCATTCCTTCGCTTTTCGCAGGTCCGCTCTTTTTTCTGAAAGCAGCCTGATAATGCTATCGACCTCAGTGGTCCCTTCTGTGGCTAAACCGTACTTATTTGCGAGGCTAACCAGGGGTTCAATCGAAATCTCTGTAGTTCTTGGCTCGGCGATCAGGTTCAACCCCAGCACTTCCGCTAGTTCGAGGAGTGTCCTGTGTGCATCTCCTATGTTCTGCCCTTCGTCATGGCCCCGGTTTATGTCCCTGGCAAGGTTAAAGAGCACAGCGAGGGCTTGCGGGGTCCCGAAATCATCGTCCATGGCTTCGACGAACTGCTCTCGGTAGGGTTGAGGGTCTATATCGGTTCCTGCTGATTCTCCGATGTCAATGTTGGCGGCCCGACGCAGTCTTTCTACTCCCTTCTCCGATGAGTCCAGGACTTCTTCAGAGTAGGTGATAGGGCTGCGGTAGTGGGAGTTGAGCACCCAGAGCCTGATAACTTCGGGGCCATATTTGGAGAGTGCCTGGCTGACAGTTATCAGGTTGCCAGATGATTTGCTCATCTTGGTTTTACCCAGTTGCATAAAGCCATTATGCATCCAGTAGCGTACGAAAGGAGTAACTGAGGTGAAAGACTCGGACTGTGCGATTTCGTTTTCATGATGGGGGAAGATGAGATCTTCCCCGCCCCCGTGAATGTCCAGGGTTTCCCCGAGGTATTTAAGTGACATGGCGCTGCACTCGATATGCCAGCCGGGTCTTCCCTGCCCCCAGGGGCTTTGCCAATGTGGCTCTCCGGGCTTACTTGCTTTCCAGAGGGCAAAATCTAAGGGGTGCTCCTTTGCTTCGCTAACCTCGATGCGGGCTCCTGCCATCATGTCGTCCAGATTGCGATGGCTGAGCTTGCCGTAGTCAGGGTCGCTCGACACCCGAAAATAGACGTCGCCACCCGTCTGATAGGCGTATCCCTTCTGTATCAGGCCTTCGACCATCTCTATAATCTTGGGTATTTCCTCGGTAACTCTGGGGTAGAGGTCGGCCTGTTTTATATTCAGGGTGTCCATATCGGCAAAGTACTGTGTAATGAAGCCTTCCGCCAATTCCTGAGAGGTGATTCCCTGCTCATTGGCTCGTGCGATTATTTTGTCATCAACGTCGGTGAAGTTCTGCACATATTTCACTTTATAGCCTTGAAATTCCAGGTAACGCCTGATAGTGTCGAAAACAATGTAGCTCATGGCATGGCCCAGGTGACAGGGTGCGTAGGGGGTGACACCGCAGACATACATTCTTACCGTGTCACCAAGTGGGACGAAGTCCTCTTTCTCGCCGGATATAGTGTTATATATCCTTATCATAATTCCTCCACCAGAGCAACAGCATAGGTTGCGATCCCCTCTTCCCTTCCTGTGAAGCCCAGCCCTTCGGTTGTAGTGGCCTTTATCCCCACTTGACTCTTGCTGATAGACAAGGCTTTACTGATGTTCTGCCTCATCTGATCAACGAAGGGGTAGACGGTGGGACGTTCGACAACTATTGTAGCATCGATGTTGCTGATGCGCCAATGGTGCTCTCTAAGTAAGTTTTGGGTGCGTTTGAGGAGAACAATGCTGGAAATATCTTTGTACGCAGGATCGTCGGACGGGAAGTGGCTTCCTATGTCTCCCAGGGCGGTCGCGCCTAACAGGGCATCTATTATGGCATGCACAACAACATCGGCATCGCTCCAACCCTCAAGTCCTTGTTCGAAAGGTATCTCAACGCCTCCAAGCACTAAGGGGCGACCTTTAGTTAGCCGATGGGCGTCGTAGCCGATACCGATGCGCATGTTACTCCGGAGTCAAGGGATGCATGTTCATTATTTTTCAAGAAAATCTGTGCTATAGCTAGATCCTCAGGGGTGGTCACCTTTATGTTCTGATAAGACCCCATATAGACCTCGACTTTGTGCCCCAGTTGTTCCACCAGGGAGGCGTCATCTGTAACATCTGTCTTCATTTGGCGATAGGCTTCCGCTATCAGGTCGTAACGAAAAATCTGGGGCGTCTGCGCAGCCCACAGGCTCTGGCGTGATGGCGTTTGCTGAATAAAACGGCGGCGGGAGACGACCTTGATTGTTGCTTTAACAGGCACTCCGGCGATTGCGGCACCGCTTTCGCGGGCTGCATAGAGACCTCGTTCGATGATATCAGTATCAATACATGGCCTGGCGCCGTCATGAATCACTATCCAATCGCATCCTGATAGTCTCTTCAGCCCCTCTCTGACCGAATCCTGACGCCTTAATCCTCCGGGGCATACAGCAACTACTTTGGGCCATTCGTGTTCTTTTATCAGCTTACGCCCTTGTCCCAGGCTCTTCCTTGCTAACACGACGACTATCTCATCGATGGATGGGCAATTTTGGAATACGGTTATTATTCTAACCAGCATGGGTTCATCCCCTAATCGGGCAAAGACCTTATCTATTCCACCCATTCGACTGCTTATGCCAGCAGCCACGATTATGGCACCGACTTTATCGTCTGCTGCGTTCATTGACAGGTTCCTTTGGTTGCGCGAAGATCATCCGCCCGGCAGCGGTTTGAAGTACCCGTGTGACAGTAATGCTAATGTCGTTGTCAAGATATCGGCGGCCTCCCTCTACCACGACCATAGTGCCATCATCCAGGAAGCCAATGCCCTGGCCAGCCTCTTTACCCTCCTGCACAATATGCAGAGTAATATCTTCACCCGGGAGCACTACGGGCTTAACAGCATTGGCCAGTTCATTGATGTTGAGCATCTTTACTCCCTGGAGCGTAGCTACCTGGTTCAAATTCAGGTCATTGCTGACTATAGGGCATCGCAGTGTTTTCGCAAGCATTACCAGTTTGGAGTCGACATCGGGGGTCTCGTCGAAGTCGATATCTGAGATCTGAACCGGGATATCAGAGCCCCTTTGAAGCTGTGTTAGCATCTCCAGGCCTCTTCGCCCTCGGGTGCGACGCAGCGGATCGTGGGAATCTGCGATGTGGCGCAGTTCGTCAAGGACAAATCTGGGGATGAGCAGGGTGCCTTGAATGAAGCCTGTTTGGATAATGTCGGCTATTCGCCCATCGATGATGGCGTTCGTATCGAGTATAATATATTCGCTCCTCTCATCCCTTCTCTTCCCCGAAAACACTGGTGAGGCGCTGAAGAAGAACTGCAGTACCGAAGGACCTTGTAGCATCATGATGGGAACGAATAGACAGACCAGAAATATGGCGGCGACAAGAGGTGTAATCTGTCCCCAGAGGCCTGGTAGCATGGACAACGGCAGGGTAATCAGGGCTGTGATTACCAGCGCAAATGCCAGCCCGATAGCTGCAGCTATCAGACTATGCATAGGGAGAATCCTTCGTACAATTAGGGAGCGCTTACGTGCCCAACGCCAGGGGCGTATAGCTATATAAGGAGCTAGCAAGAAACCGCATATATAACCTCCTATAGCGAGCGCCAGGATCCAAGTTAGCTCATTGTCAGCCTGACCCCTCCCTGCGATTACTACTGCTAGCCTCCACCCCCCGATGCCTAGAATTGATGCGACAAGAACGCGGATGAATAATTCGCCACCCATAACAGCCGCTTCCCTCCAGATTCAGACAATGAAAGATAATATTATAATGCATAACAACACCACCAAAAGCGGTATATCCAGATACCGTGATGGATACTCTTACGACTTGTGCAGGATGGTAGCATAAAAGACGAGTAAAGTCAATTTCCTCGCA
>Ga0180432_10004091_pt1 | contig 20258 bp, 16 predicted proteins | sample SS_ome_10_FD_132414 | JGI IMG/M metagenome (GOLD analysis project Ga0180432, IMG submission 132414) | Hypersaline lake sediment archaeal communities from the Salton Sea, California, USA - SS_1_MS_2 metaG | ecosystem: Environmental > Aquatic > Non-marine Saline and Alkaline > Hypersaline >...
CCACTGAGGTATCGTTGGTAGGTGACTTCAACGACTGGAACCCGACAGCCACACCGATGCAGTTGGTGGCAGAGAATCGGGTCTGGTCGGTAACCATTCCATTGAACGCAGGCAGGTATCGATACGCATTCTTGGTGGATGGTAATACATGGCTCAGCGATCCAACCGCACCGCCAGTTGGAGATGACGAGTTTGGTCGGCCGGGGTCGGTCGTTACAATTGGAGAGACATGAGGAAATCGACAATCTGGCAGATCTTGGCCTTGGGCATTGTCGCCGGATTATGCGGAACAATTGTTCCGGCTTCTGCTCAGGAGCCCAGACTTCAAGACCGTGTACCCGAAGCCGTGCGCAGCGAGATCGACGCGGTCCTGGATTCGGCACGAGCACAGGGGATTCCCGCTGAGCCGCTCGTAGATCGCGCGCTGGAGGGTGCGAGCAAGGGAGCGAGCGGCGACTTGATCCTCAGGGCAGTCCGACGCCTCGCAAACGAGTTGCTAGCGGCGCGCGACGCTCTCGGCTCCGAGTCGACAGACCCCGAAATCGTGGCGGGCGCGAGCGCGCTTCGCGCCGGCGCGGAACCGGAAGACCTGCAGAGTCTCCGTTCGCTGCGCGCAGATCAACCGCTGACGATAGCGGCTGCGGTACTGGCCGACTTGGTGGCTGTTGGAGTGCCGGCAGACACAGCCGCAGCGGCAGTCATCGCGCTCGCTGTTGGCGCTGATGACGTGGAGTACATCGCCTTCCGCCGAAACGTCGAACGAGACATAACGTTGGGTGCATCACCAGTAGCAGCCCTCGGTGTCCGGCTCAATGCGGCGGCCGAAGCACTGGATTACGCTGCACCGAGATCTGCCTCCACCACTCGTCGTCCTCGGAAACCTTAGGTGTACCTCGGATTGTGAGGCGCCAGTGTCCGTTTGTCGCCGCGGCGACGACGGCCGTGATTTTCGGCGCTGCGCACTCGCTCGAGGCACAAGCGAACGGCAGCGTTGATTTTGGTGGGTCCTGGATCGACTACGAGGGATTCCTCGGGTCGGGCGCGATGTTCGTTTCCCCTACACTTCGTTTCGACACACCCAATACTTCCCTGGGAGCGAGCGGCAACTACGTCGTCTTCGAGAGCGGTCGGCACATCGTGCAGGGATTGGCTGCCGGTGCGTGGCGCGTGGATCTTCAGAATCGCTTGCACGGCGAGGTCTCGGGTTCAGCTGGGTTGAATGTGTACGACGACAATCCTGGCTACGGACACTTGCTGGGTCGTGGTCGATTGCACATCACCGGGAAGCTGAGTGGGGCGTGGGTCGGAGGCGCCACGGGTCAATCGTACGAGGGATCTGCGTCATCAACTCCTTATGAGGTCGAGATCGGCGCGTGGACAGTTGTTGAAAATGTCGCGTTGAGTGGTGTTGCCACCCAAACTTGGAACGCCGGCGTGGAATACCTCGATGTGGTTGGCACACTGCGCTGGCGCGACGAGCATATCGAAATAAACGGGTCACTTGGCCTGCGCACCGCTAGTGATGGGGGCGGAGAAGGCGTATACGGAGAACTGCGAACGCGCATTCCAATCTGGCAAAGCTTCTCTGCCCTCATTTCCGGAGGCCGTTACCCTTCCGATCATGTCCGTGGCGCAATCTCGGCCAACTATGTGAATGTTGGACTCCGACTGGATGCATTCAGGTCGGCGCCACCAGCTACACCTGTGCCAGTTCGGGCGCTCTTTCGGGAACTCGAACGTCCGGGTGCACCCGATCCGGGCGAAGCGCGCCTCACCGTGCCGACTTCACTCAACGACCTACACACCATTCGCGTTGAAGCGCCAGGAGCCCAAGAAGTCGAGATAACCGCCGATTTTACGGACTGGCAGCCTATGACGTTGCGGCGAAATAGCAGCGGCGATTGGGAGATCACCCTGCGTATCACGCCTGGTGTTCACCGCGTGAACGTGCGCTTGAACGGAGGAAGCTGGATCGTGCCGCGCGGGCTTCGAGTGGAAGTGGGTGATTTCGGGGGGGGCGTGGGGATCTTGGTGGTGAGATAAGGCGGACGGGCGGACCGATCATGTTCACAATCCCAGTAAAATGCAACTCTTCACCCAATTTGACCGGCAATGATTGAGCGCTACGGTTGTGACCGGTACGTCACCTCGTGGGTATGAGGGATAGAACACATTCGCACCAATTCTGACTGAGGTGGCGTTCTGTGAGTGTATGGCGGTTGGGTCTGTTTATGCTCGTACCGTTGGGGGCGTGCGGAAATCCTCCGACTGAATCCGTGGATGACATCGAGCAGACTTACCTATTCGAGGTCGAGCACGTCAACTTCGCGTGGGGGCTAACTTGGCGTGGGCTAGTGATCGACCGCGACGGAAACATCAACGCCTACGATCACGGGCACGAAGTCTGGGATTTAGCCGCTAACGACTTCTACACTGAGGCTGAGCTAGAAGACAAATACGAACACGGCGCGCGGTACGTAGCTCGCATTGATGAAGCAACCGTCGTGCAGCAATACAACAAGCTACTCGGCATCGCGGAGCAGCTCTCGGCGCCACAATACCCCTGTGCGGACGCAGGCGCATTCACATACAGAGCGTTCGTCTACGAATCGACTACTAGGCGCTATCGTCCGATCTTACTTCGCCAGGAAGGCGATGTCGCGCTGGAAAACACTGCAGGTGAGGCCGAGGCACTTGCCGGGTGGTTGCGGAATCTGGTGTCTGCACTGGACGACGCCGGGATTGAACCTTTCGATGAGGGATTTTGTACCCCTTAGCTGCGCTTCCACACTCAGTTCGGCAATTCCCTCGCAACGCTGATGGCCTTTCGCAAGCGAGTACAGCTCCAGAGTTCTCCCAGATTGGCTACAAGCTCGTAAAACGCAACCATGCAACGACTTACAGCAATCAGAACGGAACCTACAAGACTTATGGATACAGCCCATCCGGTTGGGGAAAGATCGTCTTCGTAGCCGTCGAGAAATACGTGAGCGTGAATCACAGAGCCAACTGGGTGCCGACTCCATTTGCCTTTGCTTTGCGGTAAATCAGAATTGCAGTCGCCATGTCGTCCAGGGCCAGGCCGAGGTTCATACTCATCGTGCGTTCACTGTCATTCTCCCGGCCAGGCTTCTTACCAGCTACAATCTCGCCCAAATCGGCGTACGGCGTAGGAGTGTCTTGGAAATACCCCACGCCACGATAGTAATCCATCTGACTCAGGTCGTCTGTCGCCAGCTTGTTCACCTGCCTGAGCGCCTCCCCATGCCAGTATGAGTCAAAATCCACCGGACTCGCAAAGGATCCCTCGGCCAACCAATCGACTTCTATCGTTGGAGATGGATTCTTGAGTATCGGGCCGCTTGTGACCACCATATCGAGGCCAACGACCGCGTCTCTAAGATCTTCCACGACGTCAATGTGAACCCCGAGTCTGTCCGACATCTCCGCGGCATAGCGTTCGGCTACTTCCGGATAGAGGTCGTATGCTTTCACCTTTGAAATGTCGAACAGGCAAGACAATGCTTCGAGGTTGCTTCTTCCTTGAACACCACACGCGACTATGCCCACGCTGGAGCTGTCTTTGCGGGCCAAGTACTTTGCCGCCACCGCAGTCGCGGCTCCAGTCCGCTGCCCTGTGATCCACGTTGCATCCATAACCGATAACGGAATGCCCGTCTCTGGGTCGTTCAGTATGAGAAGTCCGCTTATGTATGGGAGGCCCTTCGCTTGATTCTCAGGGTATCCTGATACCCACTTCAGTCCTGCCGACTCTAGGCTTGGTATGTAAGCCGGCATGGCGTGAATGAACGCATCCTTTCGCGTGTGGATGCCTGGTTTGGGAGGCATCTCGACCCGTCCCTCACCTTTCTCTTTGAACATCTGGTCGAGCGCATCGACGATGTCGGACATCGGCAGACCGACCGTTTCCACGTCCTTGCGACTGAGGTACAGGACTTTCGTTGCGACCATTCTCGTTTCTCCGTTTGCGGTAGGTCTGCCTGACTGAATTCATGTGCTCGATAGCACCACCTAGTCTTCCGGTCGTTCACCGGCTGGCGCCATCTTCACTATCCTGGGTTCGAACCGTGCGAGACTCTCGACAAGGTCGGTCTGCGCGTTCATGACTTCGTCGATATCCTTGTAGACCATTGGCGCCTCATCGAGGCCGGCAGAGAGAAGCGTCACTCGCCGTTCTTCGAGAACTCGGTTCACCTTGTGCCACTGGAACGTCTTCTTCGCCTGTTTCCTGCTCATGACGCGTCCGGCTCCATGCGAAGCCGAGTTGAGCGACTCCGCGTTGCCTTTGCCGCGCACTATGTACGTTGGGGAAGCCATTGAGCCGGGAATTATGCCAAGTGCACCCTCACCAGCCGGCGTCGCGCCCTTGCGGTGTACGACTACGGTCTCCCCAAAATGTTCTTCCTTCCACGCGAAATTGTGATGGTTCTCCAGGTCGAGTACAACGCGAGCACCCAAGTGTTCGGTCAGATGTCGATGGATGCATGCGTGGTTGGCCGCCGCATAGCGGCCCATTAGCTCCATCGCCTGCCAATACTCCTGCCCGGTCTCGGAATTGAGATCGAGCCACGACAGGTGCGTTAACTCCTTCGGAAGTTCCGGATGTCGACTCATCGCCACCTTGCTGAAGTGGCTCGCGACTGTGTTACCCGCCCCACGGCTCCCACTGTGACTCAGCAGGGCGAGATACCGCCCCGGACGGATGCCCAATTCTTTCCCGACAATCTCTAGCAATCCAAATTCCACGAAGTGGTTGCCGCTGCCAGAGCTGCCAAGTTGCGACCATGCTTTGTCTTTCAAATCACGTACCACCGGCGAGAAAGACCAGTTTTCATCCATCACCTCGTGTTCCCTGCGCCGCTTGAAGCTGGCGCCGATGCCGAACCGGGTTTCTTTGTCGATGGCTCGAATGAGCTTCTCTGGTTCGTTTTCGATCGTCTCCGTCGGAAGATCGAGCACAGACATCTTCATGCGGCAAGCGATGTCGACACCCACGGCATACGGAATGACAGCGTTCCTGGTAGCGAGAACACCACCTATCGGCAAACCGTATCCGCGATGCGCATCCGGCATCAACGCGCCACGTACCGAAATCGGTAGTTTGCATGCGTTCTCGAGCTGCTGAACGGATTCAGGCTCGAGATCGTGTCCCCACTTCCGGTACGGCGCGGAGTCTGAACGAGGCGTGTATGATTTCCGAGCCTCGGTGCTGGCAAGGAGTCCTTTGGCAAGGTCTCCGAACACAGGATCGTCTGCATACGACTTGGGATTCGCCACCAAGCCCCGTACGGTTGCCCGGATCGCGGCTGGCTTGAGTCCCAATGCACGTGCTTCGGCGACCGTGTCCCTGGCGGTCCGGATAAGATCTCCAGGTGGGATGCCGAGGTTTTTCAACTCACGTTTGTTCATTCGGATTCCTTAGCCAACCGGAAGTATCAGATTTTTTGCCGCGGATGGACGCTGAGGTACGCGGATGGACACCGTGTGGAATTATGGGCCCCAACCCAATCCCACAAAGCTCCGCGTTGCTCCGTGTACTTCCGCGGCCAAATAACGACGACGTTGGTGTGTCGGCTGCGGCTTTCTCAATTTACTCGCTTCTTAGCTCACAATGATCGTATCTGCAATGGCGGCATCCCAGCCTCCCCCTCGCGCACATCTGCACATCGTGCCATTATGGCGGTGTACGAATTCTTGGGACCGAGAAACTGGAGTAGCAATGACCGCTCGAATTGCCGCCCGTATCAACGCACTAGCAGTTATCTGTCTGCTTCCCCTGATGTCCTGCGGCTCACCGCCAGCAGAGGCTCCGGCCGCAACAGCCGATAGCGAGTTTCTGTTCATACCGGGCACTATGGGAGCTGATCCATCTACCGGCGCGTACGCTGAAGACATAGGCACACAACTCACGCAGACGATGGCCAACATCGAAGCGATCCTTCACGCCAACGAGATGGACTTCTCGAGGGTCGTGGCCGTGAACGTGTATCTATCGGACGTGGCCAATTTCGCTGCATTGAACGAGGTGTACAGAACCTACTTCCCCAACGACCCGCCGACACGAGCCACAGTGGCCGTCGATCTACCGCATCCAGACGCACTTGTGCAGGTGGCAATGATAGCGGCCCGGCCCGGTGTGACACGTGAGGTGGTGGTACCGACCGATCTAAAAACGCCGGAGCTTCCGTACAGCTGGGGCATACAAGCGGGCAACACGCTCTTCGTGGCAGGTGCTACCAGCCGTGATCCGGACACATATCAGCCCATAACCGGTGATATCGCTACACAGACACGCCGGGTCTGGGGTAACATCGGGATGGTTTTGGAAACGGCGGGCCTCGGCTACGGAGACCTGTCTACGTGCACGGTATTCCTCAACGATCCTCAGGACTTCGGCGAGATGAATAACGCTTACAGGGAATTCGTTACCAACGAACCGCCGGCCCGCGCAACAGTAGGCGCCCAACTCGTGAACGAGCTGTTCAAAGTCGAAATCCAGTGCATAGCAGGACATGGAGCTGAGCGTACCGTGGCTATTGCGGAAGGAGCTGCACCACCAAGCAGCCCGTTCTCGCCCGCGATCAAGCTCGGCAACAGAGTCTTCACGGCAGGTGCAGTCGGCTCTAGCCCCGACGGTGTGGCCGCTGGAGACATAGAAGCTCAAACGAGACAGGTATTGACGAATCTCGAGGCTACAATGGCAGCCGCCGGAAAGACTTTTGGTGACGTGGTTGCAGCGTACGTGTATGTGCCGCAGATCGCTCACAACGAAGCTGTCGGCGCGATTCTCGACGAGGTGTTGGGAATCGAAACACCGAAAACAACGGTCGGAGCAGAACTGATGGGACCGGACTATCTGGTCGAAATCATGATGATTACAGGCGGTTCGCTCGAAGCGAACTGACCGCCGTGCGAGGGCTGAGGCTCCGTTGCCAAGCGAACCACCTGAGTGTACCGTGCAGGCACTATGATCCTATGTGACGTTCAGAAATGCGTTGGCTGCCGGATGTGCGAGGTGGCATGTGGAGATTTCCATTTTGATGCAGTCTCCCCTGCCCTCTCCCGCATTCGCGTGGCCAAAATCGAAGAGATCGGGATCGACGTGGCCGTAACGTGCGTTGGCTGCGCCGAAAAACCGTGCCTGGAGTGTCCCACCGAAGCTCTGTCCGTCGGCGATCGCGGCGAAATCGTGCTCGACGAGGAGCTCTGTACGGGTTGTGAAGAATGCGTGAACTCCTGCCCGATCGGCGCGATCGGATTCTACGATGACAACCCTCTGTACTGCGATCTGTGTGGCGGTACACCTGCGTGTGTGATGATCTGCCCAACGGAAGCTCTCGTTGTGGAACAGGACCTGGAACCGTCTCTGGAGCAGTTTCAAGAGTTCGAAGGTATTCCCGCACAGAAGCGAGTCAACTACGCGAAGATCCAGGCCGAACCGGTTCGCGAGAAGTGGCTCGCCGGGTGGAGGTTGGGACCATGACGGTCTATCAGGGCAACTGCCTGCGTGTCGATCTCGCCGACCGGAAGATCGAACGAGGAAAGACTCCTCCCAATGGAATAGGCGCACGCAGCTGGAACAGCGTCACACTACTGAATGAAATACCCGCCGGCATCGATCCATTCGGACCGGAGAATGTTCTCTGCATTGGGGTAGGGCCGCTAACTGGCAGCCAGTTCATCGCATCTTGTCGTTTCATAGCGAGCGCGAAGAGCCCCCTCACGGGATTTCTTGGCGATTCGGGTGCGCGCGGTTTCTGGGCGCCGAGTCTCAGGTGGTCAGGTCACGACCAGATCGTTTTCACAGGTATGTCTGATTCGTGGGTGTATTTGTTCATCGATGATGACTTCGTTGAGCTACGCGACGCATCTCACCTCGTGGGGCTGGACATCACCGAAACCACAACTCGGCTCCACGACGAGCTGGGCGACCCCGATCTCGAGGTGGCGGCAATCGGTCCGGCCGGAGAAAACCTGGTCCGTTATGCGATCATCTCATGCAACCTGGCGCGAGCGGCAGGCAGAACTGGGATGGGCGCAGTAATGGGCTCTAAGAAGCTCAAGGCGATTGTGGTTCGCGGCAGCAAGCCGGTCAAACCGGTCGATCATGAGCGTTTCACGAAGGCATGCGCCGAATATCAGCAGAACATTGAGACTCACCGGCAGTTTGAGTCCCGGCGCAAGTATGGTACGACGCGTATTTTGGATGCACTCGCTGAAATGGGTGTGCTGCCCGCGTATCACTACCGCAGTGCGGTCTTCGAGGATCTGAAACACGTCGGCGCCGCAGCACTGCGTCGAGATCACGTTGTCAAAGCCAAGGCATGTTACAACTGCAACGTCTATTGCTCTCGCTACAACGTGACCCAGTACAGCGAAGGCGAGGGGCCGGAATACGAGGCTCAGGCCGGCTTCACGGTCAAGTGCGGTAACGCGGACATGGAGGTGGGTGTTGCCGCATCCAACACTGTCAATCGCCTCGGCTTGGACTGCATCACCACCGCTGAGATCATTGCCTGGCTCATGGAATGCAGGCACGAAGGGATCATTACAGACGCGGACGTCGATGGTATTGACCTGTCGTGGGGATCGAACGAAGCGATCATGAAGCTTCCGGAAATGATGGCCCGCCGTGAAGGCATTGGCGATGTGCTGGCAGAAGGATCAAAACGGGCCGCACAGACATTCGGCGACGGTGCAAGAGATTTGACAATCGAAGTGAAAGGCCTGGAGCTCTTCTCGGCCGATCCACGTGGCATCAAGGGCTACGGCCTCATGAACGCGATCAACTCCCGCGGAGGCGACCACTACCGCGGTGAACCTATGATCGAGCTTACGGGAGACGAAGAACTCGCGAAGAAGCGTGTCGGCAACCCTAACGCCGCGCATCGGCTGCTGGAAGACGGAAAGGGTGCTCTAGTGAACTACGCCGAGCTGCTTGGAATTCTCTCGGACAGCATCACGGTGTGCAAGAACATCTCGAACTGCATGGATGCCGTCGATTTCGAGGTCACGGCAGAGGCCTATTCCGGACTGCTCGGCAAGGAAGTCACCCGCGACGACCTATGGAACGCCTGCGCACATGTAAGTCAGGTCGAGCGCGACTTCAACGTGCGTGAAGGATTGACGTCGGCAGACGACACACTCCCGGCTCGATTCAAAGACCATCCCCTACCTGATGGCCCGGCGAAGGGGACGAGAATCGATATCGACAGGCTCGTGAAGGACTACTACAAGGAAAAGGGCTGGGACAAGTGAGCCGAATCCTCATGGAGTCGGCTCAATGCGCATTATCACGTTGCCTGCGGGATCGGGGCAGATGACGTGGCCTTCTTCCTTCATCCAATCGTCGTCTTGCATCTGACGCTGTCTTGGTGGAAGCAGCGGCAAAGTCGCATGTAGCGCGTAGAGGCAAAAGTGCCCCTCGGGCGGTATGTACAGGCGGCCGCTCTGGAGCCTGAAGTAGTCGCCCGGCTTCATACACGACGTACAGGTTCCTTTCACATCTTCCACCACCACCTGCAAGCTGCGCACACCACCGTCCATCTGCGGTACGGGTTCCTCTGAATCCGGTTTGCATGCAGGATCATCCGCGTCAGAGCCAACAGGATCACCCTTTTGCTTCTTGATCTCCACGGTGCGCTCGATCTTGTAAATAACCCGCCCGTTAGGGTCAGGACATTGCACGTGGTGAACACGGTCCATCCAATCCTCACCCTCGTCCTCCGCCATCGCCCGTTCCTTGGGAGTCAACACCGGCAACATGGCCTGCAAGGCCCACAAACAGACGAAGCCACCCTCTGGGATGCGGAGATCACCATCCCGTACCATGAAGTAGTCGCCGACCTCGACCTGCGGTTCGGCAGTGCACGTTCCCATCACCTTTTTCGCCGTAACCTTGAGCTCGTACATCAGGCACTCCTGTTGTTCACCGCGCCTTTTCAGAGTACTATCGTCCCCAATCTTAGCCGGCATATGTCGCAGAGAAAAGCGGAGAGCGGAATCCAATGCTGAGCCAGCGCGAGACGTTTGCGTCGAAGTTCGGACTGTTGATGACCATGATTGGAGTAGCAGTCGGTCTTGGAAACGTCTGGCGTTTCCCTTACATGGTCGGGCGGTTCGGTGGCGCATCGTTCGTGCTGTTCTATCTACTAATGGTTCTGCTGGTCGGCATCCCCGCGCTCATGGCCGAGTGGACGCTCGGTCGCCATACCCGGCGTGGTACTCTCGGTGCTTTCGAAAGAGGCGGTTTGCCGGGCGGGAGATACATCGGATACTTCTTCATGTTCGTGGTGTTCTGTGCCACCGGTTACTACTCCAACACGCTGGGATGGGTATTGCTCCATGCAATCGCGGAGGCGGGATCACTGGCGGGAGTTGAGATAAACCCCAGCGCCATTCTTCCACCCGAGAGCGGATTCGACCGGCGAAGCCTGGTGCTGCAATTTGTCTTCACACCCCTCGTCATCGTGGCTTGTGGTTTCATTCTCATCAAGGGATTACGACGCGGCATAGAGCGTATCAGCAAGATCATCATGCCCACGCTGTTGGTGATCCTGATCATGTTGATCGTCAGAGCCGTGACGCTCGAAGGTGCAGGCGTTGGCCTCCGCTGGTACGCCGGCAGTCTGAGCTTCGAGGGATTGAACGGCAGCGTAATGGCGGCGGCGTTAGGCCAGGCAGTGTTCTCCATGTCTTTGGGCGGAACGTTCATGGTCATATACGGTTCCTATATGAGCGATTCAGAAGAAATCCCGGGAACCGCACTTCTCACAGGACTCGGCGACACTCTGGCGGGGCTCCTCGCCGGTCTGGCGATATTTCCGGCTGTCTTTGCGTTCGGCCTGGAACCGGACAGTGGTCCCTCGCTCATCTTCTTCACTATCCCACAGACCTTTGAGCAAATGCCGTTGGGTGGCCTTTTTGGTTTGTTATTCTTCGCCGGACTGTTCGGAGCGGCATTCCTCTCGGCCGTGGCGGCGCTCGAAGTTTTGGTGGGAGGAATCATCGACAATAGCAGACTGTCGCGCAAAGCATCCGTCTTTCTTGCATGTTCGATCGTTTTGGTGTTGGCGATTCCACCGATGATCAACATGAAGATCTTCTTCCCGTGGGACCTCACATTCGGATCGGGCATGCAAACACTCGGCGCCTTCCTTGCGGTTGTAACCACCGCTTGGTGCATCAGGAGATCAGACGCAATAAAGGAACTGGCAACCGAAACCGCCAAACCTTTTCATCACATGCTGTATTGGTGGATGCGGATCGTGATTCCGGCGTGCGTGCTCTTCGTCGGGGTAAGGTGGTTGATTGATGCGGTGGGTTAGGGGCGGACGGGCGGACGGGCGGACGGGCGGACACGAACGTAGTCAAATCTGACGTTCATGTTCATATCGCGCAGCAAGACGCATCTGACGACAAGCGGTTCGGTAGGTCCTGAACTGCACCACGAAGTGAGCGCCTCACGGCGTGCAAACGTCGAGGGCGCGAACGGAGGGTGCACAGATGCACATGCCGGACCGCTTGTTATGCGCGGTTCTCACGGATAACCTTTTGCTCACATCTTGACGCTCATCTATTCGCACGATATTGGAGGCCCCATGTCTCTCCGCATATTTGCTCCGTTCATCATATGCGTCTTTGCGCTGCTTGCAGACCTCGTTCCGATACAAGCCCAACAGTATGATCCCGACCTCTTTAACGAGATGCGATGGCGGATGATCGGGCCGTTCCGCGGAGGGCGCTGCAAGGCGGCGGCCGGAGTACCGGAACAGCCCAACGTGTTTTACATCGGTTACGTCAACGGCGGTGTGTGGAAATCGACTGACTACGGTCATGTATGGAAGCCGATATTCGACGACCAGCCGACAGGGTCAATTGGAGCAATCGCCGTTGCGCCGTCGGACCCAAACATCGTATACGTCGGGAGCGGCGAGGGCTTGCAGCGACCAGACCTCTCCACCGGCGACGGCATCTACAAATCGTACGATGCAGGCGAAACCTGGACTCACCTCGGCCTGCGTGACGGGCAACAGATCCCGCAGATCATCGTCGACCCAAACGATCCGAACCGCCTCTTTGTGGCAGTGCTCGGACATCCGTACGGGCCGAATGAACAACGCGGGATATTCCGCTCGACAGACGGGGGGCAGACCTTCGAAAAGGTGCTTTACCGGGATGAAAACACGGGCGGCGTCGATGTCGCATTCGACCCGAGTAACTCACAGACGATTTACGCGGTCTTGTGGGAAGCGCGCGAGGGTCCATGGGAGAACGGAGTATTCCGCGGGCCAGGCAGTGGAATGTTCAAATCCACGGACGGAGGTGACAACTGGCATCAGCTCACGGAGGGTTTGCCCAATTTCGAGGATGACGAGCTCAGCCGGATCGGCATCACTGTGGCGCCGAGTTTGCCGACTCGCCTATTCGCAACGGTTGAGTCGCGGCGGAATGGAGGACTCTATCGCTCTGACGACGCGGGGGAGAGCTGGTACCTGACCAACAACGATTCGAGGGTCACACAGAGAGGGTCTGACTTCGCCGAAGTGAAGGTCCATCCTCAGAACCCCGACATCGTCTTCACGGGTGCGATCGTGATCTGGAAGTCGGTCGATGGTGGCCACACGTTCGAAACGATCCGGGGTGCACCAGGCGGTGACGACTACCATCGCCTCTGGATCAACCCAAACAATCCCGACATCATGTTGGTCGCCGCCGATCAAGGCGCAATCGTAACGGCCAACGGTGGGCAAACTTGGAGCACCTGGTACAACCAACCGACGGCTCAGTTCTATCATGTTTCAACCGACAATTCGTTCCCGTACCGCGTGTGCAGCGGGCAGCAAGAGAGTGGTTCCGCCTGTGTGCGCAGTCGTGGCGACTGGGGCCAGATCACATTCCGCGATTGGAGCCCGGTCGGGATATTCGAGTATGGCTACGTCGCTCCAGATCCACTCAACCCCGACATCGTGTACGGCAGCAAAGTGTTGAGATTCGACAGACGGACAGGGCAGGTGCAGGACGTGGCGCCAAAGCCACTTCGCGAGCCGGGGTATCGAGTCGTGCGAACGATGCCGATTCTGTTCTCCCCCCTCGACCCACACACATTGTATTTCGCCTCGAACGTGTTGTGGAAGACGAAGAACGGTGGAAACAGTTGGGACCAGATCAGCCCAGACCTCACTCGTGAGACGTGGGAAGTGCCAGAGAATGTCGGCAAATACAGGGGTACACCACAGACTGAAAGGCAAGTCACTCGGCGCGGAGTCATCTACACTATCGCGCCCTCATATGTCGACATCAACACCATCTGGGTGGGTACCGACGACGGTTTGATACACGTGACACGTGACGGTGGCGCAAACTGGACCGATGTCACTCCACCGGAGCTGGGCCCGTGGGCAAAGGTGTCGATCATGGATGCGTCGCATACCGACGCTAACACTGCCTATGCGGCAATCAACACTCTGCGGCTCGACGACTTGAGACCTCACATCTATCGCACACGCGACGGTGGCGCCACGTGGACACACATCACAAACGGCATCCCCGATGGCGGCATCGTGAATGTCGTGCGTGAGGACCCGGAGAGGACGGGGCTGCTTTTCACAGGTACCGAACAGGCGATATATGTCTCATTCGATGACGGTGACAGTTGGCAGTCGTTGCGAATCAACATGCCGGCCACGTCCATGCGAGACCTCGTGATCAAAGATGACGATGTGGTTGTAGGCACCCACGGTCGCAGCTTCTGGATTCTTGACGACATCACTCCACTCAGGCAGATCACGCCGGACATAGTCGCAAGTGATGCGCACCTGTTCGAGCCACAGCAGGCGTGGCGATTCCGGTGGAACAAGAACACGGATACACCGCTCCCTCTGGGTGAGCCCGTAGGCGAGAATCCGCCCGACGGCGCAATTATCAACTACTACCTTGCGGGCAGTGCCGATGGCCCGCTTACTCTGGAGATTCTAAGCGCGGACGGAGATCTCATCCGGCAGTTCTCGAGTGACGATGAGCCCGAAGCGCCGCTCGAGGGTCAGAATGTTCCCGACTACTGGCCACGCCCGCCCATGGTGTTGTCGGCCGAAGCGGGCCTACATCGGTTCGTATGGGACCTTCACTATCCGAGGCCGGCCGTGTTGCGCTTCAGCTACCCAATTGCGGCCGTGCCGTACAACACACCGGTGACTCCGTTCGGGTCGTGGGTGGTGCCGGGGCAGTACACCGTTAGGCTCACAGCTAACGGCAGGACGTACACCCAGCCGCTGACAGTGAAGATGGACCCTCGCGTTACCACGCCGACAGCTGAGATCGAACGACAGTTCAGGATTTCGAGAAAGCTGGACGGTCTGTTGCGGGAAGATTCTGAAGCCCTGGAGGCTGTGCAGGCGTTTCGAGCCGACAGGGCAAACTCGTCCATGGACGAGGAAGCCGCTGAAATCGAGGCCGAGCTACGTAGCTTGAATAGTGCCATCGGTTCGCTCTTCCGCATGGTCGAGAGAACAGACAGGCCCCCTACTTCTCAGGTGGTGGAGTCGATAGGTGAACGTGAAATTGAGCTGCGAGCAGTTCTAGGCCGGTGGAGGCGGCTAGGCGGACGATAGCGCCCGACAGCTACCTGCGGAGGCGCAGCGTCGGGTCGAGTTCCATAATGAGCTGCCGCGGCCTGGGGTCGCTCGGGAAGTAGCGCAGCCACAGACGCGCAGCAGCGAGTGTACGCGGGTAATCTCCAAGTGCGTTCAACACGCGCACGAGGTTGAGGTGCGCCTGAGCCAGCGTGGGCCGCAGCGCAATCGCCCGTTCGTAGTGCTCGCGTGCCTGATTCAGATCGCCACGGACGAGCAAAACATTAGCCAATCGGAAATGGCCGAGTGCCTCGTGTTCGTTGATGTCCAAAGCTGTGCGATACGCTCGTTCGGCTCCGGTGGTGTCACCCAGGTTCTCGAGCGAAATACCCATATTGACCCACACGAGAGGCTGACGTTCGTCGAGATCGACAGACTTGCGCAACACGGCCACTGCACTGTCGTGGTTGTGCCGATTCGCATGGGCCAATCCCAAGTTCCGCAGGACCGCGGGGTTGTCGGGCTGAATCTCCAGAGCTTTCCGGTATGCCGCGACGGCATGAGACAGCTCACTGCTCTGATAGTACAGATCGGCAAAGGTCCCGAGCGCAACTGCCCACCGATCCCTTATGGGTACGCCAGCTCGCTCAGATTCCTCCAGCTCGTCCATCAGCATCCTGCGAGTTGTGGCATCGCTGCCTCTTGCCATGTACAGCGCCGCCAAAGCTGTGGCTCGAACATCGATATCTTCATGTCTCGCCAGTTGCCAAAGCGTCTGATAGACCTCGGCGTCGAGAGCAGACAGGTTGGGCCTCAAGAAGCGATAGGTGAACACTCCCAGAGCCTCGATCAGGGCGGCCGGAAAACTCGAAGAATCGCGCAACACTGCTGCGGCAGCGCGCTGATCGAGCGAATCAGGTTGTACTAACGAAGCGACAATCGGCTTGTGCGGTTTGAGTTCACCGTACCATTGCCTCGTAACCCTCTCCAATCCGGCGATCGAGCTGTCGGCGTGACACCCGGACATGGCACATGCGTTCACAATGCCCATGCGATCGTCGAAGCCGGGACGCGGAATCGGTATCGTATGATCCGACCGGGCAAACCGCAGGTGGTATCCGAGTTCCGGATGTTGTAAATAGGGCATGTGGCAATCGACACAGCGACTCCCATCCGTGCCTGGTTCATGGAAGGTGTGCGCCTGCGGGTATTCTGCCTTACTCGGATGGCAATCGGTGCACTGCTCGTCGGCGAAACGATCTGATAGCTCACGTCCCCAAATATCCCTGTACTGCTGTGTGTGCGGATCGTGGCAATCGACGCAGGTCATTGACCCGTTGAGATAACAATCGCTGTAGCGGTGGTTGCCCTGATATGCAAACGACTTGACTCGACCGTCAGGGAAGAACGGCCCACCACCAAGCATAGTCAGACCAACTGAGTAGTAGTCGGCCAATGGCTCACCCGGCAGGTACCCTTGCCGCATCACATCTTTGAGTGCGTGGCAGCGAAAACAGACGTTGATGGAACCATCCTTGGAGAATGTCGCCAGAGCATTAACCGCGATTTCAGAACCGTTGCCGATCGTCTCGGGCTGTGATGCCTCCACGTGTTCCGACATCGGACCATGACACGACTCACAGTCTATTGCCAGCGTGGTAATGCGCGTGGAGTACCGATTCTTCGTGTTGTCGTACGCAAGATCGACGAGTGCGGCATGGCACTCCTGGCAATTGGCGTATGTGTCATCTGTACCGAGGACTCTCACAGGCGGCCAATCGGCGCACTCGGTGATGGACATGTCCATCGTGATCGGGATCCATCCCTTGTCGCTGCGAGTGTTTGTATTGCAGAACCAAAGGCTCTCGTGGCGAATGAAGTCGAAGGGAAGAAAACGGACAGTACCATCCGGATACTCCGAGACGAACCCCTGCGTTCCACCCCCAAACATGTGTCCGCCACCAATGACGCCAGCTACGGTCAGCGTTTCGGCTTGGAAGCCTTCCTGCTCAACCACAAACTCATAGCTACTGTCAGGTGCGACGATGGGCCGCACAATTGCATCCGCAAACCTGATAGGGCTACCGTCAAACCGTGCGATGATCAGATCCGTGGTCGGATTGCCGCCTGCCCTTTGGTGAGTCGAGTTGAGCCATGCGTTGTACTGGGTCTCATGACATTCTTCTCAAGTCTCCGCTCCAGCGAAATCTTCAAAGACAACCTCGGCCGCCGCTGTGCTGAGGCGAAAGGGGGGAGAACCATCTTCCCGTCTTAGAAACAACCAGTAGGCTGGGACGGCAGACGCTAAGACAACGAGGCCAATGATTGACAGCTTCAGAGACCTGCGGGGCTGTCCCACCGCCGACGAATCTGTCGCTTGCGACCGGCCTAGGGATTCGCGCTTCGGATCCGACGAGGGGACCTTCTCGGGCGATTTTGCACGCGCGGGAGCATGCTCTTGTTTCGAAACCGCCGGAGGAGCATCGCTTCGAACCTGAGCCTTAGCTTTTTGGTTCTTCTTGTGCTTCTTCTTGCGTCCCATCTCTCACGTATCTCACTAGGTACTGCGGCATGCCATCTCACAGAACATAACATGTCGTCGTGCGCGAGGCGGTAGCCGGAGGGTTCCCGCAACGGCCGCGGTATTGTAAAGTTGAACGTCGGCCTGGGCAATTGTCCTGTGATATTAAGGAAGTTGATGAAGAGTTCCCAAAAAGTCGCTTTGACATTCTCGATTCCGCTGCTGGTGTTTGCGATCGTCTTCTTCTTCGTGATGCGCGGAGTGACAAGAGACCAACTAGTTGGAGTGACCGAGGAACCTCCCTTCACTATATCACATACCGACTCAGAAATACCGTTGGATCACGCTGACGAATTCTGGATCGGTATCCCCCCCGTGAACGTTCATCTCTGGCCACAAAACGCGCGCGTGCCATATGGCACCGAAGAACGGGATATCGCGGTTCGGGGCGCGTACAACGATCGAGAGATTGCGTTCATGTTGGAATGGGAAGACGAAACGGAAAACCGAGAGGGGCCTCTCAACCGTGACGCAGCCGCGGTCTTCTTTGGGCCGGCAGACTCACCAGCGACCGCTCAAATGATGGGGCACGGAGGGACGGGCAACATCTGGCATTGGGTTGCCGACCAAGATGCTGAAATGCAGCAGGCAGGAGGAGACTCGACACTTGCGGTTCTCGAACTGTTCACGACGGGCCCAGGCACACAGACACCTCTAAGCTTACAGACAGTGGCTGGACGAGGAGAACATACCGACGGCCGCTGGCATGTGGTGATGAAACGGGCACTCGAAAGTGCGCAGGGCGATGGTCTGCCACTGACCCCCGAGTCGGATCTGCTCGTCGCTTTTTCAACTTGGGACGGAGAAAAGGTAGAGGCCCTGGCTCGCAAGTCGATCTCCATAATGACAAACATGGTTTTCGAGCGGCACTAGCGAATGCTTCGCGGCTGCTTCCGGATTCTGGCGTTTGTCACCTCCGCGTGTGCACTCACGTCTTGTGGCGGGTCGGACAACTTTTCGGGCGAACTGGTCGGCAATCAGAGAACAATTGAAGTCCACGTAAAACGGTTCGGATACGATCCCGGCATCATCACAGTGCGCCGCGGTGAGACTGTCGTGATCAAACTCATCAGCGACGACGTCACTCACGGTTTCTATCTCTTCGACTACGGCATCCGAGCTTCCGTGGACCCCGGAGAGATTCGGGTGATCGGGTTCGTTGCAGACAAACCGGGACGCTTCTCGTTCCGCTGTTCGGTCACTTGTGGATGGATGCACCCATACGAGTACGGCTACCTTCGGGTCCTTCCAAACCGACGCTTCCACGTTTCGTTGGCGCTAGTGCTTCTCGTGGCTGCCGGTTCACTGTGGTTCGCTCTCAGGAGAAAGGAAGCCTCGGACAAGCTGTTTGGGCTCGTTCCGCTATCGTGGCGCTATGAGCTGACCAAACATAGGTCAATACGGGCACTGTTCAAGAGCCGTTGGTTCCCGACGATTCTGGTGATCATCAACCTCGTGATTTTTGGGGTAATCCTCATCTCCGCGCTCATCGGAGGCGTTTCGCCTGGGAACTTGAACTTCGGCGTGATGATCACATGGGTGCTGTGGTGGGTATTGTTGATGACTCTCTTCGTGCCGATCGCGGGCAGGTTCTGGTGCATGATGTGCCCATTCCCACTGATCGGAGATTGGATTCAACGCGGAAAGCTCATTGGCGTCGGCAGGCAGAAGTCATGGGGTTTGAACAAGAAATGGCCCAAGAAGTTCCGAAACCTGTGGCCGCTGACGATAGTCTTCTTCGTAACCACCATGTTTTTCGGGTTCTTCACGGTACTCCCGATTGCTACCTTTGCCCTGCTCGTAGTGGTCGTGGGTACGGCCATTGCGATTGCCCTGATCTTCGAAAAGCGGACGTTCTGCCTCTACATCTGCCCGGTGAGCGGGTTCCAGGGATTGTACTCGAACTTTGCGGCAGTTGAGGTCAGAGCGAAAGACCACGATATCTGCAAGGCCCATCGACCCAAGACCTGTTACGTCGGTAACGAGAACGGGTACGGTTGTCCGTGGATGGAACACCCGTACGACATGAACCGCAACACATACTGTGGTTTGTGTTTCGAGTGCTTCAAGACCTGTCCCTACGACAACATGGCTTTCAACCTCAGGCCCTTTCGCACCGACCTGTTGGCGGAACGGAAGCGCACCGACGACGTGTACAACCGCCGAAGCACGGACGAGGCATTCAAGGGTCTCACGATGATCGGGATCCTCGCGGTCTTCTTCCTCGTCATGCAGGGTCCTTATGGATTTCTGCGGGATATGGTGCGTATCGAGACCCTGACGGGTTATTGGCAGTTTCTGCTGGGGTACACTGCAATAAGCTTCCTCGTCGTGCCGGGGCTGTTTCTCGGCACGTCTTGGCTGTCGAAGCTGGTGAGTGGCGATCGAGAAGTTCCGCTCAAGAAGGTGTTCGTCGAGTTCTCGTACTGTTTGATCCCCCTGGGAATTGCTCGTTGGGCCGCCTTCAGCGTTGCACTCTTGTTCGTCAACGGCAGCTACATACCAACGGTCATCTCGGATCCTCTTTCGTTGGGCTGGAATCTCTTTGGGACCTCGGGCTGGGGTTGGCACCCATTCTGGACGGGCGCGATACCTTACTTGCAGACGTTGCTCTTGCTGGTCGGCTTGGCATTTTCTCTCGAATACGGATTTAGATTCGCGGAACGGATATTCGCGACAAGACAGGAGGCAAAGAGGGGTTGGGTACCGATGTTTCTATTCCTGGTGGCACTCAGCGTCTCCTTCCTCTGGCTGTTCGAGGGATAGGGCAGTGCGTCGTCGAACTTCGCTAACCGTAATTCTGTCTGTAGTCTGCGTGGCTGCAGCACCTTGGTCTTTCTCGGCTTGTTCGGGTCCCGACAACGGCACCAACCGAATAACGCTGCTTGCCCGCGCTCCAGAGCGCGGCAACTGGTCTCCGCAGGAGATCCATGTAGATCGTGGGCGCCAGGTCACAATAGTGGTGAGGAACGTGGACACCGCGACTCACAGCTTCTATCTGCCTGCACTGGGCCTAGACACTGGACCACTCAAGCCTGGCGACACAAAGGAAGTCACCTTCACGCCCGAGTTCGCCGGAGAATATC
>Ga0180432_10004093_pt1 | contig 20254 bp, 14 predicted proteins | sample SS_ome_10_FD_132414 | JGI IMG/M metagenome (GOLD analysis project Ga0180432, IMG submission 132414) | Hypersaline lake sediment archaeal communities from the Salton Sea, California, USA - SS_1_MS_2 metaG | ecosystem: Environmental > Aquatic > Non-marine Saline and Alkaline > Hypersaline >...
AAGCTGCTGATTTTCGGCAATCTGAAGCTGTTCCGTGGCGGCTGGCAGTATGCGTCCATTCGGGACGTAGCAAGTATTCTCCTGGGGTCCTGGCTGTTTCTGTTGATCATGTTCATTCTGGTGTACGCGTTCCGCGACCTGAATGTACCGTCATGGTTCGGTCGCCAGAGCCCGAAGTTCTTCGCGGGCTTCTCGCGGGGCATCCTGCTGATGGACTTCCTGGCCACGGTGTTCCTTGTATGCACGGCGAGGTTGGCCTTTCGCCTGTATCGGGAGGAATTGCGGCCCGTCTCGGCCGAGGGCGCTCGCAGGGTGCTGATCATCGGGGCCGGGGACGCCGCCGAAACCGTGATCCGAGAGATCCATCGCATGCCCGTCGAGCGCTACAGGGTGATCGGGCTGGTGGATGACGACCCGGACAAGAACGGGCTGTTCATCCATGGCATCCCGGTGCTGGGCACCACGGAGGACATCCGCGGCATCTGCGAGGACGAAGAGGTCGAGGAAATCATCATCGCGATCCCGTCGGCGACCCAGAAGGAACTGCGCCGCGTGATCGACCTGTGCAGCGGCACGAAGTTGAAGTTCCAGTCCCTCCCGGGCGTCAGCGACCTGATCGAAGGGCGCATAACCGTCTCGCAGATTCGTCCGGTCGACATTAACGACCTGCTCGGCCGGGAGGCCGTCGAACTCGACGAGCAGGCCATCTCGCGGTTCATCAAGGCCCGGTGCGTTCTCATCACCGGCGCCGGGGGGTCGATAGGCTCGGAGATGTGCCGACAGGTCTGCCACTACCGCCCCGCCAGACTGGTGCTCGTCGAGCAGGCCGAAAACCCCCTGTTCGACATCGAGAACGAACTGAGGGTCCGCCACCCGGATACGGCTGTTGAGGCGACTATCTGCGACATCTACGACCGTGCCCGCGTGATGGAGATCTGGGAGAGATTCCGGCCCGACGTGGTCATCCACGCCGCCGCCCACAAGCACGTGCCGCTGATGGAGCGCAACCCGTGCGAGGCGATCAAGAACAACATCCTGGGCACGCGGCACGTGGCCGACGCGTCGTGCGAGCACGACGTGGCCGAGTTCGTCCTGATCTCGACCGACAAGGCGGTCAATCCGTCGTCGGTGATGGGGGCCAGCAAGCGGGTGGCGGAAATATACACCCAGGCAATGAACGAGCGCGGCGGCGGCCGGACCCAGTTCAAGGCGGTTCGGTTCGGCAACGTGCTGGGCTCGAACGGCTCGGTGGTGCCGACGTTCCGCAAGCTGATCGCCTCGGGCGGGCCGCTCACCGTCACCGACCCGGAAATGACCCGCTACTTCATGACCATCTCCGAGGCATCGCAGTTGGTCCTCCAGGCCGCCGCCACGGGAAGCGGCGGGCAGATCCTCCTGCTGGACATGGGCGAGCCGATCAAGATCGTCGATCTGGCCAAGAACATGATCACCCTCAGCGGATTCCGGCCCGGAGAGGACATCGACATCGTGTTCACCGGCGTCAGGCCCGGGGAGAAGCTCTTCGAGGAGCTGCGCACCGCCGGGGAGGACATCGGGCCGACCGTGCATCCGAAGGTGCTTGTCTGGAAACACGAACCGGTCGAATGGACCCGCGTGGTGGAATCGTATCATCGGCTCGAGGGGCTGGCCAACTGCCTTAACCGACAGCCGATCGTGGATGCCCTGCGCGACATCGTCCCGGAATACGATCCGCAGAACGCCCCCACCGAAGCGCCCCGGACTGATTCGCAGTCGGTCGCCTCCGAGAGCGACTGATGCCTGTTGACGACCCGGCAGAAAGGCCTCCCGTGAGCCAGGACCCGATTCCGTTGTCCTCGCCCGACATCACCGAGGCGGAGATCGCCGCGGCCGTGGCCGTCCTGAAAACCCCGCGCCTGAGTATCGGGCCTCAGCTCGAAGCGTTCGAGGCCGCCTGCGCCGCTCGCGCCGGGCGGAAGCACGGCGTCGGGGTCAACAGCGGCACCAGCGGGCTGCACGTGTGCGTCAGGGCCTTGGGCATCGGGCCCGGAGACGAGGTCATCACCACGCCTTTTTCGTTCATCGCCACCACCAACGCCGTCCTGTTCGAGCAGGCAACACCCGTCTTCGTGGACATCGACCCCGAGTCGTACAACATGGACCCGGGCGCCGTCGAGGCCGCCGTCACCGACAGGACCAAGGCCATCCTTGCCGTGGAGGTCTTCGGCAACACGGCGCACTTCGACGCCTACGAGCGTATCGCCGAGGCCCACGATCTGCTGCTGATCGAGGACTGCTGCGAGGCCCTGGGCGGCGTGCTGGGCGAGCGTCCGGCGGGGAGCTTCGGGCAGTGCGGGGTGTTCGCCTTCTACCCCAACAAGCAGATCACCACTGGGGAGGGCGGGATGATCGTCACCGACAGCGACGCACTGCGCGACCTGGCCCGGTCGCTGCGCAACCAGGGCCGCGGCACGGAGGCCTGGCTCAGCCACGCCAGACTCGGGTACAACTACCGGCTGAGCGAGGTCAACGCCGCGATCGGCAAGGTCCAGATGGACCGCCTGGACGAGATCCTCGCCGGGCGTCGCCGGGCCGCGACGCTGTACGACCAGGCTCTGGGTGACATCGAGGCAATTCACCTTCCGGGGATGGTCGAGCGCGACAAGGCGAGTTGGTTCGTCTACGTGATCCGCCTGGCCGAGCGCTTCACCGGGGCGGACCGCGATGCGGTCATTCATCGCCTCCACGAGGCCGGGATCGGATGCAGCAACTACTTTGTCCCCATCCACACGCAGCCGTACATCAAAGAGATGCTCGGCACCGCCGGCGGCGACTTTCCCGTCACCGAAGCCGTCGCCGCCCGCACGATCGCCCTGCCGTTCTTCGCCTCCCTGGCCGAGGCCGACGTGGCCCGCGTCGCCGAAGCGCTCGGTGCGGCACTGGCGTCGCTCTGAGACGACTGGTCGAATGGATCCGAGCCCGGCACAACGCGGTGTCAAACCGTTGACCAAGGCACACGCCGAGGCAGTGGCCGACCTGCATCAGAGCGGTATCGCCACGGGGTTCCTCTCAAGCCTGGGCCGAACGTTTCTGCGACAGCTTTACAGGGCCATCCCGACCTGTCCGGCCGGGTTCGGCTTTGTCTGGGTGGAGGCCGACAACGTGCTGGGCTTCATCGCGTGCGCCGAGGATACGGGTCGGCTGTACAAGCAGGCCTTGCGGCGCCGGGGGCTGTGGATGGCGATCCCCCTGATACGGTTCCTCTGCCGACCCTCGGTCATCAGGCGGATGATCCAGACGCTGCGCTACCCGAGCACGTGCGAGGCGGATCTGCCCTGGGCGGAACTGCTGAGCATCGTGGTGGCCGAGCGGGGGCGGGGCAGGGGCATAGGGCGGGCCCTCGTCTCGGCGATGGGCGAGGAGTGCAGGGGGCGCGGCATTGCCCGGGCGCGCGTGGCTGTCTGGACTGGGAACGAGCCGGCGTGCCGCTTCTACGAGCAATGCGGCTTCGTCCTGGCCCAGACGCGCGAGCATCACGGGCGCCCCACGAACATTTACGTCATCGACTGTTGACGCCCGGTCGCCGGGCCGATCGGCCGACCCGCGCCAGTTCGCGCCGATAGACGCCGAGTACGGCCCGGCATATCCGCTGCTCGTCAAACTCCTGCTCGGCCCGCCGACGGGCTCCGGTCGAAAGGGCTTCTCGCAACGCGTCGTCCTCGAACAGCCGAATCATGCCCGCCGCCAGGGCGGCGGCATCTCGCACCGGCACGATCAAACCGTTGACGCCCTCCAGAACAGCCTCCCGGTTGCCACGGATGTCGGTCACGATGGCCGGCAGGCCCATGGCATTGGCCTCCATTACCGAGCGGGGGTAGCCCTCGCGATAGCTGGGCAGGCAGTAGACATTCAAGGCCGTCATCAGGCGAGGTATGTCGTCTCGCTGGCCCATGAACCGGCAGAACTCGCCGATGCCCATCTCTCTCGCCCGTTCAGGGGTGACCTCATCGGACCGGCTTCGATCGACGAACCCGATATGCAACAGGTAGGCATTGGGCACCTGCCTGCGGAACTCGGCGAAGGCCTGGAACAACTCTCGAACGCCTTTCTCGCGGACCATTCGGGCCACGATGCCGATGACAAAGGCGTCTTCCGGTATGTCCAGTTCTTTGCGAACCGCGGGCCCCTCGCCCGGTGCAAACCTGTCCGGATTGAAGCGGTCCAGGTCGATCCCGTTGCCGATCCATGCCAGTTTCTCAGCGGGGATGAGCCGCTCTCTGACGGCCAGATCGACGTCTTCGCGGCTCTGGCTGAGCACGCGGGTGGCCAGTCGACAGGCGCGGATCTCGAGCGTCTTGAACAGCCAGCGCTTCACCCCCGGGGGCTCGGCGAAGTAGTAGAAGCCGTGGACGGTGTTGATGCGGATCGGCACTCGGGCCAGCCAAGCGGCGACCTGGCCGAGAAACGCCGCTTTCGGCGTGTGCGTATGGACGATGTCGATCTGCCGTCGCCGGAACAGACCGGCAAGCCTCCAGACGGCCTTGATGTCCGCCCACGGACTGACGCGGCGCAGAATGGTCACCGTCTCGACGGAGAGGCCTTCGGCCCGCAGTTGAGGCACCTCCGGCCCGTCCGAGCAGACGGCTACGACATCGTAGCCCGCGTCCTGCATCGCCTCGATCTGCGCCTTCAGGAGGGCCTTGACCGACAGGTCGATCGCGCAGACCACGGCCACGCGGGCTTCAGGGGTGTTGGTCGACGCGTTCATCCTAAGCAGACGGCACCGTTGTCCTTGACCGTGGGGGCCATGATCGTCCGCCATTTCGTCTGGCCGGACAGCATCGCCGCCCAGGGGCCCAGCGATGGGCTCATGCCTTATCGTTCTGCATACACCAGTCCGTACCCGGCGACAACCCCCCCGGTGTCCACGACGAAGCCCTGGTCCTCCAGAAACGTCTTTACCTCGGCGACCTTGTTTGCCGCCCGGGACGCATGAATCTCGAAGACCATCATCCGTATCGACTGGAGGAGGGCTTCAGGAGCCCCGTAGAGGATCTCGAACTCCGCTCCCTCGCAGTCCATCTTCAACAGGTCGCACGAGTTCAGGGCGTTGTCGGTGAAGACGTCCGCCAGGGACACCACGTTGATCGTTATTCTCTGGCTGTCCGCTCGGTCGCTGAACATCCCGTGTCCGCCCGACTGACTATCGTCGATGAACAGATCTCTCTGCCCCTTGGCGCCGGCCACGCCAAGGTTGAACGCATGGATCTGCCCGGTCAGTCCATTCAGCGCCACGTTGTCCTCCAGCAGTTGGTAACTCTCGGGGAAGGGCTCGTAGCTGTAGACCGCGGCGCCCGGACAACGCGATGCGGCCAGCACGGAGAACGAGCCGATGTTCGCTCCAATGTCGATGATGGTGGCGCCGGCTTCCAGGCTGGACAGATACCTGTGATACGGTCGCGCCGCATAGACTTCGACGACCCTCTGCATCTCCCGGGCCTGCCGCCTGACCTTGAAGCGGGTCCCGTCTCGCAGAACCAACACCTCCAAACCTGTCCTGCGGCGGAAGTATATGGAGAAGGCCTTCGGCCAGTTCTTGAACAGGCCGATGGCTTGCAGCCCGGTACGGAACCGCCGGAAGAAGTACTTCAGTTTTCGCACGGCTTCTGTCCTTTCGCAGTGTTCTGCCACCCGCTACGTACGGCGTCGGAAGCGACTCGGCATGCCGGTCAGCCGTCGGGCGCCTATCGCCTGAAGAACCGCTTGCCACAGGTTGGGCACCCGGCCCGACTGCTGCCGTGCCCGAAACGTGGCCTGTGCTTTGGCATAGACGTCCATCGTCCGTTGTGCGATGCGGGGCCAGGCAAACTGCTCAGCGTAGGTCGCGCGGGCGCGCCGCCCAAGAGAGCCAATGCGTTCGGGGTTGTCCAGCAGGTCGATCATCGCCCCGGCGAGTTGCCCGACGTTGCCCGGCTCGACCAGAAGTCCGGTCGTTCCATCCGCAATCTGCGCGGCCAGCCCCCCCACCTTGGTGGCGACGACCGCTCTCCCGTTGGCCAGGGCCGTGGAAACCACGCCGCTCTGCGAGGCGTCGATGTAAGGCACGGCAACGAAGTCGCATTCGGCATGAAGCGCAGCGAGTTCTTCTTCAGTGATGTAGCGATTGATGACGGTGACGTTGCGGGCCTCGCGCACAAGCGCCGCCCACGGGGAAAGGTCGCCTTGGCCGGCGATGGTCAGCGTGGCATCGGGATGCTTTTCGAGCACGGCAGGAAACGCCTTCAGCAGAACGCCGACCCCCTTGTACCTTTGAATGGTCCCGGCGAAGAGAATGCGCTTGCTCATGGGCGGCTCGGGGAAGCTCTGTCCCCACGGGCCGCTCCCAAACGCGAACTGCCCGTGCGGAACGAAGTCGACGCGCTCGGGCGGCATGCCGGCGGCGGTGAACGCCTGGCGAAAGCAGTCGCTGAGCACGATGACCCGATCGGCCCGCGCCAGCTCCATGCGTCTGAGGAAGTCGTAGAACCGGCTCTCCAGGCCCACGTGGCGGACGGGGTCGTGGATGGTCTGCACGACCGGACAGCGGTTCAAGAGAGGCATTACGATCATGTTCCAGGCGTGCTCGACGGGTACGTGGACCACGGTCGGCTGAAACCTGCGGACCCGTGAGACCACGCGGTGGTAACTCGCAGGGCTGAGAGTATGCAACACGTTGCCTGTTCGCGATGTCCCGGAAGGCACGCGAACCAACTCGACATTCTCCGGCAGCAGTTCCCCTCTGGCATGGGCGGAGATGATCATTCGCACGGGGCCGTGGGCAGCCAGAGCATCGGCAAGCCGGGCGGCGCACTTGAGCGTGCCCCCCCGCCGGTTCAGACAGACCATGCAGACTCGCATCACCGTCCCTTTGCCGTCATCGACCTGAGCAGCGGCCCTTCTGGCGCCACCACGTTTGGATGCGTTCGAGCAGCTTTCCCGTCTGTTTTTCCACCGTGTGTTTCTCACCTTCTTCCGCAGCGCCTTCGGAAAGCCGTTGCCAGGTCGCCGGGTCGCGCACCTGCCTGATGGCCTCGGCGATCGCCGTACTGTCGCCCGGTGGGACGAGGATTCCGTTCTCGCCCGTGCGAATGATCTCCGGAATCCCGCCAACTGTGGTGGCAATCACCGGGCACGATTGCGTCTGGGCTTCGACGACGACTTGTGGCAGGCCTTCGGTCAACGACGGGAGGATCAGTGCATCGCTGTCGCGCATGGCAGAGAACAGCGGCAGGCCCCAGCGGAGCCGACCCCGCCACGTTACCCTGTCGGCGATACCCAACTCCTCGGCGCGGCGCTGAGACGCCTGCTTGACGGGCCCCTCGCCGACGACACAGAGTTCCGTGTGCTCCGTCTGGGCCAGGGCCTCTATGGCATAGGCCAGTCCCTTCTCGGGCGATATCCTGCCGACGAAAAGCAACCTGAAGGGCGAATGCATGGTTCTCGGCCGGCGCCAGAGCATGTCTCGCGTGATGCGGGAGTTGTGGACCACCATGGCGGCCGCGTCGGATCGATCGCCGTACTTGTCACGCAGCTTCTCGCTGACAAACGCGGCGATATCGGCCTTCGATGCCAGACGCCTGCTGCTCCAGTCGAGGAAGTGGCCAAGGAACCGCATTCTCGGATAGACTTGTCCAACGCACTCGGCGGCGTTACCCACCTGGTGCGAGATGCGCAGTTGATTTCGTCCGGCGAACGGCCAGGCCAGCGTTGAGTATACATAGGGCATCTTCGCCCAGAGGATGTCGGCGTTTCTGACCCGCTGCCGCAATCTCAGGATGGTCTTGAGGATCCCGGAGGCGTAGCCCAACGGGCCGGCCTTCTGCCCGAACGGGCCGTCGAACTCGATGCGCACCGTCGACGAGGGCAGTGCGTTGTCCAGGCGAAGCACCCCGTTGACGTCCGTCCGTTCCCGAAGCCTGCCCCAGAAACAGAATGACCGCAGCTCGGGAAGCGCCTCGCTGATGTACTTCAGTGGGAAGGCCGCCGTGTTGTACCAGCCCCCGTCAGGCCCACGATCGTACACATTGTCAGAGACGTAGATTATGCGCATGGTCTGTGTCCTGCTACCGGGGGACGGTTCTGGTGTCGGTCGCGGAGTTCAGGGCATCGGCAATGCGTGCGACCTGGTGCGCCACCGTGAAGCAGGCCTCCACTCTGGCCCTGCCGGCCTGGCCGAACCGGCGCCTCAAGGCCTCGTCCGCCGCGACGCGATGCATCGCTGCGGCCACATCGCGCGCGCTTTGAGGGTCAAACAACAGCCCAGTATGCTCCTCGTCGATCACTTCCGGAACGCCACCGATGCGCGGGCCCAGGCAGGGTTTCCTCAGGACCATGGCCTCGGCAAAGACCATCCCGAAACTCTCCCCCTCCTGCGAGCACAGCATGACCGCGTCGGCCTCGGTCATCACGCCGAACAGGTCGTCCCGCCAGCCGAGGAAGTGCACGCGATCGGCGACGCCCCATTCCCGCGACGCGTTCTGCAGGGACGGCAGGTACGTCTTGTCGCCGCCGGGCGCCACGTCCCCGGCCAGCCACAGGGCCACATCCGCGCCCGCCCGCCTGGCGCGGGCCAGCGCTTCGACGGCCACGTGCTGCCCCTTGGCCGGCTGAAGCGTCGCCGGCAGGAGCAGCACGACCTGCCCGGTCGGCTTGTCCGGGACCGGGCCTTGCGGCCCTGCATCGGCCAGCCGTTCGACCTCCTCGACGTCGACGCCGTTGTAACACAAGGCGATGAGCTCCTCTCGCACGCCCGCCCTGCAAAGCTGCCGCCCCGTGGCGTCCGAGACGGGCATCACGATGGCATCGTGCGCGTTGAGGATTCTCACGGCGGAGGGCTGAATGTCTCGCCACTGCCCGAAACCGTGGGCGTGGTAGACCAGTTGCCGGCCGCGAGTCGCGGCAATCCGCCCCAGCATCCGAAGCATGGGCTGCTGGTTGGTGTAGACGTAGTGAGGGTCGAACCGCACGATGGTTTCCGCCAGGCCCCGCCGCATCTTCAGCAGCCGAGGAAGCGCCTTCAGCATGCAGAACAGGCGTTTCCACGTCCGCCCGCCACCGATGAACGGTCGGCGGCCTCCAAGCCCGAGATCTGCAACCGCCAGGCCTTTTCGGCTCATGGCTTTTCGGTAGGCGGCGTTGCCGTACGGGTCCACCACCCTGATGTCGAAACTGCGGGCCAGAATGGGAAGGAGATTGACCATCACACGGTGTACTCCTCCGAAGTGGGACAGGCAGTCCGCTACGAGAATCCTCTTCGGCGTCTCGTTGCCTATCATGTCTGTCGCGCCTCATTACGCCGCATGACGACAACCTCCCTGACGGATACCGTTCTTGCCCGGCCGGTCGTCACAGGCTAGGAGTACCCCGGCATGCCTTCGTATTCCGGGACAAGCATCGCATCCTCGGGCAGGAGACTGTCCTCGACGGCCCAGTAGCGCAGGGCGCCGTAGCGCACGTTGACGATCACCAACAGGAAGTAGAGCGAGAAGCGGTAGTTCGTCATGTACCAGGGATCGCTCGCCAGCGCAAGCAGCGCAACGCCCAGCGACCCCCACAACACTCCCCAGGCCGTCGCCTTGCCCGGTATGAAGTCATCGGTTCTCAGAACGAACCTCGACCACTTCAGCACGCATCCGACGACGATCGCGAAGCAGATCACGCCGCCCAGGCCCCACTGGAACAGCACGTCTATGTAGCCGTTGTGCGGCGCGACCCCCAGGCGCACCCCCATCGCGTCGCCGCCCTCGGCGAACAGCAGTATCGCCGGGGAGGGATTGGTGACGATGAGCTTCCAGCCATGGGCGCGGGTGGCCAGGTCGGTGGAGAATCTCTCGGGCGAGAAGCGGGCTTGGGCGGCTTCGAGGAACCCGCCGATCCAGGTCCCGGTAAGCGCGCCGGCGAAGATCGCAAGGATCAGCAGCGCAATGACCCCCTTGCGTTTGCCTGACAGCAAGGCCATCGTGGCAAACGCGCCGGCCAACCCGATGATCCCGGCCCGGGACTTGCCGATGATCTGCGCTATCGCCCCGGTCACCAGAGTCAGCACGGCAAGGAACGTGAGCAGTCGGGACCGGCACTTGTGCCACAACAATCCCAAGGCCAGAAACGTGCTGACGATAACTATCAGTCCCAGCGACCCGGGGCCGGAAAACGGGCCGAATCCCCGCTTCAGCGCGGTGCCGGCGAGTTCCGCTTTCGCTCGCACTTTCTCGGGATCATAGTACTCCCAGTAGGTGCCGAGCGAGGGCTTGAGATAGCACAGGAGGACTACCAGAAAGGCCAGGGACACGGCGAACAGGTACATCTTCAGATGCCGATGTATGTCGTCTTCCGTCCGAATGCTCTTGGCCAGCGTGGCCGCGAAGACGATGAATACGATGCCCTTGAGACCGTTCCGCGCGACAGTGGCAAGCAAGACGGGATACCGGAAGACCCCTGTAATCTCGGCAAACAGTTGCATCGCGGCCATCATCAGCGCCAGCCAGACCACCGCCGTGGCCTTGTGCGGGTACGCCTTCCTGGTGAACAGCAGGATCCTGACCCCCACCGCGAGGATGAACAGGTCGTCCAGGCCGGCATTCCAGGGAAGCAGGCCGTAGAAGAGCCTCTGCGGGTACAGGAAGAGCACCGGCCAGACCATCAGCAGCATGGCCTCGGGGGCGAAGAGGATCAACGCCCCGATGACGAACAGAACTGCATAGACCAAGAGGATCACGGCGTCTCCTCTTCGCTGTCGACCCATGATGCCCTTGGACTGGCGTCAGGCTCGCGGGGACGCAGCACCTCGGCCGGCACGCCGCCCACGACGGAGTTCGCAGGTATGGACCTGGTCACCACCGAGTTGGCGCCGATGAGGGTGTTGGCCCCGATATCGATTGGCCCGGCGATGACGGCGCCGGCACAAATCCAACACCGGTCGCCGATCCGTGGAAACCGCCTGCCGTGCTCGTTCTCTTTGCCGAAGTTGCCGCCTAACGTCACGTGCTGATTGATCGTCACCATCGTGCCGACTTCCACGCCCGCTCCGACAACGATGCCCTGAGGGTGCGGCATCCTCAGACCGCCGCCGATCCGGCAGGCCGCGGCGACCTGCGCCCCGGTCATACGGTAGAGCAGACCACTCCAGACGGCGGCACGGACCCGATGGCCTCGCACGTGGGCTCGATGCGCCAATCGGTGCAGGAACACCGCTCGCATACTGCGGTTCTTGAGGCACCTCCACAGAAGGCGCGCCCAGGACCAGTCTACCGGTCGCGCTTCATCGCCATCCCGCCAGACCAGCCAGGAAAAATCTTGCCGCAGCACATCAAGCAGCCGACTCATGTAGACTCCTGAAGAACCGTTGGTCATGCATCCGGCACAGACCGTTCGCCCGGCCAAAGCACCGCGGGGCTGTGACTTTCCGCGAGCGGCAACGCGTTTCCTGCACGCCGCCTCGGGGACCAGACACCATCACATATCGACATATCCGCCCGGGGGGTCCAGCCCGGGATCGTCCCGGCAGCCGGGCGGGGGCGAGCGCCCGTGCAGCGCTGCTGAGGCCCTTGGCGGCTATCGGCGGCGTTATATTGTCCGTCTGAGGTACGGTATCGCGTGGATGCACCAGGCGATCGTTGCCGATGCCACAAATGCCGCGAAACTCACAAGAGGGATTGAAATCAATGCATTGTACCGTGTCGCGATGATGCCGCCGCACCGCAGCAACCTCAGCACCAGAGGATGAACCAGATAGATGCCCAGGACAAGACCGGACAGCCGCCTGGTAACCGAGACACGTGTCATCGGCGCCGTCAGCCGTCTCATGAGGAACATCATACTGATCGACATGGGAATGACGGTGACGCTCACATAGGCGTAGAAGTAGAGCCCGAGCTTCAATCCGTACGACCTGGCAACCAGGAAACACCCCAAGGCGGTAAGAAGAGCCGACAGCACAACGACCAGCAGGAGGATGATCCTGCGCGGTTCGAGTGTCGATTCCGAAATCAGGTGGCCGAGAATGAAATAGGGCAGGAAGGTCAGGAACCAGTTCGTGAACAAGGTATCCGCCTGGCCGGACAGGCGCTGATAAGCCGTGTTGATTGCCGATAGTACGAACAAGAGGATGACAAGAAAGAGGATCTCCCTTTTGGCCGTGTTTCTCAGAAGTGTCCTCAGAAACGGGGCGACGAGGTAGAGTCCGGCTATCATATAGAGAAACCACATATGGCCATGCGGCAGCACCAGCCTTTTGCCAAGCGTCAGCAGCGACGGCGCATTCCCTGTCACCATTCCCCCCACAAAACTGACCGCAGTGTAGAAGAACGACCAGAACACAATGGGAGGCAACAGCCTCGCTGCGCGCTTCTTGTAGAAGACGAAGATCGACTCGGTCTTGCCACGGGACAGCAGCAGTGCCCCGCTGAGCATCACGAACACCGGTACACACCACCTGACAAGCGAATCGTAGATATTGGCGATCCACCATTGGCCGCTGCTCAGGTCGTCTGTCGTCTGCACGCCAGGTCCCGCAACGTGCAGGAACACGACGGCGAGAATCGCCAGTATCCTGCAGTTGTCCGCCCAGACCATAAAGTCCCGTTGTGGCCTTGCGCCGTCAGGTGAAAGAGGAGGCTGTTGCATGGTGCTTGCCGCGCCCGGGCGTCAGACTGATCGGCTACGTGGGGGGAACATGGACGCTTTGCCCATCCTGTTCGTCGGATTCTGGTTGCTGCCGGACCTGCTTCCGGTTCTTCCCGCCACCGAATAATGCGGAGGCAATATACCTCATGTCCGTCCGGCACAGTAACAGGCAGCGCTGGGGGCGGACCCCGTAGATCTTCCAGCAGACCAGCATCATCACAACCGCCGCGAAAGTGTTGGCGCCCAGCACGGCGATCGCTGCTCCGCGTATGCCGAGGACCGGAACCAGGAACCACGTGCCCGCGATGGCAATGGCGGCGTTTCCCGCGAAGATCCAGATGCTCATGCCGGCCCGGCCGTCACTGGCCAGCAGATTGTTGAAGACCGCGCACAGGGACATTGCCCCGACGGCCGGTCCGAGAACGGCCAGCGCGCTCTGGGCCGGCATGAACGCCCGCCCGTACATCAGCCAAATGATGTACTTGCCCGCGAAGATGACAACGAGGCTCGTGATCAGGCCGTATGATACGTTCACCCTGGCCGTCATCTCCACCTGGCCTCGCCGCTCCAGGCCGGTGACTCCCGCCCACTTGGCGTACAACAGCGGCGATACAGCGCGGGGGAGGAGTGCAACAAGAGTGGCTATGGCCACGGCCCGGCCATAGAGCCCGACCTCCGTGAAGCTCTCCACCGTCAGATACCGCAGCAACATCAACGTCAGCGTCGAGGCACCGAGGAGAAGCAGGTTTGCGGCGTAGAGCTTCATGCCGTACGCAAGCAGGCGGGCCAGCAGGCCCCACTGAAACCGGACCGAGAGGCCCAGGTGCGGGCGGAGAAACCACAGCAGCATGGTGCAGTTACCCAGTGCCCCGGCGGCGAACAGCGCGATCGCGCCGGCAGCGGTCAGCCACCCGCATATCGCCAGGACGGCGGCGCCGCCGAGCATGACGAGCCCCGGCAAGACGTCCACGACCACCATGCGCCGGGCCATCAACCCGGCGGCAAGGACCGCTCGAAGCAGGGCCGTCCCCAGCAGGGCCGCCACCCCCACTGAGAAGACCAGGGCCAGCCAGGACGGCACATCCCCGAAGTAGGTGCGGCATGTCACGACCACCAGCCAAAGGCCCGCCACCAAGGGCACCGCAACAATCAACAGGACCCGAAGCAGGAGAGCGGTGATCTCCGACACGGGAATCCGGCGGTTATTGAGGAAGTAGATGCTGGCACTGCCCAGCCCGAGCGACGTACCGGCCGCGACCAGCGTGGCCAACCGTCGAAAGAGACCGAACTGCCCCACCCCGTCCGGTCCCATGGCCCGGGCCAGGATGACCGAACTGGCCACACCGGTGGCAACGACCAGCATCTGCCCGCCGGATACCAGGATGCCTTTTCGTAGAAGACTCATGATCCGGCCGGTCCTTGGATTCCTACCCGCCCCGGCTGCGCCAACCGGCGCGCGGGGGCCTTGGCCACCTGGTAGGGCCCGGTGTCGCCGGGGTCGTGCTCGCGCCTCGTGTGGAGCAGCGGACGGACCCGGTTGATCCGGCCGGGGTGCTCGGGCGCCGCCGGGGAGATCATGGTGCGACTCCTTGCTCGCTGATGCGCACCGTGCGGCGGAAAGAGCGGCTTGTGTTTCCGGCCGGGGAGTCGTCCGTGGCCGAAGCGTGGAACGTGTGCCACCCCGGAGAGACCTTCATGCGCCACTGGAACGGCGGGGTCTGGCGTCGGCCGACGAGCCGGCCGTCGCAGTACAGGCCCACCGACGCGCCGCTGCGGTCGTCTGCGTTCACCCCGATCAGAAGCTCGTCCGCGGTCCCCTCGATCCGGGCGATCTCGACGGCGGGCCCAACGGTGTCCCGACGAGCCGATTCGACCTCCACGAGCACCGGGCGCCCGGCAAGCCGCAGCAGCGCACCGTCCCTTGACGCCACTTGCGCAACGGGCTGCGTCCCCAGGGGAGTGCCGTCGAGTCTCAGAATGCGCACGGCGTTGGCCTTCGGCCCGCGATAACGCAGGCGAACGCTCGTCGCCTCGGCCTGCTTGGGTCGGATCACGAAGCGCCCGGGCGCCTGCTGCCGGGCTATGACCGGCTGGTTGGGCTGGGAGACGATGTACAACTCCACCATCTGCCCCCAGGTCTGCAGCGGCTTGAGGTGAAGCGCGATCGCGCCCTGCGTGCCGGTGACTGTGGTGTCCCGTTCGAAGACTGCAGCGCCCTCGTCGAAGCTCAGCCGCAGGACCGCCGTGTCTTCCTTTCCGCTGAAGTTGGCGACGGCGATTGCCCGCCGACCGTCGCCTTGTCCGCTCGGGGCGGCCACGGCTCGCCATCCGTTGGGGAGGCAACCTGAGAGGTCTTCCATTTCGTGCGACACGTTGGAGCAGTTCCTGGCTGCCTCGCCCGTCCAGACACTCGCCGAGAAATCCACGATGGACTGGCCCGGCGAGAACGTCCTCTTGTCCAGCGGCGAAACGGCCTTCATGGAACAGGCGTCGCGATACGCCGGCGTGACGGCCCAGTTGAACCCGACGCCCCTGGACAGACGATCGGGGAGGCTTCGCGTCACGCCCATGGCCAACGCGTCGTCCACGGACCACCACGTACACCGCCCCGGTTCGCCGTGCGGGCCGCGAGTGTGGCGCCGGCGGTCGGTGAGGGCTCCCCGCTCGAAGAAGTACACCGGCAGACCGGACCAACTGACGGTGCAGTGCGTCCTCGCGACGGCCGCTACCATCGTAATTGCCGGGCCGCCGGCGAAGGAGAAGAACGCCTGGTGTCTCATCATCTCCGGAGACCTCAGCCGACCCCCCGTGCTGAAGCCATCGTCGCGAAGACGCCAGGCATGCTCGACGTCGAACTGAATCGGCTCCACCCCGACGGGAAACACAAAGGATGCCGCCGTCACAGCAAGCCCGATCATCAACAGCACCGCCGACAGGTGCCGGCGACGCAGGAGCACCTGTATCAGGACGGCCCCGCCCAGTGTGGCCAGGGCGACCATCGCCAGGACGTTCCTGGGCCATCCCGGGCGGAGTCCTCCCTGGCGAAACAGCACGTGGAGACAGGCCGGTCCGTTCACGCCGCCCGCAAGGCACCAGAGCGAAACACAGAAGAAGGCCAGCACGCAGACGGCCGCCGAAGAAAGCGCGATCCCGGCCAGGCGGCGGGTGATCTTCAGCAGCAGCACCGCGCTCAACACGACGGCGGCGAGGGTAGCCACGCCGGCGTGCACCGCGGCGGACGCAAAGACGCCGGGCGCATTGCGACACTCCTGCAGCGGCTGCAACGAGGAGGCCCAGATCACCCCCGCGCCGACGGCCGCCGGCCAGGCAAACGCGCTGCCCCACAGCACCGGACCGTCGATCGTCTTCCTGCCCCTCGCCGTGACGGCCGCGACACATAACGCCGCCGCCGTGACGCCTGACGGCACGAGGATTGGCCACCGGGCCAACCGGGCCAGCAGCGGTGTCCTGTCCGGCACGAGCCCTCCGGCCAGCCAGGCCGAACACAGGCCCGCCATGGCGGCGCCGGCGACCGCCGCCGCGGCCATCGGGCCGACAGGCCCGCCTGCCCGGCCGACCAGACCGGCCCCGAAGACAAACAGGGCGGCCAGGACCGCCACCCAGATCGTTCGAGCGGCGGACGTGTCGTGGCGTACGAACACGCCCGCGAGGGAGTTGGGATGGCTGTAGACCAGCGGCTTGCCGACGCCTGACGGCGCGATGAGCCCGCAGGGCCCGGGCAGGTAGTGAAACGCCGGGCGTCCCTGGCCGTCCTGGCAGGTCCGGGATCCCCATGAGAAGCTGCACCAGCGGTCGGGCGTCCGGTGAACGACACAGCGCTGGTCGTGGAAGTGCCGCACCCCTTCCAGCCGAACCAACGCCTCGGACAAGGGAAACGCATACGGCCCGCCGGGATGGAACGCATGCAGCAGGTAGGCCATGGCCGCCTTGGCCCAGGAGCCGCGATGGTAGTCATACCGCCGCACCGCCGCGGTGTGCCGCTCGAGCAGCCTGGCGGCCTGGGTTTCCAGAGCGGCCGCCACCGGGTCTCGCCTCACGCAGCCGCCATAGGCGAATGCCAGCAGCCCCGCCCCGTAATACGAATCGTACTCGGCCCCGTGCGGGTGCATCAGCGCGCCGGTGTCCAGCGCCAGGGTCATCATCCAGCGACACACGCCGTCGAAGCCGTTGTCGGCGTACGTGTAGGTCTCAGGAGGCTGCGTGCCGGCCAGACGCGAGAGGATGTCCACGTAGGCCCAGCCCTCGAAGAGCATATCCCCGCCGTACCAGACGCTGGCCCGACCGTGATGGTCGCTGCTGTAATCGTCGAAGAGGTTCCATCCTCCGGCCCATTCGGCGACGGGTCGTTGGTGGACGACGGCACGATTGGCCAGATCGTGGCGCGTGGCGACCATGTCGATGCCGGCGGCCCTGACGACATCCATGAACTTGTGATGATCGGGATGATGGCCAAGCAGATACGCCGCCGCCACGGTGCTGGACAGGTCGTGCTTGATCTGGTCGTGGTTGCCGCCGTTCGGGCGGGTGTAGTACCGGCCGATGCGCTCGCGCAGTGCGGTGCCGGCGGCTGTCTGCACGAACGCCTCTCGCGTCTCCTCATCGAGTTGCTGCCACATCAGCGTGGCCGCAACGGAGAGGTACCCTATCAGGTCCGCGCGATATCCGGGGGGTCGTTTCCATTGTCGGCCGGACGCGAGGTCCGCGCGCGTGTCCGGGAGGTATGGGCACGGATTGTCCACGTAGGCGCTGGTCAGGCAGCACCACCGGATGGCCTGGCGACAGTGCCGCAGTATGACCGCCCTGGGCACCTTGCGGCGCCCGAAGCACGGCCGATCGGTGCGGGTCAACAACACCGCATACGACAGCGCCACCATGCCGTTGCACGGAACCGCGATGACGGTATCGTATCCCTTCGGCCACCACGCGCCGTATCGTCTGACGTCGAAGAAGCCGCCGTTCGGTGGAGCCTCCACCTCGCACCACAGCGGTTCGAAGTGGTCCACCGCGCTTTCCAGAACGCCCAGGTACAGCGACAGGAGTTGTGCCTCTGCTTGTGATGCGTTTGAGGATGACGCCTCGGCCCCCATGGCGCCCCCGCCGGCAAAGGACAGCAGCACGATGGCGACGGCAGCCCATCGCGCTGTGCGGGCGATCCGAGGCAGCCGGCCCCGGAAGGTGACGGATGATCCAAGCACGATCGCTGTCATGACGTGATTGCCTGTCCTCCCGGTCAGGTTATCCGCGGGTACGGGCGAGCATCGTCTCCACGTCCTCGACTTCCATGCGCATCCGCTCGCCCCAGGTCTTGAGTTCCGTCCCCCGCTGCCGGGCGCCCGCGCCCAGACGGGCGCGCAGGTCGGGGGCCTTCAGCACGTTCACCAGCGCGGCGGCGATGGCGTCGACGTCGTCGTACTGGGGAACGACCACGCCGTTGAGCCCGTCCGTCAGCAGGTGACTGGTGTCTCCAACGTCGGTTGTCACGATGCACTTCCCGCAGACGCAGGACTCGATCAGGGAGTTGGAGAGGTTGGACAGATCGTAGAACGAGACGTACACGTCGCACGCGTTGAGGTAGTCCATCACCTCGTCGTGCGACATCGAGCCGAGGAACAGCACCCGGTCGTCCAGACCGAGATCCGCCGAGAGCCTCTTGCAGTTGTCGGACTCTTCCCCGTCTCCTATCAGCACGAGCTTGAACGTCTCGTACGCCCGGCGCGCGCGGGCCGCGACGTGGAGCATGCGGTCGATGCGCTTCCAGTGGCACAGTCTCCCGGCGTAAAGGAGGAAGACCTCTCCGTCGGCAATGCCCAGATCCCCGCGCAGGCGTGCGGCGTCGACGTCCGGCCGATACACGTCGTCCTTGACCACGCCGTTCATGTAGAAGCGGTATCGCTCCTTCGGAACGCCCAGCGCGTCCAGGACCTTGTCGCCCTGCGTGCCGTCGTCGGCCATGATCACCAGGTCCGCGTCAACGCGGCCGGCAGCCACGTGCGTCGTGCACGCGAGCATTTTGTCGGGTTCGAGGAGGTGGCGGCTCAGTTCGGTTCCCTGGAATCGCGTGACCAGGGGGACGGCCAGGGCCTTGGCCGCATGCTCCCCGGCAAGGGCCCCCAGGATCTCGTAGCCGTATACGAACTGAACGCCTCCCAGTGTCCCGGCCAGGCGGGTCGCACGTCCGCCCATGACGCGGCGGAAGATGTTCGCGTACCGCCAGAGGTTCTTCGCAGCCCGTTTCGGCCCGCGGCATGCGTCGCCGCCGGACGCGGCCGCCGGCTTCGGCCGTGGGATCAGCCGGCGGAGAAACCGCTTGATGCCGGCATAGGCGGCGTATGAGGCGATCGGTCGGCGGTGAATCGTGATGTTCTCGTGGGGGCTGGGCTGGGCCTTGAGGGCCTGGCTCGTGGTCAACACGTGGACGTCGTATCCGGCCCCGGCGTAACCCAGGAGGGTATTGTAGAGAGACTGGTTGCCGATTCCGGCCTTGCTCATCTCGGCCGTCAGCATCCAGACGTCCAGGTGTGTCAGCAGGATCATTCTGCGGGGCACGTCAGCCTCCGTCACGGCTGTTGGGCGCCTGGGGGGCCTGTCCGGCGCGGCCGGCGAGGATCGACACGATCGCCTCGGCGCTTCGCCCGTCACCGTAGAGGTCCGTGGGCCTGTCGGCGGGCAGTTGGGCGTCGGAGGCCTCGAAGGCCCCGACCGCCGAGAGGATCGCCTCGGTGTCGGCCCCGGCCAGGCGGTTGCACCCGGCCTCGACAAGCTCGACCCATTCCGTCTCGTCGCGCAGCGTGACGCACGGCACGCCGAACCAGTACGCTTCCTTCTGCACGCCGCCCGAGTCGGTCAGGATCATGCGGCAGTGCTTCTCGAGGGTCAGCATGTCCAGGTACGGCACGGGGTCGACCACGCGAACCGATCCGCCGACGCGGTCCAGGCCTGCGCCGAGCGTCTTGCGCGTCCGCGGGTGCATCGGCAGCACGATGGGGGTCTCGATCCGGCCGAGCGCTTCGAGAATGCCGGCCAGCCGACCCGGGTCGTCCGTATTCTCGGCCCGGTGGATGGTGGCCAGGTAGAACCCCTTGGACCGCAGGTCGAGCCGATCCATCACCTCGGCCGAGGCCTCGGCCAACGCCGCGTTGAACAGGACCGAGTCGTACATCACGTCTCCGACCTGGTGCACGCCGGCGGTGATGCCCTCGTCGGCCAGGTTCCGCACCGCCGTGTCCGTCGGGCAGAACAGCAGCGTCGAGACGCAGTCGGCGACCACGCGGTTGATCTCCTCGGGCATGCGCCGGTTGAAGCTCCTCAGGCCGGCCTCCACGTGGGCGACCGGGATATGCAGCTTGACGGCGGCCAGTGCCCCGGCCAGCGTCGAGTTCGTGTCGCCGTAGATCACCACCCAGTCGGGCGTTTCGGCCAACAGGACGCTTTCGAGCCGCTCCAGGATCGCCCCGGTCTGCTGCCCGTGCGGCCCGGAGCCCACCTCCAGGTTCCGCCGAGGACGCGGGATCTTCAGTTCGTCGAAGAACACCTTGGACATGTTCTCGTCGTAGTGCTGCCCGGTGTGGACGATCTGCTCGTCGATGCGGCGATC
>Ga0180432_10004094_pt1 | contig 20253 bp, 5 predicted proteins | sample SS_ome_10_FD_132414 | JGI IMG/M metagenome (GOLD analysis project Ga0180432, IMG submission 132414) | Hypersaline lake sediment archaeal communities from the Salton Sea, California, USA - SS_1_MS_2 metaG | ecosystem: Environmental > Aquatic > Non-marine Saline and Alkaline > Hypersaline >...
TACAGTATCAATACTGAATTTATAGATGCTCTTGATGCTAATTTTAAAACTGCATATGGAGAAAGAGAATATGTAAATGATATGATCGAACTGGATATTACAGTAGACCCTTCAAGAACAGATAAAACTAAAAATCCAAAACATATGTTAATTGCAGAAACTGCAGTTAAACGTGCTGATGATATTGAACAACCTGTCAAAATATTTAAAGACGGAGCCAATATTGCAAGTAAAAATGATATATATAATAGTTTTGCTGATCTTCCAGACGATCTTAAAGAGAATATATTATTTGAACCTGAATATCTTATGTTTGATTATAATGATGTTCAAAGTAGTGATGGTAATTCAAGACCTTATTCTGTGTATGTAAAAGGTAAATATGCAGTTACTAAAGATGGAAAAAAACAGGCTACACAAGAAAGTTTTGATATTGATGTAACAGATCAGTTTTTACAAAATTCAGAGTTTTATCTTAATCCTAAAGAACGTGCTTATGTGGGATTCTCTGATATGATTCAAGATAAAATATTCAATCTTGACGCTTTTGGTAATCAATCATTTTTACCTGAAAGTGTTGTTACAAAAATGAGTGAAGTAGCTGACGATAATTTTAATCTTTTCATAAGCAAGAACTCAGATAACAGTTATAATATAAACGGTAGTACAGTTCTTTGGACTCCTGGTATTGATGGTGCATCAGAAAATGCAACTATTCAATCTATAGAGAATCTACCTAATGCTACAGATTTTCAAAATTTGACATTGCAACAGGCAAAACAAAAAATAATTCCTATGATATCTGACATTTATGATGCTTATAGTTCTTTACAAACTTCAGAAACAGAATCTCAGATTCCTATGAATTATGAAAAGTATCAACCCGTAATAGATAATCTTAAAGCTACTGGTCAGATAAGTAATCCTAATGAAATAGAAAGTTTCAATGTAGGTCTATTCGGTCTGAATGACAGAAACATATATCAGAACCCTGGAGTACAAGAGGAGATAGGATTCATTTCTGCAGATCAATCACCTATTGCTCCTGCCAATATGAGTCCTCAACAGAACATAGAGTTTGCAGCAAGAACGGTTGCCAATACTAAAATAGGAGAAAAGAACGGTGGTTGGAACAATTGGGATGTAGTTAAAAGAAAAGATGCTAAATTTGTATCTGATATTCAAAAATTACAAAACATATTTAATAGATCACCGAAAAATATAACTGCATTAAAAGCTAATATTGAAAGTAATTTTAGTGAAATTAAAAATGCATCTGTTAACGATAATAGACTTGTAGATGCAGTGTACAGTCAATTCAGCCAAATGTCATCTTACAGAGCAGCAAAAGGTAATGGTACGATTGAAGCCAACATTAACGATTCCAATATTCCAGATTGGATGTATGCTATTGCTGTCATCTTAAATGAATCAAATGCAAATCCTGATTCTATAAAAGCAAATCTTTATAAATGAGAAACATTAAGATCACTCGTCCGATGAGGGGACGTACTGATACTCAGGCACAGCTTGATGAAAATAATCTTCCTGTAGAAGAAAGTAGAAATAGTGCTCCGCTTAATATAACAAGAGCAGCAAAACCAAAACCTCCAACGTCAGAAATGACTCCACGTGAGGCGTTGCAAGGTATGCCAGAAATCATGGGAGGTCCTGTTAGCACTCAAGGTTTTGATTTAGATCTGAAAAATACTGACCTTCCTATTTATGCTGATAGTAATATTGAAGCGCAGTTAGAACGTGATCAATCTGCATTCGGTCTATTTGCAAATACAATTGCAAGAGGAGCTTCTACTGTGGTCTTAGGTGGTGCAGAGGCATTATCTTATTTTGCTGATGCTGAGAATATCGGTATGGCGTTGCAGGAAGGTGAAAAAGATTATAGCAACTGGTTTGCAGATCTTATGGAGAAAGCACAGGAAGAAGTACGTGAAGTAACTCCTATATATCGTTCTGAAAGAGGTCAACAGGATTTTGCATGGGATTCTGCTACATGGTGGGCAAACAACATAGAAAGTATTGCAACAACAGCATCTATGTTCATTCCTACTGCAGGTATTATGAGAGGATTGGCATTTGCAGGTAAAACAGCTAGAGGTCTTCTTAACACTACAAAGATTGCTAATGTAGCTCAAGATGCGTCTAAAATAACAAAGGGTCTTAATAAATTAATGTATGGTGAAAAGGCTGAAAGTTTACTTAGAACAGGTGCTTCTGCTACTGTATCAAGATATATGGAAAATACAATGGAAGCAAATGAAACTTTCAATTCTGTATATCAAGAACTTATCGCTGAAGGAGTAAGCGATCAGGAAGCTCGTTTAAAAGCAGGAGAAGCAGCAGCTAATACATGGAAAGCAAACTGGATAAATCTTGCTACAGATCTTGTTCAATATGGTTCTCTTACAAAAGGTTTGAATTACGCAGCACCTGCTGCTAAAGGTCTTAGAAAACAACTTGCAAAAGGTGGGTACGATTATCTTAAAAATGCAGCAGGTGAAAGTCTTGAAGAATTTGGACAGTATGTAATATCACAGGAATCAGCAAGAGCAGCAAAGAATGATAGAAGTTTCTTTGAACTTGAAGGTCTTGATAGAAGATTGTCTGATTATGTAAAAGATCCTGAAGCACAGGCAGCCGCATTATTAGGTGCTGTAGGTGGAACATTCTTTAAAGCTGCTGGTAGCACAGGTCAGTTATACAATAGATTAGCAGGAGTATATGAAGCACAGGATGCTGACCTTGCTAAACGTACATTCTTGGATCAATTAGATGTTACAAACTCATATCTTGTAGATGGTGGTATTCTTATGAATCAAGCTGTTCAATATGGTAATGCAGGTAAATTCTCATCACTTAGAAGTTTTTATCAGGATCTTGCTGATAAGACAGATGAACAACTTGAAGCTGAAGGACTTACTCCAGAACAGATAGAAGATAAGAGAAAGAAAGATGCTGAGATACTTTCAGACCTTGATTTTTTAGAAAGAGAATATACAAGACTTACTGAAGATGCTTCCAAAGACAATGTGATAAAGATCCAAGAACTTGGTTCTTTATATGAAAAGCATAAGCTTGCACAGGCAAATGATGTTATTGCTGCTGAAAAAACAAAAATAGAACAGGAAATATCAAATCAGATAGATACTGATAAACTTAGTGTTAAAACTAAACAGTATAAACTTAATAGTTATAAAAGATACAGAGATCAATATAAAAAGCAAGTAGGAAAAAAACAAGGTTCTGAAGATGTAGTATCATATCTTGATAATAAAATTGAACAGCTTGAAAAAGAAATTGCTGAAGAAAAACAACAGATCAAAGAACGTACAAGTGATGATACAATTCCTGTTACATCAAGAGACGCAGATCTTTTTGTTATGAACGATCAAGAAGTTGTTGTTGATGTTCGTCAGCAAGAAGCACAACGTGTGATTCAAAACGCAAATACTGCAGAAGGAAAAGAAGAACTTAAAAATGAGCACGATGAAAGAGAGATTCAAGCTACTCTTGATAAAGTAAGTCCTACTTCAAATATAAAGTTCTTAAAGGCTTTAGTAAATCCTAATAATGAAACACCTAAAGGTTGGGATAGAATATCAGCAAAGCTTAAAGGTATTGCAGACAAAGGAGAGCAGGATCTTGCCCCACCGATAGCAGGTACTGAAACATTTGAACAGGATCTTGCGGCAAGATATGCCAATACTCCTTTGCTTATGAGAGAGATGCTTCAGCTTCAGAAAAAAGTTTCTTCAGAGTCTGATATTTTAGCATTAAAGAAAGTTGAAAATGCAGAACAGTTTTCAAATCTATATGCAAACAATAAGACCATAGCTGCTGCTTTTGACACTCTTATGTCAGAAAAGAAATCAAAGTACGTAAAAGCTGATATTAAAGGTCAGACCTCTGCAGATACCACTTTTACTGAACCTGAAAACTCTACTGATAATACACCTACTGAAGAACCTGAAGGTCCTGTAATATTTACTCCTGAAGGTGAAATGTCAAAGCCTGGTGAGACAATAGCTGTCAGTAATGCCGTAGTGCTTTACAAGTACGATCCTAATAACAAAACTGTAAGGTTCTCAGGTCTTAAAGATCATAGAGATCCTATGAGTGTTGAAGACGCTAAAGAACTTATGGATTCTTTAGGTTACGATTCAAGATTCATAAAAGGAGCATATAGAGTATTGTTAACCAATGATGGGCAAGTAGTTCCTAGTGAGTTCAATACTATCAAGATCAACGGAAAGGATGTACAGCTTCTTTCTGATGAAGAGATCAAGATCATTAATGATCCTGATTCAAAGCTATTAGCAGGTAAGATAAAGTTCAGTGTACCAAAAGATGCTGATCTGAATAAAGATCCTAATACTACTGCTGATAACCTTCTTATTGTACTGAGTACAGAGATGGAAGTCAATGGTGAAATGAAGGAAGTAAAGCTCGGTGTTCTTCGCAATACTCCTTTAGGGGTTACCAATACTGATGCTCTTAAAAGGCTCAGAGATACGATCTTCAGTGAGTTCAAGCAAGATGGTCTTACACCTGCTACTGAAGCTCAACCTGGAATATTTACATCATCTATAGATAATGTAATTATAGGTGATAGAACAAGAGGGTTATTCAATAGTGGATGGTCTAAACCTGCTGTTCCTGTTCACGAAGCTTTAGGAGATGATTTTGCTATTGGTGTAGTAACTGTAAATGCAAACGGTGATGCTACGTTTATTACTAAGAACATTGAAAGAAAGATTGAAGATGTTGACAAAATAAGCAACGGTAATACTTCTGCTTTCAAGAATTATAAAGGTAATATCATAGCGTATGTTAAAACACCTAAAGGTCTTTATGTTCCTGTAAGATTGCAAACAACCAAACTTGAAGATCTACCTGCAGAACAAGCTGCAGTACATGATATTATAGATGAGTTCTTTGATGCTTATGATAAAGGTGAGTTGGTCACAAAGAAAAAAGCACGTAACGTAAAAGGTATAGACATTGCTGAAGAGAATAAAGCTGTATATGCTAAGATAAAAGAACTTAACAAAAAGCTTCTTCAGTACGTTCCTATGCGACTAGCCATCAATACTACAATAGGTGGTAAGTTGGTTCTTTCTGTCAATAAGGATGCAAAGGGTAATAATGTACTTGATTCTACCCCTATCAGTAGGGAGGATGCAAAGAAATACGCAGATGGTAAAACAATGCGTATTGATGAAAAAAAGATCAACACAGGAAATTACAATAAGACATTATCAGAAAAAGGATGGTTGACTGTCAATCTTGATATGCAGAACCCTATGATTGCTTCTGATGTAGTATTGAAAATAGGAAGTCTTCCTGTACCTCCACAGATAAAAGGAGTTACTACAGTATCTCAAGCACAACCTACAACTAAAGCAACTATTGAAGGAACAAGTATAATAACTACTCCTGTAGCAGATATTGTTACAGAACTTAATAAACTATCTACATTCCAAGAAAAACTTAATTGGTTAAAAGATAAAGGATTATTATCTCCAATAAATATTAATGGAAAACAATACGACACTATTGATTACAATGGTCGCGTAATGGTGTTAATGAAAATTGGTCAATATAATATTCCTTTTTATATAAGTACTGGACAAGCTGGAAAGAAAAATGTTAAATCAGGAAACTGGTATGCTGTTTTTGGTATCGGTGAAAAAGGTTGGATCAATAAAGGAACAGAAGAAGAAATAAACAAGCAATATGACAGAACAGTATTGCAAAAAATTGCACAAATACTTAATGAAGGTGTTGGTACAATTGAAAGTAGAGAAGATGGTGGTAATGGCAAATTAAAAGACGGTATTGGGTTTTTAGAAGAAGAATCAAACAGCATTACATCTTTTAATAATCAAATGAATTTACCAACACAACCTGCAGCATCAAATACTAAGGTAAAAGAATTTTATGATCATGTTGCTAGTACTTTACAAGCATTAGATACTGAGGTAGCTTCTTTAAGTTCTCAACCTACTACTGAAGAAACTACAACAAAAAAGACACCTTCAACAAAAACAGTAACTATTACAGATAGTAATTGGTTGACAATAGCTCAAGAAAAAGAGCCTGATACTTTTACTCTTGATGTAAATATGAAAGACGGTTCTGTTATCAATACAAAAACAGGACAACCTTTAGATCCTAAAAAAGATTCAGTTCTTATAAATAAGGCACATCTTAAATCAAAATACCTTACTTACGAAAAACTTGAGTATAAAGGATCTGTGTATGCTATTACTTCAGACAATAGAATAATTGATATTACTCCTGATGGAGGTACTATAGGAGGAGAAATAGAATGGGATAGCAAACAAGGACAAAATATCAGAAACTCTAAAGAAGAGATTGTTCCTGATCAACCTGAAACAACACAAGTTCCTTCTGAAGGCGGTGCTCTTGATTTTACAGGTCAAGATTCAAGTATAGTCAACGAACAGGATGAAGATACCAAAGATGAGGATAAGCACAGAGAAGCTTCTGACCCTGAAGGTTCTTATAAAGTATGGGATAAAGAAAAAGAGTTAGCTTGGTTTAAAAAGAATTATCCTGATGTACCTATTGAAGTTCTTGATGATCTTCGTGAGATTGCAGGTAAAGGACCTGCACGTTATTGGGGTGTATTTAAAAATGCTTCTGTGTTTATTGCAGAACAAGCTAAAGAAGGTACAGCTTATCACGAAGCATTTCACGTTGTATTCAATCTTATGCTTACTGATGCTGAACGTCAACAAATTCTTGATGAAGGTTCTCGTTTTGCAAAAGGTGCAATTGCTATTGAAGAATATTGGGCAGATGCATTTATCGATTATCAGTTGAGTGATGGTAATACTGCACATACACTTCCTGAGAAGGTTGCTGATTTCTTCAAGCGTCTTTGGCACATTATTAAGATCATTACAGAAAGAACAGGTCTTACAAAACCTGCTTCTATGGAAGATTACATGTATCGTGTAAGTAGAGGTCTTTACGGTAACGGTCTTGTAAAAAGATTCGGTGGTGTCAATTTTAAAAGAAACGTTACAAGGTTTTCCAAGCAAACAGAGAACAAGAGTGACTATCTGAATGTAAGAGAAGAGCAGATAGGAAAGCGTGTAATGAATGCAATCCTTATAAATGATGTTCTTCCTGCTTATAAGAATCTATATAAAATGCCTGATGCTACTGATAGCGAAATCATTAAAAAGGTTATCAGTGAGGGATTAAAAAGAAAAGACCCTTCATTATCAATTGCAGGTCTCTATAAGAATGTTTATCAGTTTATTGAGACACGTAGAAATAAAACCACAAGTAAAGCTAATGAAAAACTTTTATCTAGATTACTTGACTCTATAGCTACAAAGGATGAAGCTTCAGGTGATCTTGCAATGAAACCTTTGTTTGCTAGAGCAGCAAGATCACTTAGTTATTATGGCATTAAGATGTCAATAACACTTGATACTCTATCAAAAACAAAAGATAATCTCGGAGAAGATATGCTTCTTGAAGAAACAGAAGATGTCATTGAAAACTGGATGGTCAAAGAAAAATTTATTTCCAATAAGGAAAAATTCAGTCAAAAGGCAAAAGCATTGTTTGCTAAAGTTCCTTTGCGTGGAGAATCCTTTGGAGGATATACAGTTTACGAACAGCCTTCACATGTATTCAATAAACTTACATCTAAGTTATCATCTTCAAGAAGTGTACCTGATATGATGAGCAAACTTGACGAACTTGTGAAGTTCAACCCTAGTTATAAAGTTATTCAGAAAGCACTTGAAGACCCTGCTCTTATGGATGATTTTTGGAAGAACATGGGACAAAGAAGTTTTACTCCTTTTATAAGTATGACATCTGAAAAAGGAGTATCAAGAACTTTTATAGGAAACAGCGAAGATGCAAGTAAGCAGATAGCTGAACGATGGGCAGCAGAGTTCCGTGACTCCAGTTTATATAATGCTACAGATAGTAAAGTAATACCACCAAAAGGCTTCAGTGAAAAAGTTCAAGAACTTGAAGATTTAAAAAATGAATCGGTAAAAGATGTTCAAGATAATCCTTTAGAAGCAGATGGTAATATCAGTAGAGAAAAAGCTCTTAAGCTTTCAAATATTCTGAAAGTGATAAAGATGCCGATACCTCATAAAGAAGTTGTTGAGATGTTCTCAGATAGAGAACCTGGTGTTGAAAACAGTGTTGGAGGTAAGAAAAGATTCAACGCATTTACTTCAGCACTTTTGAATCATATGAAGACCATTGAGAGAGGTGCAGATCCTTTTAGTGGTGCTATTGAAAGCAATAAGTATCTTGATGATATCATTAATGCTTATCTTGAGGTATTCCCTAACTTGTTTCAAAAAACATTCAAGAGTGGAACCAACGAGCTTATATATTCTATGTTGCAAGCAAGGTTCATGCAGAAGTTTGAACGTGAACTTAAAAATGTAAAGAATAACAAAGAGCGAGAGGAGTTCATTAAAAACTATATGCAAGATCCTTTCTATCAAAACTCTCCTTTTTTACAGACATTACTTGATGAGTCTGTTGTTGCGGAGAGAATGCATATTGCAGTATTTGATGCTCTTAAAACAGAAGAATCAAATACGGGTATTGAGTATTCAAAACTTACACCGCAACAACTTGAAGCGGTTAGAATGAATGCTTTCTTCAATCAGCAATTTGATTCAGTAAAAGAATCTACTGAGTATGGTTATTTTATGATGCCTGTTCTTTCTGACTCTACATCTGCAGCATTCATGTATTTTAAAAAGCTTGATATTGCAGAGGCGAAAGCTGCTCTTGTAAAATCTGCTATGCAGGAAAGAGATCGTATTGAATGGTTGAGTTCAAGAATAGATCCTGTGCGCAAAGAATATAACGCATGGCGAGAAGATCAATTTAACCGTAATATAAAACATAAAGACAAAGCTCCGTTACCTGAAGAGTTGAAGGATATTCCTTATAACATGCTTAAGAATGGAGGTAAGTTTCAAATATTTACAGATCTTAATACAACCGATGCTGATATATCAACAGAAAAAGGATTTGAAGAAGCTGTTATAAAAATGATAGATGCTGCAGCAGTAGCAGAAAGAGAAAAAATGTTAAGTGAAGGTATCTTAGAACTTGACGAAAACGGTGAGTATCAAGACGCTACAGGTGTTATTGATGGAAGATTCTTAGATCCTGAAGTAGCCAGACAAAATCTTAGTTCGTATGTGTATAATAATATGCTTATGAACATTCAGACCCTTGTTACTTTCGGTGGTGATGTTGCTTTTTATAAATCAAAAAACGGTGATGTTGATTTTACTGACGTATACAAGCGTATCAAAGAGATATGGTCACCAGGTGATTATCTGAACGCTGACACTTCTAACCAGTTTGTTTATACATCAGATGAAAAATCTGAAACAATAACTGTTGGTGAAACATATAAAACGTTATATGTTACTGACCCTGCCGTTGTAGATGATGTTGTTTCTGAGCATCTTGAACGTATAAAAGAGATCCATAAGGATAATCCGAACAAAGAATCTATTATAGAAAACTTCAGTGATCTTAATGAAACTGATGCTGCTACGATCATAGATCCTATACGTGCTCGTGAGATAGAACTTGGCGTAAGAGGTCTTACTAATGAAAAGTATGAGTTCTATGATTCATTAATGGAAAGCGGTAGACCGATCGAACACGTTGGTGCTGATCATATAAATGTTGTTTATAAACCTTTCCAATTCTTTCATAATAGAGTTGTTGACTCGTTAGGTAATACAAGAATAAACCCTACACAGCATAAGAACGCTGAGTTTTTGGTAACTCCTGCAATGGCTGTAGGTAATCCAAAGCTTGAAGAAGCAATGGAAAAATTCGGATATACTTTTAATAAAGATGGTTCTTGGAGTTATAATCCTAAAAATCGTATTACAGATTCTATAATGTTTACTACTGCTGTAAAAGTAGGAGAAGTTGGTTCTGTAGACTCTATAGCTGATGCTACATCTGAAGATGTTCAAGAGTTTTACAATAGTGACTATCGTATTCAGATGGAAACTCCAGAGCACCATATTGATACAGATGTAATTGAAGGTGTTCAGTATAGAAAACTTGTTATTGAAAATGTAGATTCTGAACTTGAATACACTATGCCTGATGGTACAGTCATATCAGGTGCTAAGTTAGTAAGTGATTACAACAAAGCCATATATGAAAATGTATATGAAGGGTACGAAGAACTCAAAAAATTATTCTATGATGAAGAAACAGGTTTTCCTGATAATGATAAGATCATAAATGCTCTTAGAGAGCAAGTGATCGAACAGGAAAAGCCTGAAGATATGTTACGTGCTCTTGATTGGCTTGATGTCAATAGAGGTATGGAGATAGGTCCTGATGGCGATCTTATTCAAGGAGATAGAGAAACAGTACTTCCGTTATGGCATCCTGATATTGTTTATCAGGTTGAAAGTATGATGAACTCGTTCTTTAAAAAACGTGTATCTAAGCAAAAAACAGAAAAAGGTGGAGGTGCATCTTTATATAACGCATCATCTTACGGGCTATCTGCTGAAAACCCTAAAGGGTATAGAAAACCTAAGATCGTATTTAACGAAGAAGGTGGTATAGATCATTTTGAAGCCATCTTGCCTGTTACAATGAGTTCTCTTGAAGAGTATGCTGATAAGAATGGATTCATTGATATTAAGAAAATTGAGGAAATAGATCCTGATATACTTAAAGGCATCTTCTATCGTATTCCTACAGAGCATAAGTATTCAATGTTCCATATAAAGGTCATAGGATTTCTTCCTGCAGGTGTAGGTGGTCAGATCATTCTACCAGAGGAAGCTACTACCATTGCAGGTCTTGACTTCGATATTGATAAATTGTATGGATTACTTTACAATATTGAAGAATATGGAGAGGCTCTACCTGAAATGGAAGCTAAATATCAAAAATGGAAAAGTACACCTAACTACTCTCCTAAAGCTGGTAAAGATATAGTAAGAGCTGATATTGACAACTTTGATGACACAAGGGGTCGTATAGAGTTTGCAGCTAAAGAAAATATCAGATGGGACAAAAAGAATAACGAATTTGCTACAAAAAAGACACTTAGAAAAGTTCCTTCAGGAATGGATAGCAAAGCATCTCGTGACAACTTAAAGCTTGATCTTGCTTTTGCTGTATTGACAAATAAAAGAACTGCTCAAGAAACACTTACTCCAGGTGGATTTGAAATAATTGAAAATACTGTTGATTATATACTTGAATTGTCAGGGCAGACAAAAGGTAAATTGAATCCTATGCTTAACTCTACAGGTAGAGAAGTATTCAATCGTAATATGACAGGTCTTGACCTTATTGGAATCTTTGCAAACCATGTTGCCAATCATTCTCTTATGACATTAGGAAATGTATATTTTCCTGTAATAAAGAAAAATGGCAAAGTCGTAGGTGATAATGCTATAACATTCAACGGGCAAACTCTCAGAAGTCTAAGCCAGATGAAAGTTGGAGATGTAAATATTATGGATCTCAAACAGTTTCTTGCTGCTGCAGTTGATAATGGTAAGAATCCACTTGCTTCTTTCTTGAATCTTACTACTGTTACTGCTGATGTTGTTGCTACTATGGTAAGAGTAGGATTTTCTATTGAAAGTGTATTGATGTTCAGTGCAAACCCAGCATTGAAAAAAATGACCAAAGACCTTTCAAGGGCAGGTAATACTTTTCAAGATACACAAAAAGAAGTGTTAAAAAAGCAACGTGGAGATATTTATAATGCTATTCAAAAGATTATTTCTCCTAAAGATCCTTTAAAAGCCGATGATGCTGTAATTATAAGTATTTTACAAAGTACTGAACTTACTTATGATCCTAAAACAAAAAAAGGAACATTAGTAGATTCTATTAAAAAATCAAATAAAACTATTGAAGATCTTATTGAAGATGGAGACGTTGAAGAACTTGCCGTAAGATATAACGCATTGGCTTTATATGAACAAACGAGTGAAGTTAATGCACAACCACTGAGTCAAATAATGAGCCACATGCGTTATGATTCAAGTAACAATGCTGCAGGTCCTACCATTGCTCATAATAAAGCTAAAGAACTTAAGAAAAGAGATCTTTACAAAATAGAATCTATTGTAGGTTGGGAACAATTAATGAGTAACAGTGAAACAAACCCTGTAAGACACGTTGCTGCTTTTTATAAATACGGAGTAGAAGAAGCAAGTAGAATAACAAGTGAGGTTACAAAAATACCTTACGGTACATCTGATAATAACATATTCAATGTAGGACTGAATACATTTATGGAAATGGTTGTTCCTCAAGATAAATCTATGACACCTGAAAACATCAATCAATTTTACAGAGCCATAGAGACAATGCTTGCAACTTCTTATCCTACATTCAAATTAGAGGAAATGCGAAGAGTAGTAGAAACTCTTCCTTCCAGGATAAAAGCATATGAAAATGCAAATCCTGACAGTCCTTATACTACATTTTTAAGGCATTTCAACCCTCAAAGTTCTAAGGTTGTCAAATTCAAAATATTGAGATTTGATCGTAACGGTGTTGATGCTATTCAAAAGGAAGAAATGAAAAAAATATTTCTTGAAATGCTTAACGATAGCAACGAAGAAGTATCTGCGTTGGCACACGATCTTGTAAAGTATGCGTTTGCAACCACTGGTTATATAGAAACTCCTTACAAATTTACTGATCTTGTACCTGTTGATTATACTTCAGCACTACAGGAAAATGGGCAAATGCGTTATGTGGATCATCTTAAAAAACATTATGATCAAAAATATGATTCTTTTGAAGGTTCAAAAGACCTTGAGACTATGAGAAATATTATTGACCAGATAGTAAGAAACCGCTATAGACATCTTTCATTAAAGTATATTGATATTGAAAACAATAAAAATGTTCAACATTTAATAAACAATAATGTATTGGAGATATTGATTCCTGCAAAAATGGTAGCAAGTAAAGGAGAAAAAACATTATTGACCTATGTCAAATCTGCTTATGAAAAAGATGGTAAGATGACATCAGTCCCCTTGAAAGCTACAGGTGAAATTACTGAAGATGGTATGGTGGTATACCGAGAAATAAGTAGATTAGGTGCAGATAATGAAATATTAGAAATGAGTTACGACAATGCTGTAAACAATAAACCTCTTGTTTCTGAAATAGAATCTTATGATTATATTCCTACTGAAGCAGAAAAGAAAGCCAAATTCTCAAAAGTTGAACTTAATCCTGTATCTGCTACAGAAGCATTACTTGCAGCAAGTGAATTGTTGCCTGATCTGAGTTTTGAAAAAATTGAAAAACTTACTGACAAAAATAGAGCTACTCATCCTTTCATGATTGCCATCAATAAATTATCTTTACCACAAAGACGACAGCTCAGAAATATTGTAGGAGAAAATACTACAATGAGTCATAAACTGGTAACTAAATTAGTAGCATTGTCACAACAAGCAGAAACATTACCCGAAACTAAGCCAACTGAAACAACTCAACCGCAAGCTAAAACCAAGCCTGTTTTGACAAGTACTACATTCAAGGATGTATTTACTGAAGAAGAGCAACAAAGGATTGTTAGTAACGTTGCTCTGAAACACTTTAAAGGTGATGAAACCAAAGCGTTGAATTATATCAATGAAGCTTTTGCTAAAACCAATAATATTACAGTAAAAGTAATATCAGGAGGTCAGACAGGTGTTGATCAACTTGGTCTTACTGTTGCAACATCTCTTGGTATTGAGACAGGAGGAACAGCTCCTAAAGGTTATAGAACTGAAAAAGGTAACGATGAATCTCTTGCTGATTTCGGACTTGTAGAAAGTTCTTCTGCAGGATATCCTGCAAGGACAGAAGACAACGTAAGAAATTCTGATGGTACTGTATACTTTGCTTTAGATGTATCTTCAGCAGGATTAAGAGCAACAAAAGCTTTTGCGAAAAAGCATAATAAACCTTTCATATTGAATCCTGATGCTGATACATTAAGAAATTGGATAAAATCAAACAATGTTGTAACTCTTAATGTTGCTGGCAATAGAGCAAGTAAAATTCCAGTTAAAAGATTAAAGAACATAGAATCTCTTCTGACTTCTGCGCTAAGATCGGACGAATCTATAATTAACCTTCTTAAAGAATGTTATTAAAATGGCATGTGTAAATCCTAACGATCCATTATTTAAAGAAATACTCAGTAGAGTAGAAAATCCTATTCTTGCTGAACTTGAATTTGATTTTGTAAACAAAAGTGAGCAGGAAGTAAAACTTTCTAAGGATGCTCCTGTGACAGTGGCTTCTACAATATTTGATCTTGAGCCTGATATTACAGATGAAAAAATCAGATCAATATATGATAACTATGTGAATTTACCAAGTGCTGAAGAAGTTGAGGAGAAATCCAAAGAAGGTTTAGATAAAGTATTTGAACTTAATCCTGAACTTGCGAAAATAGGTAGTATTGATGACTACGCAATGTATCTTACAACTATTTTTCCTGAAAGTCAGTTTGATGATATTCTATTTTCTTCGTCTAAAGAAGATGTATATGGTAGTAATTACCTTACACCTGATCTTGAGTATTCAAAAAAATACGGACCTATAAACAAAGCTTTTGTTGTAAATCTGAAGAATCCATATCAAGCAAAAGAATTTGGAATTAACAGATCTACTATAGCTATTCTAAAAGAAGAAAATCCTGATGCAGATGGATTTATCGGATGGGAAGGTAATAATGTTAGAATGGATGAAATTGCTTATTACCAAAGTTTAGGTTACAGTAGAGAAGGTGCTATAAAAGAAATATCAAGGGTCCCAAGATCTTCAGGCACAAGAACAGTATATGTTAATAATCGTTCTCAGAAATATGAGTTAGGTTCTAAACAGGATCAACAAAACTTTAAAAACTATATTGCACAGCAAGGAGGTCAGGATGCTGTATTCTTTCAAGAGCCTTTGAATACCAGAGCAAGTATAGAAAAAGAACTTCTGAAATCTCGTGGTATAAAGCGTTACAAAGGAGGTCTTATGATAACTAAGAACGGTTATTTTGAGGCACTTAAAGCTGTACAATCTTTAAATAATGCAGTAGGATATAAAGCTGCTCGTATAAATAAGGCAAATAGATTTGGTGCAGGAGGGCGTGAGATATTCTATATAAATATCAATGCTCAAACAGAAATGTTCCAGGATACATCTTCTCAAGGTGCTCCAAATGAAGAGTTGAACAAAAAGCTAAAAGCTTTAATGTCAGATCTCGGTTTATCTCTTGTCAACTATGATGAGTATGCTAAAGCGTATAAAGAAAAATATGGCAGAGAATTAACTGCAAATGCTGCTGCTGATATGATGAATCGAACCATTGCAGTCCGTGAAGGCACCGAAAAAATTGATACTCTCAGTGAGGAAGTTGCACACTTTATAGTGTATGCAATGAAAGATGACCCACGTGTACAGGAAGCACTTGCTGAAATTGAAAACACTTCTTACTGGCAAAAGTATAGTGACATCTATAAAAAAGTCTACAATAACAATATGGACAAAGTACGTCTTGAGATTGTCGGTAAGATGATGTCTGATGTACTTATTGAAAATATTACTTCTGAATCTTCTCCTTGGTGGAAAAAAACATTCTATAGAATTTTAAACGCTTTTAATAATCTTATTAGTGGAATAAAGGGAAATAAGAAAAAAGAAAGACGCGTTAAAGAAGGTCTTAATGCTATTGCATCTCAAACTCTTGAAACACCAAGTGTGGTTAAAGAAAGAATTGAAAGTATGAAACCTCAAGAAGATGGTGTATTCTTTCAGATCGACCCTAAAATGTTTGAGAACTCCAAGTTACTTGATAATATGAATAAAGAGCTTGAAGAAGCTATTTATGTACTTAAACGTAAGGTTGATAAGTATAAAGCACGTGGTACTAAAGAGTTTATGCAAGCTGAAAAAGATCTTATCAGATCACTTGAAAAAGATCTTGGTGCAAATACTAATGAAGAATACAATGAAAAACGTATTACACAAGGGCTTATAAATTTTATATCTCATGCTGAAACTGAAGCTGATGCTGTTCTTAACAGACTTTCTATAATGAGAGAGGCATTTGGTGAAGGCATGTATCAAGATGAGCTTGAAAAATTTGCAGAACTTGTATCTGATATGAACAACTATATTACAATATACGAACCTATAGTTGATGCATTGCTTGCAAATACTGTCAATGATAGATATACACTTAAAAGACAGGGAGCTGATGATATAACTCTTGAAAGACACGATGCTCTTATTGATTCTCTTAAGAACATACAGACAGGTATAACACAGATGTCAAATGATTATGTTTATTATGGTCGTAATATTTATGCAAGTACAGTAAGACCTTTTATTGAGCAGTATTATAAAGATAAAACCATGACAGCAGAAGAAAGAGAAGCTGCTATCAATAGGGATTTTGAAGAGCTTTTAAAACTTACAGAAGAAACAAGTGAAGATAACGGTACTTGGAACAGATGGTTAACAGCTATGTCAGAAAATCCAGATAAGTTATTGGCTCTTACTGATAATCTTGTAAAAGATAAGATACTTTCTGCTCAAATGGAAACGCTTGATGATATGCGGGATCTTTATGATATGGATGCTAAACTTAAAGCGTCTGGTGTTGAGAATACAGAGTTTGTTTATGAAAGAGATTCTAACGGTGAACTTACAGGAAACTATGTATCAGAAATAAATGAAAAACAATTCAATGATGCTAAAAAAGCATTCTATGAACAATTGCATAAAGACCTTGGATTACCAGAAGATCCTGCTGATAGATGGAGATTGTTGAAATCTACACCTACTCTTGAAGCTGAGTATATAGAGAGAGAAAATGAATGGGTAGAAAAAAATACAGACCTTAATCCTGAATATAAAAAAATGCTTCTTGAAAAAAGAAGAGGTTTTATTACAGACGCTCTTAAGTTTAAAAAAGAAATTGCTCTTTTTGATCGTATTGTAAAAGAAAACCCTGGTGCAAGAGCGTCAAAACTTATAAATATTATGGCTAAGACAGATAAGGTTGCTGCAGGAAATCTTAAAAGAGGCCTTAAGAATTATGCAAAGTGGAAAAATAGCAGAATATGGACAGACTATAAAGGAGATATGCATTTTAGAAAAGAGTTTGCAATGCCTAAAAAAAGTATATATGGCAATCCTCAATATGATGCTATTATGGCTAATCCTGCAAAAAAAGAATATTATGAAAAGCTGATGGCAATGCGTGAAAGGCTTACAGCTCATATGAGTTTTAGATATTCAAATAGCAAACTCGCACCTCAGATCAGAAAGGATATTCTTGAAAGACTGAAGTCTGATAAGAAACGTACTATTCAAGAAACACTCAGAGACCTTTATCAAAGAAGAGAGGATGATACACAATTTGGTATGCAAGTTCTTGATGAAAGGGATCAACCGATTAAAAACATTCCTATATACTATAGTAGCAAACTAAGCAATATGAATGATTTGTCTCTTGATGCTACAGCTACTATGGCAATGTTTGCAAATATGGCAAATAGACATAGAAATCTTGTCAGCATACAGAATGTTGTAGAGATTACAGGAGATGTTTTGAGAGAACGTCAAGTTACACAGTCTGCAGGTATTGCTTCCACTGCTGAAAGAATGATGAGTGGAGGAGAAAGAAAAGCAAAAATAGCTAAGGGTGGTGAATCTTATAAAAGATGGAAGGATTATATTGATATGATCTATTATGGCGAATTAAAAGATGATCAGAATCAAATACTTCCTGATAGTGTAAGTGAGGCTAAGGTAGTTGATGCTCTTATAAAATATACTGCTGTAAACAGTCTTGCACTTAACGTTTATTCTGGTATATCAAACATCACTCTTGGTAATGCTCTTATCAGAGAAGAAGCATTTGCAAAACAATATATAACACAACAAGATCTTTCTAAAGCACGTAAAGCATATTGGACAGATCGTAGTGATGGTGTTGCTGGTCTAATGGGAGATATTGGAAATACAAGATCTTCAAATAAACTCAGACTATTTCTTGAAAGATTTGATGTACTTCAAGATTTTGAAAATAGAACCAGTGAAGTAAATACAGATCGTAGCAGATGGGGTAGAATGTTCAAAGATTCGACATTCTTTTTCTTAAATCATGCAGGTGAACATCAGATGCAATCACGTATGGCACTTGGGTTGGCTTTCAATAAAAAAGTTCTTAATAAAGAAGGTAAGCAAATAGATTTCTATGATGCTCTTGTAGTTGAGAACAATAGAATGAAAGTTCAGGAAGGTACTAAAAACCTTGACGGTTCTGATTTTACAGATGCTGATGTAAGAGCATTTATAATGAAGATACAGGGTGTCAATCAGAGATTACATGGTATTTACAATGTAAATGATCGTAACGCTCTACAGAAAAAAGCTCTTGGTAGAGCAGCAATGCTTTTTAGAAAATGGTTTGTTCCAAGTATGAACAGAAGATTTGAAAAGAAGTACAGAAACTACATGATAGGTGATGATCTTGAAGGTTTCCATAGAACTGCAGGTAGATTCTATTGGCAGTTAATTAAAGAATTGAAAGAAGGTCAATTGACATTTGCTTCTGCTAAAGAAAATTACAATAATTTATCAGATGCAGATAAAGCAAATGTTACCAGAAGTATGGTAGAAGTAGGTTACTTCCTTGCAGCTTCTATACTTGGAGGTATATTGACAGGTCTTGCAGGAGATGATGATGATGACTATTTTTTGAATATGGCTGCTTACCAAGCACAAAGATTCTCTACAGAACTTGGCATATTCATTCCTGTATGGAACTCTACAGAAATATTCAAGTTGGCTTCGTCTCCTTCTGCTGCTGTAAATCAAGTTGAATCTTTAATGAATTTGACAAAAACAATAAATCCTGGATTTTTCTATAATGATGATCCATTCTTTAAGGTTTATAAGGCTGGTAGAAACAAAGATAAATTGAGAATAGCTGTTTGGGCAAGACGACAAATACCTATGGCTGATACTATAGAAGATTGGTTTTATCCAGAAGAAAGACTTAAATATTTTATAAGATAAAATGGCTACACGAAGACAGAAACCTATAAGGAGAACAGTAGGTAAAGGAGGTAACTTCCGATCTACTAAAAGTGGTGCAGGAATGACCAAGAAAGGTATAGCTGCACATAGAAGAGCCAACCCTGGATCTAAACTGAAAGGTGCAGTTACAGGAAAGGTAAAAGCAGGATCTAAAGCTGCAAAACGAAGAAGTTCGTATTGTAAAAGATCTGAAGGACAGATGAAAATGCACGGTATCAGTTGCAGTAAAACACCTGACAAACGTATATGTGCTGCAAGAAGAAGATGGAAATGTTAGTATCATGGCAAAAAAGAAAATGAACAAGAAGAACAAAGCCTTACACGATGCTTGCTACCACAAAGTAAAAGCAAGATATAAGGTGTTTCCATCTGCATATGCAAGTGGAGCAATCGCTAAGTGTAGAAAAAATAAAGGAAAGAAATAATGGCATACGTAGGATTTAAAAAACTAGCAAAGAAACTTGGTGGAGGTAAAAAAGGTGCTGCTATTGCTGCATCCATAGGTCGTAAGAAATATGGTAAAAAGAAGTTTCAGGAAGCTGCTGCAAAAGGAAAGAAGATGCGTGGAATGAAACCAAAAAAGAAAAAATAATGGCTGTTCGTAAAACAAAAGCAGGAGCTAACCTCAAGCGTTGGTTTAAAGAAAAGTGGACAGACCAACACGGAAGACCTTGTGGTTCTTCAAAAACAAAAGGTGTAAAGAAATGCCGTCCTTCTAAAAAAGTTAGTGGGGAAACACCTGTCACCTGGAAAGGCGTAGGCAAAAGAAAATCTGCAGTTGTTGCAGAAAAAAAGAGAGTAGGTATGGGTAACCGTACTTCATCAATCAAAAAAAAATCTAAGAAATAATGATGTCAAAAAAGAAATACATGGGAGGTGGAGCATCTTCTATGATGAAAAAATCAGCTTATAAATCAGGAGGTGCTAAGAAAAAAGCTGCACCTAAAGCTAAATCAGGACTTAAGAAACCTGCAGCAAGTCAAACTGGTCTTAAGAAACTACCAATATCTGTACGTAATAAAATGGGTTACATGAAAAACGGTGGTGCTAAAAAGATGATGAAGATGGGTGGTGCTCGTA
>Ga0180432_10004095_pt1 | contig 20248 bp, 17 predicted proteins | sample SS_ome_10_FD_132414 | JGI IMG/M metagenome (GOLD analysis project Ga0180432, IMG submission 132414) | Hypersaline lake sediment archaeal communities from the Salton Sea, California, USA - SS_1_MS_2 metaG | ecosystem: Environmental > Aquatic > Non-marine Saline and Alkaline > Hypersaline >...
AAATAGCCGGCCAGAAGTCCCAGAAACGTCCCGGGCACCAGTGAGATGGTCACCGAAATTAACCCGATCATCAACGAGATTCGGCTGCCGTGGATGATTCGGCTGAAAATGTCACGACCGAGGCTGTCCGTCCCCAAGTAGTGGGCAGGGCTGGGGCCCTTCAGCCTGTCGAGGGGTGCCGGGGCAATGGGGTCGTAGGGCGCCATCGCCGGCCCAATGAGTGCCACCACCAGGACCAAGGCGATGACAATCATCCCCACGGATGCGCTCCAGTTGCGTAACAGATCCCGAAGTGCCTCAAACCGTGTCATCGATAGCGCCCTTTACTCTTGAACACGAATCCTCGGATCCAGCAGTACATAGATCATATCCACAGCTAAGTTAATCAGGACCATCAGGACGGCGAAGATAAGAATACAACCCTGCACGGCGGCGTAATCTCGGCCCATGAGTGAATCCACGACATAGCGGCCCAAGCCGGGCCAAGAGAAAATGGTCTCTGTCAGGACGGCACCGCCCAGGAGCAGGCCCAGATTCAGGCCCAGCACGGTAACCACCGGCAAAAAGGCATTGCGGAGAGCGTGGCGGAGGATTACCACCGCCTCGCCAAGGCCTTTTGCCCTGGCGGTTCTGACATAGTCCCGATTCAGAACTTCCAGCATGCTCGAACGCGTGATTCGGGCGACAATGGCCATGGGAATGGTCGCCAGGGTAAAGGCGGGCAAAAGCAGATGTCGCAGCCCATCCCAGAAGGCGCCAAACTGGCCTGCGATCAGGCTATCGATCATGACAAGACCGGTGAGCGGGGTCGTCTCCAGGCCCATGCTGAGACGGCCCATCATGGGAAGAATCGGGAATTTCACGGCCAGAAGGTAAATCAGCATCAAGCCCAACCAGAAGATAGGCATTGACACCCCAACCAGGGCCAAAAACATGGACGCATAGTCCAGAATTGAGTATTGCTTAACCGCTGAAACGACCCCCGCCGCAATGCCAAAGAGGGTGGCAATCAGCATGGCCGCCATGGAAAGCTCAATGGTTGCAACAAGGCGGACCCCAATTTCGTCCACCACGGGCGCACCCGTGCGAACCGAATTGCCGAAGTCTCCCTGGAGGGTATTTTTAAGATAGATCCAATACTGAGTCAGGTAAGACTTGTCCAGGCCGAGTTGGGTCCGTAAACGGGCAAGTTCCTCAGGGTTGGCATACTCACCCAGAAGGAGCTGGGCGGGGTCCCCGGGGATCATCCTGAGCATGAGGAAGACCAAAATGGAGACCCCGAAAAGAATCAAGACGAGATGAAAAAGGCGTCTTGATATGTAACCCAAAGGCATCTAAAGGTTACCCTTTATTGTTCCTTCCAAACCATCTGAAACGAGTTCAGCCCGTTTGGCCGAAGCGGCACGTCGTGCAAGCGTTTATTGTAGCAGCGAACGATCGTGGAGTGAGCAATGGGAACCCAGGGTGCCTCGTCATGGAAAATCTCCTGGGCCTTCAGATAGTATTTTATGCGCTCGTCCTTATCAAAGGTCCTCTGGGCTTTCAGACACAGCTCGGTGAACTCGGCGCTTTTCCAAAGCGCAACATTGGCGGCCCCGGGTGTCTTGGCCGTGTCGGCCGAAAGCAACCCGTAAAGAAAATTGTCCGGGTCGGCGTTGCCTCCCAGCCAGCCCAGCATGCACATATCATGCTCACCATTGGCCGTTTTCTTTAAGTAGGTTCCCCAGTCCAGGCGCACGATCTTTGCCTTGATACCGACCGAAGCCAAATATGCTTGGATCAGCTCCGCCGTTTTCACCGGTTCGGGCATGTAGGCCCTGGATACCGGCATGGCCCAGAGTTCCAACTCCTCATTCTGGTCGAATCCCGCCGCCTCCAACAATTCTTTCGCCTTTTCCGGATTGAATTCATACGGCTCGATGGCATCGTTGTACCCCCAGATCGAGGGGGCAAAGGGGTTCTTGGCCGCTATGGCCAGCCCCTGAAAGATGGTTTTGATGATGGTTTCCTTGTCGATGGCATGGGAGATGGCCCGGCGAACCCGAACGTCTTTGAGGACCGGCTTTTCCGTATTGAGGGCAAGATATCCGACATTGACACTGGGTCGATCGATGACGGCGAGTTTGGCATCTTTCTTGACCAGGGTGATGGAATCCGGGTCGAGGTCGTCGGCGATGTCGACGGTGCCGGATTGAAGGGCCATCAACCGCGCCGAGGGCTCGGGAATGGATTTGAGGATAATCTTGTCCACTTTCGCCTTTTCACCCCAGTAGTCCGCGTTTCGTTCCAGTATGATCTGATCGTCCTTGACCCACTTGACAAATTTGAAAGGGCCGGTGCCCACCGGGTGGAGTCCGATCTGGTCTTTATGCTCGGCCATGGCTTTGGGCGAAAGAATCGGGCACAGCCAGAGGGCCAAATTATTCAGCAGGGGCGCGTAAGGTTTTTGGGTCAACAGCGCGATGGTATAGTCATCGATGACCTTGATTTCGCTTACCTGGCCAAGGGAAAGGCTGAGGTATACCCATTTGCCGTAGCCATGGAAGGGATGGCTCTTGTCGATGATTCGGGCAAAGGAGTCGTAAACGGCCTTTGCGTTGAAGGGGGTCCCGTCATGGAATCGCACGCCCTTGCGGAGCTTGAAAGTCCATGTCATGCCGTCATCCGATACCGTCCAGGACTCCGCCAACTGTGGCTCGACATCCATGGAGTCTTTTCCGAAAATGACCAGGTTCTCAAGGACTTGAATCCCGGCTTTGATGGATTCCCCGTCGGTGGCCTGGGCCAGATCCAGATTGACCGAGTCTCCGCCGCGACCCCAGATGAGCGTCCCGCCCGTGACGGGATTGTCACTGCTGAATGCCAAAAGGGGCCAAATAAAGACAATCACAAAAAGCACAACACACCATTTTTTCATAACCCTCCTCCTTTGGTTAAGGTTAACGACACGATTCGCTTTTTTGTCCCAGCCGACAAAAAAGCCAATCCAATGTTTCTCCTCAATTCGCTGTCCCTCTGTTTAGGGGATAGCGCTAAAGATGAAAAAACGCAATAGAAATAATCCAGGTATCTCGGTTGAAGCGGTTGAACGGTTCCAGGTTTGCGGCTATGTTGTTAATAGGGGAAGGGTGAGAGATAAATCGCCGGGGCTGTATTGCTATTTCTTCGATAAGCGCATGAAGGCGGGCAGTGGTTTTCGGTTTGCAGAACATAAGCCCTGTGATCGGATGAGGTCTTGGAGATGAGATATTCCTTGGGCCTTATTCACCGGCAAATCCGGTATTCTGTTGTCGTTCAGATGACTCCCTCGATGGCTAGGCCTCGAGAAAAGAGAGGATGGCACGGTCTCTCGCGGCATTGGGTTGGAAGACAATGCCGTAGTGATTTACGCCCTCAACGTCAAACCGGGTGGCATCGGGTATCTCCCGAACCATCGTTTCGACCACCGGCTCAGGCAACAGCAAATCGTTTTGGCTGAGGAGCCCCTCGGTTGCGCGAAGTATGAGGACCTTGCTTCGCACTTTCGCATAAAACTGATCCGGCTCCACTTTTCTGATGTTTGCACTCTCCTCCTGAATGTGGACAGCATCGATGTTGGTCCTCACGCCGCCATCGACCGCCTCCAACTCGTAGCGATAATAGCTTTCGATGGCGGGAGACCAGGGATGAATATAGGGGGCGGACTTCATGGCTTCGATATAGGCATCCGCGGACGGAAACACCTGCCCCAAACGATCCAGCGCAGGCTTGATGGCTGCAAACACTTCCTCCAGCTGATCCGGCGAGAGTTTGCCCCCACCGTCAACGAGGATGATTCGATCCACGCGCTCCGGGTGTTGGGCACCAAAGACCAGAGAGATAAACGCTCCCAGGGAGTGGCCCATCAGCACGGCCCGGTCAAGCCTCATGTCGTCCATCAAGCCGATGATATCCCGAATGTGCTGTTCCAGAGAGTATCCGGAAGGTGGTTTGTCCGAGCGGCCTCTTCCCCTCAGATCCATGGCGAGCATCCGGTGCGTTGGTGTCAAAGCCGCAGCCGGAACATCCCAGGAGCGGCAGTTCGCCGTGATGCCGTGAACGCAAAGGATCGGGGTGTCTGCTCCCTCCCATATGGCCAGATTGATTTCAGCGCCGTCTCCCTTGACTTTTTTCATGATGGGTTCGGACATATCCATATCCTTTCTTTAATCATCGCCCTTCAGGTTTTTGAAACTCAAAGGGTGATGGCCTCGTAAAAAGTCGGCACTCCGGTAAAAACCGGAGTGCAGTTACCCCTTAACCGGCTGAAAAAACCGGATTCCGACTGCAGTTTATCCCGCACTGGATGCGGGGCCGGAATGACGGAAATAGGTGATTTCCGAATTTCTGCGAGTTCATCAAATAGTGACGGCTTCAAAAAAGTATTCTCTGCGAACGTCTCATTTGTCACCCGATTCTTATGACCACGACGCCGGCACGCTTGACGGTTACCCGTAGACTATCGAGACCGGCGGGCCATGTAATCACGAATCGAGCCCATGACCCCTTTTGGAAAAAAGATAACGACGAGAATAAAAAGAATCCCAAACAGCAGAAGCCATCGCTCAAAGATATGATGCATGAATTCCGCCTGCGGAAAGAGCGTCATCGCCAAATCCTGAAGATCGGGCAGAAAAGTCTGGGTAACCTTGACGAAACCGGCGCCAATAATGCCGCCATAAAGGGTCCCCATGCCTCCGATGATGACCATGAGGAGGACGTCCAGCATGATGGTCATCACTCCCAGGCTCGACTCGGGGTTCACGTATCCCACCCACATGGCGTAAAGCCCGCCTGTAATCGCAGCCATCACACATCCAAAGGTGATCGCAATGCTCTGAAAAATGAAAGTCTTGTAACCGAGCGCTTCCGCACGTGCTTCGTTGTCTCGGATCGCTTGTAGGACGCGGCCCAGCGGTGAATGGGTAAAGCGGAGCATTGTGAGAAAGAGCGCGGAACATGATAGAAGAATCAGATAATAGGTCACCGTCCTGCCTGTGATTTCTACTCCCGCAAATTTGCCGAGGGTAAAGGAGACGGAAAAGACGCCGGGCATACTGATACTGATTCCATCTTCACCGCCCGTCAAGCCGGTCAATTTGGTCGCCAGGACAATGGCCAACTCCGCTATTGCAAGGGTAATCATGGCAAAAAAGATGGCCTTGACGCGAAGGGAGAGAAAACTGATGAAAAGTGCGATGAAAGAAGCGATAACGGCGGCAATGAGGACCCCAAAGAGCAAATTGACGTAGGAGGGACTGCCGTACTTGCCCATGAGAAATGCCACGCTGTAAGCCCCGATGCCGAAAAACATCCCGTGTCCAAAAGAGAGGATCCCCGTGTAACCGAGCAGTATGTCAAAGCTGGCTACGAGGGTGGCAAAAAGGATGACCTTCATGGCAAGATCGACGGACTTGAAGGACGGAAATAGGAAAGGTACCAAAATGAAGAGCGCCAAAAGGCCGATTTTCAGAAAGAAGCTGCCGGTGATATATCGCTCCCTCCTCTCCTCCGAGCGAAAGATCTGAACCGGCGTCGGCGTTGTCATGGCGCTTGCCTGCTACTTTCCAACCGGGAAAAGACCGGTGGGGCGAATTAAAAGGATGACAATCATGATCAGGATATTGACTCCGGCGGCTGCCCAGGGGATTAGATAGGCCACATAGTTGTAGGCGAGTCCGACGATGAGTGCGCCCACAAGGGATCCGGTCACACTGCCCAGTCCGCCGATAATCACAACAATAAAGGCAAAGAGAAGATATGTCGAACCCATGTCCGGATAAACCTGGAGGGTAAACATGGCCATGGCCAGGCCGCCCAGCGCCGCGAGTGCCGCACCGACCGCAAACACGCCCGTCAGCAGCAAAAAGATGTTGTGCCCCATGGCCTGGACCATGTCCAAATCTTCTACGCCGGCCCTGACAATTGTACCCAACTTGGTCCGTTTGAGAACAAGTTGGATCAGTGCATATACGGCCAGCCCCATCAGGATACAAACAATGGGATATCTGAGAACGATGACATCCATAACGTCCCAGTTTCCCTGAAAGCGCAATGGAACGGGCATTACCTCATCGTTGGGTCCCCATAAAACGCGGATAAGTTCCACCAGCACAATAGTGGATCCAAAGGTGATAAGGATCTGAAACAAATGGGAACCGTAGACTCGACGGACGATCACCCTTTCAAGCACAACTCCCAGAAAAGCCACGACCACCATCGCAGCCACAACGGCAATGGTGAAAGCTCCCACATTCTGAAGGACCGATTCCGCATCCACCCATTTGTTCAAGAGCCGAAAAATGCTGAAGCCTACATAAGCTCCCCACGTGAACAACGCCCCATGGGCAAAATTAATGACGTCCATGAGGCCGAATATGATGCTCACACCTGAGGCCACCAGGAAGAGGAGCATGCCCATGGCAAGCCCCGCAATGGTTAACGTCAGATATGTTTTAACTGGAATGCCCAGGAGGGGAAGCAAAAAGAGTCCCATTCCGATTGCAAGGGGCAGACGCCTCTCCCAGTGCCCTGCGGGTTTCAGTGCCATCGCGGCCTTGTCATTGTTCATTTCCAAATGGGTTCTCAGCTTTAGAGATACCGAGATACCGGCTCTTGAGTTCCTGGTTCCCGGCGAGTCCTTCCATAACGCCTTTCTGGACGACGGTCCCGTCGTCCAGAATGTAGTATTGATCCCCCACACTGCTGGCCAGATGAAAGTTTTGCTCGACCAGGACCACAACACTGTGTTCTTTAATCTGATTGATGGCGTCGATAAGAGATTCTATGATGATGGGTGCAAGGCCTTTTGAGGGTTCATCCACAAGAAGCAGGGACGTGTCGTTCACAATTGCTCTGGCAATGGCAAGCATCTGCTTTTGCCCACCGCTCAGATTTCCTGCTTTGGCAGTCCAGAACTTGCGAAGATCGCCGAACATCGCCAAGGTCCTCTCGAGCCTGTGAGCGGTTGCCGCGTCCTCCACGAGCATCGCCACCCGCATGTTCTCTTCCACCGTGAGGTTGGAAAAGATTCCCATGTGCTCCGGGACAAACCCGATCCCCTCTCGGGCGATCTGATAAGGCTTTTTCTTATGAATCTCTCTCCCTCTGTGAAGAATTCTGCCCTCGGAAGTCGGCAACAGGCCTATGATTGACCTGAGTGCCGTGCTCTTGCCTGCACCATTTCGTCCAATAAGTACCGTCACATTATCCGCCGTTGCCTCAAAGGAAACCCCCTGCAGGATATGGTGTCGACCAATGAAGGTATGGACTCCCTCAACCGCCAAAACGATTTCATTCACGCCTCGACCCTCCTCCGAGGTATGCCTCCTGGACCACCTCGCTTCTATAGATCTCATCAGGGTCACCATCCGCAATCAGCCTTCCATCCTGGAGCACGGCAATGGTGTCTGAGAGGGTCATGATCATGTCCATTTTATGTTCCACCAGGAGCATCGTGCGATCTCTGGCGTGCTTGATCTTTTCAAGGATATCCAGAATAGCCGGCACCTCTTCTTGACTCATGCCGGCTGTCGGTTCATCCAGGAAAAGTATCTCCGGATCGAGGGACAGGAGAATCGCTATTTCGAGTTTTCTCTGTTCTCCATGGGTCAACTCACTGGCAGGAGAAGCCCACTTTTCCTCCAACAGCACGGCTTCGAGGATGGCATAGGCTTCATCCTCTAATTCAGAGAAGTGCAAATAGTTTCTCCAGAAGTTTAATCCCAACCCCTTGCGTGACTGAATGGCCACGCGCACGTTTTCCAGCACGCTTAGGGCCGGGAAAATATTCGTCAGCTGAAAGGAACGGCCCATGCCCAACCGTGTTCGATCGGCCGTACCGAGATCTGTAATTTCTTTGCCCTTCAGCAAAACGCTTCCTTCTGTGGGTTTGTACTGACCGGTCATGAGATTGAAGAGCGTCGTCTTCCCTGCGCCGTTGGGTCCAATAATGGACTTGAGGGTAAACGGCTGAATCCCGAGGGTTACATGGTCCACTGCCACATGCCCTCCGAAGCGGATGGTCAGATCCCTGGTCTCAATGATCGGCGCCGAAATATCGTCATTCATCCTGTGCTATTTCTCATTCAATATGGGAGGCGCTGTTTCTTCAGGCGACAACTCCCTCACCAGCGCAGGTATCGCCCAGTCCACATCGGGCTTGATCTCGATCTTGAAGGCGAACATGGGCTGAAGGGCCTGGTGATCTTCTTTGCGGAAGGTCATTTTACCTTTGGGCGTCATAAATGACATCCCCTGCATCGCTTTGATGAGCGTTTCAGTATCCGTGCTTCCGGCCTGGGTGATGCCCTCTACCACAGCCATGGCCGCGGAAAAGCCGCCGCAGGTGAAGAAATCCGGCGGTGTGTTGTCGAAGCGTTTCATGTGCTCTTTCACGAACCAGTCGTTGACGGCGTTTTCGGGGCTCTCATAGTAATAGTAAGCCGCACCGGTCATACCCTCGAGATTGAGGTTTTTCCATTGCTTGAGGACCGGGAAAACATTCCCCCCAGTGGTGAGGACGATGCCGTACTTATCCAAACCACTCTGCGTCAACTGAACAAACGGTCCGCCTTTACCTGCCCAAATGACGAATACATACTTGGGGCTCGGTTTATCCTTTAACGCGCCGATAATTCTCTGAATCGGAGCGGTAAAATCGGTTCCTTTGGGATCGCAATATTCTTCGTGGACAATCTTTGCGCCCAGCTTTTCCGCTGCAGCTTTGTAGGCGGCGATTCCGTCCCGTCCAAACGCATAATCCTGGCCAATGCAGGCAATGCTCACTCCGGGCTTTGACACGGCGGCAGCATTCCCGATGGCATCTTGTCCGGAATTTCGACCGGTTCGAAAGATATATCGATTCCATGCCTTGCCGGTAATGGCATCCGCCACTGCGGGTTCGACAATCAGGATTTTCTTGAAGTCTCTCGCGACGGGCAGGCACGCCAACGCCACGCCGCTGCTGGTTGGACCGACTGCCAGATGCACCTTGTCGTCACTGTAGAGTTTCGTAAGCAGCATTTTGCCCCTGTCCGGCTTCAGCTGCGTGTCTTCAATGAGTAACTCAATGTCCCGGCCAATGATTTGATTGGTTCCCTTGGTTGCGTATTCCAAACCCATCTTGAAGCCCGTGACCTCTTGCTTTCCGTAAACTTCATATGGGCCGCTCAAACCTTGGATGATACCGATTTTGATGGGCTCCGCCCCTTTGGCTCCCGTCGATATCAAGACAATCGCCATCATCACCAACAGACAAACACCCATCGCTTGCTTCAGTTTCATTTTTCTACCTCCTTTTTGATATTGGGTTCATGGCAAAGTCCCTCCCAGGCAGTCCCGGGACGGTCGGTGACCGATAGGTTGAACGTAGGTGTAACACTCCCCGTGTTTTCGCTTCGGGAGCCACTTTTTGTGCCGAGCCAATTGCAACTCGGAAGCGAGAATACTCTAGATGTGCGGCTTGCTACCGGATAAGCGACCGCTTTGCACTGACCGATTCGCTTCTGCGCGGACATCCGGATCTGGGCGATTCGGAACAAAAAAGCCCCGCTTTCCATTCATGGAAAACAGGGCTCGTCACGGCGGTAGACCATTGTTGATCCTTTCAAGGGTTTGGAAAAGGCCGAGCTTCATGGTTTTTATGTATTACTTGATACCAAAGGCGTCTGCAAAAAGTCAAGGTGTTGAGATCGTTTTAAGTGAATGGCATTTAGCGAGTGCATTCCGTCTGTACGTCGATGAAATCAATGCCTGTGGTAAGTTTGAATCGAAGAACGTTTAGCATTGAAAACCTCCTGAATCAAGGTATATTCAACACAGTGCGGGATCAGTTCACAAAAAGTGGTGAAAAAGTAAACCTTCTTCGCTATATTAAATAAAGGATTAAGCGGTTCAGCCACAGCCGAAATCGATTGTATTTTCAGCCGAGCTGGGCATAGCGGAGGGTTATGAACACCAATTCGGAAGCCAGGGTGAACAATGATTGAACATGACGAGTTTGGACCGGAAAAGATGCTATCCGTCTACGACCCCAAGACGCGGATGACGGGGGTGGTTGTGATCGATAATACGGTGCTCGGCCCCGGAAAAGGCGGCATCCGTATGACACCTACGGTCGATATGAAAGAGGTCGGCAGCATGGCCCGCGCAATGACTTGGAAATGTGCGCTTGCCGAGTTGCCCTTTGGCGGTGCCAAGGCGGGCATCATTGCAAATTCAAAGGGAATTAGCACGGGCACGAAGAAGGATCTGGTTGAAGCTTTTGCGAAGGCTCTGAAAATCATCTGTCCGGAGTTATATGTGGCTGCCCCTGACATGTATATGGGTGAGCAGGAGATGGCCTGGTTCGCCGAAGCCAACGGAAACCTGCGTTCGTGCACGGGAAAGCCGGAGGATATGGGCGGATTGCCACATGAACTGGGGGGAACCGGCTTCGGCGTTTTCCATGCGACGTGCGTGGCGGCGGAGCGGATCGGGTTAAATCTAAGCGAGGCAACCTTTGCCGTGGAGGGGTTCGGAAATGTCGGAAAACCGGTGGCCAAATATCTTTCTCAAGCCGGCGCGAAATTTGTAGCCGTTTCCGACAGCCAGGGAACCATTTATCAGCGCGCGGGACTTTCTTATGAAAAACTGATGGAGATAAAGGACCGTACCGGATCCGTCATCAATTACGGCCGGGAAGGCGGCGGGGAAGTCTGCGACAAGCGATCCTGTGACCGAATCCTGGATGTGGAGGCTGATATTTTGATCCCGGCAGCGAGACCGGATTTAATCGGTTATGCGGATGTGGAAAGACTTCATTTCAAACTGATCGTAGAGGGGAGCAATATTCCCATGTCATTTAACGTGGAAAATATCTGTCACAAAAAGGGGATCACCGTTGTACCGGATTTTGTGGCCAACGCCGGTGGCGTCATCAGCTCCTACGTGGAATACATCGGTGGCGACGGGGATCAGTCCTTTGAAATGATTGAAAAGAAGATCGTCAAGAATACGGACGCCGTGCTTCAAGAATCCATAAAACGGAAGCGGATGCCTCGAAAATGTGCTTTGAATCTCGCGAAAAACAGAGTGAAGGAAAAAGGACCGTTTGTCGGGATTTGACATCTCCTGCAATTAAATGATTGAGTCCTTCGATGTTTACGGTGCTAAAGCAACCTTATTTCACGGCATCAAAGCTTAATACCCACATGCACCACTGCAATGTCATTTGTCAGGCTTCGATGGGTAACTTTCGAAAAACCGATACGCTTCAGGATGCGTGTCAACTCGTCGGGTGAGGGAAACATCCGAATGGATTCGGCAAGATAGGTGTAAGCTTGTCGGGAACCGACGATCAGGCTTCCCAGGAACGGCATGACATGGAAGGAGTAAAGGTCATACAGCCATCGAAATGGGGGTGACGTGGGTTTGGAGAATTCGAGACACATCAGTTTGCCGCCGGGTTTCAAGATCCGGTGCATCTCTTGGAATCCCTTTTCCATGTGAGTCACATTCCGTATGCCAAAACCCACCATGGTCGCGTCACACATCTCGTCGGGAAACGGCATTGCTTCGGCATCGCCCTGGATGTAAAAGACGCTTCCGCCGAAAGGGGATCCCATCACCTTCGCTCTGCCCGCCCCCATCATTCGTCGATTGATATCATACAAAATTACCTGGCCGGATGATTGGACCTCGCCGGCTGCCAAAATGGAAAGATCGCCGGTGCCGCCGCACACATCGATCACACAATCTCCCTCCCTCAATCTCAGCATCCTGACGGCCGTCCGCTTCCAAGAACGGTGGATGCCCAGGCTGAGGAGCGTATTCATCAAATCGTATTTGGCGGCAACCGTGTTAAAATGCCTGAGCACAGAGTCGGCCTTTTTCTTCTTCGGGGGGCGCTGAAATCCGGCATGGACGCCTTTTTCCGTGCGGATCTTGCCGCTCAGGGTTTCTTTTATGCGGAGATCACAGTGAGCCATAGATGATTTTTGAGAACGTCTCAGCGTCGGGTCTTTTTCGTCTATGCGTTGTTATACTCAGGCCTTTTGCCGGGTGTTTTCAGCCTTGGCCAAAAGATACAACAGAATACCCAACACAAAAAGCCCGCCAATAAGCAATCCGAAGGTGATGGCATCTTTTTCTTCGATACTGGCAACAAACAGCTTTCGAATAAAGGCCACCAGTGCGAGCTCAACAAATATGCGCACGTGCAACCTTCCTCCCCGGAGATGCTCCACCTGCGTGTGCAGCAGCTCAATCATCATCCAGAGAATTAAGAGCGAGCCCAGTGCCTTGATGACCCCCCTTTCCAAGCCGGTCGTGAACACAAGTACCACATCGTGTACCAAGAGGCTGGCGACCCCCACAGCCATGACGAGGAGTCCGATCATGAGGACCAGGTTAAGACCGTGAAGCAACCGCTCGGACCACTGAATGAGTGCGGACTCAACCCGTTGGGAAACAAACACCTTCTTGAGCTCCGCATCCCGATAGGAGCTGGTCATTACATCCAGGTTGATGTCCAAGACCTTGTTTAGGGTATCCAGAAGCTCATGCCTTCGGTCGGCATCCGCAACCAGCTCCGTCACTCGGCGATGACAGAAATTCCGGATGTGGTTCATGGATGCGTTCACGTAATGCCCTTTGAGCCCGATTTTGACGTGAACCTTACCAATTTTTATGAGCTTTACCAAATAACGATTGTCATAGCGGGCCGTGAGCAGATCCTGTAACCATTTCTTGATCGTTTCCGCCCGACGTTTCCTCGCCGCTTCGGTTTTAAAGAAGGAAGCGGTATAACGATCTTTCATCAGGTAACTGCAGAAATCGGCAGCAAACTCATCAACGGATGGAAGTAGGATGTCCGCGAGGTCCTTCAAATTGTCTTCATCCAGACGCGTTAATTCGTAATTCTTTCGAATTTCATCAATACTTTCCATTCGGCGCCTCCGGTGGGTCTTGTTTTTTCTGCCCTCAACCTCTCAGCCGGGTCCCGGTCAGGAATATCCGGACGGGTCTTTGCTCCCCACAATTCGATCTAAAATCCGAGTGACTTCATCTTTGGGTAAAAGTTGACTTTGAAGGGCGATCTCTCTCACGGTTTTTCCCGTATCATAGGCCTTTTTTGCCAGGGAAGCCGCCTTGTCATAACCGATGGCCGGCACCAGCGCCGTTGCCAGGGCAAGGCTCTGTTCCAGATTTTCAAAGCATCTTTCCCTGTTTGCCGAGATTCCTCTGACACATTTTTCCGCCAGTGCCGTCACCGCTTTCCACAATAAATCGATGGACTGCAATAGATTCAAGGTGATGACAGGCAACATGACATTCAGTTCAAAATTCCCCGCCTGACCCGACACAGTAATGGCGGTATCATTCCCAATCACCTGAGCAGCCACCTGCAATACGGCTTCCGGAATCACGGGATTGATTTTTCCGGGCATAATGGAGGAACCCGGCTGAAGGGCGGGAATCCCGATTTCTCCCAGCCCGCAGCGGGGGCCCGATGCGAGCCATCGAATATCATTGGCAATTTTCGTGAGGCTGACCGCGAAGGTTTTGAGTGCTCCGCTGGTCTCGACGGCCGCATCCCGGGCTGCCTGCGATTCAAAGTGGTTTTCGGCCTCTTTGAAAGGACAATCCAGTTCCTCGGCGATGCCGGCGATCACCTTTCTTGCAAAATCAGGATGGGTATTCAGCCCGGTACCCACAGCGGTTCCCCCCAGGGCGAGTTCGGAGAGGTGAATTTCCGTCCTTTTGATTCGATTTATGCCAAGTTCAACCTGCCTGGCATAACCGCTGAATTCATCACCGAGCATCACGGGGACCGCGTCCTGAAGGTGGGTCCTACCGATTTTTTTGATTTCCTTGAACGCCTCGGATTTTGCCTTCAGCTCCATCTGAAGCAATTTCATGGAAGGGAGCAGATGAGACCGAATTTCGTGTAGGGCGGCGATGTGGATGCCGGACGGGATCACATCATTGCTGGACTGGCCCAGGTTTACATGATCATTGGGATGGACCGGCGATTTTCCGCCTCGCTTACCGGTGAGGATTTCATTGGCTCTGCCGGCAATGACCTCGTTGACGTTCATGTTTGTCGAGGTGCCGGAGCCGGTCTGAAAAATGTCCACCACAAATTGATCATCGAGATTTCCGGCCACCACGTCTTCAGCAGCTGCAATGACGGCCTGTGCGATCTGAGAATTCATCAATTCCAGCTCAACGTTCACGCGGGCCGCATGTTTCTTGATCCTGCCCAGCGCCTTTATGAATGGCGGGGGAAATGTGATCCCGCTGATGGTGAAGTTTTCCACAGCCCGCTGGGTCTGGGCGCCGTAGTAAGCGTTCTGAGGCACCCGAACTTTTCCCATGGAGTCTTGTTCTTCTCTGTATTTCATTTGCATTTCGTCCGTTGCTATGTCATGTCTCCTCAGTGAATCGGGGTCGCCGATCTGTTTCTTTCTCTTGCTTGCTCCGTAGTAGTTTTCTAAAAGATTTCGATGTCTTTCTCTGATGCGTTACCCTCTGCTCTCCAAGGCTTCATACTCGCAGCCCATCAGCCCGCAATACTGCCCCACATATTCGGCCTTGGGCCTGTAAAGAGCCGGTTTTTCCTGCGCTTCCGCGAATTTTTCTTCAATGATGTGGCTGCACCAGCCGGCTACCCTGCTGATGGCAAATATGGGTGTCATGAGGTCTCCGGGGATGCCCATGATATGATAAACAGGGGCGCTATAAAAATCCACATTGGGTTGGATGTCCGCCTTCCCTCTTTTCGCAAATTCTTCGAGGCCTGCCTTCTCGATCTGACTCGATAGCTCATGCCATCGTTCTCGGCCCGTTTTCTTTCCCAGTCGAGCGGCCATATCCTTTAGAAACCTCGCCCTGGGATCCATGGTCTTGTAGACCGCATGACCCATGCCCATGATTCTCTCGCCACCGTCCAGTCTGTTCCGTACCCAACCGGGGATGTTTTTTTCCGACTCGAGACTCAAGAGCATTTTCATCACCTGAGCATTGGCGCCCCCGTGTAAGCTTCCGGAGAGGGCACCGAGTCCTCCGGTTACACCGGCATACATGTGCGCCCTTGTGGAAACCACTTCGCGGCAGGCAAATGTGGACGCGTTAAAGGTGTGGTCGGCGTGTAGGATCAGACAGGTGTCCAGGTCATGCGCCATCTCCTCATCCGGTTTTTGTCCATGGAGCAGCCACAGAAAGTTGGCAGCGTGTGGAAGGGAATCGTCCGGTGACAGCGGTTCCAGCCCGTTCCTTATCCGGTGCCAACCGGCCACCACAACCGGCAAACGCCCAATCAGCCGCGTCGCCATCCTGAAATTGGCCGCTCTCGTTTCATCCTGAAGATCCGGGTCGACCATGGCCAACATGGGGACCGTTGCCTGAAGCACATCCATGGGATTCGAATCCTTGGGCCATTTTTTGAAACATTCGTAAATATGCCGGGGAACCTCTCTGGCTGCCGTCACCTGGGTCATGAAGGCGGTCAGTTCTTTTTTAAGGGGCAGCGAACCATTCAGGAGCAGATACGCCACCTCCATAAAGGATGCGCTTTGAGCGAGTTCCTCAATTCGATATCCCCGGTAAATGAGAACACCCTTCTCACCGTCTATGAAACTCACCTTGGTGTCCGCGACGGTTACCCCTCGCAGGCCCACGTTCTTAACATTTACCGTCTCGGCCACAGTGTCCTCCGTATAGATCGAGTTGAGATTTTTCTCCAAGGTTTCCCGGGGGAAGACGGGCATGCGAGGCGTATGACTGTCCGCTTCGACCAGATGATTCTCCAGTATGTTTTCGTCAGGTTTTTTGGCTTCACTTTCCGTCCGAATTGTTCCAGAGATGAAAACTTCGCCGGTTCAAACTCGAGAGAAATTTTCAGCGGCAAAATCCCAGTTGACCAAGTGCGCCAAAAACGCCTCGATGTAAGCTTTTCGGCGGTTTTGGTAGTCCAGATAGTAGGCGTGCTCCCACACATCGATGGTGAGAAGCGGTGTCTGCTCATGGACCAGCGGTGTATCCGCGTTGCCGGTCTTCACCACTTTGAGCTTTGTTCCATCCTTTACCAGCCATGCCCAGCCGCTGGCGAATTGTGTGGCTGCCGCGGTCGCGAATTCCTCCTTGAAGTTCTCGAAATTCCCAAAAGCCGAGGCGATTTCTCCAGCAAGTAATCCGGTAGGCGTTCCCCCCCCGTTTGGTTTCATGCTTTTCCAGTAAAAGGTGTGGTTCCATACCTGTGCCGCATTGTTGAAGACCGCAACCTTTGAGGCGTCGCCCGCGCTGGTCTTTATAATCTTTTCAAGGGAGTATTCGGCCAAGCCTGTGCCCTTAATAAAGCCATTGATGTTGTTCACATAACCGCGATGATGCTTTCCGTAATGAAAGCTCATGGTGCGGCTGGAAATGTAAGGCTCCAGCGAATCTGAAGCGTAGGGAAGCGACGGAAGTTCGATGGCGGCGGATCCCTTGGAAATGACTGGAAAGCCCAGCACCGTTCCGGCGAGCGCAGCTGAGCCGACCATCGCGGTGGAAAGAAATTCACGACGGTTCATGCGATTTGATTTAATTTTGTTTTTCATGAGTCATCCTCCTTATTTTTGAACATACAATTCTCCGAAATGGAATGGAAACAGCCAAGTCGGACGCGTCACCCGCTCAAGATGGATTCGCCGGAGATCCAAGCGCGCAGGTCCGTGAAAATATGCTTACCCCAATGCGCAAAGAGCTTGAAAATGAATCTGCTGAACCACAGTCACCGGCATTCTTTTAGGGCACAGCATCTGATATAACCACTGTGAACGCATCGAAATCCCTGCCGCCTTTGGGCTGGCCATAACGTTATTGACTCCAAATAACAAAGAACTACTCCCAAAGAGAAGGGAGATTTTAACGACCCGAAATTGGCATATCATGAGGGGTTTTTGCTTCCGGGAGCTCAGATTGGAATATGCCCGGGTGCTTAAGTTTGATATAGTAATTTGCAGACAGTCTTCCGTCAACAAAACTCGGTAAAGAAAACCGAATGCAAGGGGGGCGAAGACCGATGGGGGCTGGAACCGTCAGGGGAACCCCTCAAATCGATCGGACGTTTATACACCTGCAACCCGGAGAATAAAGATGGTTTATCCCTTTACCAAGGGGAGGGCACAAAAGATCCTCAAGAAGAAACGGCAAATTCTGGGAAGGGGATTATGCTATGCGGAAAAAATCCTATTCATTCATGAAGCTGAGGAAAGCTCGGAAAGGATGCTGAGGCGCGGTCGCGACCCTTTGAAGTTGTGTCCTGACCGCGTTGCCATGCAGGATGCGACGGCCCAAATGGCCATGTTACAGTTCATGCAAACGGGATGCGGCAAAACGCAGGTGCCTGCAACGATCCACTGTGATCACCTCATTCGGGCCGGCGCGGGGATGAAGGCGGATTTGAAGAAAGCGCTTGCCGCGAACCGGGACATCTATGACTTTCTCTCCTCAGCCGCTGCAAATTACGGTGTCGGGTTTTGGGGTCCCGGCTCCGGAATTATTCACCAGGTTCTTTTTGAGAACTACGTAATTCCAGGCGGCGTGATGATCGGCAGCGATTCCCATACGCCCAATGCCGGCGGCCTGGGTATGATCGCCATCGGGGTCGGCGGTGCCGATGTGGCCGAAGTGATGGCGGGCCTTGCATGGGAGACCACAAGCCCTTATGTGGTGGGTGTGGATCTTTCCGGATGCCTGAACGGATGGGCTTCCGCCAAGGATGTGATCCTCGAAATGCTCGGCATGCTGACCGTTAAGGGAGGGACGGGGAAAATATTTGAATACTTCGGGGAGGGTGCAAAAAATCTCTCGGCGACGCAAAAGGCAACCATCACCAACATGGGCGCGGAGCTGGGTGCCACGGCCTCCGTCTTTGTTTATGACGAATCGATGGATGCCTATTTGAAGAATGTGGGCCGGCACGAAGATGCAGAATGGGCCGCTTCCGTCGCCGACATATTGACTCAAGACGAGATATGCTTGACGGAACCTGAACGGGTCTATGATGAAATCGTAGAGGTCGATCTGGGAAAGATAGTGCCTGCCCACGCCGGCCCATTTAGCCCGGATAAGGTGATCCGGGTCGCAGACTTTAAGGCCACGGCAAAAAAAGAGCGCTGGCCGGAGCGCATATCCGCCGTGCTTCTCGGTTCGTGCACGAATTCATCCTACTCCGATCTCTGCGCGGCATCCCGGGTTTTGGAGCAGGCCCGTCATCATGGACTCAAGGTGCGGGTGCCTTTCATCCTGTCACCCGGTTCCCAACAAGTGTATGAAACCATCGCACGAGACGGCGTTCTCGATGAGCTGGTCAACGCCGGGGCAACGGTCCTCACCGCTTCTTGCGGTCCGTGTATCGGCCAGTGGGACCGAAAAGATGTCGAAAAAGGCGTCCCTAACTGTGTTTTTACCACATTTAACAGAAACTTCCGCGGCAGAAACGACGGCAATTCGGAAACCCGAGCGTTTTTGACATCGCCCGCTTTGGCAGCGGCCCTCGCTCTGTCCGGGGACGCCGGATTCAACCCCGAGACCGACACGTTGACGGGAAGGAACGGCGTTCAATTCAAGCTCACGGCTCCGACTCCCCCTACGCTTCCGGAAAAAGGCCTGGTGGATGAAAAGTGTGCTTTTCTGCCTCCTTCCCGCGAAGACGCCAAAATCCAAGTCAAAATGGATCCGAATTCAGAGCGGCTCGAACGGCTTCATCCGTTTGAGGCGTGGGATGGACGGGATTTTTTGGACTTGCCCGTATTGGTTAAAACCAAAGGGAAGACCACCACGGATCATATTTCACCCGGCGGAAAGTGGCTGCAGTTCAGAGGCCATCTGACCCATATCTCTCAAAACATGCTGGAGGGCGCTGTGAACGCCTTTACCGGCGAAACAGGACATGGGACGAATGTGATCACACGGGAAACCGGGAAGAGGTTCGCTGAGTTGGCCGTATTCTATAAGGAAAACGCCGGCGGATTTGTGATCCTGGGGGATGAGAACTATGGGGAAGGCTCCAGCCGAGAGCATGCCGCCATGAGTCCCAGATTTATGGGGGCCAAGGTGGTTGTGGCGCGTTCATTTGCCCGAATCCACGAGGCCAACCTCAAAAAGCAGGGAATTTTACCGCTGGTTTTCATGGACCCCAATGAGTATGCCGAAATCGGGGAATCTGATCGAATGAGCTTCGTGGATCTACAAGCGCTTCAGCCCGGAAAACCGGTGAAATGCGTGGTGAGCAAAGAAGACGGCTCCAGGAAGGCACTCATGCTCACCCATACGCTCACGGAGGAGCAGATTGGGTGGTTCAAAGCCGGTTCGGCACTCAATGCCCTGCGAGAGAATTATAAAAATTGACAGACAACCGAACGTATCAATGGGGACTTAGGATCCTCTTCGCGTGTAGAGAATCCCCAGGCTAAATGGATCGTCATGGGCTTCGTTCATGGCTTGCTTCAGATCGGAAGGGCTATGGTTTTCAGGCAGGGGATGGGTCCATTCCTTGAGGTGGTCCCAAGTCTCAAACTGCTTATCAAATGTTACGCAGGGGCTGTAGAGGTGGGAAAAGGAAGCGCTTCTTTTGCCGTCAACGCCGCCAGCGCCCGGGCGTGTTCGGACAAACTCAACACCTTCGACCCGGCCGTCAGCCACGATTCTGGGGGAGAGCATGAGCCCATTGATCCGGATTCTTTCTTTCATGCCGTAAAACCGGCACCTAAGACAAAAACCCTCTTGCCCACAATCGGACGCTGACCGGCGCACACATCCATCATGAAAGTGAGGCCGGGCAGGCACCCTGACAGGGCACATTGATGTTCATGTAATAGAAATCTTCCGGCTCTACAGAGTCAATGACTCGATCGACCCTCGTTCCCTTGCGACTTGCAAATTTCCCCATGCGAAAAATACTCCTTATTGTCCGGGCTTCTTTTCTATCTCCCTCTTGATGGTATTGATGTACTTGGTAACCGGAATTTCCTTGGGGCACACGCGGGTGCATTCGAAGTGGTTGACACACCCCCATACCCCGTTCGGATAGTCCACCTGCCTTAGACGCTCCAGGTAATTTTCGTCACGGGAATCGAAAATATACCTGAACGCCCATACAAGGGGCGCAGGTCCCAGGAAGTCCTCATTTTCATTAATAACCGGACAGGCCCCTGTGCAACAGGCACAGAGAATACAGCGAATCGCCACTTCGACTTTTTTG
>Ga0180432_10004097_pt1 | contig 20243 bp, 17 predicted proteins | sample SS_ome_10_FD_132414 | JGI IMG/M metagenome (GOLD analysis project Ga0180432, IMG submission 132414) | Hypersaline lake sediment archaeal communities from the Salton Sea, California, USA - SS_1_MS_2 metaG | ecosystem: Environmental > Aquatic > Non-marine Saline and Alkaline > Hypersaline >...
CTTCAAAAAAGGTCAAGTAGCTAAGGCAACAAGCAGCATCCAGAGTGTTGAGCAGATAAAGGCGATACTGGATGAGGTATTTTAAAACAGGGAAGATCAAATATAGTTAACCACAAGACCTGACGATAGTTCATTCTGGTTAATCAACTGCACATTATGCTGTACTGTTCATTGACCACAAAGGTATTTCGTTCAATTAGCTATTGACTACCGGGCTTATTGCTGCTATCATCGTGCCACACCAGAAAGTCGAAGGAGGTAAGGATGCAGGCATATTGTATGAAGTGTAGGAAAAAGGTAGAGGTCAAGAACCCCCAGCAGATCAAGATGAAGAACGGCAGGCCGGCTACCAGCGGCGTGTGCCCGAACTGCGGGACTAAGGTATTCAGAATCGGCAGAGCGTAATCTTATCAGAGTAGGATAAGGGGCCACCTAGGTGGCCCCTTTTTTAATCAGGACAGGCGTTCAACACCAAATAACTATTGCTATACATAGCTATCAGGCAGCTTATTCCAGGGATTCCTTAATACTCTCCAAATCTGCTTTCATCATGTAGATATCCTGATAACGATTTTCCTTGTCCTTTGCCATACATTTGGCAACTATCACATCTATCTTCTTGGGCAATTCTGGATTTATATTGCTCGGTTTCACCAAGTCGGTTTCAACAATATTTCCGGCCATCTTAAAAATGCCTTCTCCCGGGAATGGTAACTGGCCGATAGCCATTTCATACAGCACTGCACCGCATTGGTAAATATCGGTCCACCAGCCGGTTTGGCCGAAATGCTCTGGTTTTACCTGCTCTGGAGCTGCATAGGCTATGGTTCCCATTATTCCTGATTGCATCGTTTGTGCTGAATTCATAGCTAATTCTATCGTCCGCTTGCCCAGTCCCCAGTCTGACAGCTTGGGGTTATTTTGATTGTCGAATAGTATGTTCTCTGGTTTTATATCTCTATGGATGAAACCGAGGTTATGAGCCCACCCCAAGGCATCACATAACTGGATAGCGATACTGATGCATTCCTCAAAGTGAGCCGGAAGTTCTGCTTTCTCCTTTCCTTCTCTATCTTTGATCGGAGGGAACCACCTTCCAATCTTTGATCGGAGGGAACCGCCTTCCATATACTCAATAGCTATCCATGGTATAGGTTCCGGTCCATATTCAATTACTTCCACAATATTACGGTGGTGCAACTGGGACCATAGTTTTGCTTCTTCTAAAAAAATGGGGGTCTCGATGGTCTCAGACTGAGCAAGCCTGGGACGCTTTATGGCCACAAATCGTCCGTCATCTTTCTTTGTAGCCTTATAGACATCTGCGAATCCCCCTAAGCCTATTAATTCTTGAATATCGTATTTCTCTGACATTCCGACTTCCCGCCTTGCCAGCACCGTCCGTTTCCTACCATCGGTCTCTATGCTCTTTCTTAATACTTCTATCTCTCTGGCTACTTCATCAACTAATTGCGGTTTTTTTAACTTCCCCGTTATAGATTGCACTGCTGATTCAAAGCCCTGTGTGTTAAGCGTTTTCAATTCACGCTCCAGCTGCTTAAGCCGTTCAACCTTTTCTCCAAACTTCTTAAATTCCCTCTCGATCTCTTGTATATCTTTCATCTCTTATGCTCCTTTCAGACAAAGAAGAATGTAGCGCTTTAGTAACTCTGTATCAGTGAATCCTTCTATTGACGGAATCGCCTTACCTGCGATCTTTCCATTTGAGTACTCCCGTTACTAACACAATTAAAAAAGACATTATGCCTAATAATATACCCCAGTGGGCGTATATATTCACATTGAACGCATGGCCATAATCTTCATCAGCTATCTCTATGCTCGCTTGGGCTTCAGCTATTGCGGCTTGCCTAGATTCATTATCAGTCAATTGCACTTCTGGACGTACTCCGGGGAATTCGCACTCGGTCAGTGTATTAGGACCTGTACAATTTAGTGCTCTGCACTGAGGATCAGCCACACAATTCCCCATACCACTAATGGTCACTAAAGATTCGAAAGCCCACTTTGTGCTAGTCGCTTGGCTTATAACATCTCCTGTAGTGCCGAAATATTTTGCAGGCATAATACCGCCAAATATAATATGTGGTACCAAAAAGAGGAGAAGTAGTAAGGGCGTCACATTCTGGTTTGGAGACACGGCTGATATAAATAAACCTGTCATCATACCTGCTAAAAGTGCTAGAGTCATTGTGACAAACACAGCCCAGAATTGATCCATTGGAGGCCAGGAACCAGCCAGTATCATGAACAAGATGAACACACCTGCCGAATAAATGGCCACTAATAAAGATAGCCAGATTTTAGACAACACATATGGCAATATCTTAAGGGTTACCATACGTTCCCTTCGGTAGATGTCGGCTTCTTTAACGATCTCCCTCATCGAAGCAAGGCCACCAACAAGGAAACATATTACGGCAGCCATGAACAGAACCATTACACCCCTAGTTGCGTCTCCGCCAGTTGCATCAAAGGTTCCTGCCTTCCAGAAGATGAAATCGAGCATGCCAATTATGGGAGCCATTAGAAGCATTAGTATCAGGCTAGCTTTATCACGTAACAGGATGTTTATATTGCGGCGCGAGAGGATAATGAACTGCTGAAGGGCTGAGACATGCTTTATAGTTACACCCGGAATCGCTGTCCTCCTATGATGCGGTAATCTCGATGGCATGACCTTATCATGCGGCATGCGTTCCACTACGAATTTTTTATACTGCCCAGACTTCCGGTAATGTTGCGCCCAAGCTTCGGGTGTCTTTTCTCCTTGTAGCTTGTCATAGATATCATCGAAGTCACTAACGCCAAAATAACTTAGTGCTTCTTCTGGAGGCCCATAGTAAGCAAGATGTCCCCCTCTGGCGAGAAATATGACAAGATTACATTCTGTTACATTCTTAGTGGCGTGGGTAATTAGCAAAACAGTGTGACCTTGTTCAGCCAGTTTACGCAGCAAGCGCATCATTAAACGCTCACTCCCAGGATCCAAGCCAGAGGTGGCCTCATCTAAGAATAGCAGCCCTGGTTTAGCCAGCAACTCCACGCCTATGGATACGCGCCTTTGTTCTCCCCCACTGAGTTTGCGAATAAGGCGGTCTTTGCAATCTCTTAGGCCGAGGGTAGCCAGCACTTCATCTATACGCTTCTCCTTCTCAGCGGTTGTAGTGTCAGAAGGCAGGCGCAGTCTTGCCGAGTAATTCAAAGCCTCATATACCGTCAGCCCTGTATGGATGATATCCCTCTGAGGGACGTAACCGAGCTGGGCACGATATACATCAAAATTTGCATATAAATCACTCTTGTTTACTAGAATCCTTCCTTCGGTAGCTGGTCTGAACCCGCTTAGAGCATCAAGGAAAGTAGATTTGCCCGCGCCGCTAACGCCAACAATTGCAACGAATTCACGAGGCATCACTGTAAGTGAAATATCTTTCAGCAGGTTTACACCTTTACCAACGATCTTTTTAAGATGCAGAGCGTCCAGCCTGATATGGCGTGATTCATCGACAGCCTCCAGCGGTGCTTCTGGTTTGTAAATGAGCTTGTACGGCCCGATGTGAATGACATCGTCAAGCCGTAATAGATGTGGTTGCGTTATGCGTTCGTTATTAACAAAGGTACCGTTAGTTGACCCGAGGTCCTCAATGTAATAGCCCTTAGTTTTGTCACTTCTGTAGATGCGTGAGTGTTTTCTGGAGACTGTCGGATGTTCGATGCTTATATCGTTCCCTGGATCACGTCCGATCATTATGTGCGAACGCCCTTTTGGGTCAGGAAGTGGTATTCCTGGCGTAACTCTGCCGTCGGGGTGCTCCTCTTGGATCAATTTCAATGTAATAGCACAGTTGCCGATAACAATGATATCTTCGTAGTTCAAATGGTGTGGAGAGTTTGGGGTTATTGGCTTGTCATTAAGTAGGGTGCCGTTGAGACTACCTATGTCAGTAATGTTAAATACTTCATTAACAAGGTCTAGATGCGCGTGGTAACGGGAAACCATCCGGTCGTTTAGCACAACATCATTATCAGCGGCTCGCCCTATAGTAATAGGGGAATGCTTCAAATGATAGTGGCGCACGTCACTACCGTGGCGGATTTCTAAAACGCCAATTCCGCTAATAGGTATCGCCCCTAAAAATTCTCATCATAGTCAAATACACGCTCTGCAACTTAAAACTTGCCTGATTTGCCGTATAGAAAGGTTCGCAGGTCATCTATTTTTTGTGCTTCAGGTGGAGCGAATTCTATTTTCCTTGCAACTGAATCGAACACGAATTTTTTATCAAGAGACTTTTTACCACCAGCATCCTCAGTGTAGCTGCTGGCATCAACCATATAGTAGATAAGCAGAAGATTGAAAAAATCCATGATCGGTAAGTCTACTTCTTCAGCCATGATTCCAATCATTTGTGCACTTTTCTTAATGTCCGCAATTTTTACGTCTTTCACTCTGAGGTATTGGCCAATGGGATCCCCGAAAACTAAAGCTGAGGCTAGAGTAATATCGTGGGCACTGTACCCGAGTTTCGACAGTATAGGGGACATCAATTTGATCGTTAACTGACGAGCCAAGTGTTTCTCATTTCTTTTTACGGCCAACGGCTTACCCATATCGTGCATTGCCAGTATTAACCTAAAGAAATTAGTATCGACATGTGCTGGTAAATTCCTATAACTAAAATATTTTTCAAACTGACCGAGTACCATTAATGTGTGTTGTTTCAATGAATACTTTTCCCACAAACCTAAATCACCTGAGTATTCTACCTTAAACTCTCTCTCTAGGAACTCAATCAGCTTCAACGGGGTGTAATTATTCGCTTCAAGAACACGATCCAGATCAGCTCTAGTAGAAGAGAGTTCTTCACCCTTCTGAGCTTTACCTCCAACCTCCTGAGGATCTATAAATAGGCGCTCCAGTTCCAATACCTCGTAGCCTTCTCCTCTCCACCTCTCCATCTGTCCCTTAAGCTGATTTATCTTGGTATCTGTGGCTTGGTTGGTTGATACGCGGTGACGCAACCTACGCTGATAGTGATACCCTGCCCCATCTATTATCAGCCTATATAGGAATCGACGACCTACAAGTTCATGTTTGTGTAGTATTTTCTGTTTCTTTTTCACCCACGAGGGGAGGTGGTGATATTCGATATCATGCCATTCCTGATCAGTAATAGAATTATCTGACATAGCCTGCTCCTTTGCGTGTTATTCCAATATAAGGTAAGTCAGTCATACTCATCTGTTAGCTCTAAATATTCTTCGATATTACTATCTTCATCTTCAATTGAAGGCGACTCAGGTGAGCGTTTACTATTCTTCCACTTATAGTATTTCTCGATGATTTCTCTAGTCGTGGTAGAAATCTGGACCTCACAACCAGGGTAATAAAAGGCTATTCTTTTAGCATCACCCCCTCCTGGTTTTGGAGTACCAGATGCTTTGACAACACATACTGTATGATGGTCTCGGAATTTGTGTTTGCCCGACATTGTTGGCCTCACTTTTCCCCTATGGCTAAAGATTATTTCTGCTGAATATGGGAATAAGTGTGTTTCCTCTGTTAGTTCTCGCAGCGCAGCCACGAATCTACTCTCACCTCTTTCTGCCCCTCCACCTGGCAATATAAATTTACCGTGCCTGCCAGCAGTTAGCAGAATGCCATCCCCTGTTTCAACTATTGCGGTTCCTCTCCTTCTATATCTAACGCGGGACACTGCTACTCCTCCTCGCCTGTTAATTTCTAATATAACTTAAGCCACTAATAAACGTACATCAAATCGCTGACCACCCAGTATGCATCTTTCTCTGGATTGGTAACTAGTACCACCAACTGGGGGGAGTAGAGGGTGTATCTACATACCACCAATCTGATGAATGCGTCTCGCTACGCCAGAATGTCCAAGCCGCATACATTCCGTTGGTTGAGTAGGCAACACCTACAGCAACATGTCTCAAATTAGGACATAGCAGCCATGTCCTATGAAAATCGCTATTCATCCAACTGTCTACTATGTCCTGTGCAGTCCAACTTTTCCAACCTTCACCCCCCCAAGCATTCTCGGCGTAGGACTCATACATGCTAGTGTGGAACAGCCTTTCTTGAGAAGCCATGTCACTAGCGTGAGCAACACTATAGTCGTACAGTTGATCGTCCCACTCCAGTTCCGATGAACCCCGTTCTCTTCGAATAGCGTTCACTAGCTCAACCACTTCAAGCCCTATGCTAAGTTCCCTATTGGCAGAGGGTTCTTCTTCTGTATCTGTGCCGTGTTCCTCTTCCGTACTTGTGCCTAGTTCTCCATTTGACGAGATTCCTTCTTCTGTTTCTGTACCGGTGTCGCTATGGACCCACTCGAAAACCTGGTCTTTATAGCCTGAGAAGGGTTGAACACCAGCAAAAGCGAATATCAATAATAGACATATCGAAAAAATTATCGTCATCTTCATGCTTGGCCACCGCCAACCGTTTCTTGCAACAACTCTAGATATCCATATAAAAGCAATGATTTCTGATATAAAAATCAAAGCACCGACAATCGGACTATGTAAAAACTGCTGAGAAAATAGTGCTATGCCAGACCAAATGATAAGCCCGAATAGAAATATCGCGTAAAGGTTCAATGCCAATCTATAGGTCTTACCGATACCTTTATATCTCCTCGTGTAGTAATTTAAGAATTTTTCTGAAGAATACACAACAGCTATTCCAAATAACAGCCAGAGAGGGATATAGCTGTTGATTAATACACTAATGCCACAGCCGAGAAGTGTAAGTGTAAGAATAAGCAACAAGCTTAACAACCAGTTTCTATTCTTATTGCTATAAACACTTTTCAGCATGTCTCACCTTAATAGTAGCTTGGCTTGTTTCAGTATGGAATCTCCGTATCGAGACCTAGGATTTTTTCTGTCGTGCGTATCCGCAATAACCCGTGGTTTTTATCTTCCATGACTCCGACACGATTATCATCAGGATAGAGCGCTTTCAGTTCAGGATGCTTGTTCCGGAGATTCCACCCGATGCAACCTTCGATGTGCTTCCGCAATGCCCTGTCCGTATCTACTTCAGCGAAGAAAATGTTTAGAACGGATAGATATTTGATTACGCTATCATGGACAACGTGATAAGCTTTGATTTGCCGTGAAGGTCCTTCAGGAGTGCGGTCACGCCACAGCCCTGGCCAGACTAGCTCTAGGATTCCAACTTGAGCTTTTTTGTAATCGAAGATGCCGTAGTTAAGCCCAAGGGTATTAGTAAGATGCTCACGATGACGTTTGGCTAGGGAAGTCGTTTCGCCGATGTAGTGGATCAGGTGTGAGCCATCGTTTTGCTGTTTGATTGTATGGAGATATACTCCGGCAGATGAAGCGCAAGGCGCCTTAAAAACGGAGAGATTGCTATCTTGGAAGCTGTAGGGGCCGACGAAGTCCAATTCTAGTATTGACAAAGCTCTGCCTCTTTCTCTCTAATGCTAAATGCCAGTGTTAACCTGGCTCACCGATTGTATTACACGCCCAGTTAGTGCCAACAGCCTAAGAACTGACAGGACCACCTTTGCCTCGTGTGCCGCTAGCATACCTCTGAGCGTTCGTATTTGTCAATATGAGGAGTCACAAGGGTTCGGGTTGTATCGCGGACAGAGTTGAAAATATGATGTATAATTGTCAAACTGAAGGTGAATAACCTATGAGTCATAATGTCTTTATCAGTCATTCGGCAAAAGCTTATGATCAAAAAGCTGCCGAGCAGGTATATGACTATCTGGTGAATAGTTGTATCGAGTGTTTTATGGATAGCCGTGATTTAGTCCCCGGGAAGCCGTATCCTGGCCAGATAACAAAGGCCATAACAAATAGCTCCATCATTCTTCTCATTTTCTCATCAAACTCGGATAACTCCGAAGCAGTACAGAATGAGCTCGGCTTAGCCAGGAATAACAAAATACCTATTATCCCTCTCAGGATAGAAGATGTCTTCCCTGTGGAGCTTGCCCTATTTATTACTACATCTCAATGGTTGGATGCATTTCCACCACCTATCGAGAATCACCTACAGAAACTCGTTTCTGCCATTCGACAGCATTCTAAAGAAAAGCCTTTGGAGCCGAAGGGCGTTTTGGAAGTCTGCCATGGTGATGACACTCGACACTATCCCTTGAAACATTCACCTTTTTCTATCGGACGATCTGCCGATAATGACGTTGTAATAGCCGACCAGGTGGTTTCACGCTATCATGCACGCATCGATCTTATTGACGGCGTGTTCAACATAACTGATTTGGGAAGTCTTAACGGCACAATGCTGAATGATAGTTCAATCGCTCCAAATTCGCCGCACCCGCTTAATCGCAATGATATTGTTTGTATAGGTAGCGCTACTCTTACACTAAAGATGTGATAATGAGTTCGGTTGCTGCAGATACATTACATTGATAGCTCCAATAGCTACCGCATTTAGATTAAAGGAGAACGCAGATATGTACGGCTTTTTAGTTGAATTCCGGCTTCAGGGAGAGCCAAGAGAGTTTGCAAAGAGGATGGTACTTGACGTAGCTAAGCGGTTTAGGGTAAGAGGCGTAACGAGAAGAGGAAGGGTAGTGCCTCATGTTACTCTTTACGGTCCTGCCAAGACCCGAGATATAAGACAGGTTATATCAGAGATTCAGAAAGTAGGGCGGAAGTACACTTTGGTTCCTTTTACTCTTAAGGGATTCGATCATTTTAATAACGAGCCGAAGGTAATTTATATAAATATAGAACCTTCAGAAGAATTAAAACAATTAAGATTGGAGCTGTTCCAAAGACTCAGCAGAATATCCACACCACAGACATGGGATCGGAAGCCTGAATTCAAATTTCATGCAACAGTAGCATTCAAAGATATCGATAGAAAATTTGAACAAATATGGGCGTTTATGAAAAACAAAGAAGAGCCCAATCTTCACCAGCATCTTCTGAGAATCACCGTTCTAGACACCTACAATAGTAGGATAATTTGCGAATATGATTTAGTGCTTAAGAAGTTGCTTAATCGTAGGCAGGCCCTAAGTCGGTATTGGCGAAGAAGGAGTATTAACAGGCTGAAACAATTACAAGGCTCATCATTATCTAAGCGTCTGTCGCTTCTTGACAAATTGCATCAATTCTTTGGTATCAGGGGTAAGTAACACACTCATCGGGTGGACGGCTTCGTATGCATCGACAATGAACAGTACGATGGAATGTTCAATTCTACTTGGGGGCGTAAACCTCCCCTTCACTTCCCGCTATCGCCTGTGACCTTCTAATCCCCCCTTGACAAATGGGAAATATGATGTTATATTCACTACACATTACAGGAATCGTTTACGAGTTAAACGGACGAAAGGCGAAACAAGAGAAGAAACACCATATTCTGAGAAAAGGCAAACCCGCCGAAAGGCGGCGACGCAAAGCCGCGGGTCTACAGCACCAGTGCCAGGACTGCCGGGCTGCCGAAGTGACTTTGAAGCGCCTTTGGGCAAGGATGCCTGAAGGCGTTTATGTTTAGTTACGGGAGTTGAGCTATGAAGAAGTTATTACTTGGCTTCAGTTTCATATTCATCCTTTCTCTAATTGCCACATTCAGCATCGAGATAACAACTGCCGAAGCGCAACCAACACCAACTCCTACAGCTAAATCTACCGCAACACCCACTGCTTCACCGCGATGGTGGAAATATGATTATGTAGTATCATCGGGATCAGCGACCGCTAAGTATTGCTTGAAAATACCTGTTATTATCCCCGATGGCTCTTATTCTACACATAGTTATTCTTTCCCTCCAGGAACACGCTGGATGATGCTAATCAGCAAAGAGGTTACAAATGGCCGCCGAGAAGTACGGATCCCCTCCGCGTCTTTTTATTTCCCCCCGACAGTAGAGGAAAATTGGGGGTTAGCAGGCCCAGTTACGATTGAGGCGTCGCTGTCTGATGATGCAACTGGATATCTTTATGTTGATAATGGTATAGGTGATGTCGACGTCTCTTGTGTGGATGGAGCATATACTCACGATTGTAAATACGGTGATGGTTCATCCGATCCTGCCGGATCTCTACTATTGTATATGCCTCTTTCTTGTACGGCTACTACTTCAGGTGCTTATCCTGAAGTCTGGCAGATCATGGATGGACTCGATATAACCACAAGATTTTCTTGGAATATAGTGACCTGGACGGGATCAAACTGCAGCATTCAGGATAATTATCCTGTAGTATTCGATTGTGGAACCCCCTTCGTAGCGAATAGTCACATCGCTCCCTATGTCGGTTCTAAAGCCACACTAGTGGGAACATGTGCCAATTTAAATGTTTACACCCCTTTAACAAATGAGTACGGCACTACCGAAATTTACACGGACTTTCAGCACCGAGTTCGTTGGAATATAGAACGACCAATAGTAGGCAGAGTATTCAGTTGTCGCGGAAATATATCTGTCGCAGGTGTAAATTGCAATGATATCATCGGACGTGGAGTCAGGCAAGGAGATATCATTGAAACCGGCACTGACGGATATGTAAGGGTTTTGTTTTTTAACGGCGAGGTTACTGTAGATATTAAGCCCGACTCAAAAGCGATAGTGGGCCGAACAAACCTCTACGACAACTATATTGACTATCTTCTGTTTTTGGATGAAGGACATTTGTTCGAGAAAGTACGGAATATTAAAGGGCCGTTTCGTGTTAAAACTCCACAAAGTGTTTTTGCTTCGCGAGGTACCGAGTTCATTTGTAATGCGAGCGCTAATGGAAGTACGATATTGGTATTAAAAGGCACCGTAAACGCCTCAACTAGCAACGGCAGTGCAAATGTTTCCGTAGATGCGGGTAAAGGACTAACAACGAACAATAGTAGCTTGGGAGACCCATTTGATGTTAATACCAGCGAATTGGATAGATGGTGGGAAGTATTGATACATGCAGGCGATGTCAACGACGATTGCTTTATTAATGCTGGGGATATAACGCATCTGGAGAGAATAATACTGGGGATTGACTCGGAAACCATAGGAGCTGACGCCAATCAGGATGGTACGGTAAACACCTCTGACATAGGGGTAATAGAGTACATTATACTTGATATATGGCCATGGAACTACGTGCATGTAGAGGCTCCTAATAGCCTACCGCATTGCACCAATTTCTCCGTCCCTATATTCATCAACTATGTGGATAACCTCTCTAGTGCTAGCTACGTAATCAATTACAATGAAAGCATCCTTGACTTGAAAGCGGTCACCAATGGCAGGATACACGATATAAATCCGGGGATATCAGCGAACTTCTACAAAGTTAACGTTGACGACTGGGGCTTATTAGGAGGACCAGGAGTAGTAAGGATAAATAATAGTCTTAGTTGTGAGGTAAGAGGGACAGGATACTTATCAATACTCCACTTCCACGTTAGCGGCTCAGCGGGGCAGACCAGCCCGATTGATTTCAACATCTCGCAGAGTTGGCTAAAAGACGCTTCTGGAGTAAATATAAACGCTTCTTGGGGTAATGACTCGGTAACTGTAGGGCCGGGACCAACACCTATGCCAACTCCTATTCCTACAGCTACTCCAACAACAACCGCTACTTCAACCGCGACCTCTGAACCTACACCAACGCCAACTCCTACGCCTACAGCTACAGCCACCGCTACCTGCACCCCGGCCAAGCACCAGGTGGGCGACTGGTGGATGTACAAGGTGTACTACAAGGACTCGGACGGAGACCCGGAGAACATCTCCTATTATATTGAGAATGTGGTCGGTGTGAACCAGACAACCCAGGTCAGACGGGAGAACGGTGGGCCTTGGTACAACGTAACCGGCTGCGCCCGCACCAACTGGAACTATGATGAGTCCTTAGTTAACAGCGAGCGCAGGGTATGGGCTCCGTTCCCGGTATATTCTACTCCCAACCACGTACTGGATGCCCAGCTGTGGGTGGGGGCGTATGATGCAACGCAAAAGGTGAGATGGGAGACTGTAGCCAATGTCCCCACTGGCCTTGGCGCCGGAGATGTGCACTCCAATCAGTACTATACTTACAACGGCAGCAACGATTACAGCGCTAGTGACATCGGCTTCCCGTACGCCGTCAACGACAGCTGGGAGCAGCACGAATATCTGCACGCAGAATCTAACCCTGAGCAGCACTGGCTGTTCGATTATGCCTGGAACGTAACGGAGTACATCGCGGACTACAACGTGAGCGACCTGGCCAACTGCCCCAACGTAACCGGCGTGGGGGTCTACGATGTCTACCACGTGACCTACAACATGACTGGCGCCAGCGGCGGGCCGCCCGCGGACCCGGACACCGCTGAGGTCTGGTACTCGTGCGACGTGCACCACAAGGCGAGGCGCTACGAGCCGCAGTGGTACTTCGGCTTCGAGGACCACGTTATCATAGCCCACGAGGTTGCCGACTTCCAGAGGTCCGACCTCATCGTATCCCCTGACCAGCCGTATCTGGGCCAGACCATCGATGTCTCGATAAACGTTACCAACAACGGCAGTGGGGCCCGGCAGTTCAACATGCTCCTGCTCATCATGGACATGGATGCCACCACCGATATGGACGGCCTGGACTATATCAACGGCAAGACCATATTCCCCAATATGTCAGCCCCGGACCTGGGCCAGTGGCCGTACTACTCCGCCATCAAGCAGACGTCTTTACTCGATCCCAGCGAAAGCGAGACGGTGACGTGGGAGGATGTCTGGACCGTGCCGGAAACAGGCCCGTACGAGATATGGGTCTCTGGCCTCAACTATTCCTGGAACGCTACGACTTTACTAGGCGATCCTACACCTACCGCTACCGCTACAGCAACAGCTACAGCCAGCGCGTCACCCACGCCTACCGCTACAGCAACAGCTACACCTTCAGCCACGCCGACTATCACGCCAGGAACCCCTGGCCCTTCCGCAAGCCCTACCGCCACTGCTACTGCCACTGCTACTGCCACTGCCACTGCTACTGCCACACCTACGTCCTCACCTGTCTGGGAATTCGTGGACAGCGGTACCACTGAAGACCTGCACAGTATATGGGGCTCGGCCCGTCCAGCTTCTTCGTTGTGGGTAACAACAGCACCATCCTGTACTTCAACGGCAGCACCTGGGCCAACATCAGCAGCAGGGGCTCGGAGGACCTGTGGGATGTCTGGGGTACCAACACCTCCGATGTGTTCGTTGTGGGGGACAACGGCACCGCCCTGCTGTATAACGGCACCGTCTGGAAAGACATCAGCCTGGGCAATCTGGAGGACCTGTCCGGCGTGTGGTGCAACTCCTCAACCGATGCCTTTGCCGTTGGTTACAACAACAGTCTCGGATGGAGCACAAACAGCACCATCTGGCGCTACGACGGCGATACCTGGACCGAGATGGACTGGCCTAGATGGCCGGGGGCCTTTTACTCCCATTTACTAAAAGACATATGGGGCAGCGATTCGTCCAATGTCTACGCCGTTGGCTATCAGTGGTTCTGGGATGTACATTTAGGCGAGAACTTGGAAGTACACTACGATGGCAGCAATTGGAGTCAATTGTCCCCTGGTTTATGGATAGAACAGCTCTGGGGGGTATGGGGCAATTCGCCAAGCGAGGTCTTCGCTGTGGGTGCTTTTGATTATACAGATCCTTTTTCTTCCAGTGCAATTACATACCAGTGGAGCAGTATGCCCAACCACGGTACAGCATACCTGAGGGGCGTATGGGGCACTTCCTCCTCAGACGTTTTCGCCGTGGGTAAAAACCGGGAATGGGGTGTGGGTGAAGGGAAAGACCATTCCATCCTGCACTACAACGGCAGCGCGTGGAGCAACATGAGCAGCGGCACTACGGAGGCCCTATGGGGAGGTCTACGGCAGCAACTCCTCAAACGTGTACGCTGTTGGTAATAACGGCACCATCCTCCGCTACTGCGGGGCTCCTGTTTCGGGTCCAACGCCCACACCAACGTCGTCACCCACGCCTACCGCCAGCATCCTCCCAACAGACACACCTTCAGCCACTGCTACAACGAGCGCCACCCCTACCGCTACAGGGACACCTATAGCGACGCCAACAGCTACGTCCACGTCCACGCCGACGGCCACCGCTACGGCAACGGCCACGACGACTGCAACAACCACGGCTACAGCTACGCCATCGTCAACGGCTACGCCCACGGCTACCAGCAGTCGGCGTACGACTACGGGGATGCCAACATGGACGGGGTGACGGACATCTTGGACGCCATTCGTATCCTGAACATAGTAGCGAATCTGCAGTCCCCCGTTTCGGCCTCGGACGCCAATGCGGACGGTTCGACGGACATTTTAGACGCCATCCGCGTCCTCAACATAGTGGCGAATCTGCAGACGGCGCAGCCGCGCTACATCGCCGGCCACGATTTCAACACCTCCGGCGCCGGCACCCTAGACCTAGCGGCCTCCAAACAGGTGAAGGACATGCCGACCCTCGTCTGGCCCGCAGACAGCGGGTGGGCCAACTTCTCCTCCGGCGATTACGACGACGTGGAAGCGATCGATGCTGATGACTTCTCCATGGCAGCCAACGCCAGCGGGTACAACGCAGTGCAGTGCCGCTTCACCGTCTTCGAGCATGACTGCGCCCCCGACCTGACCCACATCGAGGTCAACGTGACCGCCTCCTCCCAGGACATGAGCGAGACCCTGCAGTACTGGGCATGGGACTTCAACTCCGTCCGGTGGGATCAGGTGGACGGCTCCATCAGAATGTCCGGCGGTAAAGCCTCATATTGCAGGGTGACCAACTGGGGCCCGCCGAACATCGCTGACTACATCGATGACAGTGGACACATGTACCTGATGGTGATACTAATGAATAAGAACCGGGCGCTGAACATCGACTACATACAGGTGACACTCGTTGGGCCCGAGGTGTATTGAGGATATACTATAGAGCTGGCCTATTTGGCGGCTCAAATTGAACACAAGACTATTCTGTGCAGTACGCTTGGAGCATCTAGCTATATGTAACAATGGGCAGTTTATATATCAACGAGCCAGGGGCGGATGTTATTCTAAAATACGAAAGTTTTCAACAATGAGAAAATGCCGAGCACCACTGTTATAACACCTATCGCAACCTTTAGTTTTTGTGAATTAACCTTCTTAACGGTCATGGCGGCAAAAGGAGCTGCTATTATGGAGCCAATGCTTGTAGCAGCAGCGAGCAGCCAGAATATCTCCCCTGTCAGTAGATAGGTAATGAAGCCGACTAGACAAACCACAACTTCTGCCACTGTCGTGTTACCCACCGAACTTTTCGCTCCTGCTCCGCTTATTATCTGCCCTCCTGTTACCAGTGGACCGTAGCCTCCCCCGCTTATCCCCTTGTTAAAAGCGCTTACCAGTCCTACTGCGGTGAGTCCTTTCCACGATATGACACCCTCGCGGCTTCTTTTTATAAGTATCACTATCCCTATAACCAGTACCATCACACCGATGTAAGTAGAGAGAGCGATCTTGGAGATATTTATCGCTGTGAAAACACCTATCAGTGCCCCTATAATTCCGCAGAGAGCGAGGATAAATACCACTTTGGCATCACTGGATCTGGGCAGGTATCCCAACCAGCGCAGCCTTTTTTTCACACTTCGATCCTGCCTGAAATCCAGGCTGATGTTACCGAGACGGGTATGGGCGACTCCGCCGACTATCCCTCCGGCAAGCTGCCCGATTAGCACAGCCGGCACAACCGCCAGGGGAGCGAACCCCATAATGAGTAGAACCGGGGTCAGAGTGGTACCGTAACCCATCCCCAGAGAGGCATCCATATATTCGCACGCCAGAGATATGAATGCGACTCCTATAAATAGAGCCACTGTCAGTTCGGTTTCCACAACTACAACATTTCCAAAGCAGAAATAACCCTTGCCTTTAGTTGCTGACCATCATCCAAACTCGTCCGAACGCTATAGGATTTGTCTCCTCCGGCAAGAACACGCTTTTTAACCATGCTAAGCACGAATAACAAGAAGCTACCACCGCAGTTGAAGCCGATGGATTTCAGCCCGCTTTTAATCCTGCGGTAAACCTCGGAAGGTAAATTAATCTGTTTGCTTTCCTGCACACCATTCATCTGCTTAGCCTCGGTTAACCTTAGATATGCCTTTACTGAAAATCGAGGGGTGTTACTATTACCAGCCCAACTCACGGCGCCTGCGTGCGTAAGCTTCTTCAATGGTCTCTTGAGCCACAGCCTTGATATGCCGCTCCTGCCTTTTAGCAATAACGCAGGCCCGCTCCCGTTGCTTGGCGAGGTATTGCGCAATCTCCCGGTGCAGCTCAGTCATTTTCATTCCCTCCTCTCTTTCCTTTTCCACCTCCACTGTAGCATGTCGCTGACTGAGCTGACTTCCGCCGCAATACCTGTTACCATCTGCCGGATAAACGCATTTACGCATCGCCGTGCAAGTATTTGTGCCTATCGGTTCAGGGAAAACGATAAAGATGCAGGCGATAACGCCAACGCGGATCAATGCAGGCTCCGGCAGGTCCAGGCACAACTCAATCATACAGGTGCCTCAACCGTGATAGTGGTACCCCGGCCCGGCTCAGATTCTATCGACATATCGCCGCCCAGCAGAAGGGCTCGCTCCCGCATACCGGCAAGGCCCAGCTTCCCGCTCCTTGTCAGGTCGCTGACCGACTGCGGCAGGATGAAACCCTTGCCATTGTCCTTGACGGTCATCCTCACCGCCCCCACATCAAACTCCACCACCAGGTCGGCGCTGGTTGCCTCAGAGTGCCGCCATGCATTCCTCAGCGCCTCCTGAGCGATGCGGAAGAGCATCAGCTCCGACTCCTTCGGCAGTCGCCGTTCCGTGCCGAGCAGATGGGTGTTGACTTCGATGCCCGAATATTTCGATACATCGGAGGCCAGCCATTCCAGCGCTGGTATCAGGCCCAGGCGGTCAAGTATAGGCGGCCTCAGATCCTGGCTCAGGCGGCGCAGGCCTTCAATGATAGTGTTGGCCTGCTGTCTAAGGTTATCCAGATTCGCCCGTTCAGCCTCAGACAAACCGCCTACATCGGAGGCGATGTCATCCAACTGTCGGGAGAGAACCACCAGGGCCTGGATCGTATCGTCATGAAGCTCACGGGCGATGCGGTTTCTCTCCTCTTCCTGAGCCTTGGTGACCTCCGCCAGGTAGAAGTTCAGATTATCGCGCATCCGCTTCTCTTCGGTGATGTCCCTAGCGATGTGCTGGAAGGCCACCAGTTCGCCGTTCCTGAACACGGGGTTTGTGGCCAACTGGACAGCGGCCTTCGTTCCGTCCTTCTTGACCATCGTCACTTCTGAAAGGTCGCTCATTGCCTCGCATCTCAGGATCGGGTTCTCGATGTCCATTATCTTATCCACACAGCCCTCGGCGAATATAGCGCCTGCCCTCATGCCCCGTAATTCATCCAGGCTATATCCCGTGATCCTTACCAGTGAGTGGTTTGCGGTAATGATGTTTTCATGCAGATCATGGAGCCAGATGGCATCATAAGCGTTCTCCACTATCCCGCGATATTTCTCTTCAGATACCCGCTGTTGATCGTACAGGCGCGCGTTCTCAAGTACAACCCCAACCCGGCCTCCTATTGCACTCAGCAGTTCCACATCGTACTCGCTGAAGCGGCGATAATCATATGTCAGCGCGCAGAGGGTACCGACAACCTTGCCCTTATATTTCAGAGGCACACTTAGAAGAGACCGTATCTTGGTGTTCCGGAACACGCTGCCGGCGATGTTCGGGTCTTTGGACGTATCCTCGATCCACAGCGGTTCCCCTGTCCGAGCCACCGTGCCATTGATATCTTCACCAATCTTTATCCGTTCCATGTTCTTAGTGATGTGCCCCGATACACCACGGTAGGCGGCCAGCGATAGCTCCCTGGCCTCCTCATCCACCAGGTAAACCATGGCAGCCTCCAATTGCATAACCCCCATCGCTATCTCGGTAACCCGGTTGAGGATGTCTTCTTTTTCCAATGATTGTGAAAGGGCGTCAGAGGCCTGGTTGAGGCCGGCCAGCTGCCTCTCGTTCTCCTTGACCACGTGAAGCTGGTATTGCAGCGCCCTTTCGGTCCACTCCAGATCATTGCGGCGTTCCCTCTCCTTGCGCAGCGCGTCGAACGAAATCGCGATGGTAACCCCTAGAAATAACACAATAAACGTTTCGAGGCCGGCATCAATCGGAGCGGGGGAAAAGACCACGGCGCGGGGCAGCATGCAGATCAGGGCAACGGCGGCAACGACAAAGCTCGCTTTTCGCCCGTAGAGCAGGCCGGAATAGATGATCGGCACCATGAAGGCCATCCGCTCGAAGGCGTGACGCTGGAGGCCGAGCTTGTCCGTCAAATCGGCCAGAAAACCGGGCTGTTCTATCTGGCTCCCGTAGTGGAAAATGGTGAGGATGAAGAATGCGGCAACTATAATCCACAGACTCGGCCTCTTGACCAGCCTCACGATACTGTCGATAGGAAGCCGCTCAACCCAGCCTGCAGGTGTCCGCTGTTCTGCGCTATCCATACTCACCCGCCCCTGTTTCGGCATCTCATAATATGTCGTCGAGGTTGACCCAGCCCTCCTTCAGGCCTTTCACTACGGCTTCGGTGCGAGAGCCGACCTGCAGCTTGTTGAAGATATGCGTCAGGTGGCCCTGAACCGTCCGTATGCTGATGCACAGGCGATCGGCGATCTCTTTATTGCTAAGGCCCCCGGTGGCCAGCTTGAGGATCTCCTTCTCCCGCTCGCTGAGTGCCTCGAAAGGCACCCGGTGCTTCAGGCCATCAGGGGTAGGCACGAAGCGATCCAGAACCTTGCGCGCCACCGACGGGTGAAGCACCGATTCTCCCGCGTTCACCGCCCGAACAGCATCGACCAGCTCGCGGCTGCGGACGCTCTTGAGCAGATACCCGGCGGCCCCGGCCTCCAGCAGGCTGAAGACGAATTGATCGTCATCATACACAGAGAGGATCAGCACATTAATCGCAGGGCATAGCTCCTTGATCTTCCTGGTGGCGCCGATGCCGTCGAGGTTAGGCATCGATATATCGATTATAGCCACATCTGGCCTCAGTTCGGTTGCCAGCTTAACCGCCTCCTCGCCGTCGACAGCCTCGGCCACCACCTGCAGGTCTTCCTCCTGTTCCAATATCCGGCGGGTGCCTTCGCGCACCACCGCATGGTCATCTGCGATCAGAATGCGTATCACAGCAACTCCACCTCCTACTTTGCAACCTGTCAACTCTTATCACCGACCTCCCACTTGCCTTCGTGGTAGTGCATGGGCAGATAGCGGTTGGCGATCATCAGAATTATTATAGCCCATGCCACAAGCCCCACGGAAACTGCGAACTCCATCCAGTGAGGAGTGTACGTATAGCCCGGTCTTCCGGCTAAAGCCAGCCAGCTCACCGCGAAGCGGTTGATTATCAGACCGATGACGACCAGCAATGCGCTGAGGAACAGCTTAACCTTATCCTGCCTTATCTTGGGAATAGACAGCAGTATGATCGGCAATATCACCCCCACGATCACCTCGACCCACCACAGCGCAGCGAGCGGGGTAGCCGACAGCACCAGCCCGAATTCTCCGGCGGCGACCAGATCCACGATCTTCACCAGCAGATAAGCGCCCAGGATGTACGGGATCACCTTGCCCAGTCCGCTAAGCACATCCTGGCTCAGCTTATGTCCGAAGGCCCTGCTGCTCAGCGTGGACTCGAAGATTGCCATCGCCGGCCCCACCGCTATAGCGGTGATCAGGAACATTAGCGGCAGTATCGGCGTGTACCAGATGGGGCTAAGCGTCTCCGGCATCATGATAGCCATCGTGCCCAGAGAGGATTGATGCAATGTGGACAGCACTATCCCGGCTATCACCAGCGGTATCTGGATCGCCCTGATTAAACGCAACGGTACCCGCCAGTTCAACCGCTCGAATACCACCGGGCTGAACTCCAAAGCCAGCACAACGGTGTAGGTCATGACACAGAGCGCAACCTCGAACAGCGGCGAATGCGGGTTCCAGTAGATGATAGCATGCCAGATATACCAGGGTTGTCCCAGGTCCACCAGCAGGGCCAGGATCACCAAAGTATAGCCCAGGAACGCCGTCAGCACTGCCGACCGCACCACCGGGTAGTACTTCTTGCGTTGAAAGATGTAAACCGC
>Ga0180432_10004098_pt1 | contig 20236 bp, 23 predicted proteins | sample SS_ome_10_FD_132414 | JGI IMG/M metagenome (GOLD analysis project Ga0180432, IMG submission 132414) | Hypersaline lake sediment archaeal communities from the Salton Sea, California, USA - SS_1_MS_2 metaG | ecosystem: Environmental > Aquatic > Non-marine Saline and Alkaline > Hypersaline >...
TAGATGAAAAATAAAAAAGAGAAACGAAAGGAGGGAAATAAAACGCCAAAAGGAGATAGAACAGGCCCAAGAGGCCAGGGACAGGAAAAGGGTAAAGCGATGAGAGGAAAAGGTCAGGGCGGAAATGTTCAGGTGATGCTTGGCGTGCGGGGGGATTTTGTTGAAATCAAGATCGCGGACGACGGGAAAGGGATGGAAAAAGAAAAGCTCGACCTGGCCGTTCAGCCTTTTGAAGAAGTGCTGGGGGTTCAGGACAGAGAGCTTCGCGGTTTCGGTTTAGGGCTTTTAAATGTCAAGCGATACGCCGAATTACATGGTAGATCTCTCGAAGCGGAAAGATCGGCGGGAAAAGGAAGCTTTTTTACCATCCGAATTTCCAGGCATTATGAAGGAGAGGTTTAAAATGAGTAACCGTGATGCCTATGTGCAAAAATTAAAAGCCAAAATGGATGAATGGAACGTCGAGATCGACAAGCTGGCAGCAAAGGCCGATCAAGCAGAGGCCGAGTCGAAAATTGAGTATCATAAACAGTTGGAGGATCTACGGGCAAAACGCAAAGATGTAGAGGGAAAGATTCTGAAACTGCAAAAAGCCGGCGAGTCTGCCTGGGAAGATCTCAAACAAGGCCTTGAAAATTCCTGGGAAATTCTAAAGACCAGCTTCAGCAAGGCCAAAACCGAGTTTGATCGCGGATACAGGGAAGGCAGGGAAGAGGATTAACGAAAGTTAGTTTAAAGAGACCTAAGGTTCGTAATGGAATTTATGGAGTTTTCCGTCCCTTTTCTCACGGGTGTTTTTGTTGTCGCAGGGGCGATCATCGCGATTTTCGGCTCTATGATGACCCGTATCGCCGACCGATTGGCCGATGCCACGGGACTCGGCGAGGCGCTGATGGGCGCTATTTTTTTGGGAGGGAGCACCTCCATCCCGGGGGTCATCACCTCGGTGACCGCTGCATCTGAGGGGTATCCGAAATTGGCCATAAGCAATGCTATCGGCGGGATCGCCGCGCAAACCGCGTTTCTGGCCATTGCCGACATCGCTTACCGAAAGGCCAATTTGGAGCACGCCGCGGCCTCCATTGCCAATATGATGCAAGGGACTTTGCTTGTGGGATTGCTGGCTTTGTCCATCTTAGGGGTGGTTGGGCCGCAGGGTACTTTTTTTCAAGTTCATCCGATCTCCCTCCTGTTGCTTGCAGGGTATATTTTTGGTCTTTTGCAAATTTCCAAGGCAGAAACAGAGCCCATGTGGCGCGCCAAGAAAACACGGGAGACCCAGATCGATGAAACGAAAATAGGGCACATGAGCCGCTACGAATTGGTTCTGGCTTGGTTAAAATTCGCCATTCTAGGAATCATTGTGGGTTTTGCGGGATATGCGGTGGCGAAATCCGGAATTGCCCTTTCAAACATGGTTGGTATTTCGCAGGCCATCGTGGGAGGACTTCTTACCGCCGTTATTACCTCCCTGCCCGAACTGGTCACCTCCGTATCTGCCGTCCGCCAGGGGGCGCTTACCCTTGCCGTTGGAGGCGTTATCGGTGGGAACTGTTTTGACGTACTATTCTTATCTTTCTCGGATTTTGCTTACCGAGGAGGTTCGGTTTATGCCGCCCTTGACCAAGAGCAGCTTTTCATGGTCTCTTCTACCATATTGCTCACCGGGGTCTTGCTTTTGGGCCTCTTGCGCCGCGAAAAACATGGAATCGCCAACATTGGATTTGAAAGTTTCTTGATTATTGTTATCTACATTGCAATGTTTGTTTCAATTTACGCTTTTTGAAAGCCTTCAATTAACTCGATAATCCCCTATCCAGATTAAATGAGCTTGAATAGACCGGTTTGCATTTTTTTCGAGACATAGGTCATGTAATATCTTTTTCAGTCAGCGAAATGTCCGACTCCAGCCATTCTTCTGCCGCACTTAAATGGAGGAATGATCTGACGAGCAAACCTCTATTCCTGGCAGACGTTTCAAAAAAAGTCGCGCGATCGAATTCCTTGTCTCCTGATACGACAATGGCGATTCTTCTTCTGGTTGGAAACTTCGGGTTCGGCCATGCCATGAAAGAAGCTATTTCAAAAAAATCGAAGGTCGATAAATCACAGGTCACGTCCCGAAGATCAAGTACCTCTTCAAAATACTGGTCATATTCCGAGTGTGATACTATCCTTTTGATCATTTCCTTGCTTTTCGATAGATCCAATCGACCTTCAGCATCGACTATGATGACATCGGCGGCAGAATAATACTTTACTTCGACTTTCATGATTTATCTCCTCTCAGGAGGCTTACAACATGCAAGTCGCCTCTTCCGCCTTTTCCTTTGTCAATAGGACCGCCCCGAAACCGGAAAGCACGAACAATTTAGCAGCGCTGAATCTTATTCAAGGATAGAATCCGTTTCAGCGCTCCGCACAAACAGAACGGATGGTGATGACTGAAGCAGTTCCTCAAGAAAGCGGATGGCCGAATCAAATGCCTCCACCTTGGGTACAGGGACACCCAGGAAGGTAAGGTCCGTCTCACGGCTCGCTGAGTGAAAGTCCGATTGGAAGGGCTGTTCCGAATGATCTTTGAGCAGAACCACCGGCACCGCATCCACTCGTACCGAATTGATAAGGTTGCGCATATGTTCCTCGACGCCGCGCCGGCCCTCTTCATTTTCAACGAGCCGGAGAATTCTTATTTTAGCGCCTTCCCAGGGGACGCTACGGGTGAGAATGTGGGCCAAGATCAGCATGAGGTCCGCGTTCCGATCGCGCCCCCGCCACCATATGTCGATTCGTTTTTTCCTGCCGTATCCCCGCTCTTCGTTGTAATGCAAATAAAGCACGGATTTGTCTACTACCACCATTTTTCGCATCAGATGGAATTGATCTCTCCGGATATCCGGCTTATGGCTTAATCCGATCAGGGCCGTATTGGGCTCCAGCCCACTGATGCCGTGGATCTGAAGGGCCGTGATGATTCCTTCATGCAGATCGCTAACCACACTGCACCCAACAAAGGCCTCGACAACTCGTTCCCGCAAATACTTCTTCAGGTTTTCCGAAGATGCCTCACGAAACTCATGCTCGGCCAGCTCATCTATGTCCCCGACTATCAAATGGCATAGGGTCACGATGCCACCGCCTCTGATCAGCCAGGATGCCAGTTCCATGAGCTGCTCCCGGCTCTGGGATGTTCCGGCTGTGCCGGTAAAGGCCAAATTATTAAAGCGCCAATTTCGGATGTGCCAGGGGGTGGCCTCCGTTCGAATTAATCCGAAACGAATCAGGGAGAACCACAAACCCCTCCATATGTCTCCCCAGCCCCGTCTAAAAGCCCGATGTTTCCTATAAAAATAGATGCCGTAGTTGACCAGTATCGCGATCACGAAGCGGTTGTAGAATTGCCTTATCTCACATGATGGGGGTCAGGCTTTTTCAATGGCCAAGATCCAGTCAACAGGCAGATCCCGTTCCATTTCTGTTAACAGCTCATAGGTCATAGACTTTTTTGCAGCCCGCAGAACCGTATCAACCAGCGACTCGGCTTGTTCGCCGAAAAGTTTAAATTGCTTTCCGATCAGGGTAACACATTCCTCGAAGGGGATGGGAACGGATGGGGGCTGGTGCTCCTGCAGCACCTCAAGGCTTAAGTCTTTTGGCAGGTTGCTGAGTATTTTACGTGCCGATGTTTCTTCCAGCTTGCTCAGAATCATGCTCAGGACCGCCTTGGCGGCTGCATCAGCCGTTTCCTTGTCATAAATGAAGTCCAGAGCTTGTATTTCATCCAGGAATGATTGATATGGCATGGTATGCCCCCGTTACTTATAAGATGATGTCTTCAAAAAACACAAATGTAACTCGGAAGATATTTCCCTCAGCACTGTCCGGCTGCACCTGAACCCTACTCGGCGTAAAACTCCAGACACTCCGTCTCCCTGCCTCGGACCACTCTTTTGCCTCTGAGAGGACCGCTGGTGGCGGTTACCACCGTGCATTGATCCTTATGATGGTCGATCTCGTAATAGATGACCACCCAGTCGAGTACTTTCCCCAGGTCGTGTGCTCGGGCGGTGTTTGAGTAGAGCGCGGTGAAGGACCACCCGTTTTGATCGGCGTGCATGATGGGGAGCCAGGCCTCACCTTTGGGATTAAAGCGTTTCGGTGCGATTTTTTTAAGCCGGTCTGCATCAGAAAGACGCCTGTACTTCGCATCCAATTCCAACAGGAGTTTTACGGGCGGCGGCTTTTCCTTACCTGAAATGTCCTCCTTTGCCGGGCGGCGATTCGATCGGCTCAGCATGCCTGCAAGGCTGTCCCGAACGGCCTTAATGCGGCGAGGCCCGAAGCCTTCCACCTTGTCAAGGCGGCCGTCATGCGCTGCCAGTTCGAGTTCCTCGAGACTATGGATGTCCAGTTTCTCAGTGATTCGGGACGCCAACTCCTCGCCAACTCCGGCCACGTCGGAGAAGAGCTCTTCGGGGGAAACGTCGCCTTCAAGCCGCTCGAGGAAACCGGACCGTCCCGTTTTTACGAATTCAGCAATGGTGCCGGCAAGTCTTTTGCCGATGCCGGGCAGATCCTCCAACGAAGCGCTTCCTCTCTCACCGACCAGACCCGCCAACGACTGCTTCGAAGTCCTTACGGTGTCAGCGGCATTTCGGTAAGCACGGACCCGGTGAGGATTGCCGTCCTGTTGTTCCAGGAGGCTGGCGATCCGTTCGAGCAGTGTGGCAATCTCCTGATTCTTTGGCGCAGCTTTCATATCTTGTAATATATCATCGCTCATGTTGCACCGATATGTGTGAAAGCATGTATTTGGGAACCAAACATGCGGTATACTGTTCACTTCACCAGTACGATCGAATACATGTTTCCTTGCTTCTGAATACACGATTTACCCCATTCCCGGAGGGATTTATACAGAGTATATTTCTACAAAGAGGGTACCGTTGAGCCAATTTTAACAAAACAGAAAGGAGGAGAAGACATGAAACCTTTACCCAACTGCCACGGTAAAACGATTCTGTGTGGGGTACTGATGGCTTTGACGGCCATGGGGGTGGCATGGGCCCAGATGCCGGAAGACGTGGATCCCATCGTAGAAACCTACATGCCTGTGGTCATCGACCAAACATTTGATGAGATCATGAAAAAAGATGTGGCGGAAAAACCCACCTATATGAAGCGCCAAATGGAACTGCTGGAAAGACGTTATGACCTGAGCGACCGTCCCTCGGATGTCATGATGTCGGGAGGAAAAAAACCCATCCAGGAAGGTGTCCGGGTCAAACTTCCTGAGGGGATGACCTGGGAGAAGCTGGCGATGATGCCACCTCAAAAGATTCGCCAAAAGGAACTTTTCCCCGAGGGGTTTCTACCCCTTCCTCATGCGAAACACGAGACGGGCGGTCAGGTCTTCCCGGAAGACCAGATTAAGGAAATTGAGAGAATGGAAAGACGATCCCTGGAAAGATTCGATACAGAGTTCGACATTCCGGAGCATTTCATTCCGGAGTTTCCTCCGCCCATTTTTCTGACCACAAGGCCTGATCTGGGCGACGTGTCTCAGGGGAAGCTGCTTTCCATCAAGAATTACTATGAAATCATGAACGGCATTTTAACGCCCGTTCAGATGGAAGGACTGAGGCTTTTGCTGACGCCCTTTCCGCAGCAGCAGTTCAACCAGACAGAGGACAGAAAAAGCGAGGAGCCCAGTTTCGGCGTATCCTGCCTGGACTGCCACGCCAACGGACATACCAACGGCGCGTTCCATCTGAATCCGGACACAAGGCCCCAGGTGGCGCGGTTTCGATTGGATACGGTAAGCCTGCGGGGGATGTTCAACCAGCAGATTCACGGTTCCAAAAGGTCCTTACGTTCGATCGAGGATTTCACGGAGTTTGAACAGAGAACGGCCTATTTCGACGGCGACCATGTAATTGCAGCAAAAAAAGGCGTCAACCTGCCGGATCGTGCCAGCCAGGTGGCCATGATGGCGCAAATGCAAAACCTGCTTGACTTTCCTCCTGCTCCGAAACTGGATGTTTTTGGAAAACTGGACCCGGATGTGGCTACGGAGAAGGAGCTATTGGGAGAGGAGGTGTTTTTCGGCAAAGGGAAATGCAGTGTGTGTCATCCGGCACCGTTTTACACGGACGACAAAATGCACGACCTGAAGGTCCAGCGATTCTACAAACCGCGCATGAGCAACGGCAAATGGATCACGGGCGTAGGGCCCATAAAAAGCTTCACCCTTCGAGGGATCAAGGATTCGCCCCCCTATCTACACGACGGACGCTTGTTGACGCTCGAAGACACGGTGGAATTTTTCAACACGGTCACCGAGTTAAAACTGACTGAAGAAGAAAAGGAAGCGCTGGTCGCTTTCATGAGATGCCTCTAACAAAGGGAGTGTGTCTGTGGTGAGGAATACACGAGGCGCTGAAAGCCTTCGTAGAACTCCGAGAGGACAACAGCTTTATTTGCGTATTGATGTTTACAACACCAAACCGGTCGCCGAATGAACGGTGAAGATGGCTGCTGGGTTGTAAGCTTATAGCAAAGCGTACGAGACTATCGGAGGAATTATAAATGACAAAAGAGGTTGTTATCGACACAGAAGAATGCATTGGTTGTGAAGGCTGTGTGGAGGTTTGCCCGGAAGTTTTGCATTCAATGAAGATGAGGAAAATGGGGAAGTAATGCTTTCAAAAGGTGGCCCCGAGGATTGCATCGAGGAAGCCATCGCTTCATGTCCGGTCGAGTGTATTGAATTTTGGCTGGAAAGTGCTTCCGGAAAACACTATGCAGTGCTTCCGCCTTGTGAAATTGATGGAAGCATAAGGGTTATGTCGACCATTACACACCAGGGCTTCGGCGTAGCTTCCCACTACGGATCCAGCTATCCCACGTTGCCCCGTTGGGAAAGCCGGTTTCATTATGATCCCAACTATTACGACCACTATTACGGATATTGGCAGGTGCCCCTGCCAACCATGGAGATGCGTGAGGAAGCGATTTCAGAGGGTACCCTGGCGAATGGAGGGATAGTTCACGGATTTTTATACTTTGAAAAGATAGGGGAGGATGAGGTTGGAGTGACCTTCAAGACTGATCTCGTTACTGCGAACGACGAAAAAATATTCGGCACAATTTCTATTCCGCTCTTAGTGGAGCAGAAATAAACGATTCACCTAAACCTAGACGAAAGAACTCAACCTCAGTCTACAAACTGAAGCTTTAGGGAACGAACATAAATACATGATTGACATCCCCTTGCTTTCTCTTATGACGATTTGTGATTTTGGTGGTGGCCTTCGACAAGTTCTTGCAAAAAAATAATTTAGCAACGGCGATTAAATACCTCAATAGCGTGATTCTAACACAAGGGAGTTCTTATATTAGCCGGGAGAGACGGAAGACATGTCTTTAAAATAGAGTTCTTTAAGGTTAGGGATCTGTTTTTCCAGTCGTGTTTTGACTTTATCTATGATTTTGTTCTGTATCTGACGTACCCTTTCCCGAGAGATGTGGTACTTTTTTCCGAATTGCTGGAGGGTTAAAGGTTTTTCAGCCATAATCCTGTTGTCAAAGATATCGGCCTCCTTTTTCGATAGGGTATTACGAAATTCATTAAGCTTCCTTTTGAGAAGCTGTCGCTTCTGCTTCTCAGAGATTTGCTTATCAATAGGCTTTGCTGGATCGGGTAGAAGAGCCCCAAATGTTTCCTGTGTCTCATCTCCGATCGGCGAATCCATAGATACCTCCCATGCGCCTAACCGTTGGCTCATCTCTACCACCTCCTCTTCCTCTACGTCAAGACGTTCGGCCAGCAACCGGGGTTCCGGACTGAACCCTTCAGCGAGGAGTTTATCTCGTTCCTTGGATAGATTAAAAAACAGCTTCCGCTGGTTCTGTGTGGTCCCGATTTTCAAGAGCCTGAAGTTATCCATGATGAATTTGAGTATGTACGCCTTAATCCAAAATGATGCATAATAGGAAAACTTTACACCCCGGTAGGGATCGAATTTTCTGACAGCCTGCAAGAGACCCAAATTCCCCTCCTGGATCAGGTCCAGAAGATTTTTGCTCCAGGATCGGTGGAATTGCATAGCAATTTTGACGACCAATCTGAGGTTGGACGTAATCAACCTATAGGCGGCCCTTTGATCGTTGTTTTTTCTCACCCTGATGGATAATTCTCTTTCCTCAGCCCTAGTCAAAAGCTCATAGGGGGGTATTTGAGATAGGTATATTTGTAAAGGATCATAGGGGGCCAAATCCCATCGTTCGGTAACGAATTCAGGTTGGATTGGGTTGCCTTTATCGTGACTTTCCTTAAGTGGTTTTTTATCAATAGAGTTAGGTTTCATGAAAAGATACCAGCAATTATTCATACGCTTCGTCTGGATTGATCGAGGGATCTTAAGCGATCGATATTAACTCAATGTCAAAGACGACTGTCTTTCCGGCTAACAGATGGTTCGCATCAAGTGTCACAGTATTTCCTTCAATATTCTTGATGACTGCATCGATCGTGTTGCCGTTTCCGTCGTTAAGCTGAACTCCCCGACCAATGTCAGGTTCGAGGTCTTCGGGAAAATCTTTTTTGTTTGCGTATACCACTAATTCTTGACGCCATACCCCAAAAGCCTTGGGGATCTCGAAAGTCTGTCTATCACCGACCTCCATGCCAACAACACATTTCTCAAAACCTGGAATTACTTTCCCCTCACCGATTGTAAATTCAAGCGATTTTTGACTTCTTGAGTTATCTAAAACCGAACCATCCTCACATTTACCGGTATAATGGACTTTTACCCGGTTGCCTTTGCGTGCCTTTTTCATGTGCACCTCCTATAAGGGTCCAAAGTTCTTAAAAAAACGCTTAATCACGGACCCGTATCCTTTACGCTTTCTGGGATTATTTAGATAAAAGACCTCGTGCGATCTCTACGGTCCGCTCACCGAGCATATTCGTAAAAGATCCCAACTCATTGTCATACCATCCGAAAACAACCACCTGGGTTACGGGGATCTCCATTATACCGCGCTTTTCCGGTATTGACACATCCTCTTGGGAGACCATCCGACAGGCACGGGCTAAGTTCACATGAATCGTACCGGTGCGGCTGCGGGTTTCTTTGCCCTCGATGATGGCCGCCGAGGCGGTGCCGATGATGTCCGAGGAGACATTCTGGCTATCGGTGTAGGTGATGTATTTGCTGAAACGACCTTCCGCCGCCTCCCTGTAAATCCCGTTGATCTGGTCGCGATCGATTGGGTGTTCTGGATTGTCGTCTTCCAGGCCGAGGGTCAGGATAACAATGGACCCTGTGCTGGTAGGGATCCGCACCGACTCGGCCGCAAAGCCGATATCCTTGATTTCCGGCAGGACAAGACTCAAGGCATCGGCCGCGCCGGTGGTTGTCAGGATAATATTGTTGAAAATGCTCCGGTTTTTACGCAGATCGTCGGTCCCGTCCTTGGGGAGCTGGTCCAGGATTTCCTGGGTGCCCGTGGTGCCGTGAACAGTTACCATGGACGCGCTGAGGATTGGCTCCGGTCCGAAATGCTCAAGCAGTACCTTCACCATGAAAGCCAGGCATGTCGTGGTGCAGGAGGCCGCCGAAATGATGTTATGCTGGTCAGGCCGGTAGGCTTCTTCGTTGATACCTTGAATCGTTGTCAGGGCATCACGTGGTATGGCCTTTGAGCTGTCCTCGATTTTGAAAGGGGCCGAAAGAATGACCTTTAATGCTCCGCTCTCCAGATGACCTCTAAGGCTTCCTTTGGGGCTGTCAACCGGGGCGGTTGGATCCCGGAATACGCCGGTGCAATCCACCACTATATTCACCCCGTTTTCTTTCCATTGAATATCTTTTGGATTGCGGTGATCCCTGAGAATCGTGACAGGCATGCCGTTGATACGCAGGGTCCCGGCATTTTCGTTCAACTCTTGGATGACACGTCTTCCCCTGAATCCGTAGATATAACGCCCCAGCGAGCCGTAGGTGCTGTCCCTTTCTAGATAATTGGCGATGTCTTCGAGTCCGTGTCCAACATTTCGCCCGACATTGACCACCAGTTCCTGGAAGACCTTTCTGGATACATGGTGCCAGAGGGAAAGTTTCCCGATACGGCCGAGGCCGTTAATGCCCAGTTTCATGGACAACGGTATCTGTTCGGTTGATAGATATGGCTGGTCTTTGGCTGTTAACATAATCGGCTCCTTTCTCAATCATCGTTAATGTTTAATATGTTTGAGTCTTCAAGAAATTTTACAGACATTTTAACTTACGTTCAGCTTCAGCAAATTGGGTCAATGCTGTATAGCAGGGCAAAAACAAATGTATTTCAATTGAAAAAGATCAGTGCGAAACAGCGACACGGTGGGCAGATAGGAGATGTCCCCTGAAACCGACGGGCATGGGAGCCTTGATGAAGAGGTCTTCGACCCACCCTGTGTGACTTCATAAGGATGTGAGTAAATCTGGGTAATAGGCGTACTGTCCATTTGGACATTGAATACCTGCTTTGCCCTATTTACTTGTACTGTTTATTATTCAAGCATGGCTGAAAGTATTTCGAATATGTGTCGGGCGGGGCTTCCCCCGGGTTCGTCCTTTAAAATTTTCCAACAAAACAACCAGTATACAAAAATGAGTCAAAAAAAAGGAGGATTGCATGCCACAAAACACAAGTACGCCCACACACTGCCCCGGATTCCAGGGACTAAGAAATTTGAGTTCTTTCATTTGCACCTGCCCGGAATGCGGTAAAGAAAAAGAGATCTTTTCCGATGAATTCAACCGGTCCCACACCTGTTCCCGTTGCGGAAAAACTATCGACTTCAGTCGATGCACCATTGAAGCCTCCGGGAAAGATCCTTCAGCCCGCTGATTCTGAGTCTAACAGGGAGAGTTTGGAAGGATAGTAATAACCATGAACATGTCATTTAATCGTAAAGGAGGTAGAAAATGTTAAGCAATGTAAAAGAGCTTTACAATTATTATCTTTAGGCAGAAGACGCGAAGATTGGCCGATGCAAAGATTTTCTTTTGGATGACGATACCTGGACCATCCGTTACATGGTGGTGGATACCCGCAACTGGCTGCCGGGATGCAAAGTGCTTGTAATGTATGACTAGATAGAGTCGGTAGATTGGGGCGAGAATAAAATGAATATTGAGTTGACAAGGGAACAGGTGAAGAACAGCCCAGAATACGATCCTTATTCCCCGATGAGCCGTGAATATGAAGAGCGACTGTACGACTTTTACGGTCGTCCGAAGTACTGGGGTTAGGCTCTTACCATCAGAGCTACCGGTTAGGCTTTGATGGGAAAACAAATAACCGTTGTAATTAAAAATCCAAAGGAGGTGCGAAAAATGTGATGAAACAATCTAAATGGCGAGTCTATAGAGTCCTCAAGGTGGTCTGACGGAGGATCTCGGCGTGTGATTATGTAAAAGGATACGAGCAATATCACGGTATCAATTTTTCGGGATTGTCGTTTTCATTGAAATATAGGAGGAAAAAATTATGAGTGTTATTAATTTTATTTTAGCAATTATCGCATTGATTATCGGTATTTTGGCCTATCAAAGGGGCGGGGGGACGAAAGAGCTTCGGGATAAGACGGCAGATGCGCTAGGCAAAATGGAGAATGCCTTACGCAAGATGGAAAAAAAGGAAGAATAACTTAACGTCTTGTAATAGTATTGTAATGGTATCTTCTATACAGGATGCGAGTAAAATGACAAATGCTTTTGACGTCAGAAATACATGATCCAACTGATTTACGTCTCGATTTGATTCACACTACGGTGACAAAAAGATTTAAATGAAGAAAGGAGATCGTTATGGAAACTACTCTATCAAAACTTAGGAGACCCTTGTGGATGACACCCTTTGGTCGTGAACCTATGGGAGACATCTGGTCCGACCGTCTATGGCCCGAATGGCCGCGATGGCAGGGCGAGGAATATAGCCCCAGCTTTGATCTTTTTGAGAAAGATGGGAAATATCATCTCAAGGCAGAATTTCCCGGTATCAAAAAAGATGACATCAACATCAGTATCGACAGAGACATGGTGACGATCACGGGCAGGAAAGAGACCGCCAGGGAAGAAGAGGGGACCAACTATTATCTGAAGGAGGCCCGATCCGGGTCTTTTTCAAGGTCGTTTCAATTGCCCGGTGAAGTGGATGAAGACAAGGTGGATGCGAATTTGAAAGACGGCGTTCTGGATGTCGAGATGACACTTAAAGAGGGCACTAAGCGTCGTAAGATCGAGATCAAGGGGTGATGTTTTTAGTGCCCCCTAAATCGTCTGCTTGGGTATCAGATAGTGAGTTTTGAACCTCGGTGATGGCCTCGACCTTTGCGCCGGGGCCGTCGGATTTACGGTTTTTTGGAAAACTATTAAAAGTAGAGGAGAAAAGAAATGGGAAAAATTGGAGGATTTTATCAGAGTGCGGATTGGAAGTCAGAGAAACATGTCCCGGTGATTGAATGTCCGGACAGCGTTAAGGGAGATGAAATGTTCGACGTAAAGATAACCCTGGGCAAAGAGGTTGCCCATCCTAATACCACGGAACATCATATCCGCTGGATTCAGCTCTATTTTCACCCGGAGCGCGCCAAGTTTCCCTATCAGGTGGGCCACTTTGAATTTAACGCCCATGGCGAGTCCGCCGATGGAGCCGATAAAGGACCCGTATATACCAACCATACGATAACGACGTCCATGAAGACGACGCAAGCGGGGATGCTCTATGCCGCCTCCCTGTGCAATATCCATGGTCTGTGGGAGAATTCCAAAGAACTGAAAATTAAATAGAAAACGGCAAAATGAAGACCATGCAGCCCAAACGAAAATCATTAGGGTTGGCCCTTGGTGCCGACGGCGCCCGGGGCCTCGCACATATCGGCGTGCTGCGGGCCTTCGAAGACGGATTGATCCCCATTACTATCCTCGTGGGAAGCAGCATTGGCGTCCTTGTCGGCGGCGCCTTCTCCTGCGGTATGGATACTTACGAAATCGAAAGAAAGGTTGAAGGGGTTTTGAAAAGCCCGATATTTCACAATTCCGGGTTCAAGTCGATCCGGGAGATTCAGGCTACTACTCGGAAGGAGGGCGCCGAATTTGTCGTCCGGTGTGTGTCAGCCCGAAAATATCCAACGGCGACAGGCTGTCTTCGGCAACGGATGTGTATGTCCGCTCGTCCAACATCGAAACTCGGCATTATGAAAGACACCTGCTCGAAGCGGCGGATGTGGTAATTCAGCCGTGTACTGACGACAACATTAACTGGACCGATTTCGATCTGGCCGCACATCTGGTAAGGATTGGGGAACAGGCTGCCCCATTCTTCAGAATGCAATCAAGCCCTGGGTTCGACAGGTGGATAATTCACGCCGGCTTCCCGTTTTACATCCACAGTAACCGCTGGCGTATTACCCAAAAAACGGTTGTAGAGCCAGGCAAAAACCAGACCGAAAAGCGCACCATCCACGAGGGCATATAAGAAGCCGGTGATTAAATCACCAATAGAACCGGATACTTTATAACCCGGATAAACAGAAGCCAAGAGTTGCAGAAATCCTATTCCGTACCCGGACCAGATGAGATTTGCCAGTCCTGTAACGAGCACTGCGGCGCCCCACAATATACCCAGAGCGAATGCCGTCGCCCTGATGTTGAGTCTCATTTTTTCTCCCTCCCCCCTTGGGTCCGACCATTAACCCGGGTCTCTCACCGATCTCCGCTGCCACAGCAGATTATTGGTGAGAAATCGGGACTTAAAGACCGCCATTTGTATTCTTTCCAACAATCTCCTTTTTTGCCCCCATTTACGCATGACTGTATTGCAATTGCAGTAATGGGAGCAACGGTTTATCCGGGATGGAACCGGTCAAGGAAACTACAGGAATATTTTCTCACTTTTTATAGGGAAAAATATGCTCCTTTAGTTTTCCCGGCATAATATCGTAGACAAGACCGTAGGCACCGAAGCCCAGGGGCTGATACGGAAGCGCCGCATGGACATCCTCACCGGGAATATCCATGGAGGAAATGATTATTTTTTCCACCGTGTTGTTCTCGCGGTTGATCATAAGATCTTTCACCCTCCCAATATCCTTTCCCTCTTCGTTGATCAAGCGGCGATTCATGACTGTCGAGGCAAGAAAACGTGATGGTGAGAAGGTCCATTCGTAGGGTTCCATCGGCGCGTTCGGCCTGTTAGGGCCATAAGGGCCATAATAGTAACCGTGCGGCGAATAACGATATCGTCCTGCATAGGGCCTTCCCCTGTAGTAATAATCCGGGCGTAGTTTCTGTGGGTAATAATCAAATTCCGGCTTTTTTTCGAGTTGCTGTTCTGTCACTTCAAGAGCAACGTTCCCGTTCTTCATGCTGAATCTCTTGAAGGGTAGGGCGACCAGCTTGTCGCCTATATCGAGGAAGCCACCGAATTCCACAGTCAGCAGTTTGGCCCTGCCGCTCCTCCGGATGATGATATCATCCACTTCCCCGATAAGTTTGTTTTTTTCATCGTAAACGTCCTGATCAATGATCTGACTTGCCAGAACATATACGTCTTCCTCCTGGGCTTGCAGACCGGACGAAAAACCTCCTAAAAGTAGACCGAAGAATAAAAACCCCAAAATGCACCTGTTTCTCCCTAAATTCATAGTAAAACCTCCTTTCTCTATATAATTTGTCATATGCTTTAACTTCCCTCCTTTCTGTCGGGAAACCAGGCCCCATCGATTTAACAACTTTAATCTAAGGAAAAATTTTCAGGCTTCCCCATAGACAAGATCATTGTGACCGACAGTGTTCGTCGTGATGATATTATTGCCTTTCTGCCGCTGGAAGCGGTTACCATAAAGGATATACTTGCTGAAACCATCAAACGCCTTCACTGCTTGTCATAAACCATTTTCAGAGTGATTGGGTAAACGAAATAGTAGGAAAAACGTGTCTTGATCCACGGCGGGTGGAAAAAAGGCAGGGCGTTTCTGTTCAATGTGCTCCACTATACCCTCTTTATGGCTGGGTTGTTGCTGCTTTTGGTCATCAAAGTAGGTTTTGGAAATCAGTAGCTTGTTCAAGCAAAATCATCTCTCTTCCATTTCTCAAATACATGATCTCTCCAATCTTGCCTAAACCCGTGTCTCTTTTAAGTCCTTCTCAGTGCCTAATTTAGCAGCCGGTCAAATCAAAAGAGAGACACAAGACCAAACAGAATCAAATAGATGGCAACAACATAATTTAATATCCGCGGAATCACCAGTATCAGTATTCCGGCCACAATGGATAATAGGGGTCCTACAAAAGACATTGCGCTCTCCTTTCTCTCTGCCCTGCCTAATTTTTATGAAGTGACACAAGCATTATTAAATCCGATAATATTTCAAATGATGTCGGGTGTACCAATACCGCCGATTTGGGTTTGTATGTCTGCCACGCTGTGGCTTGCCGCACTCAGTACCAGCATTTTCAAATGCGCTTCAGCGAACGACTTTACCCCTGAGACTCTGACAGGTTGAGGCTCAGGCGGTGCTCATTTCCGCTTTCGCCTCCGGACACCCTGAAGCCCAACTCCCGGGCCAAGCTCAACATCTGCGTATTCTCCGCAAGCACGGTGCCGTGAATAGTTTGAATGCCGTATGCCTTCCCCACCTGAATGCTCTTTTGCAGAAGTTTTTTGCCAACCCCCTTTCCCTGCCATGGGTCGCCCACCGCAACAGAAAACTCCGCAGCGCTTCTGTCTGCACCGGCGATGACTCTTGCCACACCCAGCATCCTTTCTTCATCACCTACCTTGTTGAGTGCCACAAGAGCGATATGGCGATCATAGTCGATCTGTGTTAGTTGGACAATCAGGTCGTGGGATAAGGAACGGATGGGATTGAAAAACCGGTAGTAACGGCTCTTTAAAGACAAACTGTCGAAGAGGTCCAGCAGCATAGGCGTATCTTCGGGTTTGATGGGACGAATAAAAATCTCCAAGCCCTCCGCGGTAACCTCTGTGAATTCATACTGTTCGGGATAAGGGCTGATCACAAGGTGATGGGGTGACCGCGTCGCTGATTTTTCCACCAAAACTCTGGCGTCCACCGCACAGGGTTTTCCGCCCTTTACAATGACGGGGTTCATATCCAGTTCAGCAATCTCCGGAAAATCCACAAGGAGGTGAGAAAGGCAGACGATCAACTGTTCGAACAGGGTCATGTCAGCCGGGGGTATGTTGCGAAAGCCTTTTAGAAGCGTGTAGGCCTTCGTTGGTTCCATGAGCCTTCGCGCCAATGCGCGGTTCAGGGGTGGTAAGCCCATTTCCTTGTCACGGAGGACCTCGGCGAAAACCCCTCCCAGACCAAAAAGGATCACGGGCCCGAAGCTGGGGTCCTTTATGGCCCCCACAAGAAGCTCAATATCGGGATTTTGGACCATGGACTGAACCGTCACACCGAAAATTTCGGCCTCAGGCTGATCGTGTTGAGCCCCTTTCATGATTTTTTTATACGCCTCGCGAACCTCCTGCTCGCTCCGTAGATCGGCGATCACACCGCCAGCTTCCGTCTTGTGAAGAATGTCGGATGAGAGCACCTTCATGACCAGGGGATACCCTATTTCCAGGGCCAAACGTACTGCCTCGTCGGGGGAGCAGGCCGGCTCTGTTCGATTGACGGGGATCCCGTAGGAGGACAGCAAGTTTTTGGATTCCACTTCCGTGAGGAAGCCCTTCTCTCTTACCAGGGCTTTTTCGATCAGATATCTGGCCTGATCTTCGTCGAATCGCACATCTTGGGGAAGTCTTGAAGGGATTTCCTGTAGCAGTTTCAGGTTCAGGGCATGGTTGTTGAGAAACATGAAAGATCGGAGGGCCCGCTCTGGGGTGTCGTAGGTGGGAATGCCTTGCCGATTCAGCAGATCCCGTCCCGGTTCAACGTCCACACCCCCCATCAGAGCGGTAAATACCGGGTAGGGTCTTTCTTTGAACCCTCGGCCCAGAGCCTGGGCCACATCGGCAGGATCTGTCATGGCCTGGGGGTTGACAATGATGAGCATGCCATCGATACCCTTTCCTTGGAAGCAGCAGTCCGCCACTTTTTCATAGCGCTCGGGCGTTGCATCTCCGAGGATATCGATGGGATTGCCGTGGCTCCAGTGGGGCGGAAGAATGTCGTCGAGCCTATTCATAGTTTGCCGGCTAAGGGAGCTGAGCGCCAATCCATATTCTTCTATCGCGTCCGCCGCCATCACACCTGGACCTCCGGCATTGGTAACAATCACCAGCCGGCGGCCCTGGGGGAGAGGCTGCTTGGCCAGCAACTCTGCACAGTCAAAGAAGTCCTGCAACGTGTTGACGCGCACGACGCCCGCGCGTCTGAAAGCCGCTTCATACACACTGTCTTCTCCGGCCATCGCGCCGGTGTGGGAGGCTGCCGCCTCAGCCCCTGCCCTGCCTTTCCCTGATTTCAAGATCACGATGGGCTTCACACGTGAAACCGCTCGTGCCGCACTCATGAATTTGCGAAAACGAGTCAAACTTTCAATGTAGAGAAGAATGCTTTTGACTTTAGGATCTGTTCCCAGATAGTCGATCAAATCACCAAAATCCACGTCAAGCATGGCGCCGATGCTCACGAAATGTCTGAAGCCCATGTTTTGTTTCAAAGAAAGATCGAGCATGGCAGAGCAGATGGCGCCGCTCTGGGAAATAAAAGCGAGGTTGCCCTTAGGAGGCATGTGAGCGGCAAAGCTGGCGTTCAAGTTCCAGTCCGGCCCGATGATTCCCATGCAATTGGGTCCAATGATCCGGAGTCCCCCTTTTCTGCCCTCCTTTTCGATTTTTTCTTCCAGTTCGAGCCCTTCTGGGCCGGTTTCTCTCCCTCCAGCCGAAATGATGATGGCGCCCCCAATACCCATCTCCGCACACTCCTTGACGATTTTGGGGACAGTAGAAATCGGTGTTGCAATGATGGCAAGATCGACACTCTGATCGGCCCTGGACAGGGATTTGTGTGTCTCGATTCCCATGATCTCAGTGTATTTGGGATTGACCGGGATGATCTGCCCCTTGTATCCGCCATCGGTGAGATTCTTCATAAGGGCGAAACCGATGGTGCCTTGCTTTCGGCTTGCCCCTATTACCGCCACAGATCGGGGCTTGAATATTTTTTCAAGATTGTGAAGACCCATAATTCCTTTTTTTTCTTAGGTATGGAACTGACTTAGCTGAATCATCTACCCCCACGGGGTAAAAAAGTATAGTTGCACTCACTTTTCAGCTGTTTTCCTATAGACCACGATAAGTTAGCTTGCTTCAACACTGAATCCTGATTTCATCGGGCCTAATAGGAGGCTGCCCGAGAATGGCTATTTTCTCCAATCTCTGCGTCCCCGCTGAACGGGATCTACGCTTCGCTTCGACAGGCTCAAATTATAATCCTCGAAATACCACAATGTATGGATGCCTGTCCCGCTGGTTTTAGTTGGGGTGGTTATAATTTTAACCGTCCTTGATCTTGAAAAAATTCCTTATTCTCGAACAGCCTCCTAGGCAAGTCTTGTTTGATGCGTTTATGGATAGCGAATTGAGTCTCCCGATGGAATGGGGTAAAGACTGTATTGCAGTGCCTCAAAAGGTGTAAATGTCTGTTAATGCTGGCGTGCACGGTGACCCGCCTTATGACGTCCAAAATCCTTGACAATAAACCGTGACGGCTTCGTAAAAAGTCTCCCGCTTTATTTCAGCGGGACGGTACGCTTCATCTTTCGTCATTGCAGCGTACCGTAAGTATGCCTCATCCCTCAAGATTCGCAAGCCTTGCATTTGGAGCCTTTTACTTTGCCGTCTAAATGATGACTTTTTAGGAGTTCGTCAACCTTAGGATCGATTATTTGTCCGCTTCGGGCGGACCGTATTGACACATGCTATGCGATGAGAAGACCCATCCCACGGGTATGCATGAAATTTCCCGCGGAATACAGGATCCAACCCATTTCGATAGGTGCCAGAATCGGATATAATTATTACCATTGATAAATGGAACCGTGAAACTGAAGGAAAGGTGCGGAAAAAGCGGCGATCAATAAAAAAGGAGGGAATGAACATGCTTCCAATTAGAAAGATACTCTGTCCGACGGATTTCAGTGAACCCTCATTTGTGGGGCTCAAGGACGCAAATGAACTCGCAGACCACTTCTCGGCTGAATTGATTCTTGTCCACGTGGTTTCTCCTGTTCATATCTATCCAAGTGTCCAGCCGGGCGCAGGTTTTAATCTTGCCAGGTATCTCAAGGAGATGGTGGATGCGTCGCGCAGATCGCTTGAAAAGGTGGTGAAGGACAGGACATTACCGGACCTGCAGGTCCGGATCTTTGTGCTTCAGGGGAGCCCTGCCGATCAGATCATAGGTCTGGCCAAATCTGAAGAAGTAGACGTGATCGTTACAGCTACCCATGGTTGGACAGGGTGGCGCAGATTTATCTTCGGCTCGGTGGCGGAAAAAGTGGTGAGATTCGCCACTTGTCCTGTGGTCACGGTGCCGGTTCCGCAGGAAGACGAATAGAAGAGACCGTACGGAGTAAGGCAAGGTCCGAATGGACATCACCCTCCGTACGGAGTAAGGCAAGGTCTGAATGAAAATCACTCTACCAGCAGGTCGTTGTTCACGTAGATAGCCCCGCCCTCATAGGCATTATTCGCCGCAGCATTGAATTCCGACCATGAATCCACACTCCCAATCAGGGTCGCCTCACCGTGGTTCACGGTGACAGTTATATCATCAGCATCCACAAAAGGACTCCAGAACAGTTCGTCCTCGATATCCGCCTTGATCTGCCAGTCGCTCTTGGCAGGAAATCGAGGTCTATAATGATACCAGTCGTAGTCGTGCAAATAGCTGTCATCTACATAGGGGTCATAGATATAACGATCATAATCATCATGAACGACCAGGTTGTTATCCACCAAGATCACCCCGCTGACCCTCGAGGCCACATCATCGGCCTGGGACTTTTCAAAATAGTTGTCCACAGTCCCATAAAGCTTGGCTACACCATTTATCACAACCACGGTGATCTCATGGCTTTCCACGGAAGGATCACGAAGAAGGGCGCCCCTGACCCTTTCTTCGACTTTCTCATCGCTTAGCAACAGGGCAGGCCGAACCTTTATGCGGTTTTTGACCTGCCTCACACCAACTGTATTCCGAGCA
>Ga0180432_10004099_pt1 | contig 20236 bp, 20 predicted proteins | sample SS_ome_10_FD_132414 | JGI IMG/M metagenome (GOLD analysis project Ga0180432, IMG submission 132414) | Hypersaline lake sediment archaeal communities from the Salton Sea, California, USA - SS_1_MS_2 metaG | ecosystem: Environmental > Aquatic > Non-marine Saline and Alkaline > Hypersaline >...
ACGGGAAGGTCGTCCGCAAAGTACTCGTCCCGTCCCTCAGGAAGGGGAGGAAGAGGAGGTTGCTTTGAGGATTGCTTGGCACGACACTTGGCCGTGTGGGCCTTCTCCATCCTGCCCACTTGCTCCTTCATGCCATCAGGAACCACACACTCGTCCAGGCAGAACACGTAGGTTTGGGGGTCCGCGTTGACAAGGATACCGAGCACGTGATCGCTGATCCGCTTGAGGATAGTAGAGCAAGGGAGCGCCATGGTCATGTCCTTGTTGCACACGTAGGTCTGCCTGACCATCTGGAGAGCATCATGCACATACAGGCGAATGCCCTTCATTAGCGCATAGTTCTCCGAGGGTTTCTGTGCCAGAACAAAGCACTCGTTGCCCACCATCGACTTGACCATCCTCCATATGTCCGTACCAATTGTCATTTTTCTCCTTTTCAAACTTCCCTTTCCAGTCAAATTTTTAAATGATTTTTTTTTCTTCCACCTGGCGAAAAATTAGCACGTACCAATTTTTCCCTACTGAACATAAGTTTTTTTCCTTCAAGCAAAAAAAAAAAAAAAGAAGTTCGACTGGTATGGAAAACAACTTTGAAAAGGTAATTGACGTGAGTGATGAGGAAGGGGGAGAGGAATGCCTTAGCCCTGAGGAACGGGAGCAATTGGAGAGAGCTATCCGTGCTTCTGAGGTGGCCAATCAGAATAAGAAGTATGGAGATTGCCTGGAGCAAGACCAGTTGAAGAAAGCGAAAGAAGAAAGTGAAAAACAACTAAAAATTGAGGAGGAAAAGCGCGAGGAGGAAAGGCGCAAAAAGTGCGAAAAGATGCTGGCACAGCTTGCAAAGTCGGGAAAGTTTGATCGTGAGGCGAGCGGAAAGAATGCCATTCGAGTGAGAGTGCGCTTCTTTGGCGGTCAAGTGGTCGAGAGGAACTTCTCCAAGGATGATCTTTGCACACTCCTGCTCCAGTGGGTTGCGCTCGAATACCATGTGCATGGAGGAGGGCAAATGTGCTACCCGAGGGAAGTGGTGTTGCAAAGCGCGATTCCCTTTCGCATTCGAATAAGTGGCGTTCGGTCCTCGGACCGCAAGAAAAGCCTGGGCCAGTTGAACATCCCCAAGTCGATGGTTTTCCATTTTTCCCGCCATGAGCCGGCGAGTACACTTTGTGCTGGAGGAGGATCTGGAGCGGGGTCGTCCTCGTTCTCCGTCCAGTGAGGAGAGTGGTGACGGGGAAGAGGAGGAGGAGAGCTATTTTGGCGAGGATATTGATCGTTGTTATAAAGACCTTCTCCTCTGCATGCCCCGGACATTCTTTGGCTTCATTCTATGCATGTTTTCTCCCTTTACCGATTGGGAGTGTTAAACTTGTAAATAAACAATTGGAAAATTTATTGTTCATTGAGCGAGAGGTTGAAGTCTCCGTTGTTTTCTTTTTCTTCCTGAGGTTCCCTTCTTTCAGGCAAGGCAATTTCTTCGTCTCTTTGTGCGACGGGCTGGTAGCGTTTCTCCTTGAGGGACCAGTTGAGGGCAGCAGCAAAGACCATCCAGACAGTGGTGAAGGTCATCAGCAAACCGCAGTAAAAAGGGCCCTCCTCCCAGTAGAGCACGGTTGCGGCGACCGAGAGGCCCGCGGCAATGATAATGACCAGTTTGGAGAGAGCAAACATGCGGAACCGGAAGAAGATCCAGTTCCAAGCCGTCGATATGATCAAGTAGGCGATGTACACCCAGATACCTGCCACCCACTCTCCCGTATTGTCGATGAGCAAGTAGGAAGCGAGTGCTTGTGCTGTGTAGAGAAGGGTCCAGACCACCTGGAACATCCAAGCGGGAGGGGCCCACCGGGGTTTCTGTATCTTGCGGTTGTAAAAGTCTCGATCGACTGCCATGGCGCCCAGGAGGGCAGAGACCGTGACCACGGCCGCCCAGCCAAGGGGATCGTCCAACCAAACCATGATTATGTTGTTCTTCACTTTTCGCCAGAGATCGTTTTATATGAGTTCCGCGATCGTTTTCAGGCTTGTTTGTTGCCAAGCAAACTAATCCCCGTCTTTCATAAAACCCAGTCAACTACTACTACTACTACTACTACTACTACCCTCAGGAAAACCAATCATCAAAGTATGGCAAATTCACCAACCTTATCATATGAGGAGGCGTACAACCTTCCCATGGAGAAGGTTATTCAGGTGGCCCGTGAGATGGGGTGTACCATTGACCACGAGGATGATGAGGTGACCAAGACCCTCCACAATGAAGTGTACGAGGGCTATCTTGTGGAGTTGGAGCACGGAACCAAGTGGGGTGTGAACTCTCCCGCCAATGTCACCAACAATGATACTCGAATGACCATAGGGATCGCCTGGGCTCATATCCTCGAGGACCCCATATACTACATGCGTCTGGAGAAATCAGAGAAACGAGGGGAAGCCTTCCTCGACCAACTGGAGTCCGGTCAACTTTGCAAAACAAACCAAACGATCAAGAAGATGCACGAAGCGCTCAACCCCTCCCGCAAAGACATGAAAGAAGACCCCTTACAGATCAAGGAGACCCTTGACCAATTTTGAAAAAGCCCGCGAAAAAAAAATCGAAAAAATTATGACGTGCCAATTTCCCACTTGAGAAAAAAAAATAAAAAAAAAGTAAACCAAAAGAAAAGAACATGGAGAGTTTGAGAGTGTCTGTCAAGGTCTTGCAAAAGGGCCACCAGTTTACTGGGAATACCATTCGAGTGTGGAAGAAGAATGAGCGAGGTGAAGTGGAAGAGGATCTAACTTGTCGTATGGACTTGATTGTTTCTCTGTTCCAGAAAGCAATTCGCTTTTGTTTGTGGGACTATTGCGCCCTGGCGATCGTGGTCTACTACCAGACTGGCTTTGGCAATGCAGTCTTTACCAACCTGAAGGAGTTTGCTTGTGAGGACAAGGGGCGATTTGCTCCCGAACTGGTGGCAAGGGTGGACCGCCTGCACACCCTGTTCAAGCAAAAGTTCACAGAGAAAATCAGAGGTAGATCGTTTACCTCCCTTCCCCTGAGCCAGTGTCAGGAAATATTTCCCGAGGGGATCAAGTATGCTCTGGCAGCTGGTTATGAGGTGTGCAGGGCTCCTACAAGCCGAATTGCTGCCATGCTGGCCTTTTCCGGTCTCTCGCAAGCCGTTTTGAAGACACTTGGCAGTGCTCATGTGTACGGAACCGACCAACCCCCTCACCTGAACGAGATGTTGGAGAAGATGAGGTGGGCCTGGGAGCAGCCCAAGGGCAAGCTCAAGGTCCGTCCCTACGAGGAGACTGTCCGCGCGCTCTGCGAAGGCCACCCTGGTCTCTTTGAGAAGTTGAAGCCGGTGACCAACCACCGTCTCTCCATGGCCACAGCGATTGTCGCCACCCTCTCTCCCGCAGATCCGACTGAACTTCCCCCTCCCCTGAAGGAGGGTGAGGAGTTCGAGGTGTGGATTCCCTCGCCCTTTGATCTGCCCGAGTGGGTGTACGACAAGCACACCAAGGAGGGGAAGGAGCGGTTGAACAGCACTACTCGCCTTCCTGACGAAGACTTACCTTCCCGTTATCTACGCCACGCGTTCGAAAGCAGTTTCGAGTGCTATCCTGACAGTGTGTATGATTACGTGGAGAGCGAACGTTGGAACTTCTACGGACGCCTTACTTACGAGTGGTGGGACCTGTACCACAAGAATCACGTGCACACGGATGGCAAGCTGAGAACATTCTCTTTGGCCAAGACCAATCGTTTACTGGCTTACTGGGAGAAGGTCAAGCGATCTTCCTCCTTCCATACACCCGGAGTGCACACTTACGATGAATTTATTCTTCCGGACGGATTCGACGGTTCTCCGTTTGAAATCGACGAGTTGGGTATTGGATCGGATGGCATCTCCGCTGAAATTCTGGTCATTCCCAAGATCACTCCAGAAAAGAGCAAGAGGAGGGCTAAGAAGGCAGTCGCCAGTTCTTCTTCCTCCTTAAGATTCCCTTCCCAAAGGGAGGTGATCATTCAAGGGGGCCAGTACAATGTGAATGAAGCTGGCGCCTTTCGCATCAAAACAGTTGGTGAAGGCGTGCAGATTGGCAACATCACGAATGGAGCAAGTAGTTCTAGTGTCCAGGTGGGAAACATCATGAACCCCAAGCGCAAGAGAGACCAGAAAGAAGAGAGCAGTGCCAAACGCAAACCTGGAAAAAAGAGCATTCACGTGCCCGACAAGTTGATTGATGAGGCCCACTGTTTGGTCCAGTTGCCCACTCGCGCTGGAAAGCAGATCACCTTGTTCAAGGAAGATGGGAATGGCCATCGCTGGTGGTACAAGGGCCCCTATCCTCCTGACCAAGATGTTGAAGCTCGAAATGAGAAGGAGGCTGACCGCATCTTCAAGGAACTTCCTGGAGTGGAGGGTCGAGGTGTTCGTCTCGTGCATGTCGAAGGAATCGTATGGATTCGCTGTCCCGCTCTGGGGTGGCCCGAGAGCACTGAAACCAAGTGGTGTTCCATGCTTCAGCGTGACGTGAAGGTGGCCAAGTTTGCTCCGAATAGCCCCATCCGTCCTTTGAGCTCCAAGGACTTTCCCAAGCTCTCCACTCGCCTGCTGAGCTTGGTGTTCCACGCTCAACTGCTCAAGTGGGCCCTTGGGTGCAATGACCTGGTTCCTCGAAACCTACTGGTGGACTTTGAGAACGAACGAGTGTATCCTTGCGATTGCACTTTGCTCTCTGACAAGACCCAGCCTGACATGATCCGTTCCTCCGCTGCTGTGAAGGAATTGCTCCTCTCCGACCAAGTGTCATTGGTGCGTGTGACCATTGCCAAGTGGGTGAAAGAGCTGGATTTCTCCCCCTACCATCGAGCCTTCAAGCACTTGGACAAAGTGTTGATGCAGGGCAAGTCCATTCTCTTTTCCAAGTAGAAGAAAAATAAAATAAAACAACCCTGCGGACGACAAAGGACAAACAAAATGGAAGGAGAAGGTGAACAGGCAATTGTGCTCACCGAACTCTCCGATGAGGAGATTCAAACACTCGAGCAGAGTGATGAGAGCAAGGACATCGAATCCCTCTCTCCCACCTCTCCCACCACCTTTATGGATTCGGTAGGAAAGCTCTATCAAATGGGCGAGGTGTCCTTTCCCTCGATGAAGAACGTGAAACCCTGGGGAGAGTTCTTCTCGGACTTTGGAGAGGTTCCCATGAACCCAGTGGACCTGTACAAGAGATCGATAACGAATGTCCAACATTTCATGCCCAATTACATGATTTTACTGGCCATCCTCACGCTCTATGGGATACTGGTCACTCCCACTCTCCTCCTCTTTTCCTTGATGGCGATTGGCTACACAGTCTATCGTCGTTCCTGGGCTCCTGAAACTGCTCCCAAGACCTTTGACATGTTTGGCCACAAGTGGGAATTTGGCGACAAGGAAAAGATCAATGGGGTGTGGGCTGCTTGTATCACCCTTTCGGTTGTCACTGGGTCCATTTTGGTTCTCATACCGACTACGATTTGCGGATTCCTTGGCGTATCAGCTCACATGATTGCGCACAAGCCCAAGGAGGAAGAGCTCTTTTCTGAGGTAAACCAGGAAGAATAAACACACTCTTGGAATGATTGATTGGTATTTATTTGTTCGTGAAGGGAGAGGTCACTACCTTGCTCACCTTATTCGAAAACCCCCCTCAATAAGGAGTCTCACTAGATCGGAAGGGGGAGGGCGGGAGAGAGAAAGCCTTCGCGACCGGCTTGAGTCTGTAGTTGAGCCCGTAAAAAGCGTTGTACACCTCCGAGCCGGTGCACCCGTAGAACCACATGTTACGATTCGGGTGATTTTGCAAACGATACAAACACCCTTCGCACCCATCCTGCTCAAAGGTCCCCTTCTCGTTGAGTGGGAAATCGCGGAGCCCGCTCATGGTATCGGGGATGTAGATAGGCTCGCAGTCCTTGCACTTAGGGTGCCCATCAGAAATCATGTTGGGGAAAAGATTAAAAAGCACCTTCTGCCTTTCTTTCCTGTCGGCCTCCTGTTGCTTCTCCACTCTGTTCCTTTCGGCCTCCTTTCGCTCTGCCCTCTCGCGCTTTTCCTCCGCGCGCTTTTCCTGGAACACCTCGGTGACCGCCTTCCGAAAGGGCCCTTTGGCTGCTTCTTTGATGAGCGCCTTCAAAAACTCGTCCGGATTGATCCCGTTTGCGACAGCCTCGCCTGCCAAATGCCCAAGTCCATTGCGCGCAAGTTTTTGGATATCCGTCTTCGGTTGCAAGGCGCCCTCCACATGCTCAGCGGTAGTAGTAGTAGTAGTATCAGAAGAAGAAGTCTTGGTCATAGTCTCGCAAAGTGACAATAAAATTTTTTTTATTTTTTTCTTTTCAGTTTGTTTTGTGTCCGCCCAGGAAAATTATGACGTGCTAATTTTTCTCGCGTACCAATTTTTCCACGTACTAATTTTTTTTTGTCAGGCGGTTCAAGAGAGAACAGGACGAAGAGAAACTTAAAAGAGTGTGGGAAAGAATAGATCGGTAAAGCGTAAGATGGACGAGGAAGGAAGGTGGCAACAGCTACGCTTTGATTCGCACACGGGAAAGCTGTACGACAAGGATGGTTGTGAAGTGAATCCAATTGGCATAAGGTGGTTTGGCAAGGGAAAGAAGAAGAGTAAGAGGTCAGCTTACACGTCTAAGAATGGGAGTCTCTACCATTACTTGATCGTGAACCGTCTCAAGGATAAAGTGACATCAATTGACTTGCGCTTTGAAGGCGCTCCCAAAGAGACACTGACCGTCAAACCACTCGCTCCCACCATGTATTATGGGATTTTCGATTGGAAGGGAGAAACCTACGAATACCCAGCCCTCTTTTCCTCGCAAGATGGCAAGTTGGAGCTGGTAGCGTCAACAGACGTGGTGGACGTACAAGTTCCTCGGGGGGAACGTCGACAAACCGAAATGCGATTGGTCAAGCGGACCTCAAGAAACTTGAATTCTGCCGAACAAGATCTCATCGCCAAAGTGAGTATGCCTGACAATGAAAATCGCGAAGAGTGGGGACAGATGGTCATCATCGAATACAATAAGATATTCTACGAGAGCAACTACCACTTTATCAAACAACAGATTGCTCAACCCTCCCTCACCCAATTTTAACCAATTAAACAAATTCTATCCACTTTATTCACTTGTGCGAGTAACCTCCTTCCAAACAAGGGAGATCCACAAACAGCTCGGGACCATACTTGATATCCGCGCCAAACAATTCTTCAGGCGTGGTGAACGAAAGAGCTCCTGCCTCTGAGAAACTGTCAGGAGAGTAGGAGGATGCAGAGGCGCTCATCCCATCCAACATGCCCGCCTCAATGAAACACTGGGCCACCAACTCGGAACAAAAGAACTCTCGTCGAGTGTCTTGTTTGTCGTATCGCGCTCCATACTCTGTGTTGCGAAAGAAGGGTACCCGTGCATTGAAAAAGTCCCTCCAGTCGTGGTTGTATCCCCTGTACATGTACTCATTGGCAAACCGCTCCAGGTGTCCGTTAATGAACTTGCTTACCCTGGCCAAATAGCTCTTTCGGCACATCATCGTGCGGATGGCCAAGGTGTAGCCCCGATAAGTCTCCAGTCTCTCCCTCATAGGCACCACCCTCACTCCTGCCGAGTGTTTTCCGCACACGTCCAAGTTGGTGTCCTTGTGGCGGACCGCCTCCACCAGGAAAGGCACGATCTCCCCCGTCTCGTCGTTCTTCATCTGGATGACAATGGCCACGTGGGAATAGCGAGAGGGCGTGAACAGGCGAACCATGGCACTCGAAGTACCACATCCATTGAACAAGAGTAAATCGCCCGCACGGGCCAAGCAACATGCATCTTTCACGGATAGGTTGTAGCGGGTCTGGGGCACACGGTACATGGGAAAGAGAGAAAAGCGTTTGGTCTGTTTGGTGCGAGGGGGCGCAAAAAAGCAGAAAACCTCCTTTCTTCGGAACTCGTCGTCCTCGCTGTCCGATCCGAACAACACACAATCGTCCTCCTCACCCTCGATGGTGGGCCTGGCCATCATCGTGTACTTTCGAGTAGAGGCCATTTTTATTTTGTTGATCATCGCCCATAAATGGCGACCACACTAAATACTGCGCCAAGAGCAAATAGAAAATGGCAAGCACTGGGCAAGAAGCGGGCATTGGGGCCTCGTTCCGCTATCTCGCGGACCAGCACCTCAACAACCCGGGCAAAATCAACCGGTATGCGGTCAAGGACCATTTCACACGCACAACCCAGTCCCCCCAATGGGGGCAGATCGGCCAGCAACTGGCCAACATGCTCAATGACCCCCCACACCACGATGACCAGAAGCCCATCCGCGAACTGGTGGGCAAAATGGGCTTTGACCATGCAGTTCGTGCTCTCTCGTCCAACAGTGAGAAGGACTCCCACGAGATCCACCAAGAGTACGAGGCAATCGAGCGGGCCAGGCAGAAGGCCTTTGAACCAGTGGCTGCCCTGATCGACTCGAGCGAGTGGGCCCACGAGGACAAGGACACCTTTTACCAGGATGCTTATCGTGTGGCCGACATGATCCATGCGCTCCACGTGGACAAAAGCCGCCAGGACGAGGTGAGCGCGTTGGAGGCACACAAGATGTCTTCGATGGAGTTGCAGAACTACCAGTCCGCGGTGCCCATTGGCGAACCTGCTGAAATGGTTGGCGGTGTTTGGAAAACAATTACGAAAGGTGTGGATTGGGGAAAAAAGAAAGCTGGTCAAGCCAAGGAGAAAGTAACCAAACAATTTGGTGGAAAGGGGGCTGCCCAGCAACCACTCATCGTGTTGCACAATGACGGCACACTCACAAAAGATGTGTACCTGGAGAAAGGACAAATTCGCCAATTGGTCTTTTCTGCCGAGGGAAAGAGCGGCATGAGTGCAACAGCTGCCGATGAAAGCAGCAACGACTACGAGATGTTGGGCGGTGTGGAGGATGAGTTTGGCGTCCGCGCTTACTACTTTGATAGGAACGACATTTCTTCGTTCTTTCCCCGAAACATTCAGAAAATGATGCTGAAAGGAAACATTTCCTCCCTCAACCAAGGAGTGAACAAGAGTGGGTCAACTTCTCTCAATTTTCAGGCGACTGATTGGGCCTTCAGCTCCATGGGTTACTTTAAGGACTACCGTTCCGAGTACCCCCTGGGACAAGCGTGCATTTGGAGACTGGATGGCGCTGATGTGCCTGAACGAGATTCTTCGGCTGAAGAACAAAAGTCCATTCGAGTGTTGACTGGAAGCGCTCTCACCTGTTCTATCACCGTCAAGAACGAGTTTGAGCACGTGATCTACAACTTTTCAGCCGCCACAAGCAACTTCCGAGTGAACACAAGGATCGGAGACGAATGGTCTAAATCGCAAATGATCTATCGAACAAATGTCACCAACAAAACTTCGGCGCTCAACACACAAGAGAGTCGCATGAGAAAGGCGTGGAAGGGTGGGAATGTCCGCGTGTTCCAGTTCGACTTGGATAAGACCAAATCAGTCTCTGTCACTCCCCGGCTCCTCCTGTTTTGCGGATACAGAGCTGGTGTGCGCAGTCGTCAAAGTGCCAGGCGAACCATGGACATCATTCGCCCTACCTACGCCGTGTTGATGATCCCCACCATCACCAGAGTGAATCACAAAGTCGCTCGCATTCCAAGAAAATAAACTTTATTCTTCCCAGAGCTTTCCCAGCTTTTGATCCGCAAAGGCAGTGGACAGCACGCAAAAGTACCCGTACAGCATTTGGTGAATCTGATCCACTCCCTCCGCTCCGTTTATGATTCTCACGTTCTTTGATCGCTCCATCACGTCCTGGTAGGCTCGATACACTCTCCTCTGAAAAGCACTTTGTTCATATCTCTCCTTGCCAAAGTCTCCCCTTGCCTCTGCCACGTCCACGGGCACGTCCAGGTAGAATATTTGGTCGGGTTCGGGAAGACCCCTGTCACAAGCACAACACCATTCCAGGGAGAAGCCTCCCTTGGCCATGGTGTACGCAGCACCACTGTGCGCATAACGGTCCATGATCACGGTCACCCCCCTCAACAGTAGTTCCTTGATCTTCTGTGCGACCTCCCATCGATTGGCCGAGAAGAGCAAGTGGATGGCCCTGTCGTCCAAGTCGTCTTCTCCGTTTGTCGAGGAAAGGTAGCTATCGATAACCTTCCCCATTCGTGTGTTTCGGTCGGGAAAGCGAATCAACTCCACCTTGCACCCTCCCTCTGCCAATCGATCTCGCAGCAAAGCGCTTTGTGTGGTCTTTCCACTTCGATCCACTCCCTCGAACAGAACCAGCATTCCCCGATCGACAGCCATTTTTGTTACGTCACAATTTTTTTCCTCCGACCTGAATTTTTGGTACGTACTAATTTTTTCGACCGAGCACAAAATTTTGTGTTCAGGAAAGCAAAAAGAAAACCTTCACTTAGCGGTTACTACTTACTACTTACCCTACTTTTTTTACTTTTGCTTTTTTTTCTAGAAAAAATGCCCCACACGGACTATTCTACACGTACATACGAGCCCACCCCTTACCAGATGGAGCAAATGCGCGAGAAAATCGCCAAGAAGGCGAGCCGTATTGATATCGTGGCGAGAGGCTTCTTCATTGGCCTGCTCGAGGCTCATCCTAACCTGCCCAGCGAGGTCGTGCTCCAAGTGATCCAAGACTCCCTCAACTCTATTGGCAACGAGGTTCTCAGCTTCCACGAACCCACTCAGAACGAGATCTACGCGGGAGAGATTTACGACGGCGCGCCAGTGACCGAGGAGGAAGAGCCCCAGGAGCAACAAGCGCAAGACGAGGAGGAAGAGCCCCAGGAGCAACAAGCGCAAGACGAGGAGGAAGAGCCCCAGGAGCAACAAGTGCAGGAGGAAGAGGAGCCGACCGATACCAGAGAGGTCATTGTTATCTCCGACGACGAGGAGGAGGAGGTGGTGACTTCCGAGGAGGGCGACTTTGACGACCAGCCAGGCACTCCCGGAGCAGGCATGACCCTCGAAGGCCTGGAGACTTTCTTGGCGGGTCATGTTGGACACGGCGACTACTCCGAGCAGGAGGAGACCTACAGCCCGCCAGGCACGCCGGGAGGAGAAGGGTACTACGACAGCCCGCCAGGCACTCCGGGAGGAGAAGGGTACTACGACAGCCCGCCAAGCACGCCGGGAGGAGAAGGGTACCAAGAGAGTACTCATGGAAGCGCGGGGTACTCCACTCCACTCCCCGTTTTTTCCGAGGACGAGCAGGACCTCTCTTCTTCGGAAGACGAGCCGGGCCCCTCTCCCAGGGCAAGATGCTACCACAGCGATTCATACTTGAGTAACTTTTGGTAAGCCCTCTTACCCGTGCAGAGAGTGATTGCTAGTGAGCGCCTCTTTGTACAAATAAACTTCTTTTTTTTTCTTTCGAATTTTTTTCTCTTTTTTAATAAGGATACTCTCTTCGCAGGGGTTTCCGCTTCTCCTTGGCGTAGGATTGAATGCGCCAGGCTCTCAGGGTGAAATACAACATAATGGTGGCGAGAGCAACAAACAAGTAGAAAGATATGGAGGAGGACAACTGCACTCCCTCCAGCAATTTGTCATAGTGTTCTCTCACGCCAAACAGTCCCAAAACGTACTCAAATGGGCCCTCTCCCGTGGGCAGGGCCGAGGAGAATACGTGCTGGGCCTGGTCGCCGGTAAAGCTGCTCGCCGGGGGACTGTCCCCGCCCAAAATCTGGTCCAAGGTCGACTGTTCCATTTGCAAATTAATCTCTTTTCGTTTGGTGGGTTTGTTCGCTTTTAATGATTTCAGGCCCTGCTTGTGTGCGCATAGGTATCGGTCGCGTGGATCAACCTCTCTTCGTCCAGGATTGCCCGCTCGCTGAGAATCTTCTTCCTCCGTTTGGTCTGAGAGGGAGAGAGGAAGGTCCGCCGGATCTCGTCAAACACATAGTAGATGGTGACTGTGAAAGAGATGGGAATCAAGTTATAGTGGTCCCAACTGTCCTCGTTGGCCGACTTGGCCACCTGTTCCTTGGCAAGGTTGACCAACAAGAACAGGTAGTAGCTCTGTATGCTCTGCAGGATGTAATAGAAAGCGCGGAATGCGACCAGGCCCACTGGGGGCTTCTCTGCATCCAGTATATGGTTCTTGAGGAATATATTCACAACGATGGCCATGACGGCCAGTGCCAGGTACTCAATGGCCATTTCAAACACATCTGTGCTCGAGGTCCGCTGGTAGGCGTCCTGCTGAATGGCATAGATGATAGAGACCGAGAGCACGAAATTATTTACATTGTTTCGAAAGACTCCCCCCATGTCTTCGCTGTCCTTCTTCCATGTTTTGGTTTCGTCCAAGTACTCCCTCACGTGCTTTCGAATCTCCTCTCGTTCATCAGTGTCCATCACAGAAACCAGTCGTCTTCTTCGCTTTCAGTTGCAGTTACTTCCCCTCGAGTGCTTTTGTAATCGTGGAGAAAGTAACTATCATTGATGTGGCCCACCCTCTTCAGTTCCCGTCGCGCCACCACCTCCCCATAGTGCTGTACAAGGTCCGAGTAGGTAATAGAGAGAAGATCGTATTCAAGGGAAGTCAACCGCAACTGCTCAAATTGGTCGCTTCCCACACCCAACCGTGCGAAAAAGTCCAGTCCGCAAGTGTCCTCCAGGAGATTCGAGATGGTTTGAGGAGAGAACCATCGGTCTCTGGTCATGAAGTTGGCGTTCAGCCCTTCTTCGATCATGCGATCAAGGTTGTTGTGGTAGTCCAGGCGTGCCACGTTTGCGAGGGAACGATTCTCGCGCACACACTTGTGCCAGAGCAGGTTTCGAAGGTCTTGAGGCTGGTAAAGGCCCGTTACGGGGATCGTGTAGTGTACATTCGACATATTTAACCTTTACCCCGATCGCCACCGGCTGTAATAAATATGCCATCGGTGAGAGATTACTTGTCCTCGTACAGGCAAGATGAGGGTCTCGCCAAGATGCACAGAGCCCTTCGCCAGGCCCCCGTGGACCGACTGATCGATCGCTCGATCGACGTGATCACCGAAGACGCTATCAGGCGAAACACCTTTCAAGGAGCGCAACCTCGCACCCTGTGTGAACGGGCCAGGGACGGGGAGTTTGACAAGGACAGTGACGATTCCCAATACGGCGATGCCCTCTTCAACCGGATTGTCGAATGCATGAGCGAGTTTGGAGAAGGGTCGAACAAGATCGAGCTCCGTGTGGATCAGAGAGTGATGTTCTCCCATTGCATGGGCGCTCTTCTCCCCCTGATCTATGGGGACAAGTTGGAGGCCAACCGAAAGCGCCTTCTCTCTTCCTTGGGACTGGACAAGATCAGTCAGGAAGTGATCATCTTGGCCTCCCGTCGAGTGGGCAAGACTTACTTTGTGGCCATGCAGCTCGCTGCGTTGCTCATCTGCGTGCCCGAGATCGAGATCGTCATCTTCTCCAAATCGCTCCGTCAGTCCGCCAAGGCCGCTCAACTGGTGGTCAAGTTTGTCAAGATGCATCCCCTTGGCAAGAGCATGTTTGTCCGCTCCAATCAAGAATTAGTCGAATTGCAAGGAGATGCACCTTGGAAGACTAAAAAACTCCACTCCTTTCCCGATCGTGTTGATGTATGTACTCTTTGCTTTTTTTTCCTCCTTTTTTTCTTTTTTGGTGGTCCCTTTTTTTTTCTTTTTTTTTCTTTTTTCGAACAAAAAATGAGTGGGGAAAGGTACGAGCCCACTTCGTATGCACACAAACTGTTTTGTCGACTGGAAGATGGTCGGTGTCACCCCTCTCTCGTTATGGAGGATGATGAGTGCCTATCTATTTCACTATCCAAGAAGCACCAGACTGAAAAGTGCCCGGGATTGATCGCGATCATCTTGAGCGAAATTCCTATAGCAAGGTTCTCCGAGGTCCGCTTGTCGTTTCACTCGACTGCCCACGAAAACACCGATGAATTTCGGTATAAATACACAAAGATGTTGATGAGCCATTTAAGGGCCCTATCCCACTACCAGACGAACTCTATACTGTGCGTGTCGGCTGATTTCAGACGGTTTTCCGTTCAAATCACCGATTGGGAGTCCAAGCAGACAAAAACAATTTACGTTTGCAAGGAAACTTGAGGTTTTTTTACACCTGAAATAAAAGTCAAAGGTTCGAGAAAAAAAAATCAACAAGGTTTTCCTTTCCGTTTTCCCTCCTCCTTTTGCAACAAAAAAAAATTATGGCTGAAGGACGAAGACGAGTAGTACCAAGGGCAGCAAGAAGTATGGTGATCAAGAAGTTGATCTTCGAACAAAGCGTCAAGGGTATTCGTATCTACAAGAACCGAATTCGATGCAGTCACTCTCGCTCAAGCTTTCGGGTTCTTCCCGACCCCGACAACAACACCCTTCGTATTTATGGGTGTATTCCCGACGAGACCGTGAGACTATCGTACACCGGACGGACCGTGGAGAAGTTTATAAGTGGTTCTCGCGTACGCTTCTCTCCCATCACCAAGACTCTCTCGGAAAACGACATCCCTCAATCTCGCTTCAGCTCTCCCACCCGCGTGTACCACTTGCCCGTGAGGTGGTCGATCGACCTGCACGAGATCATCATGAGGGACATGTGTTCTCTCCGAGAGATCTCCATTTGCGCGAGAAAGACAATCACGCAGGCGGGCACCGAACCCTCTTCCCTCCGCGAACCCCTACTCATCACCTTGCACGACAGTGCGCGCATTACCGCCAAGATCGATCGGTGCACCATCAAGGCGGTGCTCTACGATGAAAGCCTCATGCAGTGCGCCGAGAAGATCAATACGCCAGAACGGCAAAGTGGCCCCGCGCGAAGAGTGGCCTCCACCCTCTACGGTCTCACTGCAGTCCTTCGAGACAAAACCCGCTTATGCGGGATCTCGGTGACCGAGCACGCGCGCATTTCCGTGCTCTCGGTAAACGCACACTGCTCCATCAACGCTCTGGGTAACTGTACGGTCAACCAAATGGGACCCAACTGCGTGATCAAGCGATACGGAGCAAGGGTGTCCCCCAACTCGAGCTCGGAGAACATCCCGTCGCCCGTGATCGCTACCTACCGAGGTTTGCCGAGAGAAGAAGCGCTGGCCCTCCACCAGAGAATACAACAACGAATGAGGTCTCCCTTGTGGGCCGAACAGTCCGCAGAAAGAAGTAGCCAATTCGAGGAGCTGGTGTTACGGTCGGTCCTCCAGCGATCCATGGAAGAAACCTCCATGGGCCCCTCCGTTGACCATGGGGCCTCCTTTTCGTTGAGCGAGGAACAAAAACAGCAATTTCGGACGAAACACTTTGAGTTGGCGGGAACCTCCACCGATGTACATATTCAAAAGGAAGGGGCCCGATTGAAGCCCCATTCATGCTTGATTTGCATGGACAAACCGCCATCCGTCGTGGTGGTCCCCTGCGGACACTTTGTTTTCTGTGGAGAGTGTGCCGACACCTCCCAATTCCACGTGGACAAATGCCCTCTCTGCAAGAGGGGGATTTCCAGTGCAGTCCACACCAGGCTATCCGATCTCGTTGAAGCCTGAAAAAAACTAAAAAAAAATAAATTTATTCAACTTGAGAGGCGATGTACTCGGCAATGTGCGAGTGGCCCAGGTCATCCGCGTGCTCCACCATGTTGAGAACTTCATGGTGGTCCATGTGGTCAAAGAGGTCGGGAAAGTGCTTGTGCACCATCTCCACGCCCGCCAACGAGCCCTGTTCGGTGGAAAGAGCTATCATACTCATCCCCACTCTCATCTTGAGGGTCTTTGTCAACACATCCTTCATCTTTCCCAGTTCTTGCAGATCGTACCGTTCCTTCCCGGTAAGCTTTCGTCCTCTTTGGTTACCGGCTGCATAAACAATGGAGTCCGGGACATCTTCGCCCATGGCCTGCTCGCTTGTGATCTCACTCATTCTCTCCTCGATCATCTTCATTGGTGTTTTCCCGTCTCCATTGACGGTCTCCAGGAGCTCCATGGGCACTTTGTCCAGCAACCACACAAAGTTTTTCAGTTCCACTTGGTCAATGGCCACATGGAGCACAGTATGGTTCTTCTTACCAAAGCGCAATTCACTCAATCGTTTGCGAGAGAGTAATCCCCCTTCGTGCCACCTTTCCAAACACTTCTTTCCATCCCAACTGGAAAGAGCCTTATAAACTCCCTTCGCATTTGGCTGGTCCAAGTTACTACTCATTTATTTTGTTTTCTTGTGGGTCAATAGGAAACACTGATGGTGGTTCCCTTGGCCACTGGACTCTTAATACGGAGTCTCCAGTATCTTCGATATTGTCCATTGACTGGCAGTCGGGAGAAATGAGGTTTTCGCGAGGGGCGGGCACCTAACCCCGGATGAGTGGCCACAAAGCAACTGTTGGGCTGAGTGGACCTCCGCACATGGCGCAAATAGTTTCCATAGTGCTTGGTAGAGATCTGCAAAAACACTCGATAGCGCTGGTCATCGCTATCGCCCACATAGCACTGCCACACAAAGGGTTCGTTGGGCACGCCATTCAACTGGTACACGCTTGGCTCCTGTTCGCTCTTCTTGGGCCGGGCATACAGCCACTCCAGGCCAGCCAGTATACCAAGGTCCGTGCCCGCAGGAAGGTCCCGACTGGCCACCAGATAGGTCTCTTGGTTGTCTCGAGAAGGGCGCAAGTGCACCAAGTCGGCCGCTCTCACGCTGCTCTGCAGGAACTCTTTCGAAAGGATCTGGTGCACGTGGGTGCAAGGCAGTGCAATGCTGGCCTTGTACTCGGTGACCGAGTGGTCGATGGCCTTCACCCCCCGAAAAGCGATCTTCTTATGCCGACGGAGGGTGCTCTGCTTGAGCCCAGAAGAGGTCAGACAACCCTCATCGTAGGTAACGTTGGCCGTGATGGGCGTGTAAAACTGCCTAAGAGAGGGGAGGGGCTTGTGGCGAAGGCGAAAGTAGGCTCGAATGGCAAAGTACATAGCCCGGTTCAGGGTAGGCATCACGCACACCGGAAGGATGTGGTTGTTGCTCCAGTAGTACTCTCGGATCTCCTTGCTCACCCGTTTGGAGAACACTCGGGTCGTCAGACCGTTCACTGCCAGGTAAAACCGCTTCATGTCAAAGAGAGGGGCCTTCACAGCGTAATAGATCAGGGCCACGTAATGGTCCAAGCGGTTGTCCTTGTGGTACCTGGACTTTTTGGCATCGGAGGCCTTGGCCGCCACCAACATCCACAGGTGCTTCTGGTCCTCTTCGCTCTCGTAGCGTACATCACACCGATTCAACAGGTACTTTTGCACTTGTTCCGTTGAGAGAGTACTGAGATATTGCTTGCCCACCAAGGAGTGAAAGGCCGCCATGCGATCGGAATACTTGCGCTCGTTCGAGGAGTAGGAGGGCTCGTGCTCAGACATTACCCAGAGCACTCGATCGAGCACTTCCCTGGTCACGGGAGAGAACCATTGATGTTTCTTCACAATGTGCAGCACATACGCCACCCAGAGCAACTGGAGCTCGCAAACGGTGTGCACTGAACTAACAGAGCCTCCGTACTCTCCCCTTTGCACACTTCCTTCTCCATAGTAGGTTCGGAAGTAACGGGGGTGGGTTCCCTTGGAGAATACCTGGTAAAAGAGACGATAGAAGCGCATGGTCGTCTCTTGTTTGTGGTCGCTTCGAAAGTCCGAGTAGGCCGCGCTCATTCGTGCCGAATTCAAGTCGTTCCACAAGATACTTCCACCATTGGGCTGGTAGATCACCGAGAGAGGAGGGGCGTTTTCGGTCCACACATCGGGCAAACAGTGAACAAGAGGCACACGCTCGCCATCAGCGGGGAGTTTCTCGTCCACCGCAATGTCTGCAGTCGTCAGGCACGAGAAGGGCATGTTCTTGGAGCTCATACAGATGCTGGGCACCGTGTTCGAGTCGCACAAAGCGTTCTTGGGGGTCTTGAATGCGACCGTCGTAAACCCTCTCTGCTGCAAGTTCAGCTCCAGGTGGTCCTTCACGTTGCCCGTATAGCCCAGATAGTAGAGGCTCGCCAAGAGCGCCCGCTCACTCATCTCCATCTCCTCCACCCACTTGTAACCCGCGTGCAGTTGGTCCAACACATACTCAGGCCTGTCCATACACTGGTTGCGAGAGTGCCGTTTGCTCACCTTGGGGTAGTGACGGTCGATGATCTCGTCCACCTTCCGGTCGAACCGTTCGGAGGACCGTTCAGGGTCGAGAAGAGCCAGCTCCTGCATGATGTACTGGTTGCAGAGCAGACGGACCACCTGGTCCATGGCGCCATTGCACCCAACCACCCTCTGCGGGGGAGGCAGGCGCTTGTCCGGGTGCGAGTTCATCCTGTCCCTCATCAGGCACGCCATCACCAGGTAGGCAAACTCGTTGATGTGGGTGATGTGCAGGCTCCGGTCGCCAATGTGCACCGAGGCATAACCCACCATCTCTCCGGCCACACGTTCCACCCCCTCGTAAGAGGTAGGCACGTACTGTATGCGCTGAGGGAACTCTTGACAAACCCCCTTTCCCGTGAAACGCAGTCTCCTTCGAGTGTTCTGCACCACCGACAACCACTCGGGCACCATGGTCACCCCCGTTTTATGGCACACAAAGGAAGGAAGGGCCACCCTCTCGACCATCAACTTCTCCACCTCCTTCATCTGCTGAAAGTAAATCATATCCCGTGCGCAGATCTCCCTCCGCCTCTCTTCGTTCTTCGCTTCCTCCATGAACGAGATCAAGGCATCTCCCCAGTCTTCTTCTTCGCTACTCTCCCCCTCTTCGTCATCATCTTCCATAGTGGTGGAAGAGGAAGAGGAAGAGAAAGAGGAACTGGCGACTGGAGGTTCGGTTCCGTTCACATACACCGGACTATCCCATTCAATATTCGCTTCGTCTTCGGAGGAACCCCACAACGGATCGTTCGGCAAACCCTCGTCATCACTCGAAGAAGTTTCGCTCATTTTGCAACTAACTACTCCCTTCTGCTTTTCTCCTCGAAAAACTTTTTTTTTTCTTTTCAAGCGAAAACCCTCTCTCGACCAACGAAAAATTGTGACGTCACAATTTTTCTTCACTCCAGAAAGTTTTTGCTCGAAAAGAAAAAAAAAAAGTTTTTCGAGGAGAAAAGAAAAAAAATGGATAACGGGTCGTTGCTGAAAGCTTGTCGAATAGGAGATGTGGAACGTGCGGCATTGATGATCAGCGGGGGAGCCGATGTCAACCAAACGAACGACGATGGTTGCACCCCACTCTTCATTGCATCATGGTATGGCCGCACAAAAGTGGTGGAAAAGCTACTGGAGGCCGGGGCCGATGTCAACCAAGCGACCAACGGTGATTGGACCCCACTGTACACTGCATCATATCACGGCTACCCAGATGTGGTGGAGGAACTGCTGCGAGGCGGCGCCAATGTCAACCAAGCGAACAACCATAGTGAGACCCCACTCATCATGGCATCATGGTCCGGCCATACAGAAGTGGTGGAAAAGCTGCTGGAGGCCGGTGCCGATGTCAACCAAGCGAACAACAGTGGTTGGACCCCACTCTACAATGCATCACGGTTCGGCCGGAAAGAAGTGGCGGAAATTTTGCTGCGAGGTGGCGCCGATCCCTCCGCCCGCACCAACGACGGGGAAACCGCCCTCGACGTCGCCCGCCGCAACCAACACCAAGCAGTGGTATCACTGTTGGAGGGGTATCCGACGGTGGTGACGCTGCGGACCCTCTGCCAGCGGGCGATCATCCGCCAACATGTGGATTGGCGTCCACTGCTCCCGCCTATTCTCATGGAGCCGATCGACGAGGTGGCGGAGCACCGCATCTACCAGGAGATCGAGGAGGAGCAGGCCGGCGCTCGGCAGCAACGAAAGAGGAAGCGGGAGGAGAGCGGCGGGGGGATGGACAAGAGGCAGCGATGAAAGAGAAAGCGGGAGGAGGAAACTCTTGCGTGAATTCTCTGTCGAAAATAAATTTACAAACTTTCTTCAACCTCTCTCCACACCCTCTCAACTGCACTGAGGACTCGTTCGTTGACCCTCGAAAATCATCAAAGTTGATCATCGCATATTCATACTCAACTGATAGAACGAAAATAAACAATTTTCCCATGTTCCTTGGATTCCTGCACATCTTTTCGTCAAGTTTCACGAAGATTGAGTCACTTGTAGAAGAGCTTTAATTTTTGCACGCTATATGCAGTGCT
>Ga0180432_10004100_pt1 | contig 20236 bp, 17 predicted proteins | sample SS_ome_10_FD_132414 | JGI IMG/M metagenome (GOLD analysis project Ga0180432, IMG submission 132414) | Hypersaline lake sediment archaeal communities from the Salton Sea, California, USA - SS_1_MS_2 metaG | ecosystem: Environmental > Aquatic > Non-marine Saline and Alkaline > Hypersaline >...
AGACGCTCTGCTGCGTCGCAGCAGCTACCTTGCTGACTTTGGATTTCACAACCTTGTCCAGTCTGTCTACTATCGCGTCGTCGCTTGCCGTCAGTTCCCCGCGCAGCACCGCGTCCGCCTTGATGCCGCTCTGGGCTCCGCCGCTGATCTCGAAGATGTTCAGTGCCGTCTCCGCTCGCTTCGGCAGCGGGACGGAGTATAGCTCCAGCAACACCTCCGACAGGCAGCCTATCGCCCTGCTTTCGGCTGAGGCGTGCCATCTGTCGTCACGCAACGCCGTGCATCTGACTTCAAATCCCAGCTTCGCATCCGACCGGTGCCCAATGCGTCGAAGACCGAGTCCCTGCATGCATATCGCCAGCGCCGTTCTATCGCCGTACCGCGCCGCTACCTCCCGGGCCCCCCGGGAACCTCCTTCACCTTCCTGAGCTACCGTTGCGGCGAGAATCACCTCCCGATCGATCGAAACATCACCATTCGCCAGCATCTCTCCCAGCGCCAGCAGCCCGGCAAGACCCAAACCGTTCCTCGCCACCCCAGCGCCGCGCGCCATCTCCTCGTCGATGGACACGAAGATGTTGTCCTCCGGCCCCAGGTCCGTGTCGAGGTTCGCGCATATCAGGACCGCGCCCCTGTTCGCTTTGCCGGCGCTGATCTCGGCACAAACGTTGCCGGCCTCGTCCATGAAGACCTTCTCCAGGCCGAACTCCTCCAAGCGTTGCTTCACGAACGTCGCCCGCTGAGCCTCTTGAAACGTAGGGGCGGGAATCTGGTTGATCAGTATCAGGTCCGAAAGGAGTGTCGACGTGTATCCCTCGACGGGCTCGACTTCGCTCAGCAGCTTGGCAAATCTGGAGGTCGCGCGCGATTTCGCCACTCCCACCTCCCTACCTACAGGGCTCCTGCATTCGAACTGGACGGCTAATCCCCGCAAGCGCCCTTCCCGCAAAGCGTAGAAGCCCAGAATATCTGTCCAAACCTGTGATTCCCCGCTCCCCTTCCAGCCGTTCGCGTATGACCGTAGTATATCAGAAGCGTGCTCTCCGTCAACCCGACCCCGCCACGCGCTTCATACCTGACCCCCGTCGTGCCTTCCTGCGCCCCGACGCAGCTACCTGGCGGAGGTTGATTGATTTGAGCCCCAATAACCGCTACGATGAGAGTCTTGTGGTAACTCGAAAGGAGCTTCCTCTTGGCGAACTTGGCACTGTGGCTCGCCGCTCGTTTCATTCCCGCTCGCGCCGGGATTAGAGAACTCCAAGCTGTCCAGGCGATGCTCATCTCCGACGTTGCATCGACTCTCCTTCGCTCTGACCCCGAGCATGGTGCCGCTTTGCTGCGAGAGGCCTTCTCGAACTTCGGCAGGACGATGGGGGAGACCCTAAAGATGCGCTTTCGCGTCCGCCCGACTCTTTCCGATCTCGCCGCCGCCTGGCGCACCGTCTGCAACTTGGCGGGGGTCAGGTACAAAATTTCAAGGGAAGCCGACCGAGTGGTTTTCGCACATCCGGCATGTCCCTTGTGGGAGGAATTCTCTCGCCGCCGGTTGAACTGCAGCGAGGCCTGTATCCCCATGATCACGGCGCTGAGCCAGGTAATCGCCCCTCAGGCGCAGGTAGAACTTCTCCGCCCACCGGATTCCTCCGGGCCCTGCGTCAAGGCCATATTCCTCAAGGAAAACCACACATGACCTCGATTGCGGATTTCCTCGACGAGAAGAAATCCCTCATCGACTCCACTCTTGTGGGAAGCCTGCCTCCCGCGCTGCCCGGTGCCGAGAAGGTCCGCGAGGCGATGCGTTATGCCGTTTTCAGTGACGGGAAGAGGCTCAGACCGGTCCTTCTTCTTACCGTCGGTGAGATGATGGGGCGCGACAATGCCCACTTGCTGCAGTCCGCATGCGCCGTCGAGTTCATCCATACCTGCTCGCTCATCCTCGACGACCTTCCGTGTATGGATGACAGCCAAACCAGGCGAGGGAAGCCCGCTCTCCACATTGCCTTCGATCAAGCCACCGCCATACTCGCCGCAGAGGGGTTGCTGCTCCAGGCCTTCGCACTCATCAGCGACAATGCGCGGCGGCTTGGGCTTGACTCCCCGGCCGCGCTCTCCGCCGTCGAGGCCGCCGCCGAGGCCGCCGGCTATCCCGGCATGGTCGCAGGCCAGTATCTCGATCTGTCCAGCAAAACGGACCCGCCTGACAGACAGCGCGTCGAATCCATACTTCTTATGAAAACCGCAACACTGTTTACCGCCTCGGCCAGAATAGCGGCCATCTTTTCCCATGCATCGGACCAGGAAGAGAAAGCACTCGTCCAGTACGGTTCCTGTCTCGGACTGGCCTTCCAAATAACCGACGACCTGTTCGACGCGGAAGCCGCGGTTTGCCGGGGCATCGACACCGAGTTGAATTACGCTGTTCTCTTTGGGGCAAATGGCGCTCGCTCTCGCGCGGAGAACCTCGTAGCCCAAGGGCTTGAAGCGCTAAGGCCCTTCGCCCGGCGGGCCTCTATGCTCGCCGCCTTGCTCCGCTACGTTCTTGAGAGGGAGAAGTAGGTGGGGTCTGACTCCGCTCGCCCGGCCGGCACCGAAACCATCAGACAGGTCATACATCTACTTATGCTTTCCTTTGCACTGCTGCTCCGGGTCTTGGCGTGGTGGCAGGCGGCTCTATTCGCCCTCGCGGCCATCGCCCCCGCCGCCGTGCTCAACGCCTCCGTTCGTCGCAAAGACGAGCCGCGAGTCTCCGGAGTAATACTGTATCCGGCTTCGGTGCTGGTAGTGATTCTCATCTTTCACAAGGATCAGCTCCTTCATATTGCCGCCGGCTCGTGGGCCGTCCTTGCCGTGGGAGATGCCGCTTCCAACGCATTCGGCAGACGCTTCGGCAGCGTCAAGCTTCCTTGGAACACACGCAAGAGCGTTGTCGGGTCCGCCGCTATGTTCATGTTATCTCTCCCGGCTGCGTTCTTCTTTCTATGGTGGGTTGCCCATCCCGATTTCCAGACCGGCTATTACCTCGCCTTGGCAACGGCGGGGGCCTTTATCGGCACGGTTTTCGAGAGTCTCCCGATTCCAATCAACGATAATCCCGCCGTTATCCTCTCAAGCTCACTAGCCATGTACGTTACCCGTTTGGCTCTCACTTAGCGACTCGGTGCACTGATGCCGACCCATGTCCTTCTGGCGCTTGCGGTGAACTTGACCGTGGCAGGAGCGGCCCTCCTTTTCGGTTTGGTCAGCCCCTCGGGAGCCATCGGGGGTCTCGTCATAGGTCTTGTCATCTTCCTCGCGGCGGGGCCTTCAGGGTACGCGCTGCTCGTCGCCTTTTTCGTCGTGGCCTCTGGAGCGACGAAGCTCGGATATGCCCGTAAGAGTCACCTGGGGGTGGCACAAGAGTCTCAGGGGAGACGGGGAGCCGTCCACGCCGCCGCGAACTGCCTGGTCCCTCTCATCTGCGCTGTTGCCTGGAGGCTCTCCCCCGCGTACGCGTGGAAGCTGGCATACGCTGGAGCGCTTGCCACCGCGCTGGCAGACACAGTTTCCTCCGAGCTGGGCCAGGTCTTCGGGAAGACCCCCGTGCTTCTCACATCCTTCCGTAAAGTCCCCGTGGGGACTGAGGGTGCCGTCTCCGTAGAGGGCACGTTTCTTGGACTCGCCGCGGCGGCGGCTCTTGCGCTTCTGGCCGTGCTTCTCGGGTTTCTCAACGCTTACGCGGCCCTGGTGCCGGTGTCCGTTGCGGCTATTGTGGGTTCGACTGCCGAAAGCTATCTCGCCCGCATCATCCGCACGACGGGGCTGGGAAACGAGCTCGCGAACCTGTTTAATACTGCCGTAGGTGCGCTCGTCGCCGCCGGGCTGGGGGGCCTTATTCTTGCCAGGTAGAGCTACGAAACCGATCTCCGTCTACTGGGAATTCAGCAGGCCGTTCACGCTCCTTCCCCCGGCCATAGGCATAGTCTCCGGCGCGCTCGTGGCTCTCGGCGCCGTCTCGCGATATGCCGGCGAAACGCCCTCACAGTACGCCGGCGACTTCCCCCTCGGCATCCTCATTGGCTACATGCTTCTTGGAAGCCTCGTGGCCGCCCTGCTCAACGCCGCCTCCAACGGACTCAATCAGATGTGCGACGTAAAGAACGACGCCGTCAACCAGCCGAGCAGGCCTCTCCCGGCGAAGCGACTTTCGATGACGCACGCCGCTGTCTTCTCCGCCATCCTGTTCTTCGCAGCCCTTACCCTGGCCTGGCTGGTCGCCCCTCGGGGGTATCACCATTTCTTTTGGCTCGTCCTGGGGGGAGCGTTGGCGACCTTCGCCTATTCCGCCCCACCGGCCAGAACCAAGCGCCACGGAATTTTGGCCAACCTGACCATCTCCCTTCCCCGGGGATTGCTCCTCCGGCTCGCCGGGTGGGCCGTCGTTGCCCCGGTCTGGTATGCCGAAGCCTGGTTTCTCGGCTTCATATTCATGGTCTTCACCATAGGGGCTGCAACGACGAAGGATTTCGCGGACGTTGCCGGCGACCGGGCCGCCGGTTGCATGACTCTGCCCGTCAAATATGGTGCCGCCAAGGCCGCACGCATCATCAGCCCGTTTCTATATCTCCCGTGGGCGCTCTGCATCGTTGGCGCCTTCATCCCCCTGCCTTCCGGTCAACCCCTGCTTTCCGCGTCGAGGCCGGGGCTCATCATTCTGGGCATCGTCCTTTTTGCCTACGGATTGCTCATTTCCCGGATCATCCTGGCTGAGTCCTCTGACCCGGAGGCCGCAGGGAAACGGCGCTCCTGGAAGCACATGTACCTCCTGATGATGGCAGCCCAGGTCGGACTCGCCCTCGTGTATCTCTTCTGAATCGGGGACGACAATGCGCGTTCTGGTAACCGGTGCTACGGGATTCGTCGGCAAGAACCTCGTTCGGGAGCTTCTGCGGCACGACTACGAGGTCGCGATTCTCGCGCGGCGCACCAGCGACCTCACCGGCCTGCCGGTCAATTCCGTTGACGTGCGCTGGGGCGATATCACGGACCCCGCCGCCGTGCGCGACGCCCTGGACGGCGTGGAAGCCGCCTTCCACCTCGCCGCGCTCGTCAAGGAATGGGTCCCCCGTAACCAGCTCTACTGGGAAGTAAACGTCGAAGCTCTCCAGACGCTTCTTCGCGCCTCCGTCGAGTTCTCTCTCGAGCGCGTGGTCTACACCTCCTCCTTTATGGCCATAGGGTCCTCCGACGGGCTCGACGAGGCCGACGAGTCTACAACGCATGCGCCGAACCACTTCTCCAATCTTTACGAGAGAACCAAGTACGAAGCCGGCCTTGTCGCCCAGCGTTTCGCGAAGGGAGGTGCGCCTATCGTGACCATATGTCCCGGGGTCGTCTACGGCCCGGGCGACCTCACCGAAGGCAACATCATGGTTCGACACCTGAGAGATTTTCTTACCGGCAACCTCCCCGGCATTCCCGGCGACGGCTCTCAGCGCTGGTGTTTCTCCTACATCGACGACGTCGTTGCCGGTCACCGTCTTGCCATGGAGAAAGGGAAAGCAGGCGAGAGGTACGTTCTTGGGGGGGAAAATGCCCCACTGCGAGAATTTTTCAACATCGCCATGGAGCTTTCCGGGACCACAACGCCTCCCAGGCAGGTACCCTTTCTGCTGCTGGAGGCGGTCGCCGCCCTCGGGGAGGTCAAAGCCGCCCTCACTCGCAAGCCCCCCTCGGTCGCTCTTGGTGCCGTCCGCGCCTACAAGCACAATTGGGCGTACAGCTCCGAAAAGGCCGTCGCCGAGCTCGGCTACGCCGTGACCCCTCTCCGTGAGGGAATCGCGAGGACAATCGATTGGATGAAGACACGAGGACTGATATAGGCGACCATCGTCCCGCATTTTCACTTGTTTGCCGAGGCTGGCGTCCGTACGCGCTGGCGCTCTTCGCCGTGCTGGTTTCCACTTCCGTGCCCAGTCTCTTTCCACCTGACGCTTCCCGCTGGGCGCTCCCGCTGGTGAATGTCGTTCTCTTTTATCCGGCTTTCCTTGGCCTTGTCTGGAGCAGGCAACGCAGGCGTGCGCTGGCCGTGACCTTCGTCTGGGCCGGCGTGTCTTCTCTCGCCGTCGCCTCGGCCGCCTTTCTACATTCGCATAGCTTCGGTCCAGCCGTGATCAAAGGCATCAGCTACAAGAATGAGATGTTCACGTGGATCGTTACGGGAATAGGCCCCGAGAGCGACCCCGCCCAATTTCTTCCCCAGCACGCCTTACACTTGGCTGTTTTCGCCGCCCTCTCATTCCTGAGCTTTGGCTTTTTCGGCCTCGTCATGGGCGCTATTCTCCTCAACCACATGAACTTCTACTACGGAGCCCTGATCGCCGAAGCACAGAATCCCTGGTTCGCGGCCTTGCTCGGATGGCCCGTTTGGGCTATCCTACGTGTAGCGGGGTACATATTCCTAGGTGTGGGGCTGGCAGACCTAGGCCGCACGATAGTCTGGGGCAAGAGCCGGCCAGACTGGGGCAGTGTGGCCAAGCTCCTGATCCCGGGAGTTGTTCTCGTGATCACTGACGTTCTTCTCAAGACGGCACTTGCTCCCGCCTGGAGAATCATGCTCGCCCGAGCCTTCGGCCTAAGCTATTGAGTTCCGAGATGTCTTCCATGAGATTAAGCAGAAGGGATTTCCTTAAGGCCACGGCCATCGCCGGTGCGGGCCTTTACGCGGGCTCCCTCGCCGGGTGTGGCCGAAGGCCGCCCGCCGCGCAAATTCCCGAGCGCGTCGTCATCCTGGGCTTCGACGGCATGGAGCCGGACTTCGTCCGCAAGTGGATGGGGGAGGGGAAGCTCCCCAACATGGCGAGGCTGGCCGCACAGGGCGGGTTCCATACGCTGGCCACCACCAACCCCCCGGAATCTCCCGTGGCGTGGGCCTCCTTCGTTACTTGCTCGAACCCCGGCAAACACGGGGTCTTCGATTTCCTCAACCGCGACCCGCAGACCTACTACCCCGACATCGCCGCGCCTGACCGCGTGCCCCCTAAGTTCCTTTTCAATCTCATACCCGTCAAGCGTCCCAGGCTCATCGAGACCCGAGGCGGCACGTCGTTCTGGAAGACCGCGGACGAGCATAAGGTCGAGTCCACGATCTTCCAGGTTCCCGCTTCCTTTCCGCCCGACGAGCTGACCTACGGCAGACAGCTTTCCGGCCTGGGGATACCCGACGTCAGGGGAACGCAGGGCACCTTTTTCTACTTCGCATCGGACCTCTCGGCCGCCGAGGCCGTCAATACCGAGTTCGGCGGAAAGCTGGTCCGCCTTCGGCTCGACAACGACGTTGCTCAGTCGGAAATCGAAGGCCCCGCCGACCCCCTGTCGAAAGAGTTCCAGCGTATTTCCACACGCGTTACGTTGACGCTCGATCAGGCAGACCGCACTGTGACAATCTCGACCTGCGGCCAGAAGCAGACCGTCAAAGAACACGCCTGGTCAGACTGGTTCAAGATCAGCTTCCCCGTCACTCCGCTGGCGAAGGTGCATTCAATCGGGAAGTTCTACGTGCTTCAGACGTCCCCGGCTCTCAGGGTGTACCTGGGTCCGCTGAGTTGGGACCCCCGCTCGCCCGCCGTCCCGATTTCGACTCCCGCCGACTTCGCGGCCAAGCTCGCCAAGGAGAACGGCCTGTACAAGACTCTCGGCTGGGCAATCGACACGTGGGCGCTCACCGAGCAACGGATCGGCGAAGATGTCTTCCTCCACGACCTTTACTCCACTCTCGACGCGCGCGAGAAGAACGTTCTCTATTTGCTCAAAACCTGCCCGGGCAATCTCTTCTGCGCTGTCTTCTCGGCCACCGACAGAATGCAGCACACCTTCTGGCGATTCATCGACCCCGCGCACCCGCGCTACGACGAAAAACTGGCCAAGCAGTATGCGGGCGAGATAGAGAAACTCTATCGCCGCTGCGACCAGATAATCGGAGAGGTGATGGAGTTCTGCGACGACAGGACTTCCTTATTCGTTATTTCAGACCACGGCTTCCACGCCTTCCGCAAGGGTTTCAACATCAACACCTGGCTCGTCGATAATGGCTTCATGGTGCGGCAGACTGCGGAAGAGGGGCGGCTGTACAACCTCGACGACCTCTTCTCCGGAGGCGACTTCTTCCCCGACGTGGACTTCGCCGAGACGCGCGCCTACGCGCTCGGCCTGGGCCAAATCTACATCAACCTCAAGGGCAGGGAAGGCCAAGGCTTCGTCGAGCCCGGTGACGATTACGAGCGCACGGTTAAGGCCATTACCGAAGGAATCCGCGAGGCCGTCGACCCCGAAACCGGAGAACGCGTCATCGTCGACGCCTACCCTCGCGCCCGCATTTATCACGGGCCCTTCTTCGAGCAGGCTCCCGATATACAGATCGGTTTCAAGGACGGATACCGGGTGTCCTGGCAGTCCACTCTGGGCGGCATTCCCAAGGAGCTCATCTCGCCGAACACCAAAATCTGGAGCGGGGACCACTGCTCGATGGACCATTCGGTCAGCGCGGGGGTCCTCCTCACGAACCTGAAGGTCGCCGGCGCATCCCCATCGATAATGGATGTCGGACCGACGGCCCTCAGCCTTCTCGGCGTGCCGCTCCCCGACGACGTCGACGGCAAGCCCCTGGTTTGAAAACGACCATGCCCCCGGTGGGGCGCAAGACCTTTCCGAAACCGCGAGCGTCCGGCCTGCGATCAAAACAGATACGTTACTGATGCCTCCCTCTACGGCTTGCCCTTTCAGAAGCCTTCTTCTTTATCGCTCCCCGGAAGCTCCGCCTCGACGCCTTGATCACCTGAACTATTTTGCGTGACGGCGGGAGTCTCCTCCGCCATGGCTTTGAGGGCTGCCACATGGTGGTACAGATGTCTCCTTCAGCCTCTCTGTAAGTTTTCGGCTTCGGAGCGACTCCTAAGGGTCCCCCAAGGACTACGAGGTTTATCCATACTGAGAATAGGGAGGTCTTGCTTCGACTCCCCACATATGGTAGAATTCGGGCTTGGCTTCTACACTCAGGAGGCCGTCTCCGGAACCCATTCGGGCTCTCTGGTGCCAGGCGAATGGTAGTGGGACATCCCCGAAATCGTGCGCTTTACACAGGCTCCGATCCCTCGAACGGACACCGGCGTTCCAACTTGTTGACGCAATCTCATCGGAAAAGGGAAGTTGACACGCGTGCCCTCTCATGTATACATAATAACTGGAACAAGGGTTCCCAAAGCATCGAGCTCTGCAATAGTTCAGAGGGTGTTAAAGGCATAATCGGGTTGACTGGACTTTGGTAAGGAGCCGACTATGGAATCAGTAACCGGTCCGAGGGCGGCGCTGATCCGCGGGCTTGTGCGTGCGATGGTGGGCGGCTTCCGAATGGTGCCTGAGGCCGCCGTGGTTCGCTTGGCCCATAATCTACTCAACAAGACCTGCTCCGACGAAGCAGAGCTGTGGCTGCGCTCCGCACTCAGTGTCGCGCGCAATGCCTTCCCCAGACTCAACGAAAACTATCGGCGGAAGATCGTGGACAACTTTGTGTCCAACGCCATGATCCTCGGAACCACAACACGGGCCTCAATCGAGCGCGAAGAAGACGTCCACGTGCCCTTCTTCTTTGTAATAAGTCCCACCATGGCCTGCAACCTCCGGTGCTACGGCTGCTACGCCGGAATGTACCACCAGAACCAGGGCTTGGACACGGCCACGTTCGACCGCATCCTGACCGAAGCCAAGGAGTTGGGCATTCACTTCATCACGGTTTCCGGGGGCGAGCCTTACATCCGGCCCGACCTGCTTGACCTTTTTGAGAAGCACGACGACATGTTCTTCCAGACTTACACTAACGGCACCCTGATAGATCCCGCCCGGCTGGCCAAGCTGGGGAACGTGTTCCCCGCCATAAGCGTGGAAGGCTTCGAGAAGGAAACCGACGCCCGACGCGGCAAGGGCACTTACGGCCGCATCATCGAGGTCATGGACGGGCTGCGCGAAGAAGGATGCGCCTTCGGCTTCTCTTGTACCGCGACCAGCCAAAATGTGGACCTCGTGTCCAGCGATGAGTTCGTTGATTTCTACCGGAAGAAGGGGTGTCTCCTCGGCTGGTACTTCACCTACATCCCCATAGGCCGCAAGCCCGACGTCAGCCTGATGCCCACCCCCGAGCAACGGCATCACTTGCGCCGCCGCGTGCGCCAGATTCGCGCCTCGCACGATATCATCGTTGGAGATTTCTGGAATGACGGCCTGCTCGCGGGAGGCTGCATAGCGGGGGGCAGGTACTACTTCCACATAAACGCCAACGGCGACGTCGAGCCCTGCGTCTTCGTTCATTTCGCCGTCGATAACATCAAGAAAAAGAGCCTGAAGGACGCCCTTGCGGCCGACTTCTTCAGGATAATACGCTCTAAACAGCCTTATGACCGCAACCTCCTCAGGCCCTGCATGATAGTCGACTGCCCGCAGGCTCTTCGCGACGTTATTGCCGAATCGGGCGCTAAACCGACGCACGAGGGTGCCGAGACCATCATCACCGACCTGAAGGACTTCCTCGACCGGTATGCGAAGGAATACGGTGATATCGCCGACCGGGCGCTCCTCGAAGAGTACCACCCGGTTTCCGGGAAAGCCCGCGAGGCCTGGGAGCAGGTGATGGCGGAACGCTCAGAAACCGTAGCCCACTAAGGAGAACTGCGACGGAAATCCTGCTTGTTAATCCCGGCTTCCACGGCGCGTATCATCAAGCCGGCGTCAAGCTCCCCCCATTGGGGCTTGCATACATGGCATCAGTGTTGAGGCAGCACGGGCACCGGGTTCGCATTGTCGACCATAGCGTTCGGCCCGGTGAGCCGCTCGACTGCGGCAAGTATGAACTTGTCGGCGTCACTTGCGACACGGCAAGGTTCTTCGAAGCGGCCGAGGTCTGCAGAGAGGCCAAGTCGACCGGCGTCCCGGTCGTCGTCGGGGGGGCCCACGCCTCTTTCTGCGACGGCGATTTTCTTGATTCGGGACTCGCCGATTTCGTCATCAGAAAAGAAGGGGAAGAATCGCTTCTCGACCTCGTTGAGAATCTTCACGCCCCCCGGAGCTACCGCGATATCCAGGGGCTCTCCTTCAGAGAAGGCGAGGAAATCGTTCGGAATCCAGACCGTCCCTTTGTGATGGACCTCGATTCCTTCCCTTACCCCTCCAGGGACCTCATCCCTCTTGACGAGTACAGGATGACCCATCGCGGCCGGCGCATGACCTCCGTCGTTACCAGCCGCGGCTGCCCCTACGATTGCGAGTTCTGCTCCGCTTCCCGCCTCGCGGGCTGTCGCTGGCGCTCGCGCGACCCATTGGCCGTAGTTGACGAGGTCCAAGAGGTCCATGAGCGCTACGGTTTCGATTCCGTCGCGTTCGTCGATGACAATTTCACCGCAAATCACAAGCGTGTCATCGAAATATGCGAGGGCATCCAGACACGCAACCTCGACGTGACGAGCTGGCTCCAGGCCCGCACCGACAGCATCGTCAAGCATCCCGACATGGTCGAAGCTATGGCCGATTCGGGCGTGAGAACCGTCTTTCTGGGCGTGGAAAGCGGAGACGACATCGTCCTGAAGAATTACGGCAAGCACGCCGATGTGGATACGGCCAGGCAAGCCGTGAGCATACTAAAGAAACACAACATCCGTCCTTGGTGCAGCTTCATCATCGGGGGCCTTGACGAGACAAAGGAAATGATCCTCAAGACGATAGACTTTGCCAAGAAGCTCCGGCCTGGTTTCGTCCAGTTCTCGATACTTACGCCGTATCCCGGATGTCGGCTCTACGAAAAGCTCAAGCATCTGCTCACTCCCGACTGGGGCCGCTACGACGGCGCCCACAGCGTGATGCCCATAAAGCACATAACCGCCAAGGAGCTCGAATCGCTTCTCTTCAGAGCCTATAGAAGCTTCTACCTCCAGCCCAGGCAGATAATTCAGATGATCCGGGACCGCTTCGAAGGCGGATTCAGCATCAAGGGAATAGTGCACGACGTCAAATGGATCTGGGACATCCGTTCCGCGATGGTGGCAAGCCGTTCGCGATAGCGCCGTCAGCCTCCGTGACGTTCCTCTCGTTCCCGAACCAGCTGCTTCAACCTCAGCGCATTTCTCACCGCGTATCCCTCGATATCGTTGTTGAAGTACACGTAGACGCTTCGCCCTTCCGCCGTCCAGCCGTGGACCCTCTCCGCGTCTTTCGCCAAGTGATCCTCCGAATAGCATCCGGAGTATTTCTCTGCCGGGCCGTGCCGCCTCGCGTAAATGAAGCCCGATTCCAGCGGCTGCGTGACGGGGCAGCTCCCCATGTCGCTCAGGCAGAGAGCCGCTCCGTGCTGCTCCAGCATCTCGTACGTCTCATCACGCAGCCAACTGGGGTGCCGGAACTCGAACGAGATCTCCGCTTCCGGCACGATCTCCTGCGACGACAGGTAGTCCAGCGTCCCACGCAATCGCTCTCTATCGAACCCGAACGTAGGCGGAAGCTGAAAAAGCACAGGCCCCAGGCAGGGCCCCAGCAGCGCTGCTCTGTTCAGAAACTTCGGAATCGTCTTCTCCGGCTCCTTAAGACGCTTCATCTGGGTGATGAAGCGACTTGCCTTCGCCGCGAACTTGAACCCTTCGGGCACCGAGTTCCGCCATTTCTCGAATGTCTCCTCCTGCGGCAGGTGATAGAACGTATTGTTGATTTCCACCGTGTCGAAGAATCCGGCGAAACGTCTGAGCCAGTCTGAAGTCTTCACCCCCTCGGGGTAGAATATCCCTCCCCCCCAGTGCTTGTAGTGCCACCCGCTTGTCCCGATTCTTGCGTCGGGCATCCGCACTCTCCCTTTCAGATGACGTTCGGATCAGGCCGGCACGCCTTTCGTCCCCCCGAGGGGCAGACTACAGCCTGCCGAAGCCCCTGTCAAAAGCCCCTTGCAGTTGAAGACGCATTGGCGAATTGGTAAGATGGACGGCAGGAGGTCCCCCGGGATGAAGCTCGCGGTACTCAGTGATTTTCACGGTGCCACTGAACTGCTGCCGTCAATCAAGGACTTTCTTCCGCGCATGGCGGATGCCGCTTTTTTCTGCGGTGACACCGTCAAGGGGCACGCCCGTGGAGACGAATGGCTTGCCGCCCGCTCGGGCGGCCGCTCGCCCAATCCCAGCGCCGCCGAGATCAAGGCCGAGGCATCCCAGGACATCTCTTACTATACCCTCTTTTACAGCACCATGTGCGAGTTGGGAGTGCCCTTCTTCGCCATCCCGGGCAACATGGATGCTCCGGAGAAGCGCTTCGCCCATTACGTGCTTCCGATGTGCGTCTCCTGCTCGAACTTGCGCATCGTTCACCTCTCGCACTACTTCTTCGGCTCGTACCTCCTCGCGGGCATCGGCGGAGAACTCGTTGAAAGCTCCCCAAACCGCGAGCTCGTCCTCCAGTACTCTCGAAAGGAGGCGGAGCTCGCCATAGAATTCCTTTCCGCGGCCTCGCTCAAGAAAGTCCTCATCGTCCACTCACCGCCGGAGTCCTCGGTCGGCCTGGATAACGGAACCCAGAAGGGCTCCCCCGTCGTCAACTCCCTTATCGAGCGCTTCCAGCCCCTGCTCGTCTTCTGCGGACATGCCCACGGCGCTCGAGGAGAGGACCGAATCGGCTCCTCGCTAGTCGTCAACCCGGGGGCATTGAAGAACGGCAGCATGGCAGTGTTGGACACGGACAATCAAAGGGTTTCTTTTCACGAGCTCGGATAGTGCTCCTATAGAGTTGTGCTTATGGCGAAAATGACAATCGTCGCATTGGCCCTGCTTGCGGTCTGTGTCGCCTCTCTTGCCGAGCAGGAACAGCCTATACCCAGGATCGACGGAGCCAAGATATTGATGGTCATCGCCAGCCGCCGGTTTCGCGACGAGGAGTTGATCCACCCGAGGGAGCTCTTCCTCAAGCAAGGGGCGCTGGTCAAGGTCGCTTCATCCAGCTTGAAAGAGGCCGAGGGTATGCTTGGCGCAAAATTCAAACCCGAGGTCCTGATAACTGACGTGAAGCCCGAGGACTTCGACGCAATTGTGTTTGTTGGCGGCGCGGGTGCCGCAGAGTACTGGGACTCTCGCGTTGCCCATACGCTCGCCAAGAAGGCTTTCGAGCAGAAGAGGATCGTAGCCGCCATATGCGTAGCGCCTGTCACGCTTGCCCGAGCCGGGTTGCTTAAGGAAAGAAAAGCCACCGTGTGGAAGTCCGAGGCTCCCCAGCTCGAGAAAGCCGGCGCGATGTACACCGCCGCACCGGTTCAGGTGGATGGCAGGATCATCACCGCTGATGGCCCCAAGTCGGCAAAGCTCTTCGCTGCCGCGGTGGTGACGGCCATCGAAAAGAACAAAAAGCCCGATGGCGGCGACCTCGAAAGCCAAGACAGTCAGCAAGAAAGGAGCGATTGATGCAGTATCGCGATTACGGCACCACGGGCATCAAAGTCTCAGCTTTGGGATTTGGCGCAATGCGCCTGCCGACCAAAGAGGACGGCAAGGTCGATGTCGATGACGCTATCAGGGTGATCCACCGCGCCTTCGAACTGGGCGTCAACTACATCGACACCGCCCACGGTTACCATCGCGGCGAGAGCGAGGTGGTTGTGGGAGAGGCGGTGAGATCCTGGGACGGCAGAATCTATGTCTCGACCAAGAACCCCTGCCGCGAGCCTTCCGCCGACGAGTGGAGGAAGGTGCTCGACCTTTCCTACAAGAGGCTTGGATTGGAGCAAATCGACGTCCTCAACTTCCACGGCCTGCGGTGGGACTCTTTCACCAACATCATGAAGGTACCCAACGGCCCTCTGGAGGCCGCTCTCACCGCGCGCGAAGAGGGGCTGTTCAAGTACCTGTGCTTCTCCTGCCACGACAAGCCCGAGAACATGAAAAAACTCATCGACACCGGTCTCTTCACCGCGATGACGGTTCAATATAACATCCTCGATCAGGTCAACACCGAGATGATCGCCTACGCCAAGGAGAAGGGCATGGGAGTCATCATCATGGGGCCGGTGGGCGGCGGTCGGCTCGCCGCTCCTTCCGACAGGGTCAAGAGCCTCGTACCCGATGCCAAGAGCAACCCCGAGACCGCTCTTCGCTTCGTTCTCGCCAACCCCAACGTCTCCGCGGCCATTTCCGGCATGAACACCATCGCCATGGTCGAGGAGAACGCGGCGACCGCCTCGCGCAGCGAGCAGCTTTCTCCCGAAGAGAAGGAACGCATCGCCGCCGCTCTTCAGGAGGTAAAAAAGCTCAGTGACCTCTACTGCACGGGTTGCGGTTACTGCATGCCTTGCCCGAACGAGGTCAACATTCCCCGAAACTTCATGCTCATGAATCAGTACCGCGTTTGGGGGCTCGAGGCCTTCTCTCGCAACCAGTACGCGCACCTCGGCGACAGCGAAAGGCCAAGCGGCATGGGCAAGAAGGCTTCCGAGTGTGTCGAGTGCGGCGAGTGCGAGCCCAAGTGTCCTCAGAACATTCCCATCATCAAGCAGCTCAAGGAAGTTGCTGCAACCCTCGGGAAGAAACCATCGGGCAAGTCTTAGCGCCAGGGAGAAAATCTTAATGACCCAAGTGCCTGAATCCATTGTGCTTGTAGGCGAAACGCCTTCTGCTACCGAGCTATTTGCGGCCGATGAACTCACGAAGCACCTTCGCTTTATAACGGGCGCTCCTTCACGCGTAGCCCGGTGGAAAGACCTATCCCAAAAGGCCGTTCGCGAAAACGTCGTGGCATTCCTGGGTACCTCGGCCACCCACCCGGCGCTTCGTGCCGACTCGCTTCCTTCCGACCTTCCCGAGCAAGCCTTTGTCCTTCGGACTATCCCGAAACCCTGGGAAGGGGAGGGTGGCGTACTCGCCGTTCTTGGCGGCGATCCCCGCGGCGTCCTCTACGCTGTGCGCGACCTCCAGCACTACCATTGGCTTGACGGGTCCTCCGTCCCCCAACTCGATCTACAGGAGAGTCCCGCTGCACAGTACCGCCTCTTCCAGTCCTGGGATTACTACATAGTTGACCCCTACGCCTACATTGACCGCCTGAGCGAGTGGAAGGTCAACGGCCTGGGCATCTGCACCTGGCGATACCTTTACGAGCGGCAGGACATTATCCCCTACGCCAAAGAGCGCGGAATCGACCTCACCATAACCGCGGGCATATACAGTTGGCAGGAAACCGGAGTGGCTGTCCACAACATGCGCTCGCTTCTCCCGGAACCGGCGCCGCCCGAGGTCACGCGCGCCGGCGACGGCTACGTCATCTGCCCCTCACAGGAGCGCAATCAGAAGTGGATGGCCGACAGTGTCTTGTCGATGATCAACAAGATCGACGGCCTTTTCGGCTTCTACTTCCAGACGGGCGTCTTCGACTACGCCGACTGCAATTGTCCGAAGTGCAAGTCCATGTCGCCCTCCGAACTCTTCCGAATGCAGGCCGACCAGATCATCTCGCTTGTCTCCCGCGAGCGCCCCGACATCCGCGTCACATACGGCATAAACACTCGTCAGATCGCCGGCGACGAATTCCTGCCGGTACTTGCCCAAATCGACCGCCGCGCGCTCCCCCTATTGGAAAATCGCTACCCCATCCCGAACGCCTCCGACATGGACCGGCTGGATATGGCCGTGCCCGGCCACTACGGCCTCCTCGCTAAAGTCTACGGGCAGGATTTCCTCGTCAAGGGCTGGCGCGAATGCCGCCGGCACATGCTGGACGAGATGAACGCTTCCATCGCCGAGGCCATCCGGCGCGGCGCTTACGAGATCGACGCCCTTATCGAGACCAGGCAATACCATAACCGCCGGCTCTACCTCCCAGCAGTCTTCGCGGAGTCTGCGTGGAGCGGGGGACGCATCACGGAGCAGAGGCTCGAGAGAATTCGGGACATCACCGACCTGGATCAGCGAATCTCTGATCCGCCCCAGGTTGAGTTCCGCGAGGGCTCACGGCACCTGATCATCAAGCGCCCCACAGGCACCGAGGTGGATGGTGGTTGGGACTGGGGGAGCCTCCGGGTTGGTGTTCGCATCATCGCCAACATCTGTGACCTGCTTTCCGAAAGGGAGGAAGCCGACTACACCTTTCATCTGCCCGCGAACTTCCGTCAGGGCCTCAAGGCCGCGACCCTCACCATCACCGGCGCTAAAGACTACTTGCCTGAGATCACTGAGGATTACGTTCTGGAAGTGCTCGTCAACGGCAGGTCTCTTGGCAAGTTGATCTCACCGTGGCGGAAGGGCGAGAGAGTTATAAACCGGGGCACCGGTGGCCACGATGACTCCACGAAGCCCCAATCGTATCTCGGCATAGGTGACTGGCGGATCGAAGTACCTCCCGACGCTCTCGACCAAGAGACTGCCGTTACCCTTCGTTTTGTCGAACCCGACGGTTTGGTAATGTACGAGAAGATGACGCTGGAGCTCGCCTACTGACGATCGCTTGCATCGGCTCCGGCGTTTCTTTGCTCGGAAGAACTTGGCGATGAAAAAGGTTCTGCTGATATCGGTTTCGGCAGGGGCCGGCCACATTCGCGCAGCCGACGCCGTCAAGGCCGCCTTGGAGTCCCTGGATTCAGACATCCGGGCGCTCACCATCGACTGCCTTCGCTATACCCCTTTCACCTTCAGGAAGCTTTACGCGGGGTCCTACATTTCCATGGCCAAGAGGGCTCCGTTTCTCTGGGGCCTTCTCTATTCCAAGTATGACCGGCAGAGCCCCAACGGGAGCGGGGCCAAGTTCCGCCGATTCGTTCAGAAGATCAATACCCGCGCCATGATTCGTTACATCCGAAACGAGGCCCCGGATCACATCATCTGCACTCATTTTCTTCCCGCCGAGGTCCTATCCAAGCTGAAGGCGCGACACGCCTTCCATGCCTCCCTCTCCACCGTTGTTACCGACTATGACATCCACAACTTCTGGATTCACGAGAACACCGACCGTTACTATGTCGCCAACGAAGAGGTCAAATGGATACTCGTCAAAAAGGGAACTCCGGCGGACAGGATTGTCGTTACCGGTATACCTGTTCATCCGCTCTTCGCCCAGACGTCAGACTGCGACAAGCTTCTCTCCGCTCTTTCCTTGGACGCGGACGTGCTCACGGTGCTGGTCACCGCGGGCGGCTACGGCGTCGGACCGATAGAGGACGGCATCAATGCCATCATGCACGCCGCCAAGCCCCTTCAGGTGCTCGTTGTGGCCGGACGCAATAAGCGCCTCGAACGCCGACTCGCCGGCATGCAGCCGCCCGACGGCGTTAAACTCGTCCCCTTCGGCTACGTGGAGAATATGCACGAGTTGATGGACATCTCCGACATCGCTGTTACAAAGGCCGGAGGGCTCACCTCCGCCGAATGCCTGGCCAAGGGCCTCCCGGTGCTCATAGTCTCGGCTATCCCTGGTCAGGAGGAGCGGAACAGCGATTTCCTTCTCGAGGCTGGTGCCGGGCTGCGCGTACGCGCCCCCGAAAGCCTCGCTTACAAACTCCATCTGCTGGCGGATGTTCCGAGCCGCCTCCAGGCTATGAAACAAGCCGCCGTTCGGGTCGGCTCACCAAATAGCGCATTCCTGGTAGCCCAAGACGTCCTCTCGCTTGTCGGCTAGCTTCCGACCCGCTTCGCCGCGCTCTTCTCCGACCTCTTTAACTCCCTTGGTTGGTGATTGACTTCATCTCGATCTCGCTCTACCATTCAAAGGGAGGTGTTCGCCTTGAAACTTTGCGTCGTTCTCCCGGCCCTTGCGGTGCTGATCATGCCGGCATTCGCTGCGGACTACGATCGGGCTAGAGAGTCGATGGTCGAAACCCAGCTCCTGAGCCCGGGACGCGACATCTCCGACCCCAAGACCATTCAGGCGATGTCCAAAGTCCCCCGCCACGAGTTTGTCCCCCAGAAGTATCTCGATCAGGCTTACGGCGATCATCCGCTCCCCATCGGCTTCGGCCAGACGATTTCCCAGCCCTACATCGTCGCCCTGATGACCCAGTTGCTGGAATTGAAGGGCGAGGAGCAGGAACGAGTGCTTGAAATCGGCACAGGTTCCGGGTACCAGGCGGCGGTCCTCGCGGAAGTCACAAAGCAGGTCTACACGGTCGAGGTCGTGCCCCAGCTCCAGAAGGAAGCCGCTGAGCGGCTCAAGCGTCTCGGTTACGACAAGGTGAAAACGGCTCGGCTCGATGGCTACTATGGCTGGGAGGAGCACGCCCCTTTCGACGCCATAATTGTCACCGCTGCCGCCGACCACGTCCCTCCGCCGCTCATACGACAACTCAAGGACGGCGGGCGCTTGGTGATCCCTGTGGGTCCACAGGGAGCTATCCAGACCCTTTGGCTGATAAAGAAGCAGGGCGAGCAGCTCAAGTGGATCAACCGCGGCCCTGTGCGTTTTGTGCCGCTCGTCCGCCAACCAGAGTAACCCAGGCGAAGAAGGCCCCCGCATAGGCCGCTGCGCCCGTCCCCAGAACCCACCCGTAGCCTGCCTCGAGAGATATCATCACCGCCGCCACAGACCCGACAACCGACGCGGCCCCATTTGCGGCCCACGCCCAGGCGATCGCGCCGGGCCTGCTCACACCCAGCAGCCTTACCCCGGCTGGAAACGGCACGCCCATCAGCAGTCCCATCGGCGCGATCAGCGCAAGCGTTAGGCCCAGCCTCGCGCCAAAGCTCAGCCCCAGCCCCCACTCCGCCGCTCTCCCCCCGAGAATTCCCAGAAGTGCCGCAAGTCCGGCCGCCCCTCCGATCGCGGCTCTGCAATGACGATTCTCCGCCCCTTCCGACAGAAGGCTTCCCAAACCCGATGCGCCCAGCAGCACCGCGAGCACCACCGCGAACGCGTACGTCGGTTGATCCAGCAGCAGGACAAACCGGTGCATCAGCGATATCTCGACGAATATGAACCCCACACCCAGCGCGATGAAATATACGAGGAAACCCGGCCCCGTCGTCCGCCTGCGGCCGAGCGCTGGAACCACCACCAATGTAGCGGCACCCGTCAGCGCCGCACACATTGAAAGCAGCAGGAACAGGTATCCGCTTCCGCCGAACGGCAGCCACTCTCTGCCCAGGCCCTTGAGCAACTCCGGAACCTGCCCCCACTTGAAGAAATGGAAGAAGAACGGCCTGTCGTCCGTCACCGCGCCCACTTCGTATCCGTATCCCTTCAGAAAATCGCCCCGCCCGTCGCTCAGCAACTC
>Ga0180432_10004101_pt1 | contig 20235 bp, 15 predicted proteins | sample SS_ome_10_FD_132414 | JGI IMG/M metagenome (GOLD analysis project Ga0180432, IMG submission 132414) | Hypersaline lake sediment archaeal communities from the Salton Sea, California, USA - SS_1_MS_2 metaG | ecosystem: Environmental > Aquatic > Non-marine Saline and Alkaline > Hypersaline >...
AAAGGGGTGGGATATCTCGGGCAAACAAGGCGATCTCGGGGAAGGGACGATCACCCCCCCTCTTTGCAGGGCGCGCGGTATGCTAGCGCGATTGATCGGAGAATCGCACGATCTCCATTCGGAGACGGTCCGACACATCCGTGATTTGCTTGCAGGACCGCTCTATCTCTTCCAAAAGAGATATCTGCTCCGTCACGTCTGCCGACGCTTGCTGAACCTCGGTGGACCACCGTGCCATCTTGTCTCTAGTGTTGGAAAACATGTCCTTGAAAGAGCGAGCGTAATCGGCCTGTGATTGACAGCTTGTGGATGTTGCGCTCACAAAATCGACAGCGCGGGTGGAACCGGAACGGATCCGCTCAAGTTCCGCCCTAGCTTCATTCGCAATCTCGCTAACTTCAGTGATCTTTTCCTGGCAGGCAGCCATCGCGCTGGCGGCTCCAGCGTTTTTGGCATTTACTTCGCTCACGAGATCGGCAACGTCGCGAGCAGACCTACCTGCTTCACCGGCAAGGGTCCGAACTTGATCCGCCACAACTGCAAATTCCTCTCCGTGTTCTTCGGCGCGCGCAGCTTCGATTGCTGCATTCAATGCGAGTATATGCGTGTGACGTGCAACCTTGCCGATGGAGATGGCTGCGGAGCCAATCTGTCGAGACATTGTGCTCAACTCCTCTACTATCTGAACGGTCCTTTGGATGTCCTCACTAATGGCGGACACTGTCTCCATGGCCCGTGAGATCTTCTCTTGGCCACCGTCGGCGGTCTCCTCGAGTTCACGTACCTGCTCGGAGTTGTCCTCGGCTTGAGATTGCAGTTCTTCGATGATTCGCGAGACGGTGTTGGATTTCGCGCCGCCCGCCTCGGCAGCCGAACTCAAATCGTGGAAATCCGAGGAGAGATGGGATGCGAAAGATGCAATCCTGCGGCTTGATTGTATGGCGGCGCCCATGGAATGAGCAGACGTATCACCCAACGCAGCTACTTGCGCAGCGTCGCGTCGAATGGCATCGACCATTGAGGTCAACTGCCTTAGCAGTTCATCTTGGGACTGCTCAACCAGACCCAAGGAGTCATTGCGAATGGCGCACGTGTTCGGCGCGCAATCGCCTTTCAGGGCAATTCTGAATCTTTCGCCCATGCCGGTGATCCGGCGCACCAGCTCCATGTGTGCCCCAAGCAGAGTTGCCGCCACAGTTACGAAAAAAGCGAGATCCAGCAAAGCCCCGGCTGTTGAGCCGGCCGATACGTAGTCCGAATCGGCAAATTGACCGTGCAATACTGCAGCCGCGACGAAGATCACCGATGCGGCACACAGGGCAAATGCAACGAGAGCCCTTCCCGGTCGTAAAGCGCAAGGAACTATCACCAAGAACAACCCTGCCGTGGCTCCTCCCGGTCCGATGTACAGGATCGCCAACCCAACCAGGCACAGATCTATCAAGCAGTATGCGAAGATCAGATACGGTCTGTACCAACCGGATCTGAGCAGTCTCACCAGGAATAGATTCGCAAAAACGCCGACAGTGGCGAAGGCGGCGATGATCCAAGGCGACTGAGCCGAGAGGTGAAGGGAACTCCCGATAATGAGCAGCACAGTGCCTATGCAAACGATCCCCCATCGCCATCGCACACCGACTGTGAGTGCATCGACATCTACAGAGCGAGTGAGTTCGTCGGCCATTTGTTTAATTGCAGGGCCCGATCTAGTCTTTGGCCCGCCTGTCTTTAACGAACGACCTGATTGAGCCGAACAGTCCCTTCTTCGGCTCTGGTTTAGACCCCTCAACACCTTTGGCCAGTTCTTCAGCGAAAGCAAGAACCGTAGGTTGCCGGTCTGCTGGTTGACGTTCTAGCCCACGCATTACGGCCGCCTCGAGTTCGGGCGGGAACTTGAGATCTCTGACTGCCTGATTCAGGGGTTTTGGCGGCTGTGTTAGGAGTTGTTGAAAGACTTCGCGCGGTGATCGGCCGGGGTGAGGGAGGACACCCGTCAGTAGGTAGTACGTGATCTTGGCCACGCTGAAGATATCGGCTTGCTCACCAACCAGCTCACCGGACAGCGCTTCGGGAGCGACGTACTGGAGAGTACCGACGAAGAAGCCCGTTCTCGTCAGCCGGTCAGACGCGGGCTCCTGCGCGTCGCGAGCAATTCCAAAGTCGAGCAGCTTGACGATGCGGCTGCTGGGGTCGTACACGACGTTCTCGGGTTTCAGGTCGCGGTGTATGATCCCCACAGCATGCGCGGCGGCCAGGCCATTGGTCAGCTGCGATACGATATGTACCACCTCCGCTGGGGCGAGGGGGCCATTCCGCTGCGCATATGTCGAAAGCGGTTCGCCGTTGACCCATTCCAGAGCAAGGTAGTACAGGTCCCCTTCTTGGCCGTAATCGTAGGTACTCACAACAGATTCGTGCTCCACGCGCGCGCCGAATCCAGCCTCACGCAAGAACCGCTTGACAGACGTTGGATCTTTGCGGAGTCGTTGCTTGAGGAACTTCACGGCGCATTGCCCGTGCTCGGGGTGTGTTGCGCGATATACCGTGGCCGTACCACCTTCGCCTACGAGTTCTTCGAGCTCGTATCCGGCGATGCTGCGACCTGCAAGATTCTCTTTGGTCATTGAGATGGCGAAAGTAACAGTCGATAGCCACACCCGGCAAGTCGGAGCCTGCGGCGCCCGCCATTTGTGGCCCGCCATTTGCCGTGTATCAATGCACAACACTCGGTGGACGATCGAACGGTGGTGAACGAGAGACCATCGTTAGATTGGGTAATTCGCTTGATGATGGCATCTGAGTCAGGAGAACGGACATAGATGGACTGTGCTCGCAAACCGCAGTTGATCGTTGCTGGAGCCTTACTGTTGTCTGTGCTCCTGTTGCCGTGTGCAGCGCCCGCGCAGCAAATGGACCCACCGGAGTCGGATGGGGCATTGTGGCACGAGGCTGTTTCTCTGAGAACAGAGCTTCGCGGAGATACGGCTGATCGACAGTTGGTCTTCAGAGCCGCAGCCCTGGAAGTGGCCATCGGCATGCCTGAACGCGCGCTAGCGGTGTTGGAACGTTACGCGGGGCCCGACTCATCGTGGGATGCGGTTGGGTTTCGGTTTCGGGGCGAGGCAGAGTTCGCCGTTGGGAGGTACGACCAGGCCGCGTATTCGTTCCTCCGCGCAGCGGAGCTATCGGATTCAACCGACAAAGCGATTCTCACGGCGCGTGCTGGTGTGGCGTTTGATAGCGCCGGTAAGAGCGGCGAAGCTTTGGATAGATATTCGAGTGCGGCGCTGGCGCTGCCACGTCTGGCTGGTTGGCTCGCGGTACGCCAGGCGGCGGTCAGCACAGACACCGCTTCGGCGTTTCGATTGTTGTCATACGCTGCCCCTGAGGCGGCTACGCTTGCTGCTCGTACTCGCGGCCTTCTCTACGTTCAGGCAGGAGACACAAATAATGCGGTAGCCGCATTTGAGGATGGCGGGTATCCGTACAGGGCCGCTCAGCTTGCTCTGGAGTATGGCGACAGTGCCACGGCAAGACACCTCGCATATCGGGCACTCGCTGCAACTGATACATCGGTGGTCCGTGGAGCAACGAGCGTTGTCGAGACAGTTTTCCCCCCCAATTCGCCTGAGGAATTCCTGGATCTGGCTGCTGCTGCCCGCAGGCTGGGATCCACTCGGAACGCAGGTCGGTACTCGGGTAGAGCTGTCACTGCAGGTGATTCATCAGTAGAGACCCTTCTCTACTGGGGTGAATTGCTGTTTGCCTCCGGATCACGTCGTAGTGCGTTGGCGGTATATACGCGGGCGGCAGCCAAAGAAGGTGAGGCTGCACGTGACGCAGCTTTTTGGCGAGGCCGAACGCTCCTCTTGCTGGGCAGAGTGAATGAGGGAATGGCCGAACTCACGAGCTTCGTTGAACGATTTCCACATCATCACGCTGTACCTCGTGCCCTGTACGGTATGGCAGACAGACGTCGTCGTGAACGCCGTTTCGACCAGTCGGACAGCCTGAACCAGATAGTTGTCCAACGGTGGCCCCGTAGTCGCTATGCTTCGCCGGCACGGATGGATATGGCCGCCGTCGCAATGACCCGCCGAGACACGGTCTCGGCAATCAAGTGGTATCGGAAGGAGATAGAGGTCAGGGGCAGCCAGCGAAACGTGGCTCAGTTCCGGCTTGGCGAGATTAGGGCGGCATCCGGGGATACCGTTGCTGCGCGGGCGATTTGGGCCGCGCTGGCGCGCACGGATTCATTGGGGTACTACGGGACGGTCGCAAGAGCTGCGGCCAAGATGCCACCACTGAACATCGAACCGGTTGTCAAACGTCCTAGAACTGCGGAGTCCCAGGAGATTCTCGGGACCCTAGATCTCCTGCAGGAAGCCTACCTGACTGAAGAACTGGGAATTTTCCTCGATACAATCAAGGCAAGGCGAACGCGGCCGCCCAGCGAGTTGCTTGATTTGGCTGAAGGACTCATCGAGCGGAACTTCGTCTTGGAGGGGATACATCTTGGATGGCTGGCGTCACGATCTTACACGCTCAACCACCCACGCGTGTTGCGGGTTGTATTCCCATGGCCATTCCGAGATCTGATAGAGCAGAAGGCGCGCGAACTGGAACTAGATCCGTATCTTATTGCAGCGTTGATTCGACAGGAATCTGCGTTCACGCCTACTGCGGTTTCTAGGGCCGGGGCGCACGGTCTCATGCAGTTGATGCCGCGTACGGCGCGCGAGGTTGCCCGTCGGGTTGGTGCGGCTTGGGATGTGGGGTTACTGACGATCGCTGACGCCAATCTGCACCTCGGAGCGAATCACCTGGCAGGGCTGTTGAGGCACTATGACAACCGCGTGGTACCGACTCTAGCGGCATACAATGCAGGCGGGACGCCAGTTAGGCGGTGGCTAAGATCCACCGACAGCGATGACCCGGTGCGGTTCATCGAACGCGTAACCTATGTTGAAACGCGCGGGTACCTGAGAACTGTGCTCAGGAACTTGGCTCTATATAGGGCTCTATATCCGAGCCACACTGAGGGATCCACGTACAGCCGATGAAACCGGCTGCGGTCCGGCGGCTCCTGCATGCGAGTACAGCCGCGATATTGCTGGTCGCGTTTTTCGGATCTGTAGGACTTCTGCGCTACACGTTGGCTGGCTTGGCGGCAATCGCGTTGCTTCTGGACTGCCTTCGAGTATCCCGACCTGCGGTGGGTTCGTTGTTTCGCAGACTCGTGCCTGTGTTCCGAGGGTCTGAGGCACACCGACTCAGTGGCGCCACGTGGCTTTGCATTGGGTATGCGGCCGCGGCATGGTGCCCGTTGCCAGCCGCAACCGCGGGCATATTGGCAGGAGCGTTCGCGGATCCCGCCGCCTCGTTGGTTGGATCGGCGTTCAATCGAGAAGGTTTGAAGAAGACTTGGGCTGGCAGTGCAGCTGCAGCGGTCGTGGCGGTTTTGGTGCTGTTGCCTATCGGGATACAGATAGGCGCTGTTCTTGCCGGTGCACTCGCTGCAATGGTGCTCGAGCGATGGCCCGGCCCGTTAGACGACAACCTCGTCGTGGCCCCCGGTGTTGCGCTGGTTGTCTTGCTGGTGATGTAAGGCCGGCGCGGACATTCGGGGTGATGGATATCAACTATCTTCAGAACATGAATGCTGAACCGAACGACCGGCTCTTTCTGATCGATGGATACGCACTGATTTACAGAGCGTTCTTTGCAATGATCAATCGACCGCTGCGCACCAACAAAGGTGAAAACACGTCGGCGGTCTGGGGAGTGGCGAACTTCCTTCATCGCCTCCTGGAACGCCACGACCCGACATACATAGCGTGGGTACACGACGCAGGTACCTCTTTTCGGACTGAGACATTCCCCGATTACAAGGCCACGCGAGAGAAACTCGACGAAGAGATGCAGCAGGACTTCGATCGCTCAGTCGAGAGGATCGAAACACTATTGGAGGCGTTCAGGATCCCGCTAGTGGTAGTCGACGGTTACGAAGCGGACGATGTGATCGGCACGCTTGCGACGCAGGCTACAGCGATGGGGTTGGAAGCAGTAATCGTTTCGGGTGACAAGGACTTTTACCAGTTGATATCCGAAAACATCGTGCTGCTCAACCCCGGACGCGGTGGACCATCTCCGGTGGACGAGAAATTGGTTGACGTCACGAACGCTGCGGAGCGATTGGGCGTGGTCCCGGAGCGGGTGATCGACTACCTGGCCCTCGTCGGGGACTCGTCAGACAATGTACCGGGCGTCAAAGGAATAGGTGACAAGACTGCTAGAGCGTTGATCGAACAGTTCGGAGATCTGGATACGATTCTCGAACGCGCCGAACAAGTAAAGGGAAAACGCGCGCGCGAAGGATTGTTGGAATATGCGGACGAGGCTCGCTTGAGTCGCAATTTGGTGACGATTCAACGAGATGTTCCGATCTCACTCGACCTCGAGGAGTGCAAGGTGAAGAAACCGGACAGCCGGACTCTTGCGCATTTGTACTCGGATCTCGAGTTCCGATCGCTAGCGGAAAAAGTTGCGGTAGACGATCAAAAGCCCGTCAACTTGGAGTCGGTGCCGGCGGCCCAAGAACTCTCAGGCGAAGCAGCGATAGTCGCGAACCCAGATGAAGTTGCCGGAGTCGTCGACAAGATAAGAGACGCTTCACGTGTAGCATTGGTGACCAAAGGTCACAGCAATGTGAATCGCACCGCGCGTTTGGTGGGCGTTTCACTGGCCATCGAACCAGGGGGTGTTTGGTATTTTCCGTTCGATCACGAGTCACCCGACGGTGAGTTGGTGGCGCAGGAACCACCCGGCAACCTTCCGGATCTACGCGCCGAGGCGCTGAGGCCGCTGGTCGACCTGCTTCAGGATCCATCTGTGCCCAAGGTTGGCCATGATGTGAAACGCGACTGGCTACTGTTCCGAAACGCCGGCGTCGAACTCGCAGGCGTGAATTTGGACACGATGCTTGCGAGCTTCGTCTTGGATCCGGGCCGTCGTTCTCACGCGCTCGCGGAAATCGGCTTGGAAAACCTAGATGTCAGGTTGCGTCCGGTATCCGAAGTCGTCGGCAAGGGCAAGTCTGAGCGCCCGTTTTCCGAAGTTTCGGTCAAGGACGCCGCTGCATTCTGTTGCGCCGAGGCTCAGACAGTGCTCCGATTGAGCAATCTGTTCACAGAACGCTTGGACGACAGCGCCGCTCGCGACCTGGTGGAACGGATTGAGATGCCCCTCACTGCGGTGTTGGTAGACATGGAGTGGCGCGGCATCGCCATCGATTCTGCCAGGTTGATGGGACTCTCCAACCGGTTCAGCCGTGAGCTCGAGAGCTTGCGGGATGCTATCTACGAAGCCGCCGGCACCGAGTTCAACATCAACAGTACGCCTCAGCTGAGGCACATACTGTTCGAGAAGTTGCAGCTACCTGTAATCAAGAAGACCAAGACCGGCGCGTCGACTGATGCTGAAGTCCTCGGTCAGCTTGCGAGTATGGGCCACGACGTGCCGCAGCTCCTCCTCGAGTTTCGCGAGTTGACTAAGCTAAAATCGACGTACGTGGATGTTCTGCCGGCGAGCGTCAACGCTCAAACGGGGCGTGTACACACTACTTTCAATCAGACTGGCGCCGCAACTGGACGGCTTTCGTCATCGGACCCGAACGTGCAGAACATACCGGTCAGGACACCTCGAGGTGAGTTGATCAGAGAGTGTTTTGTTGCCGTGGACGGTCACAAGTTTGTTGTGGCTGACTATTCACAGGTCGAGCTTCGCGTTCTGGCACACATGTCTCATGACGCGGCCTTCATAGAGGCGTTCAAACGCGGTGGCGATATTCACAAAGAGACTGCGGCGGTCATCTTCGACACACCTGTTGAAGACGTAACGTCGGGAATGCGGGCGCGCGCGAAGACGATCAACTTTGCGACCATCTACGGTCAGGGAGCGTTCTCGCTAGCTCGGCAACTAGACATACCGCAGGAAGACGCGCGTGAGTTCATCGACCTCTACTTCGAGAGATTCTCCGGAGTCAGGAGGTTTCTCGACACAGCAGTTGAAGACGCAAAGCGACTCGGTTACGTGGAAACGCTTTTCGGACGGCGCCGCTACATACCCGAGTTGAGCCACAAGAACCACAATATTCGCGCGTTCGGCGAACGGACAGCCATGAACTCGCCTGTGCAGGGATCGGCTGCCGATATCATCAAGATCGCGATGACGAACTTGAATCTTGCGTTGCAGGAGTCCAAACTAGGGACGGCGATTCTACTGCAGGTCCATGACGAACTCGTGCTGGAGGCGCCGATCGCGGAAGTTGAGAAAGCAAGCACCTTGGTGAGGGAAAAAATGGAGGGAGCTGCGTCACTCGACGTGCCGCTCGTGGTGGACATCGGAGTCGGCGATAACTGGTTGGATGCCAAATGCTGACGCGGTTGCTGCGAGGGCCAGTATTTTGCATTTTTTTATGCCTTGATGCCAGGTGTCAGCCAGCCGCGAAAGGATACGATGCTGAACCGTAAAGGCATGACTTTCGTTGAGTTGCTGCTAGTGTTCACGATCATTGGCCTGCTTGCGACGATCGCGATGCCGAGGCTTAAGCATGTCAAAGACCGTGCGCTGATCGCCACTATGAAACGAGATCTACGCACCTTCGCGATGCACCAAGAATCCCATTACTACGATCGCGCATCGTACACGGATGACGTAGCGGCGCTGACAGCTGCTGGATGGGGTGCCAGCCCAGAGGTCACGATTTCAGTAAATGAAGCAACCGTGCTGGGCTGGTCTGCAACCGCATCGCATGCCGAGAGCACGGTTGCGTGTTACCTGTTCGTTGGTGATGCCTCGCCGCTGGGAGCAGCGACTATCGAGGGAAGCCTCGAGTGTAGCTAGCCCCTCACGCCTGGCCACCAGTTCCATCTTCCGGCAATATGCATTATTGCCGGTACTAGAACCATCCGAATCAGAGTTGCGTCGAGGAATACCGCAACCGCCAATCCAAAGCCAAGTTGCTGCGCCGCGAGCACCCGAGAAAAGCTGAACACCCCGAACACCACAATCATGATTGCCGCTGCACTGGTGATCACTGATGCAGTTGCGGTCAGGCCCTGCATGGTGGCCTGGTCGTTCTGACCGGTTCGGTCAAAGGCCTCTTTGATGCGTGATAGCAGGAACACCTCGTAATCCATGCTCAATCCAAACACCACGGCAAAAACGAGCACCGGCACCGCGACGTACACCGCTTCGGTGGGCCCATCGAGTCCGAACAACCCTCCACCGACGCCGTTTTGGAACACCAGCACTGTGATACCAAAGGCGCCGGCCACTGAGAGGCAGTTCATGATGACCGCCTTGATCGGCACCAGGATCGACCTGAATGCCACGAACAGCATCACTGCAGTCGTGATGAGAACCAGGGCAACCACCAACGGAAATTGTGACAACAATTCGTTTTGTAGATCGACACTCGAGGCTGCAAACCCTCCGACCGCAGCGTCCACCGAATCCAATCCGCCCAATCCGCCCCTGACGATGGCGCGAATCGATCTGGTCACTTCCATCGAACTTGTGAAGGACACGGTATCGGCGAGCACAACATCCATCAACGTGGTACGTGCATCGGTCGAGAGGTATGCCTCGTAGAATTCAGGTGACCTTGCTCGGGCGGACTCCAAGTTGCCGTAGAGCATCGTGTAGCTCAGCGCAGACATGCCGGGCCGTATGTCCACGACGCTCCGCACTTGAGCGACGTGCGGATCCGATCTGATGGAGTCGGACAGACGCATCAGCGACCTGATATAGCGTGATCCAACAATGCGCTGTCCTTCAGGCGCCTGCAAAACCAAACGGACTGGCTGCAATGTGCCGCTGGCGCCCATGAGCTCGAGTGTCGCAACGCCATCTGTGGATTCAGTGTTGCTGGGGAACCAGTTTGATCTGGGTAGTCCGACTTTGATCTGCGCGAGGGGCCATGTTATGAGGGTGATTGCGAACGCGCCGAGCACTAGTGCTCGCCAGGGATGGCGCCCCAACCAACGGGCCCATCGCTCCCAGCCGGCAGGCGCGTGGTACCAGGCCAAGCGGCGAGCCAACCACCTGGGTTTGTCGATTGCTCTGCCCATGACAGAAAGGAGGGCCGGGAGGAATGTCACCGAAAGCAAAACGGCGGCTGTAACCACGAACAGTCCGCCGATTCCTACGGATCTCGTTTCCGTTGTCGGTGTGATGAGCAGCGACGCAAAGCCGACAGCAACGGTGAGACCACTGGTGACGACCGCTCGGCCAGCCGTTTCGATTGTCCGCGCCGCCGCGGCGCGCGCACCACGTCCCCTGTTTAGCTCTTCTCGGAACCGAGTCACGATCAGGAGCGAATAGTCGATGCCAACTGCCAACCCCACCATCGAGACGATGGTCAGGACGAAGACCGACATTGGGTGAAACGCGGCTGCCAGGTTTACCAAAGCAAGAGCGCAAGTGATCGCGAACACACCGACAACCAACGGGAGTACAGCCGCCACTAGGGCCCCAAAAGCAAGTATGAGTATGATGCCGGACACGGGCAGCGATTTGCGTTCTCCTGACCTCACATCCTCAGTGCTCACGGTACGCACGTCATAATCCAGCGCTGGTCCGCCTGTGACGTTTACGTCGAAATCTCGACCGGCAGGGAAAGACTGAACGGCGGAATGGACGGCTTGCCTGAAACTAGGAACGCGCTGGGTCGGGTCATGTTCCGGATCGGCTCGCGCAGCAGCAATTACAAATGTGGTACGCCGGTCGGGGCTGACGAGGCTCGAATCTGGTGTGACGAGATACGACACTACTCTGGTTATGTACGATTCCGCTGCCGCAGCGGCTGAGACCGATTCCAGCAAGGCTCGTGTGCGAGGACTGTCGATCGGTACGGGCGCCTGTATCGTTATCACGAAGAAATGTGAGATCGGTTGCGGAAACGCCTGTTGAATGAGTCGTGTAGCTCTCTCCGACTCGGAATGAGCAAGCACCCCACCCTCGACCTGAACCGCATCTTCCACATCTGTGGCGAGTGGCAAGGCAAACGCGGCCACAATGACCCAGAGGAACAGGACGATGTAGCGTATACGGATCAAAAAGCGCGCGGGAAGTGGAATCACGCCGATCTCACCGGCGTTTCGGCGCAGGTGTCTCGTACCCAGTTGTAGATGGGGCCCTCCGGTCTACTGCAGTATTCAACGATCACATGACTTGTAGGGCCTGTATGATAGAAGAGCAAGGCGCAGGATGCCAGAGACATGAGGCATTGTGGCGCAACATCAACCCAGACAACGATATTCTCCAGATGCGGATTGGATTTTTTATTGCCCTTGGCGTTATGGCCATTGCGGTTGTGCTATATGGTACCGCCAGGCATGACTCGCAATCTGTTGTAGGCAACGCCGATTCAGTGAGCCATGTGGGGCTGTCTGAGGGCGCCCGGCGTGACAGCATTAAAACTCTCCGCGCCGCCGTTCGAAAGCGAATAGCAGATTCGGACACATATTTGGGGCATGCGCTGGTAGAAGACGACTCAGTGCTGCGCCGTTGGCAGGATCGTACCATCAGAATGTTGACGGTACACATTGGATCGAATACCACTGGCGGCATTTCGGGTGAATTGGAGAGTTCGGTGCTCAGAGCGTTCAGCCGTTGGGAACGGGTCGGAGCAATTCCGGTGACCTTCCGGACTGTACGTGATTCAGCGAACGCGGAGGTTCACGTCCATTGGATTCATTCGTTCCCCGTGAACCGGAGCGGACAGGCCCAGGTTTTCTGGGACAGTGATGGATGGATACGCAAAGCTATTCTGACACTTGCTACCCATGACCCATACGGAAGACCTGTCAATCCAGACGTGCTATACACAGTCTCTCTGCACGAAATCGGGCATTTGCTGGGACTCGGCCACTCAGACGATCCAAGTGACTTGATGTATGCGATAACAACTGCGCACGACCTGACGGCACGAGATCGCCGGTCAGCCCGATTGCTCTATGCTCTTCCCGCAGGGTCTATCAGAGACCCTCGAGACTACTAGTGAATATCGGTGTCAAGCCTCTTGGCTATCAGGTAGGCAAACTCCGCATATCTCTGAAGCCCGATGAAAGGAAAATCCTCGGTCCATTCGTCCTGCGGATCATGGTAGTATCGCCATCTGTGCCGCAATGCATCTGAACTGTCGGCGCTCAAACCCTCGTATGCTCCAGGCCCAGGTTTCACGAACACACCTGGAATGCCTTCGCGCACAAAAGGGTAGTAGTCCGAATTTGCGGTAGCCGGCGAGGTCGTAACCTGCCAGCCGCGCGAACGAGCGATCTCAAGTGCCATTGCGCCGAGGCCGGTGGAATCGACGCCCGAAAGTGCCCAGTTGACAAGCAAGCCGGGCGGCGCGCCGGCGTCGATGTTGATGACGGCTTTCGTGCGTTCCAGAGGCCAGTAGGGACGCGACACATAGTAGTCGGAACCAAGCAGGCCCCGTTCCTCTGCGTCGAAGAACAAGAACAACATCGAATGCCGGACGGGCGCCTCACGGTCAAAGGCCATTGCTCTAGCAATGCCAAGCAGCATGGCCACGCCGGCAGCATTGTCTGCGAATCCGTTGTAAATCGCGTCTCCTGCCGTATCTCCTGGGGGTACTACTCCGAGATGGTCGTAGTGGGCAGTGAAGGCTATTGCCGTGTCGGCCAATGGAGTCACGGACCCTCTCAGTAAGCACGCGACATTCTTGGCTGTCACAGCTTTCCGTGCCAGCCTTATGGAGAATTCGATATCGATCCTGAGCGGTCCGAGTTGGATTTCGTCTCCTAGCACTGCACCTGCCACAAGTGCTGACGAAAGGCGAGGTCCGGCGAGCACAGATGGTAGCGAAGGCAGGAACGAAGATCGCACTGACGGATCCTGGTGGTACATGCGCGTGGGTCCGCGGCTACCAACATAAAGGCTGAACAATCGTTCGTCCGGCAGAAGGTTAACGACTGCTACTGCACCACGGTCCCGCAACACATCCACCGCCTCGGCGGATACTCTAGGGCCGGTCACGACGGCCACTGCTCCCTGTAGCGAATGTGCGTCGAATTGTTCGGATTCCAAATCTGATGCGAGCCCCAAATAAACCGCTGGTCCTCGAAAATCCGTGAGAGTTGATCTCGAGCCGACATTGGGAGTGAAATCAGCGGGGTAGGTGAAGTGAGCCCGCCTGCCGAGGCGAGTGAGCGTCAGGCTGGTGCCGCCCTCGATCGTGGCCTCTTCCAAAGCCAAGGGCTGCGCGTAGGTGCTTCCTGCCGGGACGAGGCCCAACTCCATGCACTCGTTGGCGATGTATTCGGCTGCCAGAGCCGCACCGAATGACCCGGTCGCGCGTCCCCCTAGGAGGTCGTGCGCCAAGAAATAGGTCTGGGCGCGCATGCTGAGGGTGTCAATGGGCAACTGAGCGTGAGCCGGCAGTGCAGCGCTACCAAAAAGGATGATTGTCAGGAGGCAACTGGTGTAACGCACGAGACTCCCGTGTGGAGCGTGATAGTGTATTGGACCGAGCAACATTAGAATAAACGCACGGAGACTCAAATGCTGCTACTATTTGCGCTTGCCCTGACATTGCAAACCGACCCAATTGCCCGTATCGACAGTGCCATTGCAAGTGGCATCGAGGCGGGATCATACCCAGGAGCGGTCGTCGTTATTGGAACACGCGATACGGTGCTCTTGGCTCGAGGCTACGGGAATTTCTCCTGGTCTTTGGAGAGCCAGGTGCCCGACGTTGACAGTACCGTATGGGACCTCGCTTCACTGACAAAGGTAGTTGCCACAACACCGTCAATCATGCGGCTGGCAGATCAGGGGAGCCTGGATCTCGATGAAGCGGTACAGACATACCTGCCAGGATTCGTCGGAGAAGGTAAGGAAGAAGTAACCGTTCGACAGCTGCTGGAGCACAGGTCAGGCCTCCGCGCATTCCTGCCGTTGAACGACCGTGCGGAAACCAGCGAAGAGGCTAAACAGTTAGTGTTGACGGAACCGCTTCGTTGGCCGCCGGGCACACGGGTGGAGTATAGTGACTTAAATGCCATGTTGCTGGGATGGATCGTAGAGAGCATAACGGGCATGTCATTGGCCGAGTTTTCAGAGGCAGCGGTGTTTACTGAACTCGGTATGACACAGACGAGATTTCGTCCGCCCCGAACCATCCTATCTAGAATGGCTCCCGTGGGCCTGTGGAGAGGCCATGTCATTGCCGGAGAGCTACACGATCAGAATGCAGTCCGTTTAGGGGGAGTATCCGGGCACGCCGGTCTCTACAGTACCGGCTCAGATCTCGTGAAGTATGCGCAACTCTACTTGTCAGCTGGCCGCGACAGAGGAGGGAGAGAATTCTTCCCTGCGTCGACCGTGCGCGAGTTCATAGAGAGAGGGGCTGGCAATCGTGCATTGGGTTGGGAGGTGCGGGACACGACTGACGAAGCCAATACGGGTCGCTTGTTGTCGAGACGGTCTTTCGGACACGGTGGCTACACTGGGACGTCAATTTGGATTGATCCGGAGAGAGACCTGTTCGTGATCATCCTGACCAACCGTGTATTCGCACCAAGAACTAGAAGGTCGATCACAGTGTTGAAAGCGGTAAGGGGAGCTGTGGCCGACGCGGCTGTGGGACTTCGCTCTGCAGTAGGTGTCTCGATGCATCGGGTGAGGTAAGAAACAAGAGGGCGTCGCAGCCGCACCGCTCAGCTCTCGGCCCGTCTCTTGCGCTTGAGGTTACCTGCCGCCTCGAGGATCTCCGCTGCCCCGAGCACCGACCTCTGCCATTGCCGCATCTCTGTAACAGCCTCGAGCTGTTCAATCGTCTCGGGGGCAGCGCGTGCAACGGCTTGTAGAGTGCCATTGGGGCAGATTAGGCCGGGCTCCATGTTGTTCTCCTTCGCCCGCCGATTGCGAAGTGTCTTCAATCGTTCGAGTCGCTGGTCGTAAGCATGGTCAGCCTCTGGCCGAGTCGGTCTTCGTAGTTTGGGTAGCTCCTTCCCAGGAACCGAGAGGCCAGCCGCTACTGCCTGAAGCAGGTCATGACCGTAGCGTCTCACAGCAGAAGCCGGCACGCCAGGCGTATCGGAAAGTCTCTTGAGGGTCTTGGGAGCCGCGCGGGCGAGATTCAGCATTGCGGCATTGCCGAGCACGCGGAAAGGCGCTCTGTCGAGGGCGCTCGCCGTGTTTTCCCTCCACCCATAGAGTTCTCGCAGCACGGCGAGAGCACGGCGCGGGAGCGCCTTTGCTCCTTTGATCCGCAAGTAAGCGTTGTTGTCATCCACCGGCTGAGTCCAGCGACGGTCTTCGAGCAGGCGGAATTCCTCTTCGGCCCAATCCAGCCGGTTCATCTTCTCCAGCTTGGTCTGCAATAGATCGCGTAGTGGCAGGAGATACCGTGTGTCATCGGCTGCATATGCGACCATCTCGTCTGGCAGAGGCCGTCGCGACCAATCAGCGCGCTGGAACTTCTTGTTGACGGCCACCTCGAAATACTTGGCCAATAAACCGCCCAACCCCACCGATTCCTCCCCAGCCAATTGAGCCGCGATACGCGTGTCAAACACATTACGAGCCGCAAACCCGTAATCACGATTCAATATGCGCAAGTCATAATCCGCATCGTGGAACACAACCTCGATGTTCTCATCGGCGAGTAGGGTACCTAATGGTTGAAGGTCTTCAATTGCGAGCGGATCTATTAGAGCTAGTTCTTCGTCACTACTCACCTGAACGAGATAAACGCGATCAACGTAGCGGTGGAATGACGCTGCTTCTGTATCGAAGGCGATCCTCGTTCGGGTTGCCAACTTGGCAGCAAGCTCATCCAATGCCGTTCGCTGCGCGACCATCTGCGGCGGATTCAGGTTTGGTTCAAGAGATTTGGACACGGCAGAAACATCGCATGGAATGGAGATATCGGAAAGCCATCCTAACCTGCACGGTCATGACACTAACAACCGAAGTGCAACCGCCCGTCTCCTGATTATGTTGATAATCATGCCGTCTGTTGTGGAAAGCCTGTCGACATCATGTGCGTAAATGGTCCATGCGTCAAGAAAAAAAGACAGTATCAAGACACAATAACGTCACAGTCGCGATGGTAATTTGGTTGGTTGTCCGGTGATACTCGCTGCCTTTAAGTTCCGTCAATGCTAATTGGGTGGTTATGGTGACTCCTTTTCCCTCAGTCGAATTGCTCGTGTTTCCAGATGACTGCGACTCGTTTGGGCACGTTAACCAGGCGACCTTCTTGCGCCTCTTCGAGCGTGCGCGATGGAATGCGGTAGCTGCTGGTCCGGGCATTGACATCTTCGATCGTGAAGACGCGTGGCCTGCGGTTCGAAAAACTACCATCGAGTACCTTGCCAGTGCTTTTCCAGGAGATGTGCTTCGGTTCGACACAGTTGTTGAGCAGCTCGGCCGAACTAGCTTCACGATGCAGCAAACGGCTATCCGTGATGCTGATGACACGGTCGTCGCCGAAGCCCATTTCGTGTTCGTGTGTGTTACACGCAAGGGCGAGCCAACTCCAGTGCCGGGCGAGATCTCCCGGTTTCTAGACGCAGCGAATTCAAGTAGGCCCAGCGGAATTCACAACCTCCGCGTCCGCGGGATCGCGACGGGACTTGATGTGATCGGCGATGGTGACACCGTGCTGTTTGTACACGGTTTTCCCTTGGACCGCACAATGTGGAGCGAAATCGCTGGTCCGTTGACTGGATGGAGGAGGATTGCTCCGGACTTGCGCGGGCTCGGAATGAGTGGAGCACCTGCGGACGGCTATTCAATGGCGGAGTATGCAGACGACCTTGCAGGGTTATTGGATGCACTAGACATCCAAGAAGTGGTGCTCTCCGGACTGTCGATGGGCGGGTATGTGGCCTTCGAGTTCCTGCGGAGGCATCGAAGCCGTGTTCGCGCGTTGATGCTGCTGAATACCAGGGCTGACGGAGATGGTGTAGTCGCCCGGGCAAACAGGAATGAGACGATAGCAGCTGTCCGGCGCAACGGCGTGGGCGTGTTGGAGGATCTGTTAATCCACCGATTGCTGGCCCCCGATTCTATCGAAACAATGCCGCATGTAGTACAACGATTGCAGGCCATGTTGCAAAGGCATTCGCCGGAAGGTGTCATCGGAGCGCTAGAAGCGATGAGGGATCGGAGCGATTCGACATCCTTGCTACCATCCATCGACGTGCCGACACTCGTGGTCGCTGGCAAGGAAGACCGCATTGTGCCTATCGAGTCGGTTCAAGAGATGGCTGCAGCAATCCCAGAGGCGCAATTCACGGCAATCGCGGACGCCGGCCACTTGACGCCAATGGAGCAACCTATTTCAACTGGGCGTGTGATAAGGGAGTTTCTGGATTCGATCACTACCTGATTTGATCGGACCTTGAGAATCTCTGCAATCAGATATTCACTGCCGGGGACCGCACGAAGTAATCGCGCTCCGGCACGCGCAGTTCGGGCTCACCATACCTCCCGTGGCCGGAGTGATAGCGGTCCCATTCCGCTCTTAGACTGAAGGCGTTGCGGCCTGTCGGTCTATCGACACTCAAGACTCCATCGAGGTGATCGATCTCATGCTGCAATAACTCCGCGATTGGACCGGCCACCTTGATCTTCTGACGGCGCCCCGCCATGTCCTGATAAGTCATTTCGATCTGGTAGGCGCGCTGCACCCTCACCAAGATATCCGGGAATGAGAAACAATCGTCCCACACCCAGAAGTCCTCGTCGCCGATGTCGGTCACGGTTGGGTTGATGATAAACCAAGGTTTGTCGATCTCGATGTAGATCATTCTCATCGGTGCACCAATCTGCGGCGCAGCCAAACCACGACCAACGCCGACCCGAGATCGTAGATGGTGCAAAGACTCCTGCAGATCATCAGCCACAAGACGCACCGCGGGAGATTGCGGATTTTCTATCGCATCAGACGGATTACGCAGTACTGGGTCGCCAAGTAGATGTATTGACCGGATCGTCATCTGCCCCTCTCGCGCAATGCGGCGCTCCAATCTAAGATGTTCCCATGTTTGCTGCCACAGTATTAGCTGCCGGTGCCTCCACCAGAATGGGTTCTCCCAAAGCACTCTTAGACTATCACGGGAGAACGTTCTTGCAATCGATCTTAGAGGCTATCTCAGAATTGGGGTGTCAGTGCTTTGTGGCATTGGGCCACGATTCAGATAAAGTGTTGGCACGTCATGACTTGCAGAATGTTGCCGTGGTCAGGAACGAAAGACTCGAGGCTGGGCCGATCGAATCCATTAGGGCTTCGATTCGAGCCATGGGGGAACAACCCGCCGATGCTCTTCTGGTTTGGCCGGTGGATTTCCCGCATGTGCGGGTGGAAACTGTCGCTGCACTCATCGACAGGTTCGGAGCCAACGACGCACCAGCGATCGTCGTGCCCGAGTATGCCGGGGTCGCAGGGCATCCCGTAATCTTTGGCCGCGCAGTCTTCAAGGAACTGTTGGAGACTCCTGACGCGGGTGGCGCAAGGACAGTCGTGCGCCACGATCCAGTTCGGGTTGCGCGTGTCCGCGTCGAAGATCCTGCGGTTGTCGACTTTGTGAATACGCCAGAATCCTACCGAGATATGCTGGAGCGAACTCGACGATAGCCGCTAAGGATCAACCTGGCACACCGCCAATTGCCTCGCCACTTGTGATTGTCAACAAAACTGTTAACATTATTGATAATATTGATAAAATGGCAGGTTCCATGGGTCCAATGACACCAGGATTGGCCGGGCAAAAGGGGCTGCGCGGTGAAATCCTGATTGAACTGAAAAAATCCCAACCGGCAACCGCAAACGAACTTGCGGCAGTGTTTGAAGTATCGGCTAATGCTATCCGAAGACACCTCAAAGAACTCGAGGCCGAGGGTTTGGTTGAGTACGAGAGAGAGCATAGAGGAAGCGGTGCGCCGACACATTCTTTTAGACTGAGCGACGGCGGGGAAGACCTGTTTCCCACACGGTACGGCGAGGTTCTGACCGAGGTATTGGGGTTGGTGGCTAGGGGCGGTGGCAGGAATGTCGTGAAGGAGATATTTGTGGAACGGTTTCGGGAGCACGCGAAACGTATCCGATCGGAGATGCCTGACGCGACTTTGGAAGAAAAACTGGATGCGATTGCTGGGATGCTTTCAGACCAAGGGTTTATGGCGGCGTGGGGCAAGACTGGGGACAAGTTGACGCTGGCTCAGCACAACTGTGCAATACGAGCCGTTGCGGAAGCGTTTCCAGAGATATGCGCTGCAGAAACGGAGTTCCTACGAGATGTGCTGGGAACCAAGGTGACCCGCGATTCGCATATCACCGAAGGGTGCAACGCGTGCCAGTATCATATCGAGTTTGCGTCGAGCTCGCATACGCCTGTTGCCGATGCGAGCATCGGCGAAGGAGACGGCAAGAATGAGTGATCCAATCGATCAACAGCTCTCTACGCCGTACCAATACGGTTGGGTTACAGATGTGGAATCAGACATCGTTCCAGCCGGTTTGAGCGAGGAAGTAATCCAACTCATCTCGAGCAAGAAACAAGAACCGGAATGGTTACTGGAATGGCGTATCAAAGCGTACCGGAACTGGCTGAAGATGCAGGAACCTTCGTGGGCAAAAGTGAAATATGAACCCATCGACTATCAGTCAATTCACTACTATGCCGCACCCAAACAGAAGACGGTCGAGAGCCTTGACGAGGTAGACCCCGAGGTGCTCAAGGCGTTCGAGAAACTGGGGATCCCACTGGAAGAGCAGCACCTTCTGGCAGGAGTGGCTGTTGACGCGGTGTTCGACAGCGTATCGGTGGCGACAACGTTCAAGGAGACGCTTGCAGAGCATGGTGTGATCTTCCTGCCGTTTTCTGAAGCCGTTCGCGAATACCCTGAGCTGGTTCAGAAGTACCTTGGGTCGGTTGTTCCTCCTGGAGACAACTTCCACGCAGCTCTGAACTCAGCCGTATTCAGCGACGGGTCGTTCGTTTACGTGCCCAAAGGCGTGCGGTGTCCCATGGAGTTGTCGACCTATTTCCGCATTAACGCTGCTGCCACCGGGCAGTTCGAACGCACACTCATCGTTGCCGACGAGGGCGCGTATGTGAGTTACCTGGAGGGATGTTCGGCGCCGATGCGAGACGACAATCAACTTCACGCAGCAGTCGTCGAGCTTGTCGCCCT
>Ga0180432_10004102_pt1 | contig 20230 bp, 12 predicted proteins | sample SS_ome_10_FD_132414 | JGI IMG/M metagenome (GOLD analysis project Ga0180432, IMG submission 132414) | Hypersaline lake sediment archaeal communities from the Salton Sea, California, USA - SS_1_MS_2 metaG | ecosystem: Environmental > Aquatic > Non-marine Saline and Alkaline > Hypersaline >...
CCAGGTCGACCTCCGTGACGTTGAAGGTGTACGGCGAGGCGCAGGGCTGGCAGTCGGGGGCCCAAAGGCTCGTGTCTATGGTCACCTGAACGGATCTGCCCGCGGAGATGTTGCCGGTGTGAGTGCCGGTGCCGGTCCACCCCTCACCATCGGTGATTTCCACCGTGAAGTCGTAGACGCTATCGCCGTCGCCCTGGTTCTGAACCGTGACGCTGACCGTTCCGGAGAAGCTACCGTCTGCGTTGCACGTGACCGAAGGTGTGATTCCGGTGGCCACCAGGTCCGGCATCTGAAGGGTGGCTGTTATGGCCTCGGCCCAGACCGTGTACGTGCACTCGTAGCCCTGGGTCGTAGGATCGCCGTCCATCGCGTCGCCTGTGGTCCCACAGCCCCAGATGGCGCGCACGTTGTTCTGACGCAGCAAGGCAGAACAGTCGGACTGAGGGGCATCCGGGTTCAGAGTTCCGGTAATCGTGAAGCTCTGAGAGCCTCCCCCGCTGACCAGGTTGTTGAACTCCCACCCGTACACCTGACCGCCCATGGATGTAGCCGCCGGAGCCGAATCAGCATAGTCGATCCAGTCCCCCAGCGTGTCCTCGACCCGAACCACAGACGCGTCGCTGGCGCCGTTGTTGGTCACGGTAATGGTCCAGGTTTGATTGCTGCCTACCTCTACCTGCGACTCGAGCGGCGTCTTGGTGACGGAGAGGTCCGGGTTGATCGAGGTGATGGTCGTACTGGTGGAAGTGGAGTACTGGGTGTCGACGCAGCAGTCGTAGTAGTAGAGCTCGAAGGTCATGTCAGAGGTGGCGTAGCAATTGGAACTAACCGAGAAGACTAGGGTGAGCGTGTCGTTGCCCCCCGCGGCCTCGACCGTATCGCACAGGTTGTCGCCCTTGTCTCCGAGGTCGTAGTAGATCAGTTGGTTGCCGGAGATATCCGGGTTGGCGGCGGGATCGGTGAGAACGCCCCCGCACGTAACCGCGGATGAGCCGGCATTGTAGGTGACCCCGGTTGGCAGGGTGATGACCAGATCCAGGTTCGAGGCATCTGTAGCCCCGGTGTTCTGAACGGTGACAGAGATCTCTGTGCTGTAGTAGCAGGAGGGGAGGCTGATTGGGTCCACGGTGATACCCACGAATCCAATGCTTGGCTCGCGGGTCGGCGTGTCGAGGTCACTGACGCCCGTGGCGGTGAGACAGAGCGTATCGTCCGGAGGATCCACGCCGGGCTTGGTGGCAGAGGATCCGTCGGCTGCCCCGCAGCCCCACCAGGCGGTGACGGTATTATCCAGGTCCGCGCTGCACGGAGCGCTGTCTGCTACGGCCCGGATGGTCAGCGTGGCGGTGCCGTTGTGGTTCACGTTCCGCAATTCCCAGGTGACCTTGTTGCCCCCGTCGAAGGTGCCGTCGTCGCTTGTGAACGGTGGATCTCCTACCGACGAATCGTACGTGTAGGCCCCGCCCAGGACATCTTCGACCCAGATGATGGGCAGCGCGTAGCCGCTGGTGTTCTCCACCGTGATGGTCCATTCCACAAGCTGGTCGCAGCCGAGGGGCTCGTCCGCGCGGGTCTTGGTGATGGTGATTACCGGCTCCTGCAACTGCACCTGGAACGCGCTGTCGGGATTGGTGAACGGCTGTCCGCAGGGGTTCTGATACTGCGTGGAGACGGTCACGTTGCCGCCCGTGAAGGGACAGTCTGCGAGCAGATCGAAAGCGATCTCGATGGTGTCACCCGGATCAACGCTCGCCAGAGCCGGTATCTGCGAGCTGGTCCACTTGAGCGGCGACGTGCTGGGCAAGGGGTCGTTGCCGGCGTTCCACGTTACACCGTCTAGGCTCCACTCGGTGGTGTCGGGCACGTAGTGCAGCCCCGCGGGCAGGGTCTCGGTGACCTGGAGATCGTAGCAGGTGGTCTGGCCCGAATTCTTCAGAGTGACGGTGGCGTCCAGGGTGGAACAGGCGGCCGCCGGAGTGGTAACGTAGTTGGTGTTGATCAGGTGTGGCGCGGGGATCTCCACGGTGGAGCTGTCCGTCACCTCGGTCCGGCAGTCCACCCCAACACAGCCCCACGACGCCGAGGCATCGTTGGTGAGGTTGACGCAGCCGATCAGCAGCGCCGTGAAGGTGATCTCCCGCCGCTCCCCCGGTGTCATCTCGTCGATGGAGATGGTCGAGCCGTTGATCGCGCCGCCCTCGTGATCCTGGTCAGCCGTGATGGTCACCCCGGTCATGTCGTCCACTACGGCGCTCACGTAGTCCAGACCGGAACCCAGCTCATCGTCCACCCAGACGTGGTAGGCCGAGCCGGTGCCCCGGTTGGTGACGTAGATCACCCATTCCACGGTGTCGGTGCCTGCGTAGTATACTTCCGGGTTCTTCTCGAGCAGAAGGTCGCCGCTCAGCAGCAGCGCGGGGGTTTCGGTTGCCGAGGCGGAACAGGTATCGTCGTAGGTCGCGTCGTCGTTGCATTGGTCGTCGTAGTAGGCCGTGGCGACGAGGTCGGCCGAGCCCGTGCAGCGCTTCCTGACGTCCAGTTGCAGGGTGGCGTCTTGACCGGCGCCGGTGAAGCCATCCGCGAAGTACCACACGTAGTCGTCCCCCACCAGCGCCGGGGTGCAGGAAGTAGGAGCCACACTGCCACCACACACAGTCGCAGCAGGATTCACACAGTAGTAGTTCAGGCCGGAAAGCACCAGCCGGACATCTTTAGGGTCGGCCACGTTCGAGGTCTGGGTCAGATCGATGGTGATGCTCTGGGTCTCGCACTTGTCGATGATCTCGCCCAGCCCTGTGAGCGAGACGGACATAGACGGAGCCTGAACGGAGACCACCGTGGTCTCGCGGATGATTCCGTCCTGGAGACACTCGCTGCCGGAGGTGCCCATGTCCAGACTGGACCAGGAGTAGAAGCTGGAGTCGACACAGGCAGCCGCGGTCGTCTCGGTCAGAGTCATTCGGTAGCGGATGGTCAGGTTCTCATTGGCCACCGGAGACTCCACGCACCGGCCGAAATCCAATCTGAGTCTGCCGCCCGGTGTGTTGTCCGTGACGTCTACGCAGTCCGTGACGCCCAAACCACGGAAGGTTACTGAGAGGGAGCCGTGTACGTATTCTTGCTGGTTATCGGCATGATCCTCGAAAACCAGTAGGAACAGACCCACTTGTGCGCTGCCAGCGAAATCATAGGTGTTGGTGTACTGGACTGTAGTGCAGCGCTCGTTGGTGACGGGGCTGGCGCTCTTGTGGGAATCCACAGACTCTTCACACTCAATGGCGCTGGATTCAGAGTCGTTCGCGCTCAAGGCACACCCGCAGCAATCCGTGCCTGAGGCCGAGACTGCATTCTGGAACATGGTGAAGCAGTAGGCCTCGCACTGGCTGCGGCCGGGGGCCTGGAGCGTAATCGCGGTGTCGAGGCTCGCGGGAGGCGTGTAGGTCCAGGTGATGGTACCGCCCGTGCCGCCCCCGCTTGGCACCCAGACGCCCCCGCCGGCGTCCACCACGGTGAAGCCGTCCGGAACTGTGTCCTCCACGGTCACGTTTCCGGCACTCCCTCCGCCGCAACTCAGGGGACCACTGTAGGAAGATTGGACGGTGTAGGTAACCTGGTCGCCGATCTGGATCGCTTCAGGTGCACCTTCGACGCTGGCGCTCAGACCTGTGGAGCCGCTCGGAGGATCCACCGTGCTCAACTGGACCGGCGGGTAGAACTCTTGGCTGCAAACGTCCTTGTAGACGGTTTGCCACAGCACGTCGCCGGAGGGGAATGCGCCGCACCACGCGGTGTGGTTCAGGGCGAAGCTGAGATTGTAGTCGGCCAAGGGTTCAAGGGGATCGGAGAGCTCGAAGCGGCCGTCCACAGCGTTGTAGATCGCGCCCGAGGACACGTTGGATACCGCGAGGGCGCCGAAGTCCACGACGATCCACACATCATAGGCCGTACCGTCGCCGGTGTTGGTGACGGTGAAGGCCACCGCCTTCTGGTCCTCGCAGTAGGTGAAGCTCACGTCCGGTGGAGTGAAGCTGATCAGCGGGGTCTTCGCGATTCTCTGCACCGAAGCAGTGGCAGTGCCGCCGTCCACGGCGGTGTTGAAGCAGTCGGTTACGGCATCGCAGCCCCACCGCACGTCGGCGTAGTTGTCCAGATTCTCGCAGGCGATGACCGTGGCCGTGACGTCGATGGTGGCCACGTCGCCAGGATTCATGGAGGTGAAAGCCGCGATCTCGTTGGAATCCCAGGTCGTGGTCTGACCGGAGTTGGCGCCCGCGGGAGTGGAGGACACGTAGGACAGCCCGTCTCCCAGCGCGTCGGTCACCTTGACGTTCTCGATGATACCCAGACCTGAGTTCTCCACCGTGATGGTCCACGTGACGTCCTGGCCTACCTCCTGGGGGATGACCGCGGGCTCCTTGCGGATGGTCACAGCACCCGGCAACACCTGGATCGAGTGATTGGTCATGCTGGAGGACGGAGTGCCGTCGCTCTCGTAGTCCACCGTGACGTTCTGAGAGCCGGAAACGGCGGCGCAATCGGTCTCCAGGTCGTAGGTGATGTTCAGCGTGTCGCCGTCACTGAGCGTGAAGGTGGTGCTACAGAGCGTGTCGATATCCCAGGTCAACTCTCTCGGACTGGAGGAGATGGAGGGATCTGTGGTGCAGAAGGCAGCGCCGCCGTTCACGTCGATGGAAGTGGTGCCCGACACGTAGTCGAAGCCTGTTAGGAAGTCTATGTTGTTGGTGATCACCAGGTCGGTGAGCGGGTTGCTTGAAGCGTTTACGATGCTGATGGTGTAGGTCTTGGTCTCGCACTTGTTGATCTGGGAGTCGCCCGTGACGGCGACCGTGACCTCTGAGAAGCTCGGTGCCACGGGTCTGGTAGCCAGGTCGAAGTGGCCGACCTTCCGATCAGAACCAGGCGCAGAAGTGCGCCACTCCGGCACCTCATCGGCATAGGCCGCCGGCAAGGGAAGCAGATGGAAGATCGCGAGGGCGACTGCAAGAGCACTCACAATGCGGGTTGCAGCAGGTCTGGCGGTAGGGGGAGCGTGACACTTGGACATATGGCTCTCTCCAGATCCATCGATGTCTGCAGCCCGGCAGGAAGAAGAGGCCGAACCCGGTAGGATTATAACCGATTCGAGTGGGGTCTGCAAGGTAGCCGTGTGAGCGTGCGGATGTGAGGTGGGCTCCGAAAGGCGTGTCCTCGCCTTCCACTGTCAGATGAGTGATCAAGCTGATGCGACTCATTCCCGTCGTGCCGGAACCATGGCCCGGTTCCCCCTCGCGTCAGGCAGCGGCAGCGTAGTCAAGAACCTTGACAAAACTCCAGACATTTGGTATAATGGTACTGTGGTAGATTGGTATAACCACTTGGCTTACGGATGAGGACCGCGCATGCCGACAACGTTCGATTTCCCCATACACCGCGATTCGCTCCACGAGCAAGTCGCCGATCGCATTCAGGGACTGATCGTCGATGAGTCTCTCCACCCGGGCGACAGACTTCCCGGCGAACGTGACCTCGCGGAGCGAGTTGGCGTCAGCCGCACGGTTATCCGCGAGGCGATCCACGTGCTGAGGGTCCGAGGACTCGTGGAGGTCAGACCGGGAAGCGGCACCTACATCCGGGAGTTGAGCCCCAACGACGCGGCCGCCCCCATCGGACTGCTGCTCAAGCTGAGACAAGTCTCTGATCGCTACGACGATCTGCATGAGATTCGGCGCACGCTCGAGGTTGACATCGCAGGCCTGGCAGCCGAGCGCGCGACGGAGAAGGACATAGCGGCGCTGGAAGAGGCCATCAAGGGAATGGCTGCGCACCCCGAACATGCCGATCAGTTCACTCGCTGTGACCTGGCATTCCACGAAGCACTGGCTGCTGCCACGCACAACGATCTCTACACCGTACTGCTGACCCCGATTACGGATCTGCTATTGGAGTTTCGCTTGACCGCATACACCCACGATCCACAGGGTTCGATCGAGGGTGCTCTAACCTACCATAGGCGGATACTCAGCCAGATCAAGAACCGAGACCCACAAGGGGCCCGTCAAGCCATGCGCGATCATCTGCGTCAGGCAAGCTCTCTCATGGAGGCTGCCCGCCAGGATACCGCGAAGTCCTAGCGCACACGTTCACTGCAAGACGTATTCGATTCAGACGAAGTGGAAAGAGGTGCCGCCGCTTCTGAGCTTCCTGAGGGTCGTCATCGAGGGCCGCGAGCTGGCGATGAAGGGACGAGAGGGACGCAGGCACGTTGAGGTACTCACCACTGTCCACCGCCGGTAGGGTGACCGCAGGGCGGTCACACGCTCGTTGGATGTCGAGTGTGGCTCGGAGCGTTTCGACGTCAGGCTGTCCCGCAGAGACCAGCAGGCACTCACATCACGGTAGCGGGATCGGCCTGGCGCTCGGCTTGGCAGTATCACGAAGGAGGTGATGGGCAAGGTCAAATGGTACGAAGAGAGATGCGTACAGGCCACCATTCCTCACTTGGGATAGAAGGATGGCCTGCACGCCAAACCAGTGCGGGGATCACCCCGTACTGGCAATAGTCTACTCCACCTATTCCATGAAGTCAAGGAGGCTACAGAATGCACACGACGCGATTTCGGATCATGACCCTTCTGGTATTGGTGGTTCTGGTGGTGGCCGCCTGCGCACCGGCGGCTCCCGAAGTAGTCAAGGAGACTGTGGTTGTCAAAGAGACCGTGGTCGTCACCGAGAAAGAGGTGGTCAAAGAGACCGTAGTGGTCACGGAGGAGAAGATCGTCGAGGTTGTGGTCACTGCCACACCCGAACCCGAAGAGGAAGTACTTCTGAATCTGTGGTTGGAGATCCAAGGTGAGTCCGTTGCCTTCGATCAAGAGGTGATCGACACCTTCAACGAGATGTACGAGGGGCGAATCAAGGTCGAGGGGCGCATGATCCCCGACGATGAGTGGTTCACGGCACTACGCATTGGAGTGACCGGCGGAAGCCCCCCCGACTTGTTCTGGAACGAGGGAGGTGCCCAGCTCAAGGAGCTCGTTGACGCCGACGCCGTCATGCCCCTCGACGACTGGTGGGACGAGAACAAGGAGGGCTGGATCGAAGGGGCACAGGGCGACAACTACGTCGACGGAAGACTCTACTCGATTCACTACCAGATGCCCGGCGTCCGTGACATCCTTGCGTGGAACGTTGACCTTCTTGACGAATACGACGTCGAGCCACCCACGACGTGGGACGAGTGGATGGCCGCGATGCAAACGATCAAGGATCAGGGCGGGGTGCCCTTCGCAATCGGCAACAAACGCGGATGGCCCGGCGGTCATCTGTGGCAGACAATCCACCTAAGGGTCGGTGGTGCCGAACGGCAGCTCAAGGCCATGAATCGAGACGGCGTACACTGGACCGAACCCGACTTCATCAGGGCTGCAGAACTCTACGCCGAGATCGGCGAGAAGGGATTCCTGAACGCCGGGTTCGCTGCGGACGACTTCTTCCCCGCGGAAGCCTACTTCCGAGGAGGAGAGGCGGCGTTCTTCCATGCCTTCGAGTGGAACATCCAAGGCTGGGGAGAGCCCGGGGAGATCTTGAACTACGACTGGGCCCGGTTCCCGCAGATCCCGCCGATGGCAGCCGGAAATCCTGAGGACGGGTTCGTCTACGGTTCCGGAGGGTATGCCGTGTCGTCTGAGACCGAGCATCCGGAGCAGGCCCTTGTGCTCTTGGAGTACCTGCTGTCGACCGACGTACTGAAGAAGAGAATGGCGGTTGGGGAGTTTGCGTCTTCGCGCATAGGAGTGGTGGACGCGGCCGATATCGCCCCACGTATCACGCGGCTCGAGCAGGCCGTGTCTGAGACGAAGGACCGCATCCCCTACATCGTCCTGCACATGGATCCGGCCGTAGGACGCAAGGTCTTTGACGTTGGATCGCTGGCGGTCTGGACCGGAGACATAACGCCACGAGAATGGATGGAACAGATGGAAGAGGCCCACGCTGAGCTTACCGGGACGGACGCGGTTCTCAATCCGTAGCTCAACGGGGTAAATGGGACGTTCCGCCGTGGGTCTCGGCGGAGAAGCAGAGCGAAAGGGGCCCAACCGGTCGCCTCGAAACCCACTCGAGCAAGGCGGAGAGTGGCTGGAACACCAGGGTCTGCTCTGAGCGATATGGCGTGCCCACCAGTGCATTGATGTTCTTGGGGGAGGTCTCGGCTCGTCAATCAGAGCAGGCCCTACGGCTGGACTCGGTGCAGACCTGGTGCTCGCTCTGTGCTTCGTGTTCTCTCTCATTCCAGCACTCAACCGGGATGTGTACTTACTTTGATCGATGTCGTGTACTGGTACTGTCACCGTGGACCCATGGGAGGGTCTTGGATGATTCACGCAGGAGTCGAGTTGCCGCGGGCCCGGACAGGCCCCAGGCTGTGGCGCTTTGCGGAGAAGATGGCGGGGCCGGTGTTTGCCTTCCCGGCGCTGCTGTTCTACGTGCCGTTTGTCGTGATTCCCACCCTGTCGATGCTGTACTTCGTGTTCTTCAGATGGACCGGCACCGGGTTGCACACCATGCATTATGTTGGTCTGAAGAACTTCGTGGAGCTGGCAGGCGACCGAGTGTTCTGGACAGCCCTGAAGAACAATTTCGTTTGGGGTGCCATTATTGTCCCATGTCAGCTTCTCCTGGGCCTTGTCATTGCGTTGTTGATGGTCCAGGAACGAAGGCTCTTCCGAGCGTACCAGGCGTTGTTCCTGGTGCCTCTCACGCTCTCTGGCATCGTCGTCGCCGTGGTGTTCACCCTCATCTTCTCGCCAACCTACGAGGTACTGAATCGCGTACTTCGAGGGATCGGGCTCGGCTTCCTCACCAACCCTTGGCTGGGCTCTGCCAAGACAGCACCCATGGTGATTATCATTGTCTCGTTGTGGGGATCATTTGCGTTTTCGGCGCTGGTATACGTCGCACGAATCAAGGGGCTACCACAAGAGCTGTTCGACGCCGCCAGGGTTGATGGCGCCAGTTGGCTCCAACAGACGTGGAGCATCACGCTTCCCCTCCTGCGTCCGGTCACCGCGGTGCTGCTGATGCTCGCCGTGATCGAGGTGTTCCGCATGTTTGGCACGGTGCTGACCTTGACCGAAGGTGGACCCAACAACCGGACCCAGGTGCTGGCCCTCTATGCGTATATGAACGGCTTCTACTACAGCCGGATGGGATATGGTACCACCGTATCCGCAGTGCTGTTGGGCATCGGTGCGCTGGTTACCGGACTCCAGATGAAGTACTTCGGAAGGGAGTAGGATAGAATGGCCTCGAGAACGATCCGTTCGCGGTCTGTGGGAGAGGGCAGACGCGACTCAAAGGAGCTGGTGCTCCGGAGGCTGGGGACCTTCCTGGAGAATCTGGTGATCTATGGCTTCCTGTCACTCATTGCGCTGACGGTACTGTATCCTATCGTCTGGATGGTCTCCACATCGCTCAAGTCGGACAAGATACTGTTCAAGACGCTCACGCAACTCATACCCTCCGAACCGTTTCTCGGCAACTACAAAGCCGTGTTCGAGCAGGCGGATTTCCTTCGATACTATCTCAACAGCATCCTAATCACCACATGCTCGGTTGGCGGTCTTCTTCTGATCACCAGCATGGCTGCGTATTCATTCGGCAGGACCAAATGGCGGGGCAAGGAACTGGTGTTTGGGCTCATCGTTGCCGGGCAACTGGTCGCGCCGGTTGCGATCATCATGCCTGTGTTCATCGTCATCAACTCACTCCGCCTTACGAGTACATATCAAGGGTTGATATTCCTGTACCTCTCGCGCGTCCCATTCGGGACCTTCGTCTTGCGAGCGTTCTTCGAGGCCGTACCTCGGGGGATTGAGGAGGTGGCGTTGATCGACGGTTGCTCCAGGTACGGCGTCTTCTGGCGCATAATGCTGCCCTTGGCCAAACCGGCGATCGCCTCTGTTGGTGTGTTCTACTTCTTCTTTGTATGGAATGATTTCCTGTTCCCGTTCGTTGTGCTGCAGAAGCAGCAGTTGATGACGATTCCCGTGGCTGTCTTCAACCTGAGAGGCACCTACCAGATTGCCTGGGGCATACAGACAGCGGCTCTCACCATGGCGGTGATCCCCGCGATACTGGCTTCGCTCTTCTTCCAGAAGCAGATCGTAGGCGGGCTGACGGCCGGTGCGCTGAAGGGAGGGCAAGACTGAGCGCGGCAGAGTGGTGCAGGCGGGTTCTCTGTCAGGATGAGCACGCGGAACGGTCTCGGCCAAACGATGTTGGCCTAGGGGAAGATGCTTGTCCGTCGGATACCCAGACACACTCTCCTCCCTAGGAGGCCGGCTCGATATCGGATAGACAGGGGGAGATCGCGGCCATGACTGCGCTATCCACCAAGTGCCAGATTGACCACGCAGATCCAGGCACCCTGTGGGCTTCCTCAAGCATGCTGGAGAGTCGTGGCCGAAAGCGTGCAGAGTTCCTGGCAAGAACTCCCGGGGTGCTGAGCGCGGTTCGGTACACATGGCCGGTCGCAGGCCCGTACCTGGCTGCCAACACCTGGGTCATGGCAGCGACGGGGCCAAGCGCTCGACTTGGTGGTAGTACAAAGGAGGTGATCGCAAGACTCAAGACGGCACAGAGAGAGGGGTACAGGCCACCATTCCTCACTTGGGATAGAAGGATGGCCTGGACACCAAACCAGTGCGGGGATTGTCCAGTACTGGCAGCAGACTACTTGACCACTTGCACAAAGTCAAGGAGGAACAGGACAAATGGAAGCCAAGAAACTGACACGTCGGGACTTTCTGCGCACGGTCGCCTTGGGAGCTGCAGGCACCGCTCTATCTGCTTGTACACCCAAAGTGGTGAAGGAGACCGTCATCGTAGAGAAGCCAGTAGAGAAGGTCGTGGAGAAGATCGTTACGGCCACACCGGTTGCTCTCAAGGAGATCGTCCTAGAGGTGCGCGCCACCCAGCCGGAGTACGAGAATGCCGAGAAGCAGATCTGGTCCATCTTCGAGCAGGAGAACCCGGGCGTCAAGATCGAGATGTTCTCGGTGAACGAGGACCAGGTGGCGGCCTACGAGGCCAAGATCGCCGGCGGGTGGACACCGGCCATGGACAGGGTGTTCGAAGTCAATCAAGACAACTACCAGAACTTCGTCAACCTCAACGGCGACGACATGGACTTCGAGTGGTTCGACCGCTGGGAGTACGACGTAAGGAACGCTTGGAGTGAGAAGTATGGGGCCCCTGGTGTCTACACGCTCGACTTCTACCAGGGCTTCGTCTTCACCTGGCAATACCACGCCGACCTGATGGAGAAGGCCGGTCTGGACCCCCGCAACGATGTGGAGACCTGGGACGACCTGAAGGGCTTCTTGGACGAAGGCACCAAGTGGGCGGCGGCGGAAGATGGCGTTGACAACTTCTGGGACGAGGCATTCCACGGTTGGGTCTTTGGGGTCAACTTGATGGATACCATGCCCCTGGCCTTCGCCGATGGCCAGCGGGACCGGCAGCGCCAATGCTTCCTGGGCGAGATCCCATTCAACGGGCCAGATTCCCCTTACCGGCACACCTTCGAGTTCTTCAAGGAGGCTCACGACGAGGGCTGGCTGCCGGAGAATTGGTGGGTTCGCGAGTGGGAGAGCGACATGGAGGCCAACTACATCGCCAAGAAGTCGGTGATGATGTTGCACGGTCCGTGGACGTGGGATAAGATGCTTGCCGCCGACCCGTCGGCCCAGCAGCTGGGCCTTCCCGCTACCCCGCCGGCTGAGGGGCAGACCCAGTGGATGCAAAGCATGGGGCGACTTGCGATCTATGAAGGGTCGTGCCTGTGGCAGGGAGTGCAACTCAAGCCCGAGTGGGATATGATCCAGAAGGCCTTCAACTGGTGGCACAGTCCCAAGGTGGTCAAGATGCGTGCCGAAGTGGAAGGGCGTCCTATCGTATACACGACGGATGAACCGGTGGAACTTGAGGGCGCGCAGTGGTTAGGCGTGACCAACGACATCGGTGCTCAGGGCGGCGTATTCGAGGACGTCAAGTATGAAACCGGCCAGGTTGGCGAGGATGCTGTCGCCAGGTATCTCAAGGAAGGGGCTACTGGCGTCTGGGACTGGGAGTCAGGCAAACTGGACGAGGTCTTTGGCGACGTGATGCTTGAAAAGATCACTGTCCAGCAAGCATTGGACTGGGTTCAGAAGAACTGGGAGGAGAGCTACGACATAGGATAGTGCAGAGGCGCTATCAGGCGTTCGGGACTGGCAGTCCTGTGACGGTGCTTCAAGTGTACGTGGGTCAGCAGGACTGTCAGTCCTCCCTGAAGGTCCGTGCGCTTCAGGAGTCGCCTCATCATCCGCGACTGAGACTGGCCGAGATCATGGATGATGAGAAGGGAGTTCGCTATGCAATCTGTCTCTGGGAAATCACCCACACCCAGGCCAACGAGCCACAGCAGGCGAGAAAGACCGAGGATGAGCCGTCGCCAGCGACGCCGGATGCTGCAGGACTGGGCGCTACTATCGCCTCAATTGATTCTGTTCGTGGGCCTCACAATCGTACCCCTGATGGTGGGGATTCCGGTTCTGTTCACCGACAGGTCAACGTTCATAGATCCCCAGGTGAACTTCATCGGATTCGACAACTTCACCCGCGTCTTCACAGACGCCGCCATAGCATCTGACTATTGGCCTGCGCTGGCACGGACCGTTCGCTTTTCCATTCTCAACTATCTGATGGTCTTTGCTTTTGGGCTGACGCTGGCCTTGCTGATGTATGAGATTGGATTCCGGGGTGGATTCTTCACCATTATCTATTTGCCGTGGATCATTTCGGGGTTGGCGTTGGGCTTCATGGCCCTTATGCTCTTTGCCGAATCTACGGGCACCGTGAACCTTCTGCTGCTGAAACTGGGCTGGATCGAAAGGCCGGTCAACATCAAGCTAGAGGCGGGAACTACCGTCATCCTGCCCATCCTGGTGGGCTGGAAGGCGGCAGGCTTCAACATGGCCATCTTCCTGGCCGGCTTGTTGAGCATCCCTAAAGAGACAATCGAGGCGGCCGCCGTTGATGGGGCATCGTACTGGCAACGGCTCACTCGCATCTACTTTCCGCAGATGATCCCATCCTTCATCATCGCCACGACTTTCGCCCTGTTGGGATCGTTCAAAGTATTTGATGAGTTGGTGGCGCTGGGCGGTCTATCTGGGAACAGAGAAGCCCAATTCTTGTCTGTCATCTTTGTGAGATACGGCTTTGCCCTGGAAAGGTTGTCCCTGGGCATGACCCTGGCCGTTGAAACCTTCTTGCCGTTGACCATCTTAGCCGTCTTTCTGCAGCGTTTGCAGAGACGCTCCGGGCACGAGGTCTAAGAGATGCGACTACTATCTTCGCCGGGCAGGGGCGTGTCCTCTCTCGCTCGTCGCAAACGGGCGCTGAAAGCGGCCATCACGGTATTCCTAGCTCTCTACTCCCTGGGCACGCTTGCCCCGTTCTATTTCCTCTTCATGCGAACTTTCGTGCAGACGAAAGACGCTACCGATCTGCACCTGTGGATCCCTCCCGAGGAAGGCATCAACATGCAGGCCGATATCGGCAACCTTGCCGTGTTCTATAACCTGGACCTGCAGAAGGTCAAGGAAGGCTTGGGCATACCGTTGACGGACTACCTCAACCCCAAATGGAGCCTGAGCCGGATAGCCGAAGAATACGGTATCCCGGAAGAAAGAGTCAAGCGCTACTTAGCGCCATTCTCCAGGTATGGCGGCTGGCTCGTCTTGTTTGGAGATGAGCGGTTTTGGTCTGCCGTAGCCAGAACGTTTCTGGTGACCGTTGCCAGCATCATTGGCATCAACATCCTGTCCATTTTCACGGGGACGGCTCTGGCCGGTTTGAGACGCAGAGACCAGATGTTTGTGTACAATCTCTATCTTCTGGAGGTTGTCATCCCCCCCTTTCTGATCATCCTGCCTCAATTCATGCTCGTCCAATGGATACAGGGATTGGTTCCCGGCTACGACTCGCCCGGGGCCGCGCGCCAAATAGCCCAATTGCTTATGCTGATTCTCATCTACATCAAAGGTTTTGCAGTTTCTACCATGATATTCACCTCGTACATCGGAAGTATTCCCCGTGAGCTGGAAGAGTCGGCCGAGATTGATGGGGCCAGCCGTGTGCAATACATTCGCCACGTCCTGCTGCCTCTGATGAAGATTCCCATGGCCAGCGTGACCGTCATTATGTTGCCCTGGTTCTGGAATGATTTTCTGCGACCCTTCGTTTACCTGGATGCAAACAACACCACGTTGCTCCCTCTGATTCAGTCGTTCACCGGACAGTTCACCACCAACTTTCAGGTGGTCTTCACCGGGGCGTTTGTATCCATTGTCCCCCTGGTGGCCGTCTACCTGGTCTTCCGCAAAGGGTTCATTCAGGGCGTGCTGGCCGGCGCGGTTAAGGGGTAGTCGCCGTTTGCCAGGGTACCGCGCATGGTCGCGAGTCAGTCTTTGACCACCAGGTTTCAGAGTTTGAGTGCCAAGGAGACACGCTAAACAGTGAGAGACTCAATCACGACTGAGAAGATCCTGCTGGATACTGACATCGGCTCTGACATTGACGACGCCGTCTGCCTGGCCTACTTGCTGGCCCAGCCCCGCTGCGAACTGCTGGGCATCACTACCGTCACCGGGGAAGCGGACAAGCGGGCCATGCTGGCCAGTGCGCTCTGCAAGATCGCCGGGAAGGATGTGCCGATCTTTCCGGGCGCCGAAGAACCGCTTCTCGTCGAGCAACTGCAGAAGCAAGCGGCCCAGGCGGCCGCCCTGTGCCATTGGGAGCACGATGCGACGTTTCCCCGCGGACAGGCCGTCGAGTTCATGCGGCAGACGATCCGCGAACATCCCGGGGAGATCACCCTGCTGACCATCGGTCCGCTAACCAACGTGGCTTTGCTTTTCAAGACGGACGCCGAGATTCCCTCGCTGCTGAAACGACTGGTGATGATGTGTGGCTTCTTCACCACTAGTCTGCCGCACATCTCCCGCCCCGATTGGAACGCCAAGCTAGATCCCCACGCCACGGCCATGGTCTACCGCTCCCCAGTCCGCGTTCACCGTTCCGTGGGGCTGGATGTGACCTGCCAGGTGACCATGGGGGCCAAGCAGGTTCAAGAGAGATTCCAGACAAGACTACTTCTACCCGTGCTCGATTTCGCTCAGATCTGGTTTGAACAAGTGATCGATAGGATCACCTTCCACGACCCCCTGGCAGCCGTAACGATCTTTGATGACCGGGTATGCGCCTTCGAGAAGGGTGATGTGCAGATCGAAATGTCAAACGAGAAGCTGCTGGGGTTGACTCACTGGGAGCCTGGTGGCGGTAGGTATGAGGTGGCTCTGGAGGTAGATCCAGCCCGCTTCTTCGACCACTACTTCTCTGTCTTTGAGGGGATTCCATGAACGCGAAGTCCTATCGGGGCGCCCTCATCGGTTGCGGCTACGCTTCCTGGTTTCATCTGACCGCCTGGGCGCGAATCGAGCAAGCGGATATCGTTGCCGTGTCAAGTCGAACCCGGGCCAAGGCGGAGCAGCGGGCGGCCGACTTCGGGGTGCCTGCAGTGTACGCGGACTATCGGGAGATGCTCGACGCCGAGTCGCTCGATTTCGTGGACGTCGCCACGCCCCCGGTGGTGCACCTGGAAATGGTGCGCGAGGCCGCCAAACGTGTTCTCCCGGTCCTGTGCCAGAAGCCCATCGCCGCTAGCTTGGGTGAGCTGCAGGAGATGATTCGGATCTGCGATCGGGCCGGAGTGCTATTCATGGTCAACGAGAACTGCCGCTTCCAGCCCTGGTTTCGCCAGATGAAGACGTTGCTGGACGAGGGTTCCATCGGGCGGCCGTACTACATCAACCTTGTCACACGGGCGCGCGCCTCTCTGCCGACCGCCGACTTTGGCGTGCGCCCCTGGTTCGCCGAGATGCCCCGTCTTGTTAACTATGAAATGGGAGTGCACTACCTGGACACTCTTCGATACCTCTTCGGCGAAGCAGAGTCCGTCTACGCCCAGATGCGCCGGGTCAGCCCCCACATCGCGGGAGAAGACCTGGCAACGCTGATGCTGCAGATGGCAGGGGTGACGGCGCTTGTGGATATGTCGTGGGCTTCAATCCCGGTCCCGCAGGGCGAAGGTCAGCAGGGAGTCAGTTGGGGCGAATGCCGAGTGGAGGGGACAGAAGGGACCCTCCACCTAAGCATTGGTGGACTCCTGCGCCTCATCACCGACGGGGCCGAAAGAGAGTTCCCCTTCCCGCCCAACTCTGAGGTTCTGGGGTACCAAGGCGCTCAGCAACACTTCATCGACTGCCTGCGCGCTGGCGAGGAATCGGAAACCAGCGGTCTGGAGATGCTGAAGACGATGGAGTTGGTCTTCGGGGCATACGATTCCGCGGAACACGAACGCGTCTATCGCGTGGGGATCGATCTGGACCGACTGGAATAGGACCATCGCTTCTTGCCATCGATAGGAGGCATAGCAGACGAGGAGAGATAACTACTGCGGGGAGGCTTGGCTTGCGAGCGTTTCTGCTCAGGTCGGTGCGTGGTCGGGCCGACTGCCTTCGTTCCCCTGTATCCTGTCCGGTCTGGGCCGGCAGGACGCGGCCTGTGAAGGCATCTCGCGTGCATATCCAACCACGGAATTGGAGGGGCAATACTGTGAGCTATGAAGCTTTGAATGAAAGGACTCTGGTCGACTACACGCAGTCTCGGGCCAGCATGAAGACAGTATTCTCAAGCGACGCCCGGCTCTCGGTCAGGGAAGTCGGTGACGGTAACTTGAACCTGGTCTTCATCGTAGTGAATGACGATGATCCCCGGGAGTCCGTAGTCGTCAAGCAGGCTCTTCCCTATCTGCGGGTGGCAGGAGAGTCATGGCCCCTCACACGGGAACGAATGCGCTTCGAGACCCAGGCTCTCTCGTTGCACAATGATCTGGCGCCAGGCCTGGTGCCCAAGGTATACGATCACGACGGCGAGATGTCGCTGGTGATAATGGAGTACTTGGCTGACCATGAAGTCATGCGAATGCCCCTGGTACGCCGTGAGCGCTTTCCGTGCTTTGTCGATCACATCAGCAGCTTCATGGCCCGTACTCTGTTCTTCACTTCGGATCTCTTTCTGAGCGGTCCCGAGAAGAAGGAGCTTCAAGCTCGTTTCATCAATCCCCAGCTATGCAAGATCCAGGAGGATTTCGTCTTCACCAATCCGTACATGGACTCGGACGAGAATCAGTGGAATCCAAACCTCGAGGCTGAGGTGCGGGCTGTCCGGTCGAACGGGGAGCTCAAGGCGGCCATTGCTGAGGTCAAGGAGTCCTACATGACGAACGGCCAGGCGCTGATCCACAGCGATCTGCATACCGGGAGCATCATGCTCAACAAGACCGATACGCGAGTCATCGATCCCGAGTTCGCGTTCTTCGGCCCAATGGGCTTCGATGTCGGTGCAGTCATGGAGAACCTGGTCCTGAACTACCTGTCCCACTATGCACATACTCCTGACCCTGATCTTCGATCAGACTATCAGGCCTACCTGTTGGATCTGGTGCGGGGTGTCTGGAACGAGTTTGCGCGCAAGTTCGATGCCCTCTGGTTGGAGAACAACAAGGGGGAACTCATGCCTGCCAAGTACTGGGACTTCCCGGGTGGTCAGGAGGCCTTTGCGGCTTTCCGAGATGGCTATGTCCTGGACGTGCTGCAGGACGCTGCCGGGCACGGTGGGTGCAAGATGCTGCGCAGGATGATGGGGATTGTCAGTGTGTGGGATATCACGAGCATTCAGGATCTGGCCAAACGTGCTCAGGCAGAGCGTTTGGCGATCAGGATTGGCTCGCGATGGGTGCTCGAGCGTAACCTGGTCCGTGATGTTGAGGATCTCGTGGGCATAGTCCTGGAGGAAACGGAGGGAGTCGAGGCATGATAGTCAATGGCACACCACATCGCACCGTCTGGATAGAGGGCAGCACTGTTCGGATGATCAACCAACCTCTCATCCCGCACCGGTTCGAAATCGTGGATCTACCCGATCACCGAGCCACGGCCGAGGCGATCCGAACGATGGTGGTTCGGGGCGCTGGTGCCATCGGCGCTACTGCTGGATACGCGATGGCACAGGTGGTGCTGGAGGCGCCCGACAACGGCGATTTCGCCTCCTATGTTGAGTCTGGTGCAGAGACCGTTCGGAAGACGCGGCCGACTGCCCAGAACCTCTTCTACGCCGTCGACAGGGTCATGAGAGCCGCGATGGGGACGGAGAGCGTCGTAGCTGCACGTCGCGCGTCGATCGAAACGGCCCAGGCCATTGCCGACGAAGACGCGGCCTCGTGTGAGGCCATCGGTCGGCACGGCGCTCATCTGATCAAGGACGGGATGAAGGTGCTGACGCACTGTAACGCGGGCTGGCTGGCATTCGTGGACTGGGGATCAGCGCTCGCGCCGGTCTACGCGGCAAAACGGCAGGGCAGGAAGGCATTCGTGTTCGCGGACGAGACCCGACCGCGCTGTCAGGGAGCGCGCCTGACGGCTTGGGAGCTGAACAACGAGGGCATTGATCACGCCATCATCGTGGATAACGCTTCAGGATACTTGATGCGTCTTGGCAGGGTCGACATGATCATCGTGGGCAGTGATCGTATCGCGTCCAACGGCGATGTGGTGAACAAGATTGGGACCTATGAGAAGGCCGTGGTGGCACGTGAACTGGGTCTGCCGTTCTACGTTGCGGCTCCGACTTCGACCATCGATCCTGACACTCCATCAGGCGACGATGTACCAATCGAGGAACGCAGTGAGGACGAGGTGCTCTACATGCACGGGCGCCTGGATGATGGTGAGTATGGCAGAGTTCGGATCGCACCGCAAGGCTGTCGTGCCCTGAATCTGGCGTTCGACGTCACACCGGCGAAGTACATTCGGGGAATCATTACGCAGCACGGCATTCTGGAACCGGCTGAGATCATGAAAGCACTGGATCAGGGAGCGTAGGTGGCTGCTTCTGGGCATCGGGCGGTGGCTCTGACGCCCCGGTCTCACTTGTCAAACCTTGCAGTTGACTGTCCGGCGGGTGCTTCCGAGTTCATTATCTGGATCAAGCGAGAGGTCAGCATGCTCATCCTTGACTAGCTGACGCGAGGCCGGATGGAAGTGGCGGATCCGGCTACCCACCGGTATTCGTCGGCAGATCCGCTTTGAGTGTGTGCACGACCTTGCTCGGGATCGTTTGGCTCAGACCGGCGTCATCCCTGATTGAGCTCAACTGAATGGAGGAATCACAAGATGATGAAACTTGGCGCGGCCTGGTACGGCTTTCGCGAGCAAACGGCCAGCAACTACTTCGAGATGGCGGCTGCCTTGAACCTGAACTACGTCGAGATTCCGTTCTACTGGCAGATCATCGAAGACAAGCTCTTCGACTATCGTTCGCTGAAGGGCATTGCGGAGATACTGAGTACAGCCGAGCGGGCCGGGGTGCGCGTTGTCTCCTCCGTGTCCTGCTTTGAACTCGCCGGGCGATTCAACATGCACGGCAACGAAATCAGCCCAAGCGCGGTTGATTTCGGACGCGCTGGCGCGCGACGAGTCATCGACCTCGGAGCTGAGATGGGGGTCGAGATCCTGCGCATCACCGAGCCCAACGTAAGCCCTGACCGCCTCGACGAGGCACGGCCGTACATGGAGGAATATGGGCGCGCCATGCGCGTCTTGGGAGACTACGCCGCCGAGCGCGAGGTCCGACTTGTGGTAGAGAACTACGGCCTCACCTCCGAGCAGGTCAACTGGCTCCTGGACGCGGCAGACCATTCGGCGGTGGGCACCCTGTACGACCCCTGCAACTACTACCGCATCGGCGAAGACCCCCTCAGCGCACTGAAGAACCTGGGAGAGCGGGTCTCTTACTGTCATCTCAAAGATGCTGTCCGCGGCGACCCCCGCGATCCCAAGATCTTGCACGTTCACTCACGCTGGCCTCCTTCTGTAGCCGTCGGTGAAGGGGAAATCGACTGGGGGCCCATACTGGCTGAACTGGACACGTTCTACGATGGCTACGTGTGCATTGAATACGAGGTTGCCGAGGACGTGATGTGCGGCACACGTGCCAGCATCGAGCACATCCGTCGCATCGCTGACGACCGCAGTATCGCTTTGGAGCCTTGAGTTCAGGAGCCGAC
>Ga0180432_10004105_pt1 | contig 20205 bp, 15 predicted proteins | sample SS_ome_10_FD_132414 | JGI IMG/M metagenome (GOLD analysis project Ga0180432, IMG submission 132414) | Hypersaline lake sediment archaeal communities from the Salton Sea, California, USA - SS_1_MS_2 metaG | ecosystem: Environmental > Aquatic > Non-marine Saline and Alkaline > Hypersaline >...
ATTTAGAAAAAAGCGTTAGGTTACTCGAATTTTGGTACTTACTAAATTAGAACAAGTAAGGCTCAAGAATTAAGCAGAAAGAAAGTAAATTGATAAACAGAAAATTGAAGGAGACAAGAAATGAGCCGTAGAATGACTAAAAAAGTGTACGTGCTGATAGTATCAACTCTATTAGTTCGTATGGTCGAAAAAGCGAACGCAGATTTCGTCTTCGGTACGCCCACGAATCTGGGGCCGACAGTCAACAGTTTGTATGGCGAAGGTGGTGTGTGCATATCGGCAGACGAACTTGAGTTTTTCTTCACTTCCGGCCGATCCGGTGGCTATGGAGCTGTGGATATATGGGTCATGCAACGTCCAACTAAAGAAGACGACTGGGGAGAACCCGTGAACCTTGGTTCACCCGCCAACTCCGAATATAGCTACTGGGAGCCAAGTATCTCTTCGGATGGTTTGTCATTGTACTTCTCTGATGGCCACTTACCGCAATTTGGCAACCACTTACCAGGAGGGCTTGGCGGTCAAGGTGATATATGGATGATAACGCGAGAAACACTCTACGATACATGGGGTGCGCCAGTCAATATCGGCCCGGCTGTAAATAGCCAGCATGCAGTACATCCGAGCATTTCAGCAGATGGACTGTCTCTATACTTTCAATCCCATCGACCCGGTAGATTGGGAGAGCACTGCGACATCATGGTGGCAACACGAGAAACGACATCAGAGCCCTTTGCAAATCCCGTGTTTCTCAAAAATGTAAGCAGCAATAATGGTGAATGGATGCCTGATATCTCGCCAGATGGTCTGACGATTTTTTTCTGTCGCAGCAGTGCGACCGAGCTTTGGATGGCAACGCGGACAACAGTAAATGATGATTTTGGCCTTCCGCTGAGACTTCCGTCGCAGATTAACCTTTCGCCTTATGGTAACAACTCTCCAACTCTTTCTCCCGATGGTTCGATGCTCTACTTCAGTTCCAACCGTCCCGGTGGTGTAGGTAGTTATGACCTGTGGCAGGTGTCCATCGAGCCAGTTGTTGACCTTAACGGCGATGGAATTGTTGATGCCGAGGACATGTGTATTATAGTGGACCACTGGGGCACAGACGAACCGTTATGCGACATTGGCCCGATGCCATGGGGTGACGGGATCGTAGATGTCGAAGATATCATCGTCCTTGCGGAGCATTTATTTGAAAAACTGCCCGGTCGGCCCAATCAACCATGAAAGTGAGTATTGTGAACATTTAAAAGGAAAGAAACAAAACACCCAATATCGTTTAAAGAACCGGCAGTACCGTTAGGCATCCCCCAGGGACTTAAAGGAATTGCCGGTTCTCTTCTTTCTTGATGATCGATCACGAATGAGTTATGATTGAGTGAAAGACGAACTTTTGCGGTCCAATGCTTTCCTTTGATGGAACGAATTCATGCGATCTTTCATCATCCGATTATGGCGGGGCGACCTTAGCCCGGCCGGGACTTTCTGGGGCGCTCATGTGGCCGTCTGGGCGCTCGGCATGCTTCTGTTTCAGTGGCTTTCGGCGTCTCTGAGCATGGCCGCCAAACCTCTTGTCGGTCTGCCGCTGGGGCTTGTGTTTGTGGGATACAACACCATCGCCTGCGTAGGGGTCGTTCGCTCCGCGCGAAAGAAAAACCGACAGCAATGGCCGCAGGTCGTCATGACCTTGGCCTCGGTGTTACTGTGGCTGCTGTCATGCTGGGTGCCGCTGTATTTCCTGGGGCGGCCCCTGATCGCCCTGTGAGTTCTCTTTGCATCGAGCGATATTCGGTTCTGTCGGGCTATTCCGGCCACCAATCCGGCTTCCGGGGTTCTCCCCTGGCGGCTGTTTTTTTCCAGTAGGGCTGACCAAGTCGCCATGTGTTCGCGGCCTCGCCCGGACCGCCGTTGCCCAGCATCAGCAACTGCTCGGCCATCTTCCAATAGCACTTTGCCGCCTCGCCGTGCAGTTGCTGGGCCGTACGCTCGTCGCCTTGTGCCTTGCAGTGAACGGCGGACGCTTCGTAGTAGTCGGCTAAGGCCTTCAGGTTTTTTCGAACCTCGCCCGTCGAGCTCGTGAAATAGGCCACTGTGGCCATATGCCGCAGCAGCGTGCCGCGGGTGACATCGCCGCCGTAGCCTCCGGTCGTCAGTTCATCCGCGGCTCCGGCCGCCCGCAAATGGTTCATGGACTGGTCGATGTAGCTCTTGGCCGTGCTGTACTCACCGCGACTCATGTGCTTGAACGCCAATTGTGAATAACTGTTGGCCAGGCGTTGGCGGTATCTGCGAGCCCGTTCAGCGTTGCGCGTTACCGGCTCGGACTGGAGTCGCCGGATCTGTTTCTGCGAGCTGCGTATGGACTCGCGACTTGATGCGTTAGACGCGAGAGCAACGTTCAAATCCAGCTTTTCAGACACAACCTGGGGTAGATCGGGCATGGACAAAGTAATTTTTCGACGGCCCGGCAACATCGGCACGTTGCCTTTGAATTTGAGCTTCTTGCTGCCTCTCTTCAACCGGCTCCAGAGATATCGTGGGCCGACGGTATCGACCTCCACGCGCATGGAGTACATTCCAGGCGGCAGGTCGGGCACGTCCACGTCCACTTCGATATACGGCTGGAAGTTCTGGCCGCCGAGTGAGCCGGACGCGATCTCACGAGCCGTCGGGTGCACGACCCTCATGGGAATGGTGCCCCGAATACGAGCCCACGCCGGCGGTTGGGGTTTGAAGACGACCTGCGTCACCTCCCCGGCGAAGGCGGACGGACGGACGCTCTCGAAGACCGCTCGAAATTCTCCGGCAAAGTCGCCCGTCTCCCAAACGGTCAGGTAGAAAGGCCCGAACGTCCGCTTCCGCGCTGCCTTTTCGTGCCCAACACCGGGTGACACCGACAAAGGCGCCAGCAGCCACATACCCGTTGAGGTCAGGCGCCAACCCCCAAGATGCACCGTATCACCGGGCTTGATGGAGTAGCGCATGGGCGGCGGATCGTGCCGGTGCGCCGCATCAGGATCCTGGGTCTTGGGCGCGAGAACGGCCCGCTTGAATAACAACTCGACGGGGACGTCGTTCGCTTCTTCCAACTCGATGTAGAACCGCCAGACGCAGCGCCGTTGCGGGTAGGTGCCCAGGATCTGCGAGGGGGTGACGTCCAATATCCGGTTAATCACGCGGGGCTGCTTGGGTATGGATGCGGGTGGCGGCTCTGTTCGAGAGCCCGTCATCGAACGGTCCGTGTCCCGCCGTACGTCCTCCGCCGAGGTCTGCTCCTCTGTCGCGCTTTCATCCGGGGGCTGCTCGCCGGATTCGGCGCTCAACAGCTCAACATCGCGTTTGAGGCGGTCGATCAGGCGGCGGGCATCTTCCCTCTGGCCGTCGATGAGCGTCAGCCGGTGCTGCATGTCTTGAAGGCGGCGGCGCATTTCCAGAATGTCGGGCCGGATCGTCTGCGCCCGGAGCAGTTCCGCTCGTACGACGCGGCGGAAGTCCTCGAGGCCGGAAAGCGTTACCTGGGGCCTGTCCGGCCGGATCCTCACCGGGCCGGTCAACTCCGCGTTAACCGCTTCGATCTCATCGTCAATAGCCGAGACGGTCGTCATCCGCACATTCCACCACTCGTTCCAGAACCGTCGTGCACGGTAGTGAAGCTGGAGAAGGGGGTAGGCAACTCCGGGGCCGGTTACCAGGGTCGCTGTCTCGGGATCATCCTGTACCTTCTGTTTGAAATCCTCCCATGCCTGGCCGTGCCTTATTCTTGCGTCGTTGATGCGTCGGTCATACTTGGATAGTCGTTGGTTCAACGTCACGACATGGTCCAGAAGGGATTGCTTGTCCTTGATCTGTTGTTCCAGCGAGGTGATCGTGCGAGCGGTTTCGTAATTCTCTGTTTCCATGTACTGGCGTTGCTGTTCCAGGTCTCTGATTTGCTCCTCGATACGGTCGATCCGCTCCTGGCGATCTTCCTGGGCGGCCGGACAAATCGACAGCAGCCCGATCAGCAGCACGCCGATGAATACAATGCGTTCTTTCATTGCTTGACCTCCCGTCCGTGCACCTTTTCGATGTACGGGTCCGTTTCTATTTCCGAGATCCGCCACGCCTGACCTCTTTGCTCCATACGAAATGTCATCGCCAGCTCGTTCTGCCCGGCCGGCAAATCAGCAACCCGCACCCATACGACCGCTCTGGGGCGAGGATGACTTAACCGGATCTCGAGCACGCGATACGTAAACTCAACCGGCAAAATTTCCCTGGGCAGTTTCCCGGCCAACTCCGGCGTCGCCATCAGCATGGCGCCTGTGGCATCGCGCTGCCGCACGGCCTCCATGAAACGTGCAATGACTTGCCCGACCGCCCTCTCATCAGGCCTGTCGCCTCGCATGGACTGACGGAGCATTGCCTTGACGTCGTTGTGGGATGTCAGGTCGAGCGGTGTCAAACCCTCGGCGCCGGCGGCCAGCGCATCGGCGCCTGCGGCGAGCAGTTTCCGGACAGTGTCGGGATGGTTGTTCATGGCCGCGAGATGTAAGGCTGTCAATCCGTTCGCTTCGCCGGTTTTAACATTGGCATTATTGGCTAAAAGGAACTCTACGGTCGCGGTATGTCCGCCGCTGGCGGCCAGGTGCAGGGGTGTCATTCCCTGATCATCTGTTGCGTTGACGATGGCGTCAATCCGCATGAAGCGGTCGAAGGAAAGAGAGTCCGTGTATTCCTCGATGGACACGGCCTGGTGTTGGGCGCCCACCTCTTCGTGCTTTTTACCGAAGTCCGGACTGAAAATGTCCTCCGTTGGTGAGGCACGCTCGGTGCTCGGCGTGGTTTTTTCCGGCGGCTTGTCCGCCTGCGCGGTAATGAGCACCTCGGCGAGGTTGCGATGTCCGTTGGCGGCGGCCAAATGCATCGAGGTCCGGCCGGCGCCGCCGCGGGTTAGGACGTCCGCTCCGTTTGTCAGCAGGAATCGCACTGTCGCCGCATCGCCGCGGCCGGTTGCCAAGAGCAGTTCTGTGTTCTTGTCGATTCGGCCGGCGGCCAGCAGGTCCCGGATTACAGTAGAGGAGGGAGAGTCTTCCGGCGGCGCCTCGGTCGTGTTGTTTCCTGCGCTGGTTATGACCGTCCCTGCCTGGGGCGCTGACAACTCGATGATGTCGCTCCATGTGGCCGTTAGTCCGCCGCATCGCGCCGCGCACACCAGCCTTGGATGGTAACTGCGGTCGCGCGGCAGATCGAGGGCATCGCGCGGGATAGACAATCTAATGTCTGACAGCACTGCATGGTCGTCCTTCACCGAGCCTATATACCGGCTGACAAATCGTCCTTGATCATCGCGGTACTCAGACTTGGCGCCGGACCTGGCTTTCACCCAACTCTCATCTCTCCACAACCGCGCCTGGACGTCCAGTTGCCTGTTGCGAAGTTGATCGGCCTTCACGCGCACTGCCACCGTACGGTCCTCCGTCGGTCGTATCGGGACGCGCCACCACTCCTCTTCCATCCGGCCAACATTCAAATCGGGAGGAGCAAGATCGACGAGCGCAACGGCCCGAATGATGCGGATTCCCTGCGACGCGGGCACGCGTCTTTCCGGCATGAGGGACAGACGATCCTGAGATAGGTTCACCAGATCACCACAGGAGACGAGTATCTCGGCAACGACGTGCGCGCGTTGATCGTCGGGCAGGTCCAATACCTCGTGAGGAATTGGGAATGAGAGTGTCTTATACATGCTTTCATCCGTCGTCCAGTCCACGGCCGCGCCGAGAGAAAAATATCCCTCTGAGCCGTACGTCCTGGAATTACCGTGCAGGAGTTTTACGAACGCTCCGTTTTGATCGCGAAGTCGAAGCAGAATTTTGCCGGATCGTTCGGACAGATTCACGGCCTGAATACGAGCATGGATAAGTGTTGCCGGACCGTTTGGGGCGTCTTCGTGCCGTTCGATCCGGATATCCTCCACGCATAACACGGGAGAAGGCGCAACAGCCATTTCCGGCAGGAGGGCCTCTTCATCCTGGGGGGCGTCGCCGAAGGGCCGCGGGTCCGGTGGGCGGGGAAACCGCTCGGCGAATGACTCGGGTACACGGATACTTACCCCTGTAAGAATAAAACCTGTGAGAATCAACACGATCCAATGACCTATCCTGCGCGCAGACGTTTGCATGGCACTACCTCCACATATTTGGTCACTCGTTTTGATAATCCCTGTCCCGCATTCGAATGCGGTTGTGGCTATTATGAAAATCCTGGCCGATAAGCTAAGTATCAAATATCCACATTATTGCCGCCAAAATGATTTTATTATACCTCGGCCGAAATTGCAAGCGGAAATCCCTATTTATTGCCATTGGGCTGTCCTGTGCCCTGCAAGAAAGGCTCTTTTTCTTGACTTTTCCACTTCACAGCGTACACTCGTTAGTTTGAAAAATGTGGCGAGGAACCGGGGATTTATGCCATGAATGGCTTTGTATTGGACGTGACGGCTGTTTCGAAAGGCTTTTCGAACGAATCTGATGACAATCACACATGTCGGGAGTGAGGGAGGCAGACAAGAATGAACGCGATTGAGAAAATAGCCCTTTCATTGCTTCTTTTGGCCGTGGTTCTTCTTTGGGGCTGTAAAGATAAGACAAGTCCGCCGACGGCATCCGATGCTCAGAAGGCCGAACACGCTCGGAAATCGCCGGTGAAGGAACAATCGGATTCTTCGCCAACTCTGGAGCTTAACCTGCGCTATTCGGGCCGTCCTATACGGGAATTCACCTCGGCGGAACCCGTTTTCTCGTTGAATAACAGAGATACGCATGAAAAGGGAATACGACCGAGAAGTGAATCCCACGAAGGACGCTATGTCATTCAGGAATTGGCACCGGGCAACTATGTTCTTTTCGTCTCCATCAATGCGAATCCCGACAACCCGGGGCGGTATCCGGGCTACCCGGGGGACTTCTTCTACCAGGATTCCAGGCTGTCCATCGGGGCCGATGGTCGGAAGCGGCTCGATATTGATCTGCAACAGGTCATTCACATGAATCTTCCACTGGACAATGCCGGCATCATGGAAAAAGTCGGTCGAAGGGGAAAGGGGATGATTGCGTTTGCAACCCCGGTCGAATTTGCCTGGGATGCACTGGCCGACGGGGCGCGGTACGAATACTCCATCTATCGCATGCAATCTGAACCTTACAAATACCTTGAACGCGATGTCATTAAAGAGACAACACAATCGACGCGCGTGTCGCTGGATCTGGCGCCGAGCGCAGAAAACGAGTTCTACAGTTTTCGTCTTCGCGCTAAGAAAGGACCGTACCGAATAGGAGACATTGTGCTCCACAGTCAACGCGGCTACGGTGCTGATTTTCGTTTTCGCATCGAGGGAATCCGCATTAGGGCCGGAGCGGAAGATCCGATCCTGCGCAAGTTGCCGCTCTCTCCTGCTGATGTACAAGCTGTGGGCCATGCCAGCCGGATTGATCTGCGATGGCGATTCGATACAGATTCCAACCTGGCCGGTTATAACATCTATCGCGCCGCGTCCGAGGAGGGGCCTTTCAAGAAGCTTAACGAGTCGGTGCATAAGGTGGGCGTTTATAGCGATTTCTTCGGCGGCAACGACCGAACGTACACTTATTACGTCACGTCGGTTACACAAGCCGGCAAAGAATCCGAGCCTTCCAATATTGCCTCGGCCACATCGTACGCGATGACCGATGAGCAGCTTCTGACGTCCGTACAGGAAGCGGTCTTTCGATACTTCTGGGATTACGGCCACCCGGTCAGCGGACTGGCGAGAGAAAGCTATCAATTCAGGCACAGCACCGATACCTGCACGTCCGGCGGCACGGGTATGGGCCTGATGGCGATCTGTATCGGCGTCGAGCGAGGATTCGTTAGCCGGACCGAAGCGGCTGAGCGAATTTTGAAGATACTTGCTTTTCTTGACGAGAAGGCGAGCCGCTACCACGGCGCCTGGTCGCACTGGATTAACGGCGCTACGGGCCAAACCAAACCCTTCAGCAAGTACGATGACGGCGGCGATATCGTTGAGACCGCGTACGTCGTCCAGGGCCTGCTCACGGTCCGGCAATACTTCGACGATCAGAACGATCCCGTCGAAACGGAAATTCGCCGCCGGGCCACTCGCTTGTGGGAGCAGGTCGAGTGGGAGTGGTATCTTCAAAATCCACAAAGCCAGGTGCTGTACTGGCATTGGTCGCCGAATCACGGCTGGCGCATGAACCATAAAATACGCGGCTACAATGAGTGCATGATTACCTATCTGTTGGCGATAGCCTCGCCGACGCATCCAATCCCGGCTTCATGCTACTATAAAGGCTGGGCGAATTCCAAACGCTACGCCAACGGCCAGACCTATTACGGCTACCGGCAATGGGTGGGCCCGGAGAAGGGAGGGCCGCTGTTCTTTACCCATTATAGCCACCTCGGCTTCGATCCGTGCAACAAGAGCGATCGTTTCTGCAACTATTTCGATAACAGCCGGAATATCTCGTTAATCCACCGCGCCTATTGCATCGAGAATCCTCGCGGCTTCACCGGTTACAGTGATTTGGTCTGGGGCCTGACGGCCAGCTTCAATCCGCGGGGCTACAGCGCCCACTCGCCGACGAACGACAACGGGACGATGACCCCCTCGGCGGCGCTTAGCGCCATGCCTTATGTCCCCGAAGAATCCATGGCGACCTTGAAAGAATTCTACCACACTTATGGCGTGAATTTATGGGGGCCGTTCGGCTTCGTCGATGCCTTCAATCTCACACAGAACTGGTTTGCGCCCGGCTATATCGCCATCGACCAGGGACCGATTATCATAATGATCGAAAACTATCGCACGCAGTTATGCTGGAACTTGTTCATGGCCAATCCGGAAATCCGGCCCATGCTGGACGCCATCGGCTGGACAAGCCCTTAGTGTATACAATTGGAAGGATTCGGAAATGTCTTATCGCATGATATTCAAATACACTGCTTTGCGACTTCAGAGAAATTATTTACTTGCTATTGCTATATGTTTGTTTCTTTTTGCTACGCCGGGCGGCGGCCAGTCAGAGCGTGTGAATTCCAATACCATCAAAGTTCTGATCGTCGATGGATTCAGCAACCACAACTGGCAGCAAACGACCCGTGTGGTTCGTCAGATTCTCGAAGCGACCGATATGTTTGAGATCGATGTTTCAACGACGCCCGCCACCCCGGACGCCCCGGGATGGGAGACGTGGCGGCCTCGGTTCGATCGCTACGATGTCGTGATCCAGAACACCAATAACATTGGAAAAAAGCAACTCCGCTGGCCGAGAGACGTCGAAGTCGCTTTGGAGAACTATGTCAAATCCGGGGGAGGTCTCTATATCCTACACTCAGCAAACAACGCGTTTTCCCACTGGCACGAGTACGACCGCATGATCGGACTTGGCTGGCGGGGTAAAGATGCCGGTACGGCGCTGGAAGTCGATGAGGATGGGCGGATTATTCGAATACCCCCAGGCGAAGGCAAAGGCACGTCCCACGGCCCGAGACGCGACACGATTGTCAGGAGGCTCAACAGCCATCCGATCAATAATGGATACCCGGAACGCTGGAAGACTCCCTCTTTGGAAGTCTATTCATACGCCAGAGGATCCGCTGAAAATATAGCCGTTCTTTCATACGCCTGCGATGAGACCACAAAAAAATACTGGCCGATTGAATGGGTTGTCCGATACGGAAAAGGGCGTGTGTACAACTCCACCTTCGGCCATCTATGGCGCGGCGAAATCGAGCCGGTCGGCGTACGATGTATTGGATTTCAGACCACGCTCATCCGCGCCACTGAGTGGCTGGCGACGGAAAAGGTCACGTGGCCCGTTCCGTCCGATTTCCCCACAGAAAGCTCGCTTAGCCTCCGTGACAGCCAGACACAAGGAAAAAAATCAAAGCCATACTAAATTTCAGGCAGAATTTTGGTATAATATAAAATGAGATAATGAGGCGTATCCGTTCCGTTCACGAAACCGAATCGGAGGTCTTGGTTATGATCGAGTTTGTCTGCACATTATGCGGTGAACGACTCAATGTCCCGGATCATTTCGCGGGCCGGCCGTTTAAGTGTACCAAGTGTCACATCGACGGCGTCGTCCCTGAAAAGTACGACCGAATCAAGTTTCACTGTGAGCATTGCGGCCAATATCTCCGCGTCCCCAAGGCGTACGCCGGCCAGAAAGCCACGTGCCCGAAGTGCAGGCACGCCCTGGTCGTCCCCCCGTTCAAGCCGAAGCCGGAGTCGCCCTCCGCTTCCGGAACGGTCACCGTGGTCTGTCCCATGTGCAACGAGGTTTTACACCCCTCGAAACACTCAAAGGGCCAAACCATCTCTTGCCCCAAATGCGACAGCTACATCGAAACCTGACCCGCCGCAAAGACACGAAGCATGCCCCATTCGACGAACGCAGAGCATGCTTTGAGCGAAGTCGAAAAGTTATTCGCGACAGTCACCCGTTCTTATATTCTGTTGTCTCCCTCATAATGTCCCTATTTCTCCTTTGAACGGCCTTTTGCCGTTAACCGGGCGTCTCGCGGGTTGATTTATAATAGCCGTTCTTCGTGATCTTGTACTTTTTCAATAGCTTCTCTCCCTGTTCCGGTGACATGAGCTTGACGCCGCTGTACAAGCCAAAGGAGAAGTAAACGGCCTGTCCTTCTTGAATAGTGATTTCCTTGCCGACGGGAGCGACCACACTCTGCCCGAGATTTTCGGCGTGGACCGAAAAGACATGTTGGCCGGGTGCGATTTCAAAACAGATATACTTTTTACTGCCGACCGGGTAGTCGGGCAGACAATCCACTCCCGATTTAACCTTCATAAACGGTCCGACCCGGACGCCCTTCGGTTTGCCTGGTTTTAGACGTAGTGAGCGGCCAGGGGGCTGAGGGCGAAAACACGTTCGAAGAATCCTTGCGTATCGCCGTGCCCTGCATTACAATCCGTTGGATGGTTTTGAGACCATCGAACCGATGCAACACAATGTGATTAGTGATCTATTTTCAGGAGGTCTTATCATGGTCGATCATTATCGTACCGGGACACCCCATTCTCTTGGCTTAAGTCGGCGTGATATGATGCGTCGAGCGGCGGCGGCCGGGCTGGCGCTCGGCGCGGCAACGTTTTCGGGCACGCAAACGGTCGTCAGAGCGGCGGGACAAAGCACGCCGCAACGAAAACCTATCTTAAAATCGCTCAAGTTCGGCATGATCAAAGAGAAGCTGTCGATCCTGGACAAATTTAAACTGGTCCAGGATATCGGATACGACGGCGTCGAGTTGAACTCGCCCGGCGGAGAAAACAAGCAGGAATGCCTGGAGGCCAGTCAGAAGACCGGCCTGCCGATCCACGGCGTTGTCGATTCGAGACACTGGAGCGTCCGCGCGACGGAATCCGACCCGAAACGCCGCGAAGAGTGCCTGAACGACCTTATTACCGCGATTAAGGAATCGCATTACTGCGGCGGTTCCTCTGCGCTTTTCGTTCCGGGCCACGCCAAGGATGGTCCCGATAGCGAGATTGTCCCGCGGAGCTTCGAGGTCATTCAGAAAGCGCTGCCCACCGCGGCGAAGCTGGGCGTAAGCATCTTGATCGAGAATGTGTGGAATCACATGTTTTACGACCACGACGGCCAGCCGGAGCAAAGTGCGGAACGATACGCCGCTTTCATCGACGCCTGCAACAGCCCCTGGGTCGGCGCCTACTACGACATCGGCAACCATCACAAGTACGGCCAGCCTCAAGCGTGGGTTCGGACCCTGGGAAAGCGGATTGTCAAAGTGGACGTCAAAGGGTTCAGCCGCGACAAAAACAACTGGTCCGCTATCGGCGACGGCACGATTAACTGGCCGGCCGTTCGGATAGCGCTCGACGAAATCGGTTTTACCGGATGGTGCACGGCCGAAGTGGGCGGCGGGGACCGCAAGCGGCTTGCGGATATTCTCGACCGGCTCAACCGCGTGCTGCCGAACTAATGCAATCGAATGTCAAGCGAAGGAAAACATAATGAAACGGCTCATCATCGCGCTCGTTTTGTGCATCGTTTCGACGGTTCAAGTTGGCTTCGGGCAATCCCGGCTCGATGGATTCATCCCGATTGAGGGGAATGAATTCAGCCGGGGAAAAGGGGCCAGGCAAACGGGCGCTCGCGTGAACGTCGATGATTTCGAGATTCTGGATCACCCCGTCACGAACTCGGAGTACGAAGCTTTTGTTAAAGACACGGGCACTTGCCCTCCGCTGCATTGGATAAACGGCAAGATTCCCTCCGGCAAGGGCAACTATCCGGTCATCTTCGTCAATCGCCGCGACGTGATCGCCTATTTGAACTGGCTGACCCAAAAGGATGGACGCCTCTATCGTCTGCCGACGTCCGTTGAATTTGAGTATGCCGCCCGCGGCGGATTGAAGAACCAGACCTATCCCTGGGGAAACGACAGCCCGCAAGGCAAGGCCAGTTATGATGCCGACGGCCGGCGCCGTTTCGACCGGTGGGAAGATTACCTCAAGCCCGCCCGCTGGGGCGACCAAAACGGGTACGGCCTTTACGGGATGGCCGGCAATGTTTGGCAGATGGTCACGAGGAACTATGATCACGTCACCACGCGCTTTCGGTATCGTATCGAAGATCCGTTCGTCATCGAATCGGCGGTGATGGGCGGATCCTGGGCGCGTAGCCGGGAATATCTCAAGATCGGACATCAATTAGGTGTATCCGCCGGTATCCGCCATCCCGATCTTGGTTTTCGGCCGGTCCGGGAGCCGAAACGAGGGGCGTGGACGATTCAAAGCCGGAATCTGTGCGCCGTTCCCTTAGGGGAAGGCAGGGTGCTGTTGAGCTGGTCCCTGCTAAACGGGGACACCTCATCCACTCGCTTCCATGTTTATCGTGCCCGAACGCGCGATCATGCCGGCTTTCGGATAACCAGAGACCCCGTGACTCGCTCGACGACATGGATCGACTCCGGCCTGACTCCCGGCCGGCGCTATCAATACTATCTCAGGCCGGTCGATCGAGCCAACCAGGAAGGCAACCGCTCGGAATGGATCGGCATCACCGTCGGTTCGGAGCCTACCTCGGTTGTCGCCACATTTAAGCCGCTGTTCAAGCAGGGTTCGCTGGTTCCTATCTTCGGAGATTTGAACGGAGACGGGACGTTCGATTGCGTCATTCGGATGGACAACGGCAATAGAGAAATGTCTCAGGATCCCGGCCTTCCGGTCCAGCTTGAGGCGTTCACATCCTACGGCCGGTCGCTGTGGCGCAAGGATATCTGCTATCACGATCACTGCTACGGCAGCGCCAACAACGTGCCCTTCAACGTCTGGGACATGGACGGCGACGGTAAAGCGGAGGTCATCACGCGCCTTCAGATCGGCGACGCGGTGGTCGTCGCTATCCTTAACGGCATGACGGGGGAGGTTCAGTACAAGGCCCCGTGGCCGAAGATGGTCTCGGACTTTTACAAATCCTCGACGCGCATTCATATGTCCGTGGCGTACCTGGACGGTGTCCATCCGGCGGTGGTGACACAGACCGGGCTTTATGAAAACGAGGTCTTCGCGGCCTTCGATCATCGGTTGAAACCGTTATGGCGTTTTGACAGCTTCGCCGAGACCAACGGAAGCGGCGGCCATAAAATCGAAGTCGCAGACGTCGATGGCGACGGCAAACAGGAAGTCTTTAACGGTACGACGTGCCTGAACCATGACGGCACGCTGCGCTGGTCTATCTACAGGCAGCACCCCGACATCGTTTCCATCCATGATTATCTGCCCGACCGGCCCGGGCTGGAAGTCTTCTACATTGTCGAATCGAGCGTCCATGCCGGGGTGTATATGGTGGATGCGAACACGGGACAGGTCATCTGGAAGGTGAATCGCGAGGACGATCCCCGCTGGACGCACGGGCATACGGGTTGGACGGCCGATATCTGGCAAGGCTCGCCCGGTATAGAGTGCGTATCGAATCGAGCGGGCCATAACGACCGCAATCTGATCCTGTTTTCAGCAAAGGGTGAAGTCCTTCTGGAGCCCTTTCCTTATGGGTTTACTCCGCTCGAGTGGGACGGCGATTCCGCGCGCGAGTTGCTCGGCAGACAGATCGGCAACTTCAACGGGAAAGAGATTATTTTCACCGGGGTCGAGCAGCCGGACCGGCCGAAAAATAGTTCCGTCTCAATGGTGGCGGATCTATATGGGGATTTCCGGGACGAGTTGGTTCTGACGGTAACCGGCGAAGATCGTAAGAAATTCGTGGCGGTCGTCACGGCGACGCACCCTATGGACCGTAGATACGTAACGGCGACCGAAAACCTGGATTATTGCTTGTGGCTGGCGCGAAATATGGGCGGTGGATATCGGTCGGTCTATGACCATTCGTTGCAAGAGCCTCGGCCGGATTAAAAAAAATAAACCGGAACTCATTTTTCTTCGAAAATCGGCCTTGACGTGTTCGGATAAGTATGATAGAATGTAGTTATCAATGAGTTCACATGCCCCTGCCGATCTCGCTTTTTCCTCTCCCTCCGCTAGGCAGGGGCCTTTTTTCTCTTAATATCGCCGGATTGAACAGCGAAACAGAAACGTCCGAGTTCCCTGCCCTGATTCTTGTTTTCACTTACCTGCTTCGACGTGGCTAAGTTCCTGTTCGAGGAGGACTTCCACTTCCTCGGTGCTGAACTGATGGCCGCAAAACATACAATAATGCCCCGCCTGACGGTCAAAATACACTTCGCGCGTCAGGCATTTCGGGCAGGTTATATTTTCGTATTCCGGTTCGAACATTTGTTTTTCGTCCCTCTTCTTTAACCTGATGAGTTGTTTTGGAATTCAGATTCTTCATCGGCAGGATTGAGCGGAGGATTAACCATGAAGATGAATAAAGCTCGTCAAACGAGCGCGCCGTCCCCCAAGAACCTGTTACTTTTGCTGTTGCGCAGTGCCTTACATAAGTAGAGAGCGACGTTTAGCTCGCTCCGATAACAAAAAGTAAAGAGTGATCGAACGCAGCAGAAAGAAAGGAGACGATCATGTTAAGGCAAAGAATCATCCTCATCGCGGCGGCTGGAACGGCATTGTGTTTATTCGCGGGCAATGCGTCCGGCAAGTCCATCGTCGTCCACAAAAATCACGGCCGAAGGCACGTGATAACGCAACACCACAGACCGAATGTCGGTCGGCCGGCCGTAGCGCCCCGATGGCACGGCCCGGGTGTCGTTCGGCGACCGCTTTTTCATCGAATCGAACCGAAACGTCCGCACCACAGAATCATTGTGATCAGAACGCCCTATGGACGGCGAATCAAAGCCTTTCCAATCCCTCAGCCACGAACCACATGGCGATTCGGAATTGCCCAACGACCTGTCGTGGACGTCTGGATCACCAATTCCGACCGCTCTCGAACGGCGGTGGAACTTGTCCGGCGCGGTCGTGGATTCATAGGCCCGAGAGGGGAATGGTACCCGAAGATGCCAACGAAAAGGCAGATATGGTTTGCGTATGGGTTCTAACAAGAATTTTGCAGAAGTTCAGTTCTAAACAACGCAATAAAAGCGACTCGGTATTCAACCGGATGATCTTCAGGACCACATATCGTTTGAATTGAGAACCAGGATATGGTATCTGAAGATAATAGATCGGTTTTCAACACGCCCAAGATGATACTTGGGCGTGATTTATTCCTGTAGGATAAGTATGGTTTGTAGAGAAAAAAGGCAAACGGCCCGGTGCTTAACACTTATGATATCCGGTATCCTCGCTGCGGCCTGTTCTCCGGCATATGGCGAGACATTCTCATTTGCCGTCATCGCGGATCCGCATATCGGTGGAAACTCAGAACATCAAGCTAAATTCGAGACCGCTGTCGATTGGATCGTCCGCAATAAGGAAAGCAAAAAGATTGAATTAACTTTTGTGTTGGGAGATATTGCCTGGGGCGGCTCCAGGACCCATAGAAACCTGCGCGTTGCCAAAGCGATCCTCGACCGTCTCCAACAGGCCCACATCCCTTACATTCCGATCATCGGTGATAATGAAATCCAGACCGGGTGCGAAAAGGAGTTTCACGAGGTTTTCGCTCCCCATTATCAACGGCTCTCCGGGACGCTGGACCATTGGCGAAAGTCATCGGTTCCCGTCGCGGGCATGTACCTTCAGAATTTTTCTTTCGACTATAAGGGCTGTCATTTCGTTTGCCCCGATTTCAATCCCAGGAAAGCCGGAAATGAGGGCGGTGACCTTCACGATTTCGAAGGGGGAAGCTGGCGATGGTTCATGAAGGATATTCAGCAATGCCGCAAATCCAAGAAGGAAAACATCAACATCATGACACATATCGGGATGTTCCGTACCGGCATCAGATTCGCAGACGAATTTGTCTTTTCAAAGGAAGAAATGGACAAGATAAAACGTTTCCTTCATCCCTATAGAGATAATGTGGATTCGAATTACGCGGGCCATCTGCACGTCAATGGATATGTCCCGGTATGGTCGAAATTATTCGTTCCGGTTTATCATGTGAGGATCACCGATGAGACGTGGTCCGGGACACAATGGCCGGAAAGAGAAGATCCCGGCCTCACGGTTCGCTGGGTCCAGGTTGACAAGAGCGCCTCGAAAATCTCTTATCGTCAGACTATCGAAGCCCTAAGCCGCTAAAAAATTGAAAACTTACCTTCGCACACCGTCCGTAGCGCGCCCATTCCGATCATGCGCTCAGGTGTGTTTGCCTTGCACCATATACTCCATTGCTTTTCACGATCAAACACGTTATGCTTACGTATCACGGGTACCGTGCCAAAATTCGAGGGCAAGACGTCCTCGACACGATTTAAATGAGGAAACCGGGTATGCATCGACGATCTTTTTTTCTTTTTATCGCATTGATAATATTCCCTATCGCCCGGACAACGGCGTCTATTGCGGCCTTCCCGGGCGCTGAGGGATTCGGCGCCGAAGCCGTAGGAGGACGAGGCGGTAAGGTTCTCTTTGTGACCCATCTCAACGACCGGGGACCGGGCAGTTTGCGCGCCGCCGTGGAAACAGACGGCCCTCGAACGGTGATCTTTCGCGTATCCGGCACCATCGCGCTGGAATCGACATTGGTTATCTCCAGGCCGTATATCACCATAGCGGGCCAAACGGCGCCCGGCGACGGCATCTGCCTGAAAAACCACGCCCTCGTTATCGCGGCCGATCATGTGATTGTCCGTTATCTTCGCTGCCGGCCCGGCGACAATACAAAAGCCGAGTGCGACGCCCTGTCGATCTCGGCCGGCCAGAATATCATCGTCGATCACTGCTCGACAAGCTGGTCCGTCGATGAAACCCTTTCGGCGTCATCAAGCGGCCAACTGGGTAACGTCACCGTCCAGTGGTGCATCATTTCCGAAAGTCTGAACGATTCGGCGCATCATAAGGGTGCTCACGGCTACGGCTCGCTGATCCGCGGCGGATGGGGCAACGGATATACTTTTCATCGTAATCTCTACGCCCATCATCATGCCCGGCTACCGCGACCCGGCAATTACAATGATCGCACGAAGGCCCCCCAGGGATTCACGCTCGATTTCAGGAATAACGTGATTTACAACTGGGCGGGGACGTCGGCGGGATACAACGCCGACGGCTCGAACGGCACGAACAGCATCACAAAGATGAACTTTGTCGGTAACTATTACAAAACCGGCGTCAACTCAACCGGCTGCGTTGCGTTCGCGGAAAGCACGCCGACGGCCACAGCCTACTTCGACGGCAACGGCATGAACGGCGCGTATCCCGACGATCCGTGGTCCCTCGTGACCTTCAACAGGCTCTCATCTCGAGAGGTGCGGGCGTACAAGCAGTTATCTCCCATATCGGTTCCCCCGGTCAACACGGATGATGCCGTAACTGCCTACGAAGACGTTTTGGCAAACGCCGGAGCGACGCTCCCGAAACGAGACCCCGTCGATAAGCGCATTGCCAACGAAGTCAAAAACGGAACGGGAAACATCATTAACGACGAGGAGCAGGTCGGCGGCTGGCCCGAGCTCACATCGGCCGCCCCGCCGGCGGACCGAGACCGGGACGGCATGCCCGATGCGTGGGAGAAGCGACATGGCCTCAATGCCGATGATCCTGCGGACGCCAACGGTGACGCCGATGGAAATGGTTACACGAATCTCGAAGAGTATTTGAATGCCATGAATTAAACGTAGAAGTTTTTATGACGAAACGACAAGGATAAGTCGATGGCGAAAAACCTTGCTATGGCCTATCATAATCTGTCGGTGATGCTGGATGCCGGCGTTCCGTTGTTGCGTTCACTCAATACGATCGCTTCGGGCGAGAAGCCCCGGATGCAACAAGCTTTTCAGGCCCTGGCCGACGGTGTCTCGCAAGGCGATCCCTTAGCGGAGACCATGAGTAAAAATCCCAGGCTGTTCAAGCCGGTGGACGTGATGTTGATCCATGCGGCGGAGACCTCCGGCAGTCTGCCGGATTTGATGGGGCTTTTGTCCAAGTGGCATGAATCGTCCCGGCGGATGGTCAAGAAGCTGTGGTCGGGAATGCTCTTTCCCATTGCTATTCTGACGATCGCCGCATTCGTCATACCGCTTCCCGGTTTCATCTTAGGCGGGTGGAACGTTGGAGCCTATTTGTTCTCCGTTCTGATGGTCCTTCTTCTCTTTTGGGTACCGGCCGGTGTGATTCTCCTGATTATTTACGGAACGCCCCAAACCGGTCCATCTCGCAGGTTACTCGACCGCATCGTTTTGCGCATACCCCTCCTGGGTCGTGCTATGTACCGGCTGGCGATCGGCCGCTTCTGTTGGGTTTTTCACATGCTCAGCAAGGCGGGCGTTCCGATGACGAATTCCGTAGAGATGTCCCTCTCGGCCACAGGCAACGCCGCGGTCGGCGACATGTTCCGACCCGCCGCCGAACGGGTCAGAGCCGGGGATACGATGGGGCGGGGATTGTCCTCGAAGCTGCCGGCCGAGTTGGTGGAAATGTGGAAGGTCGGCGAAGAGACCGGGACCCTGGACGAAGTGGCAAAACGCCTGGCGCAACAGAATACCGAAGCGGCGGAATTCTTGTTTGCTGACTTCGCCCGCTGGTTCCCGCGATTCGTTTATTGGCTCATTGCCCTGTATTTGATCTACTCCATCTTCAGCGGCTACAGCCGGATTTATTCGGTACCGTCGTTCTAAAACCGTTGGGAGTCAATATATTGAACAGTATGTGTAAAGGAGATAAGTCATGTTGTCCAGCGTTCAACGCCCGTTTCTGTTTGGTTGGTTTGTCGTTCTTGGTTTATTGTGTGGATTTTCGCTGAATGCCGCCGAGCCGGCCCGGATGCCATTGGTGAGAGTGGCGGACGTCAATGTGGGAGAATCTCTAACAGTGACACTGCACGATGGTTCGAGAGCGACCGTCAAGTTGCTCGATTTGAAAGAGACGCGAGATACCGTTTGCAACGCCGTTCGCCGGGCGGAGGTGAGAGTACAAGTCAACGGGCAAACCGTTTCCCTCGTTTCTTCAACGTACCATTTACCTGTGGCGGTCGCCGGGGTGCAGATCGACTGCCCGATCACGAAAGGGTATTTGCAGAAAAGCAGTAAGGAGAATGCGTGGGGGCTGCTCAAGGACGCCCGGCTCCGGCTCTGGCCCGCCGGCTCGCCCTGGATCAAGCCGGGCACGTTCATCTACCCGGCTAAACAACGCTGGTTCGCCACCGATACGCAAATGGCCAACGTGCCGGTTTTTGTCGATGGCGGCGAGCTGCCCGGCGAGAGAAATATTTACTATCACTACGGCCTGGATTTCGGCGGGGCTGAGGGATTGGTTGATGTGGTCGCCGCCACCGACGGGTTGGTGGTGTCGGCCGGGACGGAGAGGTTGCCCGGCTACGACGATTCGCCTGTGAGACCCCGTTATGATGTGATTTATCTTCTGGATGACCGGGGCTGGTTCTATCGATACAGCCACCTGTTTAAAATCGACGATTCCGTCAGGCCGGGACGTCGCGTCAGGATGGGGCAGAAGATCGGCGTCCTGGGCAAAGAAGGGGGCAGCGGCGGATGGACCCATTTGCATTTCGACATTAAGTGTCGGCAGCCATCGGGTCTGTGGGGTATCCAGAACGGCTATGCTTTTGCCTGGGAAGCGAACCAGCGCGAGAC
>Ga0180432_10004106_pt1 | contig 20205 bp, 17 predicted proteins | sample SS_ome_10_FD_132414 | JGI IMG/M metagenome (GOLD analysis project Ga0180432, IMG submission 132414) | Hypersaline lake sediment archaeal communities from the Salton Sea, California, USA - SS_1_MS_2 metaG | ecosystem: Environmental > Aquatic > Non-marine Saline and Alkaline > Hypersaline >...
AGGGCATTTCTCCCTGGGCGTTGAGATACCCGGCCAACTCGCGGGCAGATTTTTCCGGCGCGACTTGCGGCAGCACCACGGCCATTACCACGGCGAACTGCGCGGCGGTGGACAACATGGCCGAGCCGAGCGTTGCCTTCAAGCGGCCGCGAATCCAAAACACCAACGGCAACCAGGAACTGGCCGCCGCCAGACCGGCCGCGATCCACGACACGGCGGAAAACCGCATCGAGAACTCAGCCTGTACCACGAGCATGACTACCGGCAAGAGAATCGGACCGGCCAGGCACGAGGGCCAGAACGTGCGCAGTAAGTCCTTTCGCGCCGCTTCGGTCAAGGTGCCGTCGATCAGCCGCATCCAACCCACGGCGGCCAAAATGGCAACCGCCGGGAAGATGGGCCAAATGTACGTGACCATCTTGGAACTGGACATGGAAAGCAAAACCGTCGACGCTATCAGCCAGCACCAAAGCAGCACGGTGCCGTTGCTGGAAACCATGCCGCCGCTGGAGGTGTCCGTCTTTGCACCCGATCGCCAGCGAATCCAGCCGTCGCGAATCACCACGGGCAGGTATCCGATCCACGGCAGCCCGCCACCGAGGATCATCGGCAGGTAGAACCACCACGGTTTCCCGCCGTGTGTCTGCGTGTCGGTGGCATAGCCGAGTATGTGTCGCTCGACGATGTAGTAATACAGATAGCCCGGGTTGCGAGCCTCGACGGCCAGATACCACGTGGCGGCAACCGCGGTTGCGATCAACAGCGTGGTGGCCCCTTGAACGCAGAGGATGAGACTCAAGCGTCGCGTTACGAGCAAGTAGCAACCGTACGAGATGCCGACCAGCGACACGCCGACCAGTCCCTTGGCCAAAATGGTCAAACCCAACAGCACGCCGATTGCGACGGTGAATATCCAGGCACGTCGTCGCGAGTCGGTGCGGTCGAGTTCCCAGAACAGCAGCAGCGAGAGGTTGATCCACGGTATCAGGGCCACGTCGTGGGCGGCGGCCTGAGCCAACGCGGTGGGCAGTATCGTGGTGGCATAGAACATACCGGCGATCAAACCCACGCCGCGACCGAACATTCGCCAACCGACGATTCCGGCCGTAATCGCGCCGAGCAGTCCGAACATTAGTCCCGGCAGTCGCACTGCCGCTTCATGCATGCCGAATATCCGCAACGAGAGCGCTTCCGCCCAGAAGTAAAGGATCGGCTTGTCGAGGAACGGTTCGCCGAGGAAATGGGGAATGACCCAATCGCCGCCCTCGACCATTTCCTGGGCCACGGCGGCATGGAATCCCTCGTCGGGGTCAAGCAGCGGAATCCCCAGCATCATGGGGAAAAAGAACAAAACGCCCGCCAGCACGACGCCCACGCCGATCAGCGGCTTCCAATTATCCTTTGTTTTACCCAATCCCACGAGACTGCGCCTCCTTGCGCCCATCAGTAGAGCAGACACTGCTGCCTGCCGCAGGGGAACCCTGAACAAATACGGAACGGCATTTTACCCCATAACCGGAAATGGGAGAACGGCAATCTGGCTGGTTTGAGGAGATGAACAACGACTATCGCTGCGTCTACTCTTTCTCGATCCGATACAAATGCTTGTCGGTTCGCATGAAAACCACGCCGTCGACGATTGCCGGCGAGGCTTTCACTCGGCCGTCGAGTTGGTTCTCGGCCAGTTTGGCGAACTCCTTGGCGGCCTTGACGACGACGGTCTTGCCCTCCTCGTCGCAGAAGTAGATGCGTCCCTCGGCCACGGTGGGCGAAGAGGAGCAACTGCCGAGAATCCGCTCCGACCAGTGGAACTCGCCGCTTTTGGCGTCCATGCAGGTGGCCACGCCGCGATCGGAAAGCATGTACAATTCGTCGCCGACCAACAACGGTGAAGGCAGCCGCGGCGCTCCCTTGCGTTCTTTCCAAGCGACGTGCGTGTCGGTTACGTTGCCGCGACCGTCGACCTTGACGGCCAGCAACTGCATTCCGCCGAAGCCCATGCCCACGTAGGCCAGCCCAGCGCCAAAGACGGGCCGCGCGGTGTTCGAAAAAGTGCTGCCGGTATCGACTCGCCAAAGCTCCTTGCCGGTGTCCGGGTCGTAAGAGCATATCCACTGAGCGGCGGGCACGATCATCTGCTTGCCGGCGGTCGTATCAACCACAATCGGCACACTGAATGCCTTCTTCATCGAGGACGAACTCGTATCCATCGGCGGCCGGTCGGTCTTCCAAAGGTTCTTGCCGGTCTTCTTATCCAAGGCGACGATGTATTGCTCCTCACAGCCGTCGCGGGTAAGCACGAGCATGTCGCCGTAAAGGATGGGCGAACTACCGGGACCGACTTGATGCTCGATGGGAAAGTCCCGCTTCCAGATGACTTTGCCCGAGGCCGTGTCGACGCAGGACGTGCCCATGGTGCCGAAGTCGCAATACAAAAGGCCCTCTTCGATGACCGGCGTGGGCGAAGCGTAGCTGTTGATAGCGCAAATCTGCGGAGGATCGGCGATGTCGTACAAGGTGAGCGTCTTCAACACGCGGCCGCTTTCGCGATCGACGCAGACGGCCTTGAGCACCACGCGGTTGACGAACTTGACGCTGGGGACCGACATTTCGAGTTTCTCGCGTTTTGCCTTCGTCTCTTCGGGAGTGCAAGGCGTTTCGATTGCCGTGGTCAGCCAGATCGTCTTGCCCAGCACGACCGGTGAGGACCAGGCATTGCCCTCGATCTCGGTCTTCCAGGCGATGTTTTCACTCTCGCTCCAACTTAGCGGCACATCGGCGGCTTGGCTGTGCCCTTGGCCACCGGGTCCGCGAAACTGCGGCCAGTCATCGGCGGTTGCGATTGTGGCAAAGCTGAGCATTAGAATCAGAAGCGCGGTGAAGCGAAGTCGCATGGCTGTTTTGTCCTTGTGTTACTAATGTCTTTGGTCGGTGGATGTGTACGCTCGATTGTGGGCCGTGCGATATGCTTTGTCAAGCGCGGAGCCGGTTTGGGCCGCACTTGACGGAAGGCGGCGTTCGTCACATACTTCAAGCATGACGCAGGTGGCGGTGTTTTTCGCTGCCTTTGGAATATTACGGTCAGCGGTGGAGTCTGCCATGAGCGAACGCGCGAAAGGGGCCTGGGGCGACGTTGTGATTGCCTCACTCAGCGGGACAGCGTTATTGATAGTCCTCTTTCTGCTGGTCGTGGCAAGTTCAGTCACGATGACCGCGCGGCCGGCGTTCGAGAAGACGTTCGAGGAATTCGGAGCGGAACTTCCGCCGCTGACCAACGCGGTTCTCGCCGTGCCGGGTTGGCTATGTCTGGGTGCGTTTGCCGGGCTGGCGACTGTGCTTGTCGTCAAGGAAGTCGCCCTGCGACGCGTGGCGATTTTGAATCTGTGCCTGAACGTCTCGGTCGGATGGGTGCTCATCATTGCCGGTCTGCTGGTCTATTATGTGGCATTGAGTATGCCAATGCTGTCGCTTTTCCAGGCTCTGAAGGGGTGATTCGCGACCGTCGACGCAAAATGAAATCTGCAATCGAATGCGCACTGGCAGGAGTTGATCATGGCGGAAGACGCTGAAACCGCACGGATGAATCTGGTCGCCTCGCTGCTGAGCCTGGCGGCAATGCTGATCGATTTCATTCTTCTGTTGTTGGCCGGCTATGTGACCACGGTTACTCGAGCCAACTTCGCGAACATATTCACTGGCTTCGGCGCGGAGTTGCCGCGAATAACGGCTGCCTTCATCGCCGTTCCTGATTGGCTCTTTCTGGGCGCGTTTTCCGCGACGGCGGTCGTGCTTGCCGTCAAGGAGATTGCCTTGCGACGTTCTCCCGTGATATCATTGTGCTTCAACATCGTTGTCGCGATGGGGATTCTGACCGGTGGGGTCATGACCTACATGGCACTGGACCTGCCGTTGCACTCGCTTGTTGAAGACCTGATGAATTGAAGAGCGGAAGCCGTGTTTACCGGAAACCGCCTCAACGGCACTGCTTCCGCGAAGCATTGGCGCGGCAGAGTTGAAAGGCTGGGCTGGAGTTCTCGGAAGGTCCTATTCGGGGACCACTTCCACCAGTTCCCGAGATACCGACTCCAGATTGGCAGCGCTTAGCGTCTCGCGTTCCTCGGCGAAACCGATCAGCAAGGCGAGATCGCAGAGGCGGTTTATCTGCCGGGCGACACCGTGGGTCAACTCGTGAAGAACTCGCAAGGCGTCGGGCTCGAAGATGGGACGCGTCGAGCCGGCGACTTCCAGACGATGATTGACGTAGTCGGCCGTCTCCTGTTCGGTGAACGTCCGCAAGAGACACTTGACTGCCAGCCGCTCGTCGAGCTGCGGCATGCGTTTCAGAACCGGCAGAATCGAGGTCTGCCCGATTAACAGCAGCGTCATGGCCGGCCGGCCTCCCGGGGCGAAGTTCAATAGCAGCCGAATGGCCTCGAAGGCTTCGTTGTCGTCGATAAGGTGTGCCTCATCCACGGCCAGCACGGCATGGCGACCAGCTTCGGCGTTCTTCTGGAGGAACCGTTCGATGCGACGCACGCTGACGGGCACGTTTTGGGCGGTCGCGGACTCGCTCGGACCGGCCAACTCATCGGCCAGGTAATGCAGCAACTCGCCGGTCGACATCTGCGGAAAGACGGCATGGGCGAACGGCCCGAAGCTGTCGTCGAGGGCCCGGGAAAGCATCTCCGCCAACAGCGTCTTACCCAATCCGGCGACGCCGGTCAACAGAGCCCCGCCACGAAAGTTCTCCACGGCATACCGCAACTTCAGCAAGGCCCCTTGATGGGACTCGCTGGGAAAGTAGAAACGGTCGTCGGCGCCGTTCTCGAAAGGCTTCCCGTTTAGGTGCCAGTAGGATTCATACATGACGAGTTATCGCACTGGGTTAATTGTTGCGGGGCTTTGGATTGATCTCTCTATCGCGAACCGCGAACTTCTCTCTCGCTCATCACTGCTTACGCCGCCCGAACGAATGTGCGTACTATTCCGGCTTGCTTGACTGAAGTGGAGTTCAGATTCTTTCGCAACTCGACGAGCCGATCGTCGGGCGTGACGTGCTCGTTTTGCGTCAAAAGAATCGCATCGAGTTGTTCGGCGAATCGGCCGGAAAGCAGGCCATCGATCAGAGCCCGGTTTTCCAGCGGAGGCATGTCGATTAGCACCAAATCGAAGTACGATCGGAGCGTCTCGATGTCGGCCGCCATTCGCTCGTCGTACTTGGTCAAGTTGTTGGCCGATGAAGTCGATCCGCGCAGCGGAAGCACGCTAATCGGCGCGTTGCATGCCTCGATAACGACTTCGTCCAAGGGCAGCTCTTCGGTGAGCGACTTCTCCCAGCCGGCCTCGGGTGCCAGATTGAGCCTCGGCGCCAGTTGTGGATCACACGGGTTGGCGTCGACTATCACAACCTTAACGCCCAACTTCGAGAGACAGTCGGCCAAACAAATCGTCAATGTGGTGGTTCCCTCGCCGGCGGCACAAGCGTCGACGGCTAGCACGTTGATGCCGTTGGACGATTCGTACGCCAAAGCGTCGGCCAGCGCGCCGAGTTCCTTCGAGGCCGTCGCGCATAGCTCTCGGCACGTCGGCGGCATAATGAACTCGTCGACCTCAAGCAACGGACGGAACTTTTGCACTACCGCGCTTGTGCCAATCGACATCGACTCGGCCGCATTCCGTTCGGCCGTTTTCGCTTCGGCCAGCGTGGATTCAATCGGTTTCGACTCAACTAACTTCGATTCGGCCAATTCAGGCTCGGCGACACTTGCCGGGAAATTAGCGTGCGGCGCGGGCACTGTAGCGGCGGCTTGTTGGCGCAGCCAAGCGGTATTCTCCGCGACGCCTGAAGCGTTCGAGTCGGAAATGCCCAAGGCTTCGCTGAGCGGAATTCGCTCGTCCGGCGACGCGCCATCCGGGTGTCCACCGTCCGGTTGTCCGCTATCCGGTTGCCCGCCGTATGCCTTAATAAACGCCTGATTGAGGTTGGTCATAAGTGGGCCTGTGTGAAATCTTCTCGATAGTGCCGTTGAGTCGTGCCACGCCCGGAGTCAAGGGGATCTCCATCGGGCGATTTGAGCGATGCTGGAAGTCTTCCGGACTCACGTCCCGAGGGACGATTCCAGCCAGTGACTTGGCTTGATTCGGATGGGCGGAAGGCGTCATTCCCAGGTCGGTGGGGATGGCGGGCATCTCAATGTTTAGTCCGCCCTCGGAGCCCGCGTCCTGCGTGGGCAACTCCGGCATGTTCGGTTGCGGAACCGCGCCCGAGTCGACCGATTGCGTAGCCATCCCCTCGGCGCCCGTTTGAGCCGTTTCGGGACTCCAAGCCGGCGCCGCGTCGGCCTCTGGATCGGGCACCCGCGTTTTCCAGTCTTCGGGCTTAAGAAGCAGCGGAACAACGGCCACCGCGACGATTGCCAAGGCGCATCCGACCAGCAGCTTCTTGGACAACCCGGCGCTGAGCAATCGCCCACCGTACTGGGGAGCCGTGTTTTCCAGGGGCTCCTGTCGGTCTTCGTCCAGATCGGGAAGTCGAGCGAGCACGGCTTCCCGCAGTTCGTCGCCGTCGACGCGACCGCTTTTCGCCGGAACGTTCCCCATTTCCCCGTTATTGATTTGGTTATCGTGCATACCGAACTTCCTTGTGCTGAGCGATCATCCTAGGGGGCATTGCGCCAAAATGTCCCGGCGCAGCGCGATTCAGTGGCAGAGATACCACTGTTAGTGTTTATCGGTACGGATTGCACCGATCTTGAGCTTCAAGTAGATGCGGAAAGATGGGTGGGCGCGGCAGGATGGGTGGTTGTCGGTGGGACCGCTAGTCTAGCCGCGACCCCATCGGCGGAGCGGTATTTGTAGCACAAAACGTCAAACCCCCGCGGGAACCGCCGCCGGCTGGTCTATCAAGCCGACTTCCACCGTGATCGGGCCCCACTTGCAATCGAAGGGGATGCAGACCGGGGGGGCGTCGGAGGGGAAGCCGATTGAGTGGTCGCTTCCGCTGATTACCGTGGGCAGGCCGATGCTCATCTCCAGTTGCTCAAGCTGCGCCTTCGCGCCGCCGGCGACGATGTTGGTCAACTCGCCGACGGCGTCGATTACGTCGGCGTCGATGGTTTCGCACGGTTGTTGCAGAAGAACGCCCGCCGCGCCGAGGGCGGCCTTTTCGCATAAACTCAGAACGACGATGCCCTTGGCCTTTCCCGTAAGTCCGATGATGCCGCTGACGTCGTGCTCGGGGTGAATCGTCTCTTTCAGGAACGGCTTGCCGCGAGTCAGCTTGGTCTCTAGCATCGTGTCGAACAGCGAGGTCATTGAGGTGACGAAGGGGTTCATGTACTCGACCTTCATGGCGGATCCCGAGTTCCGCTTGAACTGCTTCAAAGCGGCCGTGTGCTGGCAGAATCGTTCCAGTTTTTCCTGAAGAGTATGGGCTTTGAACGGTTTGGCCAGGAAATCGGAAGCCCCTGCCTGTATCGCCTCTTGAACCCGTCGGCTTTCGTTGCGGACCGTGACCATGATGATGGGTACCTGGGAACCGGTTGCGCGGATCTGACGGATCACTTCAATGCCGCTGTTGCCCGGCATTTCCCAGTCCGTGACGACCAGATCAAACGCTTGCTGCTGGAAGAAGACGAGTGCTTCCCGCCCGTCGTCGGCTTCGACGACATCGGTGACGCCGATCGCGCCGAGCAGGTGGACAACCAGGGTTCGGATTGCCTTGTCGTCGTCGGCGACGAGAACTCTCATGGTCATGGGGAATTTCTTCCGCAAATGCAATTCTGTTAGTGATGCGTATTTGATCGACCCAGAGCAGGATCAGACCGCGCTCGCAGTTTGGTCCGAGCCTGGAAATATATACCTTAATAATCGGGGGTTGGCCCCACTATTTACAGACAATTGTCTTTGGTGCCACCGCGGGGTGGGTGACTGCGCGGGAAAAGAAGAAGGGGATGGACCACGCAACATCTTATAACGTCACTCACGAAAGCCGCCGAATTTGCGGCGCCTGTCCGCTTCCACATCAAGCCCTCCGTGAAGTGCGGGCCATCTTTTCGGCATCGCAACGGTCTGCTTGTCGTAAAAATGGCCGAAATGGCCAGACCCCGACTTTTCATTGCTCCTAGGACCAAAATGAAGACCACGAGCCTACAACGGGGTATGGACAAGAGTAGGGTGAAGGGTTGGAAGTCGGGGGCAGGCTACGTGAGTTCCGCGAACAAGGTGGCCGGCCTCCCTTAACTCGCCGCTTCCCTCGTCCGGCTCAATCATCGCGTCCTGTTTGCGGCTTCTGATACCGATGCGTTAGGAACTCGCCGACGTAGATCAAGTACTCGAAAGGCAGTTCCTCTTGCTCGACCTGATCGAGGATGCTTCCCAGCGTGCCTCGAATCACTTCCTCTTTGTCGGCGTAGCCTGCGTGCTTGACGATCGCCATGGGGGTCTCCGGCGGGTAGTTTATCGAGAGTTTCTCGATGAACTCGCGGAACTCCGTCTTCATCGTGAACACGATCATCGTGGCCCGGTGCTTGGAGAGCCGCTGAATCGTATCGGTCTTTCCGGGCCAATCGGCGGCCGTGAGAATGACCGATTTCGTGTCATCGCTGGTCGTGATCCCTCGCCGCAATGCCGCGTTGGCCGCATTGAAACAACTCAGGCCGGGAACAACAACCGGGTCGAGGTCCTCGAACTCCTCCAGACACCAAGCGTAAGGCCCATAGATCAACGGGTCGCCGCTGTCGAGGATCGCCACGGTTTTGCCTTTCTCGACCGCCTTTCGGATGATGGCGACGAACTTTTCTCGCTTGCGGGCAATCTCTTCGCATTCGCGTCGCTCTTCCCCTTTCAGATCGGCGGGATTCTGCCCGTAGTATGGAAACAATCTCCAATACCCATGATACACTTCCTTTCCTTCCAGGTAGGGAGCGAACTTGTCTCGGAAGCTCTCGAAGCAGAACAGCACGTCCGCCTGCTTTATGGCCTCGATAGCCCTCAGTGTGATCAGATCGGGATCGCCGGGCCCGACCCCCACGAGATAGAGCTGGGCCGATTCTTTCGTGTCGGCGGAAGTGCGCGTACCGTACGCGAGCCACGCCGGCAAAGACAAGATTAACACAATCAGAATCACGAAGATCCTGCGCTGGTTGACTTGAGTCATTTTTCGTTCCTCTCTTTTCGTTCGGGAAAATGTGATGTCCGAGTTTGCCGTGACGCTTAGCGCTTGTGACAATGATTGGCTGGATTTCGGCCATCCTTGCTTAGAACTGTCCGGGCAATTCGCCGCCGTTTCGCGACCCGAGGGCCCGCCAAGTCTCCACGTCGACCGTGTCGCACACGAAATGCACGGACCCGTCGACGAAGCTGACATTCACGCCGCCGGGATGGTGGCTGCGGGCCATTTGCCAGAGCGATCGCAACGGTGCCCATTTGGCGCAATCGGGAATGTGGGAGTTCGGTTCCCACCAGTGGTAATAGGCCGTATAGAGAACAAAACCGTCGACCCAACGTGTTGCCCGACGCGATTGGGAAGCCATTGGCTGCCCAAAACACGTACACCATTCCACGGTGAGCATGGGATCTTCGCCGCTCTTGGCGCCGACAATAACCAAATCCTTGTTTGCTTCGGTAAGAACGGTTCCGCCGGGCACGTCGGGGTCGGGTAGCAGACTTTCTGAAAAGGCGGCCGTGTTGCTCGCGCCATCGGTCACTTCGGCGAAGGACACGGCCGCCAGGCTGTTGAACAATCCGTCGGCGTCCCCGGAGACCGCGGTACCCTTCTCGGTTGGCGCGCCTCGTCCCCAACAAGCCAAGTAATTTCCCGCGGCCCATTGCGTTTCCGCGTTGCCCGGTACGACTTTGCACTGGCTGTCGCTTGGACAGTAGAAGAAAGGAATCTCTTGGGTCACCGGCGCGAGGTTGCTCGAATGTACCCCGTAGCCGGGACCCTTGAATATCCCAGTGTGCCCATAAAGGGGAACGTCGAGGTTCAACGATCCGTACACATTGAACAGTTCCATATGTGGAGTTAGATTAGCCATCGGGCCCCAGCGGTATTGCCAGCCGGGAATCTCTTCATAGCCCGGGCAGGTCTTGCTGGGCGAGCCCACCGGGAACTCCCGCCGGCTCTCGTGGAAGCCGTGCAGAGCCAGAGTGATTTGCTTCAGATTGTTCGAGCAACTCATTCGCCTCGCCGACGCCCGCGCGGACTGAACGGCCGGCAGCAGCAGTGCAATCAGAACTCCGATGATTGCGATGACGGTCAACAGCTCGATGAGCGTGAAGGCAGCTCTTGATCTTTTCGTAACCTGATTGGGAGTTGGGCCAGTTGACATGTGCGACCTCGCATTGGGCCTGAGTCCGCGGGTGTTACGATTATAGGATTCGTAATACTACCTGTGATTTGTAGTGTCGTCGCACGCTTCTGTCAAGGGCTTTTGGGTGTTTATCCAGAAGAAATGCAAAATCACCCGGAAGGTGGGTTGCGCCCATGCTTTCCGCCGACGATTTTCGGCTATCGCAACGGCCTATTCGCCGAAAATCTAACAGCCATCCAACTTCCAATTCCTGCTGGTCGCTTTCGCGGGAGAACTGCAAAGTCGATTTCGGGCCGTGGTACGAGTGGGGGTGGCCGGGGACGCACCAAGAGCAGCGAGTGGTGAAGCCCCAGTGATTCACGTCCGGGGCACCGATGGTCGTGCCTTGCATCTCAGCCAACTGACTTTGAAGTTCCCCTGGGCGGTTTCGCCGAATTCTGGACCTCCGGAGGCTGGCGTGTTAATATGGCGATTGGCGCCGACCCCCTTGTTTGTGGGTCGAGACCGAACTGCCCGCCGCGCGGTCCCGCTTCAGCCGGGAGCCGTCCACGGCGCGGCGAACCTGACGCGATGAAAAAGGGGACAGGCACCACAACGCAAGCTTTTTGCGTTCCTCAAGGGCCGAAGGTGTTGTGGAGCCAGTCCCCTTTTTCACCAGCACCGTTGCATTCCCACGCTCACGCCTAACACGGAAGTAACTGATGTTTCACCGATCCGATGCGCGAAGATTTCCTCGATTTGGCCCCGTCGCGGCCGTTCTGCTGGTCTTGCTCGTTTTGCGGACCGGACTGATTGCCTCGGAGTCACCCGAGCCGGTGCCCGCTCCGAAGGACGTGTCCGCCCTGCGCGATCTGGAAGGCAAGGTCAAACAACTTCTGCCCAAGCTGTTGCCCTGCACCGTGGGCGTGCAAGTCGGCGGGAGCCGGGGAAGCGGCGTCATTGTCAGCGAAGACGGGCTAGTGTTGACCGCCGGCCACGTCTGCGGAAAACCCGGCCAGAAGGTCACGTTCTTCTTCTCCGACGGCACCAAGGGCGAGGGAAAAACCCTCGGCGTGTTCAAGTGGCTCGACGCGGGAATGATGAAGATCGAGGGCGATAAGAAGCATCCCTTTGCCGAGAAAGCACGCTCCGCCGATCTCAAACCCGGTTCATGGTGCGTTGCCACCGGGCATCCCTTGGGATATCAGGAAGAACGACCGCCGGTGGTCCGTGCCGGACGCGTGCTTCGATCCAGCTACAACGTCATACAAACCGATTGTGCCTTGGTAGGCGGAGATTCCGGCGGGCCGCTGTTCGATCTCGAAGGACGCGTCATCGGCATCAACAGCCGTATCGGCGGCTCAATGACCATGAACTTCCACGTGCCCATTGATGTTTATCACGAACACTGGGAGCGGTTGGTAGCCGGCGAGGCATGGCAAGTCGAATTGCCGCTTCGCGACGAGGCTCCGGTCAAAGGTATGCTCCGAGACGTCGTGGCCGAGGCCGCCAAGTCCGCGGTCAGGATCAAATGCGACGGAAAGGATGCCGCGCTGGGGACCATCGTGGGGCCCGACGGTTGGATCGTGACCAAGGCCAGTGAACTGAAGGGCAAGGTCGTTTGCCGACTGCGCGATGGTCGCGAACTGGAGGCGGAGCGGGTCGGCGTGCATCTGCGCTTCGATCTGGCCATGCTGAAAGTAGACGCAGTGGACCTGCCCGCCGTGCAGTTCGGCGATACCGAACCGACCGTCGGCCAGTGGGTGGTGGTCGCCGGAATCGACGATAAGCCGCTTACCATGGGCATCGTGGGCGTGCCGCGGAGGGCAATCGCGCCCGAGCGAGGTATCTTGGGGATAATGCTTGGCGACGGCGAGGGCGGCGTGCTCATTGAAAAGGTTTTGCCGGACACGCCCGCCGCGGGTGCCGGCCTTAAGGCCAAGGATGTAGTGACCGAACTCAACGGCGAGGCGACCGTACAGCGCGAGGACCTGTTGGCCGCCGTTCGTCGCCATCGACCGGGCGAGACCGTCGAACTGACGATCAAGCGCGGCGAGGAGGTACTGAAGTTCTCAATTAAATTGGCCAAGATCGAGGCGCACGAGAAGCACAAGAAGAACATTCAGAACAACATGGGCGTGGGGACCAGTGCCCGTCGCGATGGTTTTCCAGCCGTCTTGCAGCACGACAGCGTCTTGCGGCCGGTCGATTGCGGCGGTCCGTTGGTCGACCTAGACGGCAAGGTGGTCGGCGTGAACATCGCTCGCGGCGGCCGTACGGAGACCTACACCCTGCCGGCCGACGTATTGCCCGAGCTTATGTACGAACTGATGTCCGGTCGCCTCATGACGGAGGAAACGAAGAAGAAACGCGAGGAAGCCGTCGCCAAGGAGGCTGAGGAGAAACGAAAGAAGGCTGAGGAAGCCAAGAAAGCCGAAGAAGCTCGCAAGCAAGCGGAAGAGAGAAGCAACAAGGCCGAAGAGGAACGAAAGAAAGCCGAGCAGCAGCGCAACGCCGCCGAAGAGGCGCTCAAAAAGGCCGAGGAAGAGCGTGAGAAGGCCGACGAACAACGCCGACAGGCCGAAGAGCAGTTGAAGAAGCTCGAAGAGGAAAAGCACCGGCTCGAAGCCGAAAAGGCCGAAGCCGAGAGAAGGGCCGCCGAAGAACGAAAGATACTCGAGGCCGAGCGGGAACGCCTCAAGGCCGAGGCCGAAGCAGTGAAGAAGGTCGAGGAGGAACGAAAAAAGGCCGAGGAAAAGGCCCGGAATGCCCAGCCGGAAAACGGCGAGCAACCGCAAACGCCGTAGGGTCGTTCCTCGACGGCCACCGGACTTACTTCCCGGAGGACACTCGCATGACCGGCAGCCCGGTTTCTCGCTCAACCAGCGCGGCTATAGCTTCTATCTCGTCGGCGGAAAGGGCCTCGACCCAGTTTTCGGCCGGCCGCCGGGCGATGGTGTGAATCTGCACCTGTTCTATTTTTCCGCCGGCGGACGTTATGTCTTTAAGACGCCCGCGATAGGCCGCTAGTTCCTCGTCCGAGGGCGGCTCGCCGTGGACTCGCATCAGCAGGGTTTGGATGATGATCGGCCGCGTCTTGGCGGCGGTCAGAAGGTTGTCGAGAATGCGCCCCAAGGGTACCTTCGAACGTGAAATCTTCTGGTAATACGCTTCCGTGCCGGCGTCCAGCTTGGCCCAAATCTGGCCGTTGTTCCCGTCGAGAATCTCCAAGCCGCGACGGACCGCGTCCCGATCCAGCAGGCTGGCGTTGGTTATCAGCACTAGTTTCGCCTGTGGCGGTCGGACTTTCGCGCAAACTTCAACCACGCGGTCGAAGTTGTGGCAGGCGGTCGGCTCGCCGTCGCCGCTTATGGCGATGTCGTTGAGCCGTTTCATCTCCGGCGGCGTGTCGCTGAACTTGGTCTCGCGGAAGATGCGGCCCGAGGTTACCAACTCGACCATCGTCGTAAGTTCGGCCTCCAATACGTCCAGGTCGACGGCTGTCTTCTCGCCTGGCGTCGTGCGATCGACCTGGCAGTACACGCAGTTGAAGTTGCAGACCTTGTCGGCACTTAGGTTAACGCCGATCGAGATGCCGCCGGCCCGGCGGCTGAGTACCGGATAGACGTACCGATTCTCGGCGAACTGCCGAGTGTGAATCGTGAAGAGCGATTTGGATTGGCGTTTTGCGTGCATGTTGATTCACATCAGACCGTGGAGTGGAAAAAGGGGACTGGCTCCGAGTCTCGGGCGAAAGTCAAACCTGCGAGGAAGGTTGTTGACTCGGTGCCTGTCCCCTTTTTCCACGGGGTCCGTGATGGTCGGCGAATTTGCAGTACGGCAGGCATTCCTGTCTGCCGCGGAATGGATGGCCCCATGAAGGCAGGCAGGAATGCCTGCTCCACTAATGGGCGACTTGTCGTCGTCATTTTCCAGTGAGAACCAGCCTTTACAAAGTTCCATTCCGCCTAAAGGCGGGACTACGAACGGGGCAGCCGGTTCTCAAACTGACCAAGCATGGTACCCGAAAAAACGTCGGGTGCCACGCTTCACATGAGCATGGCACCCGATTAATCGTATATCCGAATTGGTGCGTGGCGACGCACCCTACTCGCTCATTCGACCTACTTGGCGTCGATCCAAGCCATCAGGCTGCGGAGCTCTTTGCCGACCTGCTCGACCGGATGGGCCGCCTCGCGACGACGCATGGCCTTGAAGCCGGGGGCGTTGGCCTTGTTCTCGAGGATCCAGTTGCGGGCGAAGCTGCCGTCTTGGATCTCTTCGAGAACTTTCTTCATTTCGGCCTTGGTCTCTTCGGTGATGATCCGCGGGCCGACCGTGTAGTCGCCGTATTCGGCCGTGTTCGAGATGCTGTAACGCATGTAGCTCAAGCCGCCCTGGTAGATCAGGTCGACGATCAGCTTCACCTCGTGCAGGCATTCGAAGTAGGCCATTTCCGGTTGGTAACCGGCTTCGACCAGGGTTTCGTAACCGGCCTTGATCAAGGCGCTCAGACCGCCGCAGAGTACGACTTGCTCGCCGAACAGGTCGGTCTCGGTTTCCTCGGCGAAAGTGGTTTCGATCACGCCGGCGCGAGTGCCGCCGATGCCCTTGGCGTAAGCGAGAGCCATCTTTCGGGCGTCGTCGCCGGCACCTTCGCCAAGACCGATCAAACAGGGGACGCCGCCGCCCTTGACGAACTCGGCACGGACCAAGTGGCCGGGGCCCTTGGGCGCGACCAGGACCGTGGCGATGCCCTCGGGCAGGTCGAACTGGCCGTAGTGGACATTGAAGCCGTGCGAGCAGACGATGATGTCGCCCGGCGAAAGGTTGTCGCGAATCTGTCCGCGGAAGATGTCGGCCTGCAACTCGTCGGGCAGCAGGATGGTGATCATGTCGCCCTTCTTAACGGCTTCCTCGGTCGAGACCGGCTCGAAGCCGTCCTTGACGGCCTGCTCGTAGTTCGCCGTGCCGGGGAGTTCGGCCACGATGACGTTGCAGCCGCTGTCCCGGAGGTTCTGGGCGTGCCCGTGACCCTGGGAACCGTAGCCCAAGATTGCGATCGTCTTGTCTTTCAACAGCGAAAGATCGGCGTCTTTGTCGTAATAAGTCGTGGCGGCCATTTTTTACTCCTGTTCTACTGACGTTGAAAGCCGCGAAACATCTCGCGGCCTGTCGTACCTGTTCTATGGTATCTGTTTGGTATCTCCATGCTAACCCGAAGCGCGAGCGAGGAGGGCGGCGTCAACATATCGGCGCGTCTCGACATTGCCGACTATTTCGCATCCCGCTTGCGCTTCGATGGGGAAAAAGGGGACAGGCACCGAGCCAACGATGTCTTTCGCGGGTTTGTCATCCGCCGGGGCTCGGAGCCAGTCCCCTTTTTATACTCCAGTCAATCCGTTCTACTCGCACCCCTCGGCCGATCCGTTGCCTTGGCTTCCGCGTACCATGGCGATTCGGCCCGTGCGGGCGAGTTCGACAATGCCGAAAGGTCGAATCATGTCGATGAAGGCTTCGATCTTCTTCTCTTGACCAGAAATCTCGATAATCACCATTTCGGTCGATACGTCGACGATTCGGGCCCGGAATATGTCGACCAATTCGCGAATCTCGCCGCGACGTTTCTGCGGGGCGGCGACTTTCACAAGCATCAAATCGCGCTCGACATAGTCCTTCGAGCTGACGTCGTCCACGCGGACCACGGGCACAAGTTTTTCAAGTTGCTTGCGAACCTGCTCCAGGACGCTGTCATCGCCGACGACGACGAACGTCATCCGCGACAGGTGGGGGTCTTCTGTCTCCCCCACCGCCAGGCTGTCGATATTGTACCCCCGCGAGGCCAACATCCCCGAAACGTTCGATAGTACGCCGGGTACGTTTTGTACGAGAGCTGAAAGTACGTGTCTCATGGCATTCTCCCCGAAAAAGCGAAACCGCTATCATACCCCCCGCAACGCAATACCACAAGGGCCCGAGCGCCGAGTGGGCGGGAAATGGGTGCCCGACGCGTGCTCGCCATTCGGGGTAGTTTCCCGGGTACGGCTCGGCCAGGCTTTGAACGCCCCCGTATGACTCTAGACCCCTGAAGACTTGCATCCTCGCGAAACGGCAGGACTGTTGTCGGCTTCCTCCACGGTTCCGGCTCGTTCGGTCTAAGTCGCTCAATCACGGGAAGTTGCCACGAATGAGTCGGCTTTCCCATTTTCGGTAGCAGGAGGAATGCAAAGTCGGGGCCTGGTACATTTTTCGGCGAGCAGACCTTAGGGAGTGCCGAGAATCGTTGGCCGAAAACGTGGACCTGACCCCCTCGCGTCGGCTCCTGTTTTCGGTAGAGTAGGCATTCCCGCCCGCCTTCACGAGGCCTCCCACCCGGCGGCAGGCAGGAATGCCTGTCTTACCGCAAGTTGTTGCAAGGGCCGGCCCGAGGTGCGGCGTGGCTTTGCCATTGCGCGGCGTATCTTCGCGCGGAACGGCCGGAGGCCAATGCCGTTGGGTGTTCCGGACCGTTGAGGGCTCTGTTTCACCCGGGCCATGTGAACTCTCGGCCGCGGCGGCCTTGCCAGAATGTTTCCATCGCTTTTCGGCAAAATGAAGCTGTCCCGTGTTCAATGCGACAAATCCCTCGATACTCATTTACGAGATTTGCATCCGCTCTATAATTATGGTAGAAGGATGGTTAGGCAGGGATGAAATCGGTCGTTTTTTGGCGCTGTTCCCCAACCCTCTCGGGCAAGATCATGAAATCGCTGGAAAGACACCTGCTGGTGGCCACGCGGCAGTTGCTTGACCCCAACTTCGCCAAGTCGGTGGTTCTGCTGATTCGGCATAACGAAGAGGGCGCTCTGGGAGTCGTAATCAATCGACCGACCAGCAAGACCGTCAACGAGCTTTGGCAAGAGTTGGGAGAAGGTCCCTGTCACTCCGATTTTCCCGTCTGCCTCGGCGGTCCCGTACCGGGTCCTCTGATCGCCGTGCATGCCAACATGTTCTTCGCCGAGATGGAAGTCATCAAGGACGTGTTCATCGCCGCCAAGCGAGAGTCGCTAGACGAATTGGTTCTTCACCCGGGCGATCCCTTGAAGCTATTCCTCGGCCACGCCGGTTGGGGCGCCGGCCAATTGGAGAGCGAGATCGAGGCCGGCGCGTGGATAACCATGCCGGCGGACTTCGAGCACGTCTTCTACCAGGGCGAGGACCTTTGGGAAAGAGTCATTAAGAAGATCGGCAACCAGACCCTGCTGTCGATGCTCGACTTGAAGCACATTCCCGAAGACCCCACGCTCAATTGACCCCGGCGCTCAATCGACCCCGGCGCTCAATCGACATCCGGAAGATTCTTCGGCATCTGGCTTATTTTTCCCGATTCTTGCAAGTGCATCATTACCTCGTCGGCCAATTCCTCGGGCGATTTTCCGTCCGCCTGAAGAACCATTTCCGGGTTTTCCGGCGGCTCGTATGGATCGTCTATGCCGGTGAAACCCTTGAGTTGTCCCGCCCTGGCCTTCTTGTAAAGACCTTTCGGGTCGCGCTTCTCGCAGACCTCAATGGGCACGTCGAGAAATATCTCGATGAAGTCGCCCTCGGGAAGGATGCTTCTGACACGCTCGCGGTCGATTCGATAGGGGCTGATGAAAGCCGTGATGGCGACCAATCCGGCGTCGCAAAAGAGCTTGGCCACGGCGCCGATGCGACGAATGTTCTCTTCGCGGTCCTCGGCCGAGAAACCCAACCCAAAGCGTTCGGCGAACTCGGCGTCGTGTCGCTGCGCGAGGATGTCCGCACCGGCGTTTAAGTCGTGGCGTACGTTGTCGCCGTCGAGAACAAAACTATGCACGCCCAAGGCATGCAGTTTGTGATCAACAACGTTCGCCACGGTGCTCTTGCCGCTGGCGCTTAGGCCGGTGAACCATAGCACGCAACCTTTGTGTTGTTTGGCCTCCTCACGCTGCTCTCGTGTAACGGCGTGCTCGTGCCAGTGAACTTCGACCTGACCGTTTTGGGACATCTTATGGATTCCTGAAAGAGTAAATGGAAAAGGGTCGTGGCACTTTCGCGCCGCGGATCGTCGGTGGGGTATTTATCGGCTTTCGCGTGGCGGTTCGTGACAGGAACGAAAAGGCCTGACGCCATGCCCGCCAGTTGCATGTTCGCCAGATATGCCGCCGCCAAGAACACTACTATTATAGCTTCCCAACCCCCCTGTCGTCCACGGTTGGTTTCGGTTCGTTCGGGCCGGTTTGAGGAGTCCAGGCCATTGTGGAAAGCTCCCTTTTCACGTAGCATATTGGCAGTGGCGACCTGAATTCCCGGGAAAACGGCACATCGGGCCTCCCTAGGTTCCCGTATGGAAACGCTCCCATCCCACGACAAAGAAAGCAAGCGGCAAGCAAATGTCGAAACGAAACATAGGTTTTATCGGAGCGGGCCAGATGGCAACGGCTCTGGCGAGGGGGTTCGTGGCGGGCGGTCTGGTCGATGCCGAGAACCTCGCCGCATCCGATCCGGACGAAGCGGCCCGTGAGAACTTCTCCGAAGCAACCGGAGGCAACGCAGTCGCGGACAGTGTCCTGGTTGTTGAACAGTCGGACGTAATTGTTCTCGCCGTGAAACCACATTTGCTGGGAGTCGTGGCGACCGAACTCGCCGGGAAGATTGATCCCGCCAAACTACTCGTTTCCGTGGCCGCTGGGGTGCGGATGGATGCGTTGGCGGAAATGTTCGGCCCCGACGCGCGGCTGGTTCGCGTAATGCCCAACACCCCGTGTCTGGTCGGGCAGGGCGCCTGCGGATACTGCCTGGGCGAGAATGCCGACGATGACGACCGGCAATTGGTGGCCCAGTTGCTCGAAGCGGTCGGAATCGCTTTCCAGGTCGACGAGAAGATGCTCGACGCGGTGACCGGGCTGTCCGGCTCGGGGCCGGCTTTCGTCTTCTGCATGATTGAAGCGATGAGCGACGGCGGCGTCCGCATGGGACTGCCGCGGAATATCGCCACCGCGCTGGCTGCACAGACGGTTCGCGGCGCGGCGGAGATGGTCCTTCAGACCGGCGAGCACACGGGCGTGCTCAAGGACCGAGTGGCCAGCCCCGGCGGCACCACCATCGCCGGAATCCAAGCCCTGGAGGATCGCGGCCTGCGCTCCGCCGTGATGGGCGCGGTCGAGGCGGCCGCCAACAAGTCGATCGAGTTGGGCCGAGGGAAGTAACGTAACAGGTTGCGACTGAACGAATCATGCCGCTTCGCGCGGAAGTCAACAACGGAGAATACCCTTCCATGTCGATGTTCGAAAGAAACGATTATCGCTGGCGAGAAACCTGTTTCGTACTCTTCGACCCCGACGACCGGCCCGAGTTGGGAAAGGTCGAGCAGGCGCTGTCGACGCTTAACGAGGAGTATCAGTTGTTGAATCCCGGCGGCGATGATCGGGGGCTCTTCGACTCGCTCAGTCTGATCTCGCCCGGCGATTTTTCGGCGCTCGACGTTTGTTACATCAAGGGCGACGAGGTCCTTGAGCAAACCGCCTCGATGATCGACGAGATAGGCCCGGCCGCTTGTGCCGAGGCCGCCGAAGCGGCCGAACTGCCCGAGGGTATCGACCAAATCAGAAAATACACCGGCCGGCTCGACGTGCTGCACTTCGAGTACGTCGGCTCGGGCGACCAGCAGGACGAAGACGCCATGCTCGACCCCAGCGCCCTGCTGCTGGTGCTGTCGACTTTGGCCAAACTCACCGACGGAGTGGCCGTCGACCCACAGTCGGGAACCATTATCGCGGAATAATCCAGGCTACTGGCCGGATAATCACCTAACCCCAGCTATTAACGAAACAATGCTAGCGAAAGACATCAAGCGTAACAGCATCGTCAACTACAACGACGCTCCTTGCATCATCGAATCGATCTCGGTTCA
>Ga0180432_10004107_pt1 | contig 20202 bp, 21 predicted proteins | sample SS_ome_10_FD_132414 | JGI IMG/M metagenome (GOLD analysis project Ga0180432, IMG submission 132414) | Hypersaline lake sediment archaeal communities from the Salton Sea, California, USA - SS_1_MS_2 metaG | ecosystem: Environmental > Aquatic > Non-marine Saline and Alkaline > Hypersaline >...
TCGCAGATATACTTTGGCCAATAGTTCATCGATCGCGAGAGACTGGCCACAGAAACCCCGCTACGGCACGGAGCTTCCTCGCCCATGAGTGGTAGGTTTAAGGGAGTTTTGCAAGAGGCTCATGAGGAAATCATAATCGCTCTCTTCCGTAGCTTCACCCCGCGCCACCGAGCCAAAGACATGAATCCTACTAACTCCGTGCCGAGCAGCGACACGCAGGATTTCATCGCGTTTTTCCCTCAAAGTATCGTCAATCCCCATACCCTAACTCCTTCAGATTACTCCAGATGGCCTTCTCAAGCTTCTGACACTCGGCCACTCGGCTCACTTCTCCTCGCAGGGCTCACCGTCGTCCTCCCGAGCCTCTGCTCCGACGTAGCAGTCGCGGGTTAGCATGTGTCCGTGCTTTCTGATCTCGGCCAGCACAGACCAGGCACCCTTGTTCCGGGCCGTACGGGGCCATGAAAGATGCTGTCGTTGATGAGCCATTATAGCACTCCAGGCAACCCGTTTCGCCTGCCCAAACCCCAGGTCCGGGCAGGCGGTTTCCAATGCCTGCCCCCCACCCCCGCCTCGTCCCTTCTCCGCGGGCTGCGGTTTCTGGTAGGATTTGACAGGCCGCCGCCGTTCCTGATATCCTTAGTGCAGTCGTATCCGACTATCGTAACCCGACTGAGAAGTGGGGCAGAAAGGAGGCTGCAATGGGTGATTACCAGTACGCTCTGTACGAAGCTAAGAACGGGATCGCCACCATCACACTGAACAGACCGGAGAAGCTGAACGCCCTCAATATGATGGGGACCAAGGAGGGTGTGTTCACAGACATGCTCGACGCCATGACCGAGGCCGAGGACGACGACGCGGTCAAGGTCATCGTGATCAAGGGGGCAGGCAAGCACTTTTGCTCCGGCGAAGACCTGTCACAGGCCGGGTTCGTCTATGGGTTCGGCACCGGCAAGGCCGGCGAGCGCCGGCCCAGCGAGCGCATCAGGCTCAAGTACGACAAGAAGTTCATGCAGGACTGGTGCCGCATACTCTACTGCCCCAAGCTGACTATCGGTCAGGGCCACGGCTACTGCCTTGGCGCCGGAACCATGATCCTCAACTTCTGCGATTTCGCCATCGTCGCCGACGATGCCGAGCTCGGCTTCATCGAGGAGAGGATAGGTACAGTGGGCAGCGCCAACCCGTTCGTCATGTCCCTTATCCTCACGGTGGGGTTGAAGAGGGCGCGAGACCTCATCTTCACCGGTCGCAGATTCAGCGGCAAGGAAGCGGAGGACATGCATCTGGTGACAAAGGCTGTGCCAGCGGACAGGCTGGAGCAGGAGGTCAGGGATCTGGCGGAGGACCTGGCCATGCTGCCCAGGGACGGTATAGCCATCGGCAAGGCCAGCCTGGAGTTGTGGATGAATATCATGGGCATGCACACCTGCAGCGTGAGCGCGGCCTACATGTCACACACTCTCTTCACCAACCTGCGCTGGGAACCCGATGAGTACAACTTCTTCAAGGAGCGCCGTGACCAGGGGCTGCGCGACTCCCTGCACGGCATGCAGGACCGCTATGCGAAGAACCCGCCCAAGTACTACGAGAAGTCGTAGGTCCTGGAAGGCAGCGTCGCCGCAGGAGGTTGGCAAATGAGTGGACCGCTCGACGGGATCAGATTGCTGGAGTGGGCGTCCTTCATCAATGGTGCCGGGGCCGGCTATATGCTCGGCGACCTGGGGGCTGAGGTCGTCAAGATCGAGGAGCCGGGCAAGGGCGACCCGTCGCGCGGCTCGGAGAAGCTGTGGGACCGCCAGATGATGCTCCCCGGCAACCTGAACCTGGTGTTCGAGACATTCAACCGCAACAAGCGAGGTATCACCCTGAACTTGAGGACGGAGAAGGGCCTGGAGGTATTCTACCGCCTGGTGGAGAAGTCCGACGTCTTCTATACCAACTACCGTGAGGAGCTCCGCAGGAGGGTCGGCGTCGACTACGACAAGCTCTCCAGCCTTAACCCGGGTCTCGTCTACGTCGTGGCCTCGGGCTACGGGCCGAAGGGAGACGAGGTGGACAAGCGCGCCTTCGACGTACTGATACAGGCCCGCTCGGGGCTGATGATGGCCTGCGGCGATCGCGACAGCACGGAGCCCTACGAGATCGTCGGGGCGGTAGTAGACCAATTGGCCGCAACCATGACGGCCTACGCCATACTGGTGGGTCTGGTGGCCAAAGAGAGGACCGGCATCGGCCAGGAGATCCAGACCTCCATGCTTGGGTCAGCGATACACGTCCAGGCGTTGAATATCCAGACCTCGCTGTGGCGAGGGCGGCAGCAGCCCAGGCATTCCCGCAAGAGGTCGGGCAATGCCTTCACGAACTGCTACCAGTGCGCCGATGGCAAATGGATAGAGCTGTCAGACATGCAGTACGACCGCTTCTGGGACAACGTCCGGGAGACGCTGGCGTTCTCTGATGAGGAAGTGGAGAAGCACTTCTCCAGCCCCCAGCAAAGGCGGGACAACAAGGAGATACTCATACAGGCACTGGACAGGGTGTTCGCCACCAGGCCCAGGGACGAGTGGGTGAGCATCTTCAGAGAAAAGGCACAGTTTGCCTGGGACATCGTCAACCAGGTATCAGAGGCCGCCCTGGACCCGCAGGTGCTGGCTAACAACTACGTCACCGACTTCAGCCACCCCGTGCTGGGCGATGTGAAAGTGCCGGGCGTTCCTTTCAGCATGAGCAAGATGGAGACAGGGCCTCGGGCCAAAGCGCCCGAGATAGGCGAGCACACGGAAGAGGTGCTGTTGGAGTTAGGTTATAGCTGGGACGATATAGTGAGTATGAAAGACAACGGGGTCATTTGACAAGACCACGATCAACACTCGAAAATATGTTCGGCATTTCTCACGACCAGTGATTGTTGTAGCTTGACAACCCCCTTCTGCAAGGATCCACCTTGTGAGTAAGCCACGCATCATGTGAGGAGGCGCACAGCATGATTGGAATCGCTTCATACGGGGCCTACGTTCCTCGCTACCGCATAAGCCGCAAGACTATCGCAGCCGGCATAGGCTGGTTCAATACCGCCGGCGTACCCGGAGAAAAGGCGGTAGCCAACTACGACGAGGACAGCATCACCATGGCGGTGGCTGCCTGCAGGGACTGCCTGACGGGGATGGACCGCCACTCCGTTGAGGGGCTTTACCTGGCCAGCGTTACGCCGTCCTACAAGGAAAGGCAGGACGCCGGCATCGTATCTACCGCCATCGACCTCAATCCCGGCATCAGGACGGCGGACTTCAGCGACTCGAGCAAGGCGGGCACCGCGGCCCTCCTGGCTGGCTGCGATGCGATCAAGGCCGGATCGGCCAAGAGCCTGCTGGTCTGTGCCTCCGACTGCCGGGTCGGGAAGCCCGGTAGCTTCGAGGAGGCCAACTACGGTGATGGCGCTGCGGCCTTCGTCCTGGCGGACAGCGGCGTGGTCGCCAGCCTGGAAGGCTCGTACTCTGTCAGCTACGATTTCACCGACCGCTGGAGGGCCGAGGACGAGAAGTTCGTGCACACCTCCGAGGACAGGTGGATACGAGACGAAGGCTACACCAAGTTTGTCCCGGAGGTGATCTCAGGGCTGCTCAACAAGTACGGTCTGAAGGCGGCCGACTTCGCCAAGGTCGTTTTACCGTGCCTGTATCCCAGGGAATACACCGCTATCGGCAAGAGCCTCAAGCTGGACCCGGCCCAGATGCAGCAGGAGATGCTCACCACGGTCGGCGACACAGGGACCGCCCACCCGCTCATGATGCTTGTGGCCGCCCTGGAGGAGGCCAAGCCAGGGGATAAGATACTGGTGGCCAGCTACGGATACGGTGGGGATGCTATGTTCTTCGTGGTAACCGAGGAGATCGAGAAGGTCAGAGACAGGCGTGGCATGGCCAAGCACCTGGCAGCCAAGGCGGAGCTGACCAGCTACGAGAAGTTCCTCAGCTTCCGGAAGGTGCTTCCCATGGAGAAAGGCCTCCGCGGCGAGGTGGGCTTCACCCAGATGACTTTACTATGGAGGGACCGCAAGGCGATCACCGGCCTCTACGGGTCCAGGTGCACGGCCTGCGGGACGCCACAGTACCCTCCTCAGAGGGTGTGCGTGAACCCCCGTTGTGGGGCAATCGATCAGATGGAGGACTACTGCTTCGCCGACAAGCTGGGCAAGCTGTTCAGCTACACAGGCGATAGCCTGGCCTTCAGCGTCAGCCCCCCAGAGATGTACGGCCTGGTGGACTGGGATGGCGGCGGCAGGTACATCATGGATGTTACCGACACGGAGTTGGAGTCCCTGAGCGTGGATATGCCGGTGGAGATGACCTTCCGCAGAAGGTACACAGATGAGCCGCATGGCATCATGGGCTACTTCTGGAAGGCCACGCCGCCGAGGGCGTAGCAGCCCCCCGGGCTGGCTCCAGACAAGAGGTCAAGTATGAGCGAAATAGAGCGAACACCAGTCCCCGCCGAGGTAGCAGCCAGGCTGAATGTGACGCAGCGGCTGATGTGGCGGATTATCGCCAGAATCGTCAAGGTGATCGATGACAAGTACGGCGAGCAGGGTCTGAACACCATCTACGAGGGGATAAGGGACTGGGAGTTCTGGCAGGTGCCCGTCAAGAAGGCAGGGCTCACTCCCGGTGAGGCCAGCCTCGAGGACACCCTGTACAAGGTGCTGGAGGCGGGGGACGAGGTCCTGTTTACCATGGAACTACCGCCGCTCATCGAGAAGTTGAGCGAAAACAGGTACCTGTACAAGGTGCGTCACTGCAACGTTGCCGACGTCATCAGTCGTGAGAGTTGGAAAGCCTGCCCCATCGTGTCGAGAAGTATCGAGGAAGGGGCAGCCAAGGCGGCCAACCCCAGGATCAAGCTGACTGGAGACCAGTACCTGGTCACCGGCGCTGACGGCTGTTATTCATACTACGAGTTGACCGAGTCCGAGGGATCATAGTCTCAGAGCCAAGCCCGAAAGCAAAGGCCAAAGGAGGGGAATACCATGGCACGTGCTCATGATGTGGTGGTCATCGGTGGGGGACACAACGGACTTATCGTAGCCGCCTACTTTGCCAAGGCGGGCCTGGATGTCTGCGTCTGCGAGCAGTCGGACATGGTCGGCGGCGGCGCCGCAAGCCGCGAATTGACTCTACCCGGTTTCGTCCATGACCCCGGCGCCACGGTACACATGACCATGCAGGCCAACCCCATGGTTCACCGTGACGAGCTGGGGCTGGTCTCCAAGTATGGGCTGAAGTATATCGCCCCTGATCCCCAGCTTGCCATCGTCTTTCCCGATGACCGGGCGCTTATCTTCTACCGCGACCTGGACAAGACGTGCCAGTCCATAGCGCAGTTCTCGGAACGGGACGCGGAGACGTACCCCAAGTTTGTGAAGGGTGCGGGAGAGCTGCTAAAGGCCGGTGGCGTGGCCACCTTCTCGCCTGCGGCCCCCTTCGGCCGCCTGGTGTCCATGATGGACCAGAGCGATATGGGCCGTGAGTACCTGCGGGTCATCCTGTCGAGCACCACGGACCTGGCAGGCGACTGGTTTGAGAGCCAGGCCATGCGGATCGCCCTGAACCGGTGGGCCTCCGAGGTGATGTTCGCCCCTCAGGAGATCGGCACAGGGTACTACATGTTCGGTCTGCCCCATTTCCATGCCTGGGGAATAGCCTGGCCGGAGGGCGGCTCCGGGGCACTCACCCAGAAGCTGGAGGCCTGCATCAAGGACAACGGCGGCACCGTGAGGGTTTCGAGCCCTGTCAAGGCGGTGAAAGTAGAAGGCGCTGAGGCCAAGGGCGTCATCCTCGCGGACGGCGAGGAGATACAGGCCAAGAAGGCCGTGGTCAACAACGCCAATGTCAAGCAGCTCTTCCTGGACTTCATCGGGGCCGAGCACCTGCCAGAGGGCTTCCAGGACAAGGTCAGGCGGATCAAGCACAGTCCCTTCTCAGCCATGAACCAGTCCATAGCCTTCAGAGAAGCCCCCAAGTATAAGGCCGGCGGCGACGTGGACAAGGCCGTCATGGTCGAGTTATCCCCGGGGACCATGGACGAGTTTCTGGCCCTGTTCGACCAGTACCGTTACGGCATACCCAACACGGCGATGCCGCTTCTGATCGTGGCCACTCACTGCGATCCCAGCCGCGCCCCGGATGGCCATCACACCGGCTATCTCTACCACTACGAGCCATACAACCTGAAGCCGGGCGGTGCAGCGCGCTGGGACGAGATCAAGCAGGAGATAGGCGATGGCATCCTGGACACGGTGCGGCGGCATACCACCAATATGGGCCCGGACAACATAATGGGCCGACATATAATGAGCCCGCTGGACTTGGAGAAGTACAACCCGGCCATGATTCAGGGTGACGTGATGCAGATCGGCGTCTACCTGTCACAGTTTCTGACCAACAGGCCCATGCCGGGGTGGGGCCAGTACAGGACCCCCGTCAAGAAGCTCTACATGTGCGGTGCCAGCACCCACCCGGGCGGCGGGGTCTCCGGTGGGGGCAGGGCCGTGGTCCAGGTGATGATGGAGGACATGAATATCGACTTCAAGAAGCTGGTGGGCAAGAAGTAGTGCCCTAACCCGGTGCGTCAACAGGAAGGCGCAGGCAAACGGATATCTGACGGCGGTGGATATGAAAGATGGCGTGAGAGTATACAACGAGGACGGCGAACCGATTGCCGTGTTTTACTCAGTGAAGCGGGAAGGCGACAAACTGGTCGTCGACGGGAAGGCGCTGGACGTGATGCGGATGGACATGATCTTCACCGCCGACGAGATATTCAAGGCAATCAGGATGGCGCTCTGCTGGAGCGTCATCTCTTTTGTCCTCCTCCTTCCCTTCTTTGGCATCAAGCGGCTCTTCCGCAGACCGGCGAAGGGATCAGAGGGGTAGGCCAAGGCTGTAGCAACGGAGAGGAGCCCTCTCAACCAGGAGGCAGGAATGGCCCTTGATGAGTTCAAGCTAGACGGCAGAGTGGCTATCGTTACTGGTGCGGGGCGGGGCATCGGAAAGAGCATCGCCCTGACCCTGGCTGAGGCAGGCGCCGACATTGTGGCCGTGGCCCGGACCGAGAGGGAGATCAACGAGGTGGCGGAGGAGGTCCGGCAAATGGGCCGAAGGTCCCTGGCCATTCCCGCCGACCTGATGAGGGCCGAGGACATCAACCGCATGGTGGAGAGGACTGTCCAGGAATTCGGCAAGATTGACATCCTGGTCAACAACGCCGGCGCCGTGCTCATCAAGCCACTGGTGCCCGCTCCCGGGCAGAGGGTGATGGGCGCTGACCCGTCGACCGACCTGACCACACCGATCAGCGAGGAGGAATGGCAGCGGGTTATCGACCTCAACCTGACAGCGCTGTTCCTCTGTGCGCGGGCTGTGGGGCCCCACATGATCCGGCAGGGCAAGGGCAAGATCATCAACATCACGTCGGGGTATGCCGCCAAGGTGGCCCCTCACCGGGGTCCCTATGCGGCCAGCAAGGCAGCCGTAGCCATGTTCACCAAGACCCTGGCCCTGGAGTGGGCCAGGTACAGTATAAACGTCAATGCGATCGGACCAGGTCTGATTCGCACCGACCAATCAGAGGGCTTCTTCCAAGACGAGGATCTGCTGCAGGCAGCCATCAAGAGCCTGCCGCTCAGGAAAGTTGGAAACACCAGGGATATTGGGCTCCTTGCCGTGTACCTGGCCTCGGATGCTTCTGACAATATGACAGGACAGAGCATATACATTGACCAGGGGCTTTCAATCTCATAGAGGTGTTCCGCATCTCCACACTGAGGTTCCCAGGGAATCGCTTGACCAGGCCCAGGCTGGGAGGAGCGCCCGGATAAGGAAAACACGGAGGCAGAATGGCAGAAGGTATCAGGGATAAGGTTGCCATCATAGGCATGGGATGCACCAAGTTCGGCGAACTCTGGGACAAGAGCCCCGAGGACTTGATGGTGGATGCTTTCAAGGAGGCCATCGAGGACGCCGGCATTGAGAAGAACGACATTCAGGCCGCCTGGCAGGGCGGCCCGGAGATGACAGAGGTGAGCACAGGGCACAGTGCTATCGCGCTGTCGACCACGTTGAAGCTGCCCTTCATTCCTGCCACCAGGGTTGAGAATATGTGTGCCAGCGGCTCGGAGGCCCTGAGAGGGGCTGCCTATGCTGTAGCCTCGGGCGCCTACGATATCTGCCTGGCCCTGGGCATCGAGAAGCTCAAGGACACGGGCTATGGCGGTCTGCCCGAGTTCTCGCACGTCATGGCTGTGGGAACGAAGCTCCGCATCATCATGGGCAACAACACCACCCCGGGGTTGTTCGCCATGATGGCCACCAGGTACTTCTCCATGTACGGGCTGACCCCCCAGGAGGGCAAGGAGGCCCTGGCCAAGATATCGGTCAAGAGCCATCACAACGGTGCCATGTGCGAGAAGGCCCACCTCCGCCGCGAGATCACGGTGGAGCAGGTGATGAACGCGCCGATTATCGCCTGGCCTCTGGGGCTGTTTGACTGCTGCGGTGTGAGCGACGGCTCGGCCGCCGCCATCGTGTGCCGTGCCGATATGGCCAAGAGCTTCAGGGACGACTACGTGCTGATCAAGTCCTCGCAGATCGCCGCTGGTTCCGGCGAGGAACTCATGTACACCGACTACGACTGCGCCCATGTCGAGTCCACCTGCCGGGCCGCGCCCCGCGCCTACAAGGAGGCAGGCATCACCAATCCCCGGGAGGAGATCAGCATGATGGAGGTGCACGACTGCTTCTCCATCACCGAGCTGGTCACCTACGAGGATCTGGGCATCTCACCCAGGGGCAGGGCCAAGGAAGACATCGACGCCGGCTTCTTCGAGTTGGACGGCCAGATACCCTGCCAACCTGACGGCGGACTGAAGTGCTTCGGCCACCCCATCGGCGCCTCCGGACTGCGCATGATGTACGAGATGTACAAGCAACTCCAGGGCAAAGCGGGCCAGAGGCAGGTCAAGGACCCGAAGCTCGGATTGACACACAACCTGGGCGGAGTCCCACCCCGGAATGTGGTCAGCATTCTGATCGTGGGGCGATAGAGTGCCTGACGGAGACGACCACAGCCGGCATCCGTTGTAGATAAAGTCCCGACACGGCAGGGACCAGGTTGCGGCTCTGCAAGGCGGTGTCAGGTTTTGGGAGTCAGGGACGACGCCGACTATAGCGTTTTCGTGTCTTGCTGAAGCCCGCTGTGCTTCGCAACGCGAAAGAGGTGCCATCTTACGGGCAGGAGGTGCAATGTCCAGAAGAGACAAGGTCCTCAACCAGAACAAGGTAGCCAAGCTTAGCGACATAGGCGAGCTGATCAAAGACGGGGACAGGGTCGCCATTGGCGGTGCCTGGCTGAGCAGCCACCCCATGGCAATCGTCCGGCAGATGATCCGCTCCGGCCTGAAGGACATCTATGCTATGACCATCCTGGGCAGCATAGACATCGATGTGCTGGTGGGCGCCGGCTCCCTGAGCAGCGTGATGTTCTCCTTCATCAGCATGGAGGCGCTGGGGCTGCCTCCCTGTTTCCGCCGGGCGGTGGAGAAGGAAGGGTTCAGGTACGACGAGACCACCGGCCTGGCCATAATCCTGGGTTTCGAAGCCGCGGGCAGGGGCCTTCCCTTCATTCCCTATCGCGGTCCCTTCGGTTCCGACTGCGTCAAGCAGAGGCCGGAGTTCTACAAGACCGTCACCTGTCCCTTCACCGGCGAGGAGCTGGTGGCCGTGCCCGCGCTCAAGCCTGACGTGGCTATCATCCACGCCGAGCGCGCCGACCCCGCCGGCAATATACAGATCGAGGGCACTGGTGGCTCCGACCTGGAGTTGGCCAAGGCAGCGGACAGGGTGATCGTCTCGGTGGAGGAGGTGGTGCCGACAGAGGTGTTAAGGCAGAACCCGTACAAGACCAAGATTCCCAGGTTCTACGTGGACATGGTCATAGAGCAGCCCTTCGGGGCGCACCCGACGTCGTCTCTCCCCAGCTATGTGGCAGACCCGTGGCACATGATGGACTACATGGAGATGGCCGCCACCGCTGAAGGCTTCGGCAGCTACCTGCAGGAGTACGTGATGAAGCCGGAGGAGGAGTACCTGGAGACCGTGGGCGGCCTGAGGCAAATGACACTGCTGAAGAAGCTGGCACGGGAGGTGAAGCTGCTATGAGCACATACTCGGACGACTACACCACGGCTGAACTGGTCTGCGTCTCGGTGGCCAGGGAGATCGAGGACGGGGACTTGATGATCCTGGGTTCCTTCACGCCCCTGGCTTTCGTCAGCTATGTCCTGGCAAAGGTGACGCATGCCCCCAACATCATGTACCAGGCCTACTCCTCGGTGGACGCCAGGCCGTTCCGGATCACCTTTGGCAGCTACGAGGCTGCAGCCACCGCCGGCGGCGTGGCCCGCTGGAATATGACGGAGTGCATCAACTCCCTCTACCTGGGAACGGGCGTGGATGTCGAGCCCATCTCCAGCATCCAGGTGGACCAGTACGCCAACATCAACCTCTCGGTTGTCGGCGACTATGACAAGCCGCTGCTGAGGGGCCCGGGAGGTGCGGGTGCCCCCGAGGTGGTGAAGATGCACCGCAAGATGCTGGGCTACTTCCCCAACCACAACAAGAGGACCCTCGTACCCAAGGTGGACTTCATTACCGGCACCAGGTGGAAGATAAGCAACGAGGAACGGATCAAGGCAGGTCTCAGGCCGGGGCCAGTCAAGCTGATAACCAATCTCTGTATCCTCTCGAAGGAGGAAGAGGCAAGGCCTTTCAGAATAGTCTCTGTGCATCCGGGAGTGTCCGCGCATGACGTGGTAAACAACACCGGCTTCGAGCTCCAGGTGCCCAAGGACGTGCCTGAGACGGAGAAGCCTACCAAGGAGCAGATCCGGGTTCTCAGGGAGGAGGTCGATCCCTACGGCATGGTAGGCTTCGATTTCATGCCGGGCAAGGAAAGGGTGGCCTATCTCAAGCAGATCTTGGCGAAGGAAGCTCAGGCCCTGGGCTATTGAACGCCAACGAAGGGCACCCTCCACATCGCACATCAAGGAGTGCATATGCAGTACGAGACCGTCAAGCTGGGCATCGAAGACAGAGTGGCCACCATCACCTTCGACCGCATGGAGAAGAAGAACGCCGCCAGCCATCAGGTCTTCCGCGATCTTGAGGCCGCCCTGACCGTCTGCGAGGAGAACGAAGACGTCAGGGTAATAATCCTGACCGGCCAGCAGGACGTGTTCTGCGCCGGAGCGGACGTCAGCGGGTTCGACTTCCAGCAGGTCAGCCAGGGCATGTACTTCATGGAGCTGGTGGTGAAGGTGTTCGAGCACTTCGAGTACATTCCCAAGCCGGTGATCATGGCCGTCAACGGCATCGCCTTCGGGTTCGGCACAGGGATCACCCTCACCGGCGACATCGTCATTGCCTCGGACAGAGCCAAGTTCAGCATCCGGGAGATCAACCACGGGGCTATCCCCATCGAGACGCTCACCCGCGGCATGGAGGTGATGGGGAAGCACGTGATCTCATATATGTCCCTCATGGCCAATGACATAGATGCCTATGAAGCACACCGGGTGGGCCTGGTGAACACCGTCGTACCACATGACCAGTTGCAGGCCGAGGTAAAGCGGGTGGCAGACCAGTTGAAGGAGAGCGCCCCCTTCGCCATCGCCGCAATCAAGAGGACCCTGAACCTCAAGTGTCACGAGCACTGGGACTATGCCCTGGGAATAATGCCGGCTGTCTTCGCCACAAACGATGTGGCCGAAGCCAGGAAAGCCTTCATCGAGAAGCGCAAGCCCAGGTTCACCGGGAAGTAGAGGGTGGATGGCCCGGCTGGGAATCCGGGCGCTGGTCCGAAACAGGGCGAACCCCCGGGGCTCCAAGTGGAGCCAGGAATCGTCCTTCCGCTAGAGGGAGTGAGATAGAGGGAGGGGGAATCCTCTCACCGTCAGGTTAGCCCTCTCCCACCTGCCCCGATGAATCGGGACGTCTCGGGACAATAGACAAGGAAGCAATGAGGAGGGCAAGTATGGACATCAAGAAGGTATGTGTGGTGGGTGCCGGGACCATGGGCAACGGCATCGCCCAGGTGGCGGCGCAGTCGGGCTACGACACTTCCGTGGTCGACGTAAAGCAGGAGTTCCTCGACCGGGCCATGAACACCATAGGGGGTAGCCTGGCCAGGCTGGTCAAGAAGGAGACGATCGATCAGGCGGAAGCTGACCGTATCCTGGCCCGGATCAAGCCGACCACAGACCTGAAGGGTGCCGCTGGGGACGCCGACTACGTGATAGAGGCGGTCTTCGAGAAGGCGGAGGTCAAGCAGCCGGTCCTCAAGGAGCTCGACGCGGCCTGCCCCGAGCACGCCATCCTGGCCACTAACACCTCTTCAATACCCATCAGCCTGCTTTCGGGGGCGGTCAATCGGCCCGACAAGCTCATCGGCATGCATTTCTTCAACCCTGTGCCCGTGATGAAGCTCATCGAGGTTGTGAGGTCCCTGAGCACCTCCGACGAGACGGTGGCCGTCAGCATGGAGTTCGGAGAGTCTCTGGGCAAGGAGCCAGTGGTGGTCAAGGACTCTCCGGGGTTCGTGGCCAACAGGATAGCCAACGTGGCCGCCAACGAGGCCCTCAAGATACTGGAGGATGGCCTGGCCAGCGCCACTGACATAGACAAGATCTGCAGGTTGGCCTTCAACTGGCCCATTGGCTTCCTGGAGATGATCGACCTGGTGGGGGCTGACGTCGTGCTTGACCTGGCCGAGACCATCTACGACCAGACCGGCTGGGAGAGATACAAGGCTGCGCCCATACTCAGGCGCATGGTGGAGAGCGGCTACCTGGGCAGGAAAGCCGGCAAGGGCTTCTACACCCTTTTCGCCGAGCAATAAGCATCCAGAGGAGGGGTGAGACATGTCGGAACACTACGAACTCATTGAGTACGACAAGAAGGACAGGGTCGCCACCATAACCATCAACCGGCCCAAGGCCATGAACGCCCTGAATACCTCCGTGGCCGACGAGATGAAGGACGCACTGCGGGACGCTCAGGCCGACGAGAGCATACAGGTCATCGTCATTACCGGCGCGGGTGACAGGGCCTTCTGCGCCGGGGCAGACATCCAGGAACTGGCCACGCTCGCTCCAATGCAGGCAAGGGACTTCTGCCTGCGCGCCCAGTCTCTCACCAACCAGATCGAGGCCCTGACGAAACCTGTCATAGCCAAGATCAACGGTTTCTGCCTCGGAGGAGGAAACGAGGTCGCCATGTCCTGCGACTTCAGGATCGCCTCAGAGAAGGCGGCTTTCGGCCAGCCGGAGATCACGCTGGGCATCATCCCGGGCATGGGCGGTACTCAGAGGCTGACCAGGCTTGTAGGCAGGACCAAGTCTATGGAGCTGAACATGCTGGGTGACTCGATCAGCGCGGCCGAGGCGTACCGGCTGGGCCTGGTGAACAAGGTCGTCCCTCCTGAAGAGCTGGACGCAGCAGTAGACGCACTCGTTCAGAAACTCTGCTCCAAGGGACTCCTGGCCCTGGGGCAGGTGAAGATGGCTGTGAACAACGGCATGGACATGGATCTCGACCGTGCCCTGCGCTATGAGGCGGAGTGCTTCGGCGCTGCCATAGGGACGGAGGACGCCCACGAGGGCATGCAGGCCTTCGTAGAGAAGCGAAAGCCCGAGTTCAAGAACAAGTAGCCGGGCGCAAGCACTAAGCACGAAATCCTAAACAGACACGGAAGACGGGACCGCAGAGTTCCGTACCGTCTCGATCGTTGGGACTTGCCCAAAGGACGTCTATGGACTTTGAACTGAGCGAACTCCACAAGATGATGGCAGAGGCCGTCTACGACTTCATGGTGAAGGAGATAGAGCCTATTGCTGAGCAGATCGACCGGCAGGACGAGATACCCGGCTGGGTGTGGAAGAGGCTGGGCGACCTGGGGTGGATGGGGGTCACCGTCCCAGAGGAATACGGCGGCTCGGGCATGGACTACCTGGCCCAGTGCATCTGCCTGGAACAGATGAGTCGCATCTGCCCCGCGCTGAGCCTGTCCTGCCACGCCCATTCCAACCTCTGCTGCGACAACCTTTACCGCAATGGCACGGAGGAACAACGCCGCAGGTTCCTGCCCTCGCTGTGCAGCGGGGAGAAGCTGGGGGCCCTGGCCATTACGGAGCCCAACGCGGGCTCGGACGCCGTGGGCATCCAGATGAGGGCGAAGAAAGACGGCGCGCATTTCGTCCTCAACGGTACAAAGACCTTCATCACCAATGGGCCCGTGGCCGGGGCCATGATAGTGTATGCCAAAACGGACCCGGAGAAAGGTGCCAAGGGCATCACCGCCTTCATCGTGGAGCCGGGATACGAGGGCGGCTTCACCGCCAGGCACCTGGAGAAGATGGGGGAGAGGGGTTCCCCCACAGGAGAGCTGATATTCGACGACTACCGCGTCCCCGAGGAAAACGTGCTCGGCCAGGTGAACCAGGGCGTCAAGGTGATGATGGGCGGCCTGGACATGGAGAGGGTAGCCGGCACGGGCTGGACGCTGGGGATTGCCGAGAGGGCTCTGGAGTTGTCTCTGAGCTACGCCAAGGATAGGGTGCAGTTCGGCCAGCCCATCGCAGAGTTCCAGTTGATCCAGGAGAAGCTCGTCGAGATGTATGTGGGCATCGAGTCGGCCAAGCTGCTCATGTACAAGGCGGCTACCATGGCCCAGACGGCTGACTCCTCAGGAAAAGGCTCAGAGCTGAACAAGCTGGCAGCCGCAGCCCTTCTGCTGGCGGGGCAGGTGGCAACTCAGGCCGCTCTGCATGCCGTCCAGATCCATGGAGGATACAGCTACATGCTGGACTACCCGGTCAACCGTTTGCTCAGAGACGTCAAGCTGGGCGAGATCGGGGCCGGAACCACAGAGGTGAGGAAGATCATCATAGCCCGCGAGCTGCTCCGGGACTGAGCTGCTGGGGAGGGAACATGGCTGGATACCTGGGATACACGGTTGGCAAGCTATATGACTGGGCCGTGGACCACTACGCCGGCAGGACGGCCGCCGTCAAGGGCGACCAGCGCCTGACTTACAGTGAGCTGAAGGACAGGGCCAACCGGCTGGGCAACGCCCTGCTCAACATGGGGGCTCGGAAGGGCGACAGGGTCGCCACTTTGGCCGGCAACTGCCTGGAGAGCATCATCGTGGACTACGGCCTGGCCAAGGCCGGCCTGGCACAGGTGATACTGCACGAGGGTATAGTCGTCCCCGCCGACAACGCCTACATGGCAAATGACTCGGAGGCCAGCGTCCTCGTATACCAGGCCCGCTACCAGGCACACGTGGACGAGATGCGGCCCCAGTTGAAGACCGTCAAGCATTTCCTGTGCATTGCGGAAGGGGAAGGCGTCCCTTCGGGCAGCCAGGACTTCTATCAGGCGCTGTCCTCGGCACCCGCAACCGACCCGCCGGTGGAGGTGTCCGAAGAGGACATCATCTCCATCTACTACACCGGCGGTACCACGGGCGTGCCCAAGGGGTGCCTGCACGCCTCGATGAACCGGGTGTTCACCTACCTTACCGCACTCTCTGAGATAGGCCTGGGGGTGAGGCACACGTTTCTACACGTAGCCCCCATGTCGCACGCCTCCAATGTCTTCATGCTCCCCGTCTGCCTCCGGGGAGGGACGCAGGTCATCCTGGACACCTTCAGCCCCGAGCTCTTTCTGGAGACGGTGGAGAGGGAGAAGGTCACGGCGACCTTCATCGTGCCCACCATCCTGTACCGTATCCTGGACTTCCCGGACCTGAAGGAGTATGACACCAGCTCTCTGGACACCGTCATCTACGGCGCTTCCCCGATAGCACCCGAGAGGCTCAGGGAGGCAAGCAGGGCTTTTGGGCCGGTGTTCGTCCAGGTCTTTGGCCAGACAGAAGCGCCTATGTTCATCACCATGCTGGGTAAGGAAGACCATGTGGTCGGTCCTGAGGAAGAGGGGAGACTGATGTCCTGCGGCAAGCCCACTCTCATGTGCCAGTTGCGGCTGGTCGATGACGATGACAGGGACGTCCCGCCGGGAGAGGAGGGGGAGATCGCGGTGAGGACTCCCAACACCATGAAGGGGTACTTGAACAAGCCCCAGGAGACGGCCGAGACCATGAAGAACGGCTGGCTGCACACCGGCGACGTGGGCCGCCGGGACGAGGACGGCTTCGTGTACATCCTGGACCGCAAGAAGGACATGATCATCAGCGGAGGCTGGAATGTCTACCCCAAGGAGGTGGAGGCCACCATTCATGAGCATGAGGCCGTGGCCGATGTAGCCGTCGTCGGCGTGCCCGACCCCAACTGGGGAGAGTCCGTCAAAGCTGTTGTCGTCCTTCACCAGGGCAGGACGGCCACCGCGGAGGAGATCATCGGCTTCTGCAAGGAGAGGAAAGGCTCCATCAAGACGCCCAAGTCGGTGGACTTCGTGGAGGCCATTCCGCTGACGTCCGTGGGGAAGCACGACAAGAAAGCCCTCAGGGACCGGTACTGGGGCGAGCAGAAGAGGAGGGTGCACTAGGGCTGGAGCGGGCCCGGGCCGGACCCCCCACGTCATTGCGAGCGCAGCGAAGCAATCCCAGGGTGGGGAGGCATCCCTCGCGCCACACATTATACGGTAGGGCAGGGCCCCACGCCCTGCGGCCGCGGGGTGAAACAGAAATGATGCATTTTGAGGACTTCAGCGTCGGCGACAAGATAGTGACCAGAGGAAGGACCATAACCGAGGCGGACATCGTGATGTTCTCCGCCTTCAGCGGCGACTGGCACCCCCTCCACACCGACATAGAGTATGCCAGGCAGGGCCCCTTCGGCGAGAGGATCGCACACGGGTTCCTGGTCCTATCCGTGGCCTCGGGTCTGCTGCCTCTCTCGGAGATCGCCATCATCGCCTTCTACGGCATGGACAAAGTCAGGTTCGTTGGCCCTGTCAAGCTGATGGATACCATCCACGTCGAGTTCGAGACGGTCGACAAGCAAGACAGGGATGAGCGGGGCGGGGTCATCACCTTCCAGCAGACTGTGAAGAACCAGAGGGGAGAGGATGTGGTCATCGGCACCATGAGAAGCTTCGTGGCTAAGCAGGGAACTCCCGCGACCGCCTGAGGCCCGGTGCCACCCCACTCCCGCGCAGCCGCACCAGGAGGAAAAGCCTATGGAAAACGAAGTCATGTTTGATGTCCAGGAAAAGGAGGGGCTGCTCATCCATCAGGGAGTGATACGCGTCCCCTATACCTGGGCGGCAGGTGAGGTGGCCAGCAAGTTTTACGTCGGCCTCAGAGAAGGCAGGATCCTCGGCGTCCGCTGCCCCACCTGCCGAATAGTGCTGGTTCCGCCCAAGAAGGTGTGCCATCGTTGCTTCAACGACCTCACTGAGTGGGTCCAAGTCAGCGACGAAGGTACCCTTGAGACCTTCACCGTTGTCCATTACGCGGAGCCGGATTTGCACCCCATGCAAGCGCCTTTCGCCTACGGGATCGTCAAGCTCGATGGTGCTGATACCGGCATGACCTGCCTCATCGGTGAGGCCAAGCTTGACAGCCTGGCGGAGGGCATGCGGCTGAAGGCGGTGTTCAAGGAAGTGCCGGAAGGCAACTACCTGGACATCAAGTACTTCAAGCCCGTCAAGGGGGCCAAGCATGGATAGGGTAGCCATAGTCGGAGTAGGTCAGACCACCTTCGAAAGGGGCAAGACCAAGAACTTCGCCGAGCTTGTCTACGAGGCCACCAGAAACGCGCTGGACGACACCGGTTTCGAGATTGGTGACATCGACAATGTCGTTACGACCACTAACGACTTCTGGGACGGGCGCACCATAGCCTGCATGGCCGTGGCGGAGGCAGCCGGCTCCTACGGCCGGGATGCCACAAACGTCGAGGGCGACGGCACCCTGAGCTCCTTCTACGGACTCATGAGGACGCTCTCAGGGACATACCGCACCACCCTGGTCACCACGCACTGCAAGCTCTCCGAGGGCAACCCCCGCAAGCTGTTCACCCAGGCCTTCGACCCGGTCTATGACAGGATACTGGGCCTGGACGCCATCTCCTCGGCGGCGCTGCAGGCCAGGGCCTACATGTACCGCTTCGGGATCAGCGAAGAGCAGTGCGCCAGGGTCTCTGTCAAGAACCACGGCAACGCCAGGAACAACCCCTACGCCCACGTGGCTTTGGACATAACAGTGGATGACGTCATGAAATCGCCGATGCTGGCCGAGCCTATCAAGCGTCTCGACACGTCGCCCATCTCCGACGGGGCGTGTGCCATTATTCTGGCCACGGAGGAGATGGCCAGGAACAGGCGCAAGAAGCCGGTCTGGGTCAAAGGCGTGGCCCACTGCACCGACGCCTACCGCCTGGGCGAGAGGGACCTCTCCTACTCCAATGCTCTCCAGGCCGCTGCCAGGAAAGCCTACAGTATGGCTGGCATCACTGACCCCCTGAAGCAGATCGACGTGGCCGAGATATCCGAGCCCTTCTCCTACATGGAGTTGATGTGGTACGAGGGCCTGGGGTTGTGCGGCCGGGGGGAGGGCGGGACCCTTATTGACAGCGGGAGGACCGGAATGGGAGGTGACCTGCCGGTGAACCCCTCCGGCGGAGTGCTCTCCGCACATGCCGTCCAGGTGGCCGGCATGGCGAGGATCGCCGAGGCGGTCCTGCAACTGAGGGGTGAGGCAGGGGCACGGCAGGTGCCGGGGGCAAGGACAGCCCTGGCCCACGGGATCAACGGCATTTGCGGCCAGACCCACTGCGTCTGGGTCCTGAGCAGCGAGGAGGCATAGCCATGGGCAAGAGAGCAGCCATTGTAGGAGTGGGCCAGACGCACCACAGGTCCAAAAGGAAAGACGTCAACGGCCAGGAGCTCATAAACGAGGCCGTGAAGAGAGCGCTGCAGGACGCCAACCTGAAAATAAGGGACATCGACGCCATCATCATCGGCAACATGGACCACTTCGAGGCCATCAACTACGTGGACGGATGGAGCGTGGATGGCTCGGGGGCCTTCATGAAGCCGATCATGAAGGTGACCACCGGCGGCAGCACCGGCGGAACGTTGGGCGCATCCGCCTACTACCACGTCGCCTCCGGCATGTTCGACGTGGTCATGGCCATCGGCTGGGAGAAGAACTCCGAGTCGGACACCCAGGCTGCTATCAGCACCTGCGCCGACCCCATACTGGAGAGGGACTTCTTCGGCGGGGCCATCGGTCCCAACGCGGCCGAGTACGCCCAGTACATGGAGGAATACGGGGCAACCCAGGAAGACGCGGCCATGGTGGCGGTCAGGGACCACAACAACGCCTTGAACAACCCCCACGCACACCTGCGCAAGTTCATCACAGTGGAAGACGTGATGAATTCGCCCATGCTCTGCTGGCCTATCAAGCTGCTGGATAGCTGTCCCAGATCGGATGGTGCCTGTGCCGTGATCTATGCCTCCGAGGACAGGGCGGAGAAGATTGCACCCAGGCCAGCCTGGGTCCATGCCACGGCGGTCTCCCACGATTACGTCTACTTCGGCGACTTCGACTGGCAGGCCATGCCAACCCTGGAAGCCACGGCCACCCGGGTGTACAAAAGGGCAGGCATCACAGACCCTCTCAAGGAAATAGATGTGATGGAGTTATACCTGCCCTTCTCCACCTGCGGCGTAATATGGATGGAGCACATGTTCATCTGCGGCCGCGGCGAATCGCCCAGCCTGATCCATAAGGGCGTCTTCAACATGGACGGCCAACTGCCGGTGAACCCTTCAGGCGGTGTGCTTTCCACCAACCCCATCGGCGCTACGGCCCTGGTAAGGATCGGCGAGGCGGCCCTGCAGGTCATGGGCAAGGCCGACGCCAGGCAGGTGCCCAACGTGAAGACGGCCATGGCCACCGCTTTCGGGTCCTGCTACTGGTTCGAGGCAACAATCCTCAGAGCCGATAAACCCTAGAGGGGGACGAAGCACTAAGCGGGGAAGCACTAAGCTGGGAAGCACTAAGCACTAATATCTAAATCCTAAACAAATCCAAATGACCGAAGGCACGAAACGGTATGACCTCGAAGATCGGACTTTCCACTTCGCCAGGCAGGACGACGGCAGGAAGCACTAA
>Ga0180432_10004108_pt1 | contig 20199 bp, 28 predicted proteins | sample SS_ome_10_FD_132414 | JGI IMG/M metagenome (GOLD analysis project Ga0180432, IMG submission 132414) | Hypersaline lake sediment archaeal communities from the Salton Sea, California, USA - SS_1_MS_2 metaG | ecosystem: Environmental > Aquatic > Non-marine Saline and Alkaline > Hypersaline >...
GACCTTTAGTCTCCTCTATCCACCTTAGATTGAGTAAAAGAGAATCATGACATTACAGACTGAGCTAGATTTGAGCCCTTTCGTCCAAGACTACTGGCGAGCCAAGGGATACTGTGTCCACGGTGAGGTCGCGGTCTTCAAGGCGAGCACGTTCATTGACCACGTGGCGCACACGGGTCCGTGCTCGTGTCCCGAACACGTCGTAGGTATCGAGATGAAGAAGGGGGCAGGTAAAGACCTCCGTAAGCAGCTAGTAAAGCTAGACCGCAAACATCTCGTAGACGAAATCTGGGGCGCAGTGATCTCAACACCTAGAGAGGCCACCCTCGACGAATGGGATGACCTCGGACGATGGATTCGTCCGGGTCTTCTGGTGTGGGAAGATGGGAAGCTCGTGGAAGTACGAGACTGTGCCGAAGTCAAGGCATACCAAAGGAAGCTACGGCGAGAGCGGCTACTCTTGGTAGACGAGAACCGGGACGTCCTGGCAGGTTACCCGGCCTCACATGACGACAGCGTGTATGTGACACACTGGAAGCGGGTACGAACGGCTGCGAAGCGGTACGCCTTGGCTCATGAGGAGCCCTTTCAGGTGGAAGACCTCAAAGGACTTGACCTTCCTGAACTCGGGCTATACAAGAACCCTGATGCGACCCTGATGAGAGCGATACGAGAACTCGAAGAAGTGGAACATCTCGTGCGCCAGATCGGTAAGGAGCACGGGAAGCCTCTCTTCCAGAAGCTCACCGCCGAGCAAGACGACCTCATTGACACGAGGTTCATGGATTGGTTCGACCTTTAAGAGATGCTCTCGAAGTCCGAGTCCCGACCCTTGAGGTACATCTTACCTACACGTTGGAGGTTGACTTCTTCGTGGCTCATGGGTCGGAAGAGGTCAGCCACGGGAGGTTCGCCCGTCGCAGCGGATTCCGCGCGAGCCTGGAATGACGTGGGGACGATCCTCTCAATCGTGAGGGGAAGAGGTACGTGAATAGCCCAGTCGGTTTGGAACGTCAGGCTGATCGAAGCGTTGAAGTAATAGTCCTGCCCCGTCTCGTCGTAGGTCTCCTCTACCTCTCCACCAAAGGAGATATCCAGAAGCTCAAGACCCTCTTCGGTGAGGGCTTCTTTGCGCACGGCGAAGAAATACATGAGCAAGAGGTCGGAAATCTCTTCACGTGTCATGGGATCACGAGTGATGATGTCGAGATCGATGTTGACATCCCACCTCCCCCCATATTCCTTTGCCGCCTGCACTCGTGAGTCATGCACGACTACGGCTTGTTTGTCCCCGTCACGTAGCTGCTTGCCGAAAGCAAGGACCACGCCAGGGATAGCCTTATTGTTCGACGTGTCCCGGTCCAGGCCAAAAGGACCTCGGGAAGCTATGGGGTATTTGTAGTCGGCTTCAAGCCTTGTACCTGCCACAAGGGGTCGGGTAAGCGTGACCTCCCCCGTGGTCGGGTCCACCGTGTAGTCCCCTCCAGCCTCAACAGTTACCGTCAGATCTCCAGGGTCAAACCCGTTTTGAAATCTCGTAGCAAGAGATGTTGGGTCTATGGAGCGGCGGAAGATATCAAACGTCACCGTGGTACCGTTGACCGTCAAGGGAATCGTCGCCTCCCTCTCGGCATACTCGGGGAAGATGCGTCCTTCGAGTCTAGGAGCCACAACCCCCTCGGTGAACCCCAGGGTCGGATTAGCAGTAGAGAGCACGTCAGCGGCGAAGGAGAGCGTGTCGTGAGCAGTGAGACGAACACTGCCGTCGTCCAGAGCAGTGACATCAATGTCTTGAGCGGGGATACCACTCTGGTACAAGCCGTTACGGAGGTCCTGAGCGATCTGCTGAGCAGTCCTCGCGCCGGGAGTGAGGGTCACGCTCACATTGAGCCCGTCAAAGGTGAAGTCGAGTACATCGTTGTCATTCGCCAGGATCGTAAACGGCTCTTGGTTCGACGACGTTACCGTGGGGGAGACCTTACCTACAGGGAGCCCAAGGTCTACTACGCTATCGGATACCGGACCTACCTCAAGGCTCTCGGAGGCTTCCAATACGAAGCGACGTCCAGTTTCTAGATAGGACCCGTTGGCGAGGAGTCTGAACGATCCCTCAAGCAAGGGGGCGTTCATCACCATAGCCGAAGTCTCTGTGCCGGTCGAGGTGAGGAGAGGTTCGCGACGGGAGGAGATGAGCGGGTCCACATAGAAATAGAAGTTCTTGTCACCCTCAGTGGCGAGGACGTTGGCGAACTCTGCGGGGGAGAGCGTTTGCGCCAGACGGTCACGACTGTAAATCTCAATGTAGTATACACCGGGGAGAGACGGAAACATGCCCTGCGTCTCACGCAGCAGCAGCGTGTCTTCCTTCACCCACTCGATCGCCAGACCGTCTTGGTTCTCCAGACCGGCTAGCATCACATAGGACGTGATCGTACCCTGGAAGTTGTCAGCACTCAGACGGTTCGGGTTCGCGCTCGCGTTAGTAACCACGATACCCTTCTGAGGACGATGATCGAAGGTATACTTGTGGTTGATGTTCGGAACGATGTCCTGATGCTGGGGGAAGTAATGCGTGAAGCAGTCTTTGAGTTCACGCAAGACCTTTCTCTTCAGAGCAGTCATTAGATAGTAATACATGTCGAACCTTCACGTCAAGAGAATACTGCCATAAACAAGAAGAGCGTCTCCCTCATGAAGACGCTCTTCTTACTACCTCTAAAACCGAATTCAACGAAGCGACGATGCCACCTGCTTGAGCTTACGAGCCTCATCCGTGTAGCCAAGCGCCGAGAACATCACGCCCATCGCGTAAGTAATCGTGTACGCCTGAGCACGCATCGTGTCGACGTCCTGCTTCATGACCGCATCCACGAACACCGTTCCGCCTGCCCTGAGCTTCTTCCCAAGGCTGCGAATCTGACTGAAAGCGTCTGCCTCCTTGGGCATCGCTTCGAGTTGGTCCAAGATAGGACGGATATCGTCTCGAAGCTCGGGGTTCGTGTTTCCGAGCTTGACCAACTGGTCTTTGAGAACCATTGGAAGTACCTCCGGGGAGCCTTTACGGCGTTGCTGTTGTCGACGTTGGATGTCGAGAAGAATCTGCCGACGATCCTGACGAGAAGAGGGATCGTTTGGAGTTTTAGGGTGAGAAGGAGGTTTAACTTCTTTCAGGGAGTCGACCTCTTTATACAAGGCGCGCAGTTCATCCTTCGTCGAGTGAGGGAGGTCCGTGCGGTTCCAATAGAGAGAGTTCAAGGCTTCGAGAAGGCTACGCCTGGAGCGCTCCGAGAGCTTACCTTGGTAACCCATTAGGTCACGGTCCCTCAGTGTGCGACGGCATGAATTCGATTGAGCAAGGGCTTTGGCAGTTCGTACATGAGGACTCCACAAAAAAACCGAAGGCGGGTTTTGCCTTCGGTTCTAGTGCGGTAAAAAAAGATTCTCAGTCGTACTCTTGCATCGCCTGAATGAGCAGACCTTGCGCCACCGCCGTCATGGGGTCGTCAGCGTGTCGAATTTCACTGATCTCAATGGGGAAGCGACGCTTCTTCTTCTCGAAGACCTGCTCGAAGAGTTCAACGAACCCCTTCGCCATTGACGTGCCGCCCGAGATGACGATGGGGATGGGCTCGTTGAGTTCCACGTTCCCCTTGGACGACTTGAACTTCTTGGCGATCTTGTCAATCGCGTAGGAGATGAGCGCGCGGTAGTACGTCACGAGAGCCTCACGCTCACGCTGGTACTTCTCCGGGCCTTCAGATGGGTCCATGAGGTTCAGGCCGGATTCCTTGATCATGCACATCTTGGACGCGGTGGAGTCCACAGCTTTAGCCGACGATCCGTCAATCCAATCTCCACAGTTATGCACGAGCATACCAAACGAGGCAAAAGAGTGGTCTTCAGCATCCACCGTAAGGTCATATACGTCATCAGAGTACGCTACACGGCTTACGGATTGAATCTCATAAGGCATAAAGTCCGATTCAGGATAAGACAAGTTTCTAGCCTCATCCAAGCTTAGGAGAGCTTTTAGCTTCGCCAAGTCTACCCGGTTTCTGACCTGCAAAGTGAAAGAGTCTTTCGTCCCTACAATAGAAACTCCCTTGGAGTTAACACCTCCGGTACGTGGCGCTCGGGACTTTATCGTGTGACGAATCCCAAAGCGGTTCAAAAGTTGGTGCATTCCCTGAACCAAAGGAAGTGACGTATTGTAGAACGCAAGGCAGTCCTCACACCACGTCCCGTCACTATCAACAAGACCTTCGATAATACCCAGAGCCATCTGGTCGGGGATTTGATTTACGGGAAGAGGAAAAACCTTCTCCCCAAGTTCGTTGTAACACTTTCGCTTCAAATGATCTGCCAGAACACGATGCCCAAGCTGTAAGGTATCCATGTTCACCTCGGGATCTGCCACCTGACGAGGTAACCTCCCAAAAAGGTTGCTCATAACCTCAGTGTATTTCTCAATCAAACCTTCATCGGATCTGTTGAAAGCTACCTTTACAACTCCACCCTCATAACCTTGTGCGTTCTTGTAGAGAAGAGTGCTGCCATCCCCCAGGAACGAGCCCATAAACCTGCCGAGATTACGCGACTTGCTCACCGTCAAGTTAGAATCATCTTCCCTACCGATGTAGTACGAATTATGGTTACCTTTGTACTTGATTACGGGCTCTCCGACAACATCACCTTCGGAAAGAGTAGACGCTTCTACCCACGACCAGTTATGACCTCTCTTGGCGTAAACCCGGTGGTCATCGGTCATCTCAAGGGGGTTAAAAGACAGACCCTTGAGAGTAAACCTGATAAGCTCCTCTCGTCGGCCATTGTTCCAGACTTGGGACACGGTGGAATAGTCCCCGTTCATACCCAATACCTGATCCCCCACCTCGACCTCAGAGATGCGCTTTGTCCCACCAGGGGTTTGGACCTCAAAGTTTTTGGACAAGCATCGTTGCAGAGAGAACTCAAGGTCCTCAATAGAGATGGTCTTGTAGGACATCGCGATGTTGGTCATGCCCGAGCCAAAGCTGATGCCGATGCCCGAGAACATCGTGTCGGCGCACTCGGAGTAGATGATCGCCAACGCCTCGTTACCCGAGATCGCATCGTATCCAAGATCGGAGAGAATACGCTCGAAGACCGCCTCGTGGTACAGGACGTCTTGGTCAGGGTTGTCCAGAGGCGGTGCCGGGATGGAGTAGACGCACACCTCTCCGTCCTCAAGGGGCGGCCCCACGACGTTCTCGATGAGAATCGAGAGGACCTCAAGAGCATCGATCTCCGAGCTGGAGATCAGACCTCCCGCGAGAGGGCGTCGAGCCTCCCTGCCGAAGATGTTCGCCGTCTCAATCGCAGCGTCACCCAGGATGAGAAGACGCTCCTCTTGCTCTACATAGGACACGTCCTTGGCGAGCTTGAGCATCTTCTTGGCGTCGAGGTCGAGGTCCAAGAAACAGTCGCGCATACGCTTGGTCTGAATCTTGCTACCTTTCTTACGAGCCGACACCAAATTCATTGTGCCGATGTCGATTCCCACGCCCAGCTCGAACGTGGGTGCCTTGCGACTACGCTTCGGCTTCGACTCGGAGGGAGTCTCTTTCTTCTCTTGCGTTTCTTCCTTGACTTCTTCGCTCATAGCTTTTCCTCTAGTGGAGATAGGAACGGATGTCAACTCTCATCCGTCGTCTTTTTCGTTCGCCGTGTCTTACGGCCCTTCTTCATAGCTGCTAACGCTTGGGAAGCTTGGTCCATTTTGTCCGATGCCTCTTTTGTCTCCTCGGTCACTGCCGTGTTGTCGGAGACCGTCGTTTTGTCGGAACGGATCTTGGAGGGGATGAAAATCACGGGCTCATCTTCCTCCCAATCATCCTCATCCTCGACGTGAACGGTTGGCGCTTCGGAAGGCTTCACACTTTTTTGGGGGGCAGGTTCAGGTGGAGCTTGAACCACTATCGTTTGAGCGCCCAGACCGCCTCCTTTGTCCACCACTTCAGAGAGCTTATCCAAGAGAGCCTGCTGTGACTCCGTGAGCGTGCTGATCGTATCCATGAGCTTGCGGTTCATCTCACGAAGCTCATCACGCTCTTGCTGTTCCGGTGTAGGAGGAGGGGGAGGGGTCTTCCTCTTGACGGTCTTGACAGGGGCTACAGGGGGCTTCACGCGCGCCGTAGGGGGTAGAGGGGATGGGCTCAAGGCGCGCTGACCCACCTTGACCACCGACTTACTCTTTAAGGCATAGGATAAGTCTCGCGAGTACCCGGCCCTTTGTACTGGAATCGGGACTTCTTGACCGTAGGCAATGGTGAGCCCCAGGTCTTTAAGAGTGTGTCCGCCTTTGACGTTCCCTCGAATGATCATGTACTGCACGCTTCCTCCTACTGCTATGACACAAAACCCCCGGACCATCGTATTGATGCCGGGGGATTGCGATTCTTCAAAAGACTCAACCCTTGAGAGCCTTGCGGAACATCTCTTTGTAGAGGTTCAAGACCTCTTCCTTTACGGCCTTCTCGGCGCGCTCCTGTCCCCGGTCCATGAAGTGCTTCCCCGAGATCCCTGGGTGCCTCCACTTGCCGTCACGCATCGTCTGGAAAGAAGGAGTGCGGAACACGACCTCCCCGGATTCTGTGATGATGGGGATGGGACGTGAGGCGTTCTGGAGGTACTTCATTTGACCTCCCTGGACGCCTTTGTTGAGGTACAAAGCTGCCGGGTGGTCAGAAGACACCTTCAGAGTCCCGTCGGGCTTGACTTCGTAGCTGAATGAGTTCAGGAGGTTGTCAGGCGTGTTGTTCCACGAGGAGCGACGCACCTCTTGCTGAAACGCCTTGACGGCGACCTTCCCCAACCGATCCATCATGCGCTTGACTTGAGCGTCGATCTCTTTCTCGTCGGGGAGGTCTTTCAAGAAGACCTTACCTTTGGAGTCTTTGACGGACATCTCAGACCAGCTTCATCTTCTTCGCGATCTCATTGACCGCGCTTCGGATGTGAGGGTAGACCTTGGGGTCTTCAAGGTCCAGGGAGAGACCCTTGGAGTTCAACTGCCCCATCAGGTAACCCTGAGCGCGGTTGAAGAACTCCTCCGGCGCGTCATTGATGCCCATTTGACGGTTGAGGATCTCCCCCATCATCTTGTGCAAGGGCTCCGAGGCGCGGAAGGCGGTCTTGGGAGTAAGAAGATGCGCGTGACGCTCTTTGAAGAGACGCTTGGCGACGTTTTGAGCGATTTTACGTGTATCAGACATTGCGGTCTCCAAAAGAGAGTCTAAGGTTCACCCTTCGATTCTATCGAAGCATTCTCAATGAGCATCCCCCAATCCAGGGTAAGCTCGGGGTCAGGTCTGGAGTAGTCCAAGAGCCAACAGTCTTGGTCGGCGCGTTCTCGAAGTGTGTGGAGCCTGTAACGACGGTCTTCCACGGTGAGAACCACGACATACCGTTCAGGTGTCTCGGGCTCAGGGTTGTTCTGGACGATGAGCCCGAGCAAGGTAGGCAAGTAAGACAGGGCCTTCTTCCGTTCCGCGAGGCTGTTCGTGAGAGCAGCCTTCCTACGTTGAGTACGCTCGGAAGGTATCTTGAGGGACGAGCCCGGTCGTTTGCCCATGCTAAGCTCACCCCTTGTGGTTGATGTTCTCGTAGGTTGGGGTTCGACCTCGCTCTTCGATCTGATCGGGCACCTTCGGGTCCTCGGTGATCTGAGGGTAGTTGTTCTCATCGTAGGGATCATCCCACGTCTGAGTCCTCGTCTCAGGGAACGTCGAGGGAACGGTCACGGGTACTTGATAACGGATGTCGTTTTCGTCGAGCACGTCAATCTGAAACTCTTGCTGCAAGATGTTCCCTCGGTTGGAGAACGCCGTGACGGGTCCAATCGAGTACCGATCGTTATTCTGCTTGACGATGAAATCCCTCTGGGAGAGCATAGGAGAAGGGCCAGTCCATACCTGATAGATCTGCTCCAGATTGAAACCGTACTGATCGTAATTGATCCGCTTCTCGGAGTCGGGAGGACCGATGCGAATCTCAAAAGGCCCTTCGTAGCCTCCTTCTATACCTGTGCCGTAACAGAAGCCACAGGAGTTTCGAGGAATCTCGTAGTCGTTATCAAAGCACTCGGTGCAACGCTCCCCGTTCCACTTGCGAATGAAGACCTTGACACGCTCACCTCCCTGGTCGAGAATCCACGAGTTGCGTCGAATCGCTTCGCGCCAGATGTAGTCGAGATTCTCAATGTGGTCCACGCTCTTGGCGTCCGTCCACTCCAAGGGAGTCTCTCGAAGCTCGCCGTCCCATTCGTCACGTGTCCCCACCGTCGTGATGCGGTAGAACACTTGCCTGCCGAGTTGGTTCTCGGCTAGGTTGATGTTGTATCGGTAAGTGCAGGTCACCGTAGAGTCGGGACGGGGGAGGATCGCGTCCACCTGCTTGTTCGTGGCAACATCGTAGAACTGCTCCGTCGAGAGTTCAATCTCTCCCGTAGGTCCGTAGACACGAAGAGGCACCACCTCAACGCCGTCGATTTTGACCGTCACGTCCGTGGGGTAGTCAGCGGGGACCGCTTCACTCTCAGGCTTGACAATGGGGTAATTCTGTGTGCGGAAGATGTACCTTCCTGACTCATCGTCCGTAGGCCCGAAGGCGAGGAACTGACCGCTCACGTCCTCATCGGTGACGAGCTGATTGATCGTCTCGTCACGGTAGAACCCTGAACCCAAAGGCACCGCGTTCAACCGCTCGTAGGGTCCGAACTCGGAGTCGTAGGAGCGATAGATGTTGACCCCCAGGATCGTAAACGCGCCGTTGTTGCACAACTGAGCGGGATCGTCCCAGTAGAGGTCAAAGGCGTTCAAGGACGCATCGAACCCGTAGAGCACGTTGAAGTTCAACGGCTGCACGGGGTGCGTCGGGTTGACCCTCTCCTTGACTGTGGTTTTTCTATCTCTAGGTCCAGCGGCCATGATCAGACCTCGAATGGATCGTTGCTTCCCTGGAGGTCTTCCAGTACACGTGCCCGGAAAGCAGGTGCGTCCTCGTCAGGGTTCTTGAGGTATCCCATGATCACCGAGCCTACTTCGAGGATCGTGTCCGTGGGGATTTGAGCGAGGATGATCTGCTGATCGTCAATGTGCTCAGGCCACGTGAAATACTGCTCGCCCTTCTTCTCGGTCGTCACCTTGAATAGCAACGTGCGCGCGCAAAACACCGCAGTAGCGAACTCCAGAGCCGAACCTGACTCAATGGCCTTCTCTCGGAACACCTCTTGCTGTTCACGGGAAAGGGGAAGGTAGTAAAAGGAAAGGCCCTTCTCACTGGAGGGGCTGACCTCGAACAGTGTCCTTTGAATCCATCCTGACATGACAAACCTCGCGACCGTGTGTTTTGGGAAAGGGGAAATCCCTACACGATCGCGAGGTATTGAAAGAGTATAAGAAAGGTAGTTGTTAGACCATCTTTTTTAGCTTGCTTAGAGCGTCAATCAAAGGATCAATTTCCTCCTCAAACAGACCGTCAATAGCGTCTTGAGTTTTAGAACTCAGGCCATCTCTTTCGCTATCACGAACATCTCGACCCATATTCTCAACTGTTTCGGTCAGGTCTTTCAACGTAGTGATGTATCCTTGGATCATAGTCGAGTCCAATTGACCTTTCTCGCCCTTACTTTTAATGCTAGAGGACATATCTCCCAAGGTCTTCATCTTGCTCTTGAATTGAGGACCCCCGAGAGACGACAACTCTTTGGCCACTGACTTGATATAAGACATAGCCTTTTCGGTTTTGGACCCTCCAATGCTCTTCAAAACCTGAAGAGCATCGCCTCCGCCACTCGACAAGTCCTTTGCCTTGCCCTGAAGGTTCTTGGGGTCTTTGTCTTTGCCGCCACCGTCATTTTTATCAGACCACTCCTTACGAAGCTTCTTGTAGAGAGCTTTGGACTTCTCCCCTCCACCTGCAAGAGACTTGATCTTGACGTCCCTGCCCGTGTCAGGGCTCCTGACCGTCTTGTCGCCCACAGCCTTATTGAAGGCGTCGGAGGCTTTGACGACACGAACCTCATCGGTAAGCAAAGGTAGAAGATGACGACGAAGTTCAGGCTTCTCGTAAGCCAATCTGACTATCTTACGTGCTAACTTGTCCATAACAAATCCTGGGAGTATGAGATAGGAAAACCTAAACCCCAGGTGATATAAAAAAATTAGAAAGATAGCTTGTAGAGGTCTCCCTCACCCTTCCTGTTGAGCCGTGATCCTGGCAATGAGGGCCTCGGTGATCTCCGAGCGGTCTTCGAACTCCTGAGCGTCCTCATCCGTGAGAGGACGGAAGACCATATCGGCGTGCTGCTTCATGAGCCTTGCTTGCTCATGCTCCAACTCATCCAAAAGGGCTTCAATCCGGGTCACCTCTTCCGTGTCACCTTCGCCCTCAGCTTTGGCACGAGCGTCGAAGAGTTCGCTTTGCTTCGCGAAGTTCTCGTCTACATCCGTGGGGCCTGGAAGGGCTTGGAAGGCTTTCATGAGACGCTTCTCCTCTTGACGGAGCGTTCTCATGTGGTCTGACATCGCACGGTACGCGTTCATGTCCCCATCGGCATACTGTATGTGTGCCTGACGCTGAAGATCACGGATCTCTTCACGGACCTTCGCCGTCTTGTTCAGGATCTCTTGCCTGCTCATTCTTGCATCCTCCGGTAAAGGTCCTCTAACTGACCGTGAAGGGATTCTAGCCTCTTCCGGGCATACTCGACCTCATCAGGGGTCGCGTCTGGACCCAGGTGCAAAGAGCCTCCCAAAGCTCGGATGCACTGTTGGTACAGGTCGGACTCCTCTTGTTCCAGGGAGATCGTCTCTTCGTCTTCGAGTTTGGTTGTCATGTCCTGTTCTCCTCAAGTCGATGAAAATCTACCTTGACACAAAAGAGGAAGAGAGTCAAGTGTAACATGTCCTCAAAATCGTATCGTAGACATCCAAAGACCTCCTCTGCTCATCCAGAAGACGGCGCGCTTCGGTTGATCCTTGGTGACACCTGAGTTCCTTAGCTTCAAGATGGGAGGGTGTCCACAGCGGAAAGAGAGCCGGATCAGGTGAGACCTCAAGCCTTCCTCCCGGCAGGTAACAATACGACCCTATACGCATACCTGAAGGCGTCATCTTATAGCCCATCCCCTCCAAGACCCGCACCACCTTTTCGGGGGGCTCAAAGTCCGTCAAGAGGCGTATGTATCCTCCGAAGCTTTTCAGGAGTAATTCCGCCCCGTCAGGGTCCACCAACTCCTTTAAGAAGGGATCTCGGCGCATCCTCACACGACCTATCTCGTAGAAGTAATTCAAAAACCCACCACATTCCGAGCGTAAAGTCACCTCCAGTTCGTAAACCTCTCCGTGATCCTTGTGCCACCGGACTTCGGTAGAGGCTCGAACTTCGCATGACCACTCGGGATTCAACCTCATCATATGAGATGAGCTTGCTCCTATGATCTCTTCACGTTTTCGGATTCGGTCGAATATAGTAGCCATCAAACAAGGCTCCTCTTGATCGTGTTGAACAAAGCCACCTCCTGACGCATGAGGTCAAGCTGAAACGTCGCCTCTTGGGGGTCTGAAGTGATCAGGGACTTCTGGTAGAACTCGACCCCGGTTCCAGCTTCCGGGCCTATACGAAGGATACGAACGTGCCCCCTCTTGAGGGCGTACTCGTAGTGACGCCTCGTCGTCCTAGTCATCTCCAAGCCCATGCCTTCAAGGAGCTGGACGATTCTTGGGTCAGGTTCTACCCCTCCGTACCCCTGGAAGTACACCAAGTTCTCGTGATGTTGAAACGAGCAGGCTACACCACGAAGGGGAGTGAGGTAATCCCGAATCCACTGAACGTCCTCATTCGTCCCGTGAGAAAGGTTCCAACCCAAGCTCAGATAGACGCCCTCTTCAGATTCGTACTCTCGGTTGAAGACGAATTTGAAGTACGGTAGGCCATAGGGAGAGAACCCGAACCATCCCTCTTCAAGCGAAGAAATCTGACGTATTCTAATACGTCCTAACTTCTCCCCCAAGAACTCGAAGAACTCATTAGCTCCCTTTAGCTTCTCCATGCGTCGTCTCTCCAAGAAGGTGGTCAAGGATGCCTACCCTAGCACGACACAAGGTCCCGGTCAAACAAAAAAGCCCTCTCCGTTAGGAGGGGCAGGCAGACGGATAGGTAGGTAGGTCCGAAGGAAGGTGGAGGCTGCTCAGGTCGAGGAGACAAGAGCCTCTTTCTCTTTAGCCCTGTAACCCGCAAGCATACCACGGACAAAATGGTGTTGAAGGGAGTAGGCTTCCCAGGCTTCGCGCCTCGCTTTGTGTAGAGAAGAGAAACGAGGGTGGTTGACTGTTACTTTTCCAGTCTCTTCCCTAAGAGCCCCATACTTATTGAGAAGTTTGAGTTCCTTTCGACGCTCCAGTTTCAGTTCAGGGTATCGAAGACACAGGGCCTCTAAAGAGAGCGGGTTCTTGGCTTTGCTTGACATCAAAATCTCCTATCACGTGGTGGACTGACTAGAAAGGGCGATCTTCTCCGCCACCCTCTCGGCTTCAGCTTTAGCTTCAAGGTATAACGGGGCAAAGACCTTCCGATAAGACTCTTGAGCCTCCTCAGCTTCTCTATGCTGCCTCCTCAGCTCCTTCAACTTGACTACTTGGGAAGGAGACGGGTTCTCAGGCATTTCGTCTCTAAATGCCTTAGCTACTTCCAGATGATGCTGGGTAGCCTTCACCAAAGACTCGAATTTGGTCAACATACGAGCGATTTTTGGGTCTCTCAAAACCTCAAGGTCGATCTTATCAAGATCGAAAGAGGACTTAGGTTTAGGCATATCAGGACTCGCTTTTGCTTGAAGACGAATTCATCGCCGTCTTCAGTTTCTCTTGGGCCTCGAAGTAGAAAGGTAACACCCTATTCCCCTCTTGAATCTTCTCTTTTTGCAGCTTTTTTAGATTCTCCCACATCCGAAGGCCCTTATCTGTATTGGGATGTTGAGTACAATAGTCTCGATAGTCAGCCCAGGCTTGAAAGTATTGATCAGAAAGATAGAGGAAATGCCTCATCTTTTTCTTGACTTCAGGGAACGTCTGAAACACGTCGTCTTGGGTGATAGAGGGGTCTAGTTTAGCCATAGCAGTAACTCCTTGGTTTCAGGGTGGTCAGGTAGAGGGGCCGCATTTGGCACGAAGCTTCAGGTACATGGCTTTGCTCTTGTCGGCAGCTTTCATGTAACTCTCGAAGAGCTTGGTCTCTTCTTCCAACTCTTTCTCCATTTCGGCATAGAACGTAGCACGGTCCTCGATCTCTTCCCGTCGAGTAAGCCACATCACTTTGCGTTTCCACCACGCATTGTGCGAGTCCCACCACTTCAGACTCGCCTGATGCTCACGTTCTACCAACTCCCTGAACTCAGGGAACTTGAGGTAAGGGAGGTACTGGGGCTCTGCAAAGGTCTTCAGATCGGACATCATCAACTCCTAGAGGTGGAGGTTCAGGTAGAAGGGGGACGAAACCACGACTGGAACGTGAGGTGGGAGGGGGTTATTCCTGGGGTGTCTTCGGGCTCCTTAGTAAAATCTTTCTCCTAACCGAGTGTCTAAACTTGGTCTTTTTCTCCACGTCCAGAGTGAAAGGGTCAAAACCCCTGGGACGGTGTGGTACATAGTATGGAGGGTCTTTAACTAAACCTTGTTTGAACCTTTGAGAGAGGATAATCACGTCGATGTTACCATAGAACTGCAAAGCCATAATTTTGATATGAGAATCTCGCCCTCTAACTATCCTGTAATTGAACTCATGGGGTTGACTACCTAAACGATCTGCCAGCAAAAGTGGACCCCAAGCATAGGATAGGTAACGTACCATCTTATGAGGTTCAACTAACCCTTCTGGTGAAGAGGCTTGGCTGTTAAACATGCCGGAAACGGCTACAGTAAATTGATCTTGAGAGTAGGGACAAGGGTACCCCGTTTCCCAAAACCAAAGACCTCTAAATATTTTCACCATAAATAGGTCTATCATGTCTTTATTTAAGCGACCAAATCCAGACTCAAATACGGATTCAACAAAAGATAACCTTTTAGGGTTCTGCTGAAGAGCAGAGTCTAAAGACTTAGTGGCCCTACTCCTACTCTCGTATCCTCGGGAAGAAGGATAGCCCAGTTCTTCCAAACCGTCGGATAGGATATGCAAGAATAGAAGGAAATTAGTATCTTGACCTGAAAAAAATTCGTTATGTCGTTCACAAGAGGGTACAACTAATAAAGAGTCCCTATTGTCCTTTGAAAACAGACCTCTAGGGGGCACGTGCTCCACTGAATGTATGTAGGTCGTACCGCACCAATAGCAACAACTTCCTGCCCATTTATCTTTCTTACCCAAACTAACCTCACCTTCAAAGTAAAACGAAGAGACTACCTGCCTCAAAATTACTCAATATAGATGAAATCCTCTTCAGATCCATGCCCTTAAACTGTCTATGTAGACTTCAGGATCACCGTTGATATCGCTCTCCCACAGGATGAGCACCTCCACTCCGATGTCGTCATAGAGGGCTTGCACTTCAGCCTCGTGATCCTCACGGCTCATGCCCGTGATATCTGGCCCATGCCAGTAGTCCCCGAACACTTCGACGCACTTCGTGATTTCCAGCGTCGTCAGGTCCCCGTCCCAATCCTCCGGCACCACCACGAAGTCAGGGTTCTTGGCTTTCCCATAGGTCTCCGAGGTTAGATAAACTTTGCCATCTCCAGTGAAGTACAGGCGATCGCTCCACGAGTCCACCAACTGCTCCAGCTTGTTAGGAGACTCGAAGTGATTCCGCACACTTTGAGGGGGGAAAGGAACCCCGTACTTCTCTACCCAGACCTCTTTGATGCGAGCCTTGACTTCTGGATTTTGACTTACATTATAGACCCCATACAGCTCTCTACAGGTATCTCTCCTCTTAGCTAAAGGCTCAGCGTGGCGCAGAGGATGGCCCTTGGGGTATCTTTCTCTCATAGTGGCTTGCTGCTTGGCAACAAATTCATCCACATGCATAGGACTTTCTACCCCGTACCTATCCCTTAAAGTCTCCTTAACTCTAGCTACACCCTCTTCCGTCTTCATGAAGTGGTCTACCCCGTAACGCTCTAGACAGGTCTCCCGAGATTTCTCTTTGAACTCATCCGTCCTGACGTACCAATCTCCATACCTCGCATAGTTCGTCAGGCGCTTCTGCTCTTGAATCTCAGGGACGTGAGCAGGGTTCTCTACTCCATAGGCTTTTAGCATCCCCTCTACGGCTCTCTGGTGCCCTTCCTCACCCCCAAGAGAGGTCTCATGTCCATAACGCTCTAGATTCGTCTCAGCGCGCTTCTCGCGGGCCTCATCGTTCCACGCAGTCTCCCTCACGTCAAACTTCTCTTTGATCTCCTCAGCCTGAAACACATTGTCCACCCCGAACCTCTTCTGGACCGTGGCTACCCTCTTCGCGTTCGTCGAAGAACATGAGGTAAGAGCTTCAGGATACAACGTAAGGTATTGTTCCTTGGTGAGCTTGTGCTCCGATTTCACGTGGTGCAGAATACGCGTCTTCCTGTAGTCAATACCCTGCTCATAGCAAATCTGACACCTCACGAAGTTCACCCCCTCCTCAAACCCATCCTCCCAAAACCCCGTCTTGTAAAAGGCGTGGAAGTTGAACTCCTTCGGAGGCGTATCAGGGAACTTCTTCTCCCACTCAGGACACCCGTTCGTATGCTTCGGCACGGCCTTCCGCGACGTGAGCATCTTCCCGCAAGCAGGACACGGACAAGGATCACTCTTCTTCTCTTTCGTCTTCGTGGTCATAAAAAACTCCAGGGTTATACCACTTCATGTTCAGTAGTATAACCCTGGAGTCAGAGTATCAATTCCGGTATGGAAGATATTTTGGGAGATTTTTGAGGAAAAATCAGGTCAGGTTAGACCCGAAGTGTTGAATCCTAAGTATTTTCGGGGGGTTAGGATACCATTTCCGTAAGGCCCACCAAAACTACTGCGCACGCCCAAACCATATCTTGACTGCTGCAATCCACGAATGATCTTGGTGGTACGAGTCTTTGCTTCGAGCATCTTGTCCAACTGCGACTCGGCGTTGTTCTTGATGCCCTCGTACTTGGAGGACTTTTCAATGGAGAGAGAGACGCCCCCAATCGAGTAGTCGAACTCGTCCGCGATCCAATTCAAGGAGAGAGCCATCGTGGCATGAGCGATAGCCGCCATGAGGATCATTTGCCTCCAGGCGGGCTTACCTCCGACCATTGCATCGATCGTGTTGTAGCCCGTCTCGGGTGGCCACAAGTTGATGAAGTCAACTCCACGTTCCATGTACTCGATAAGCTCCTCATCCGTCCAGATGTACGCGAAGACGCGATTGAACTGGTTGATGGTACCTTCCGAGGTAGGAGGGCGGAAATGGTAGTTGCGGTCAGGGCAGTTTGAGACGAACACACCCGAGTTATGCAAGAGCAGATTGTGGTTATCTTGCACGGTCACATCGTACATGTAGCGGCGTGAAGGAAGTCTTTTTACCTTGCTCACTCTTTTGAAGTAGGGTAAAGACTTGGAACCTCCCTGAACTACACTACCTTGGGTAAGGGTATCAGCTTCTACCTTGGTTACCGGGTCAGTATAGATGCGATGTCCTCCAGTAACCACCATAGAAGCCCCTCTAGAGGTAGAGACTTCAAGAATGGTCTCCTGAGAGGTATTAGCTCTATGAACCTGAGTGATCGGCTTCCACTCAATCTCACCTTGGGGTGATAGAGACCTGACCTTGAGAGTTTTGCTCTTGTAAGCAGATAGAATTTTGGTCTTCTGTCGTTCAGACAACATTGGCAAGCCTCGTCTTCTCAGTCCAAATTTCAAAAGACCACCCTTTTGAAGAGGCTACCTTACGAGCCTCTTCGAGCCGACGAATCTTTTTTGAGTCGGCAGGGAGGTTCAAAACCCAGGAAGCCTTAACTTCAACCAAGAGCTTTGACCCGTCTTTGTATGTAATGAGGAAATCGGGTAGAATACATCTGCCACATTCAAGTTCTAATCTGGGCTCATACTCAAAGCTTTGTACGGTAGGATCAGACTCCAAAAGATGTACGGTAGCTTCTTCGTAAGAGCTTCTCACCCAGATACGAGACTTACCCGAACACTTGGTCACGGTCACATAGCACCCCTGACCTCTTGACCACTTCGAAGGATTCTTCAAAAGACGCAGGGTTTGAGCCCGAGAGCGTCGAACCCTTTCTTCTTCCGACCTATGGAATTGCAAAAGGTTCTCTCGGTACTGTGGGTCTTCCCACAGGGCCTTCAGCCGCTCGGAAGCTTCTTGTCTCAACGTAGGGTTTTTCCAAGCTTCTTTAATCGCCCTTTTCTCATCTTCAGGACGAACGCGACCTATATGAAAATCAAAGTCTCCTTCGTCCCACTTCTTCTTCATAGCTTTGGAGAGCCAGGGTTTCTTCTCCCCAGCTCTTGAGCGCCCGACTCTTCGAGCACTTTCCACCCGATTTTGACGTGAAGCCGGATTACCTACAGCTTTCGTATTTCGTTGTATGAAACCATACCCTTTGCCCGTAATCTCACACATCTCATTCCAAGTTAAACCTGACAGGTGAAGCTCAGTAACGATAGCTTCGCGTGCGGTCTTAACATGCCGTTTAGGCCGACCTTGTTTGTTAAACTCTTCAAAAGTGATCCCATGCTTTTCGAGAAGGGGTAGGAGTTTTGGGTGAGGGTCAGACATCGTGAAGTAACTCCCATAGTTCTCCCATAGTGACTTTAATGAGTTCTCCCCCTGCATCAACTTCGATCACTTCTTCCTCTCCCAAGCAGTTATCGCGAAGGAGAATCCTGAGCCTACGGATCATGTCCGCCTGGATAGGAGAGTACAGGTCCGCGAGGAAGACCTCGGGCTCTGCTATAGTGAAGTCCTCGAAGACGGTGTTTACGGGGGACACTGAAGTCTCTTGGAACGTCCAACGGATTCGGTAGAGACCGAGATTGGAGTCCTCGGGGATCTTGACCGAAGCGTAGTAGAACCCAAGCTCTTTACGCACGGGAGTACGAGCTGCCGGTCCAAGGAGAACCTCCACACCTGTTGAGACATCGTACAAGGCATACGTGATGCTGAACACATCCGTGGGGTGCCCGTCAGCGTTCGTGAGGGCGATGGAGAGGTCGTCGGGACCCAGGATTTTACCTAGTGGCAGCTTGAGAGACATGTTAGTTTCCTAGGGCTTGGAACATCAAAGAGACGCTCAGTAGCCTTTACGTTCGACCCAGTAGTAGAGTTGAGACAAGAGTCCCTCCTCTCCGCCGTAGAGAGGATTGAAGCGGAACCTGAAGACACCAACCCCATCCTTAAGAGAGTGCAGACCTCCGTGCGCTTTACCGAGGCTGAACAGATCGGCATGTATGGTGGTACGCTTGAACCCGGTTTCGTCGAAGGCCCTCTCGGCAAGCATGACAGCCTTCTCATGTGCATGAGACACATCAGCCGCCAGGACCGCATCCTTATGGGTAGAAGAATCAATTTTGAGCTGGATTTCAATGAGAATGGTGGAGTCTCCCACGATCTCCATCCGCATAAGACGTGCAGCGTTCTTATGACGAGTAGGAGCAGTCTCGTCCAAGGCCGCGAGAACAGGTCGTATATCATCACGAAGCTCAGGATTCGTATGTCCGAGTTCGATCAGTTGCTTAGCGAGCTTGTTCATGGAAAGTACCTCATGCGTAACAAAGGCTCTTTAGAGCCCGGAGTTCATCAGCGTAGTCAAGTGCGCTCACCTGACCGCTGCGGTTGAAAAAAGAGTCTTTGAGACTCCGAAGGTCTTCACGGTGTTCAAAGATAAACAAAACATTACCAGACACTCTCTGGGTTCCCAGAAAGGGGACCCCGGAGGCTTTCAAGTAGGCACTCAGGTACAAGTCTCTCGTCCGGTAATCTTGCAAAACTGACATAACTTCCTCATGTCTCTTGGGTTTTCTCTAGCTCCTCCTGCATACGCAGGAAGTACCGCTTCTGCGTGAAGTTCGCGACGTAGTTGATCATACCCGACGCTTCGAGTTCTCCTACTTCGTCAACCAACCTCTGTACGGCCCTTTGGGGCGTGTATCTCTCTTCGATGGTCTCGTCGTCTCTGACCCTCAGAAGCTCTCTCATACGTCCCGGCTCACCTCGGACCTCATCCAAGCGTCCACGAGCCTCTACGTGGCGTATGACGCGTCTGAGATGGGGTCTGAGGTCTGGGTGTACGTGACCCAGGTGTATGAGATGAGCGACGAGGGTTCTCACGTCAAATCTCCATATCGGAGTTCCAGTAGAGACCGTAACGAGTAGAGCCGTAGCGTAGGACGTTCAAGAGCTGTTCAGGATCGTCAACCGAGACCTTGAACATGCGTACTAGACCTACTTGATCGTCAAGACACTCTACGCGCTCGGGTCCTGCCAGCTCCATCTTACTGTGCTTGAACTGAGCTTTGAGGAGCTTCCCGAGGTTGACTCCTGAAGGTTGAGCGGAGAGTGTCCTTACATCAGGGCTATATCCAAGAAGCGTAACGCACTTGACCAAAACGGCATCTCCTGACCAATGCTTCGTCGCGGTAATGTGAATAGACCCGGAAGCTTGTTTTTGCATGGCATCCAACACGGGACGGATATCGTCCCTGAGTTCAGGATGCTCGTGTCCGAGCTTGATCAGTTGTTGAGCTAACTTGTTCATGAGTTCACCTTGAGGAAAAAGAAAGGGGTTCCCCAAAAAGAGGAACCCCTTTTCAGGGAGGGGAGTCAGTGGGACTCAGAGAGTGTAAAGGGCGTCACCAGCGTCGGTGAAGACCTTGACCCAACCAAGCTCTACGATCTTGGCGATGACGCCACGGTCGAAAGAGAGCTGCATGTTACCCGTCTCGATGAGAGGGACCATGAGGAGGTCTTGGATGCTCTGACGCTGCTCCGCAGTGGCGATCTCACCCGCAGAAAGCTCTGCGACCTGAGCCGCAGCTACCGTCGCGATCGTTGCCAGAGAGATGTCGTCCGCACCGACCGTGTTGTCGATAACAGCCTGAGCCTCAGCCGTGGTTACAGCGCCACCGGCGAGAACCTCCAACTGAGCGCGGAGGTCTTCGACCACGATGGGCTTGATGTAACGCTCCTGA